>SXGT01647352.1_pt1 | contig 52906 bp, 47 predicted proteins | sample 3176221 | NCBI WGS metagenome assembly SXGT01 (sample SAMN11356862, study PRJNA531348) | freshwater metagenome | isolation source: freshwater sample F1-120 | place: China: Fuxian Lake, Yuxi | collected 2017-12-25
ACGGTTGGTGCAACAGCGGGCCCGGATCACCGAGGTGGGGGCGTGTGCGCGGGCGGAGGGGATGACGACGTTGCTGCAGGATGGGGTGCTCAAGGTGCTCCAGGGCCTGACGGACCTCACCCAGGTCAAAGCCGTCGCCAACAAGTAAGCGTCGGTCTGGCGTGCGCTTGTGGCCTGGGTTACGCTAAAGGCCACCCTGCCTGTTTTAGGGAGCAACGAGTGTGGGGCTCTCGAGGCGGGAGAAGGACATCTGATAGCGCTTCGTTTGCGCTGTCCTGGATTGTATATTCTGGGATACTGTAAGGTTTGTGTGTAGCATGTACGGTGCCTGCAGGTCAGCATTACCAAATCTGTCAATATCCACTGTCCACAAGACTTTATAGCCCGATGTTGGTGGAGGAAAATTCGTATCAGAGCATGTGGCCCCTGTCGTCACAACGCAATACTGTCGTGTCCCCTCGGCGCGGTGTGCGGAGATAAAATTCGGATCTTGGCACGGTCGGAGACCCTCGACGGGATACAGCACACAATACGTGGGACTCTGCCCGAGGGCTGGGAGTGGGTCTTGCAGTCTAGAATCAGTCAGGGGTAGGGTGATGAGATGTTCCATCTGCTCCTCGACCACGATGGCCAGTTGTGTCGTGTCATGGGCTTTGTCGTTGAGTCGAATAGATGTTATCTGCATACCGCCTACGCCAGCTAAGCCAATAGCAAAGACTGCCATAGCGAGCAGAACTTCTGACAGCGAAAAACCGCCTGTTGCCCCCCCCCGTGGACGCTCCAGGGGCTGAGGTTGATACATGCCCCGATGTGGGGGCAAATGTGCTAAGCGCCAATGCATGAGAGTCTTCCTTCTTCACGGTCATCAGAGGGCACATGACTGGTTAAACTGCACCGGTACCGGAGGGGTCGTTGCTGTTCCCCCACGCTTTACGTCCAGATTTCTGAAACGCACAATGGACGTCAGTGTCGCCTTGCGGTAATGCTTATACGCGGCGGGCTGATTCGGATCTGGGTCATTATAGGTGGGCTCTGCCTTAGCGGCGTGCGCCGTCAGGGTCACCTGTACCGCTCGGATATTCGGGATGTCGAGAGCTCTAGGTGTGGCAGTGCATTGTCCCAGCGCATCTGTCGATACAAAATAGCAGAGTTTGAATGTGAGAATATGACTCGCCACCGGCTGCGCTCCCCCACCGGATGCGACGCCATCAATATAGGGTAAACGGCGGAGAGTGCGTTCAGGGGCATCAAAGAAATAGGCAATATCCTCATTTGAAGTGTCTTGGGGAACCACACTGCTGTTGGAGAGGGTGCCATTGCAATTTAAGTCTCGTGTAAAACGTAGGCGAGTCGTATTGACCTCCCGTATATCGGCAGGGAGCTGCGCGTCGGCCAGACCACCGGGATCAAATCCAGCCTCACGGAATTCTTCGACAATGGAGTCCATGGTGACACGGGCGAGTTGTCGGACTTCCGTGAGCTGTTCTTGCTGCGTACCAATACGTCGCTGCTGAATAAACGTGCTATAGACGCCCGCGAGTAGTGTCCCACTCAGGGCCACGGCAATCATTAACTCTGTTAAGGAGAAACCGCCTTGGGTATGCCGACGCATAGTCCTTGATCCTTTCCTTAGAATCTCTCCACCCTCACACGCCCTGTCTGGGCCACTACCACGTCCGCTCTCCTGCCCTGTGGAGTTTCCACCCTTATTGTGCTATTCCCTCCTACTGGTGTGCTCCCTCTCCCAGATTGAAAGACGATCGGATTGCTGGTTATACTAACAATTTGTACGTCAGCCGGCAGCTTCTTTACCTTGTCGAGATCTTGCCATCGATCTGGGTTCATCGTAACGCGTTGCTGCAGTTGGTAGGTGCGCTCTGGAATATCAAAAAGGAGGCGTACGCTGGCATTCTGAGTAATAGCTTTAATCCGGGCCAGTTGTAAGGTAGAGGTAAGAGCATTCGTTGTCGAGGTGAAGCGCGTGTTGGTTACCCAGCGTGACAAGAAGGGTGCCGAGACAGCGCTCAGAGTAAAAATGATCGCTAGCGTGATCATGAGTTCCGTCATCGTAAAACCGCGCTCTCGCATTGGTGTGTCCTCTATAACCAAAGCGTGACTGTTATTGCAATGCTCGCAACAGAGTCCTCGCATGATATGTCCAATCCATCAGCCGCTCCTGCTATGCCCCCCCAGTACTCCCGTGGATCACTATGACAGGAAAGAGTACCCTGCGAGGCTGCATATTGTCAACGCAAAGGTGCCCACAAGTGCCTCCGCTTTTGCTGTGGGTGGGGTAGCAGGGTGCCGCGTGAGACCCGACACGCACGGCTCGCGCCACCTGATGGTGTCGCACACCGAGCGGCCAGACTGCCTGCCCAAGATTGTGTACACTGTGCGGGGTAAGGCTCTGGAAGGTTGGGCGGATATCCGTGGGGTGGAGCAGGGCAGGCCCTCCCTCAAGAGCTTCGCAGACCAAGCCACTCCTGGAGAAGAGGGACAGTAGACGATGCACTTGACTGCACAGTTGGCTCAGCAGGCAAAGACCGTGCGCGAGCGGGTCTTCCAGCATCCCTTTGTGACCGGGATTGGTGACGGCACCCTCCCCCTGGCGGCATTCCGCTATTACATGTGTCAGGATTACGTCTTTCTCCTAGAGTATTGCCGTGTGCTGGCCCTGGCGGTGGCCAAGGCCGACAACGTGGAGACGATGGGACGCTTCGCGGCGCTGTTGCATGCGACCCTGCACACCGAGATGGCCCTGCACCGCGACTTTGCCGCCCAGTTTGGGATCAGCGTCGCTGAGCTTGAAGCCACGCAGGCCGCTCCGGGGACACGGAGTTATACGCAACATCTCCTGACCACGGCCTATGCAGGGACGCTCACAGATATCGTGACGGTACTCCTGCCATGTATGTGGGATTACAGTGACATTGGCCAACGCCTCGCCGCGCAAGGCCTTCCGACCTCGCAACCCTTGTACAGCGCGTGGATTGAGACCTACGCGGCGTCGGAGTTCGGTGACCTGGCCACGTGGTTACGCACCCTGCTGGACAGGCTGGCCAGTGACGCCTCAGCGCTGGAGCAGGCACGTCTGACGCGGCTTTTCCTCGAGAGCTGTCGGTATGAATATCTGTTTTGGGATATGGCCTATCGTCAAGACACCTGGCCCGTCTGATCCCAACCCACAGCTCGTGTCGTTGGGCTCAGACGCGGCACCTCGTGCCTGTTGAGGATGCGACCGTTGGCGCAGAGGTGGCGTAGCGGAGCCCTGCCGCGTAGGCTCCTCGTATGGAAGCGTGGACTCCTGGACATGCCGCCTGCCCTCCAGGCGCATGTGCAGGCACACAGATGTTAGCCTCACAGCGATGTTCTCTGGCCTCTTACACGCAGCTACGCTGCGATCTCCCCGCACGTATTTCTCCAGGGGCGTAGGAGGCAAAACACCGCTTCCTGGTATCGCCACCGCCGACTCTATGCTATCCTAGTGCGCTATCAAAAGCGCACAACTGTGTAGGGCGGTCAAGGCCCACGTGAATACCCCGGATGCCACCCCAGCGCGCCGGGGGAGAGTGCTATCGTCTCGCTTAGCGGAAGGACCGCATGATGGTCAGTGTTGATTCCACTCCAGAATTTGTCACTAGCGCGTACCAGACCATGGAACGCAACCTTGCCGTGGCACGCAAGAACCTGGGGAAGCCCCTGTGTCTCTCGGACAAAATCTTGTTTGCGCACTTCGATGATCCCAACACCACCGGCATGGAGCGCGGCAAAACGTACATTCAGCTGCGCCCCGACCGCGTCATCCTGCAGGACGTGCTGGGCCAGACGGGCATGCTGCAGTTCATGCAGACCCTGCGTACGCGTACTGCCGTGCCCACCACGATCCACTGCGACCACTTGATCCAGGCGCGGGTGGAAGGCAGCGTCGATCTCAGTGAGTCCCTACAGGAAAACAATGAGGTGTACGACTTCTTGCGTTCCGCCGCGGCCAAATACGGCGTTGGCTTCTGGGAACCCGGCGCCGGCATCATCCATCAAGTGGCGCTGGAAAACTACGCCTTTCCTGGCCAGTTGATGATTGGCACCGACTCGCACACGCCCATGGGCGGTGGCCTGGGCTCCATTTCGGTCGGTGTGGGCGGGGCGGATGCCGTCGAAGTCATGGCCGGATTGCCGTGGGAAGTGCTGTATCCTCGTGTCATCGGCGTGCGTCTGACCGGCCAACTCAACGGCTGGACGGCGCCCAAGGATATTATTTTGTACCTGGCCGGTCTGCTCACCGTGTCCGGCGCGACCAACGCCATCATCGAGTATTTTGGACCAGGCACAGCCTCGATCAGCGCCACCGGCAAAGCCACCATCACCAACATGGGGGCCGAACTGGGCGCCACCTCCTCGGTCTTCCCGTATGACGTACGCATGGCGCGCTACCTTGAAGCCACCGACCGGGCGGCGCTGGCCCGGCTGGCCGATCAGCACCGTAGTCTGCTCACGGCGGATCCCGAGTGCGAGGCCAATCCATCGGCGTGTTACGATCAGATTGTCGAGATCGACCTGGCAACCTTGGAACCGCATCTGGTCGGGCCACATTCCCCGGATCGGGCGCGCCCTCTCTCCAAACTCGCCGCAGAAGTGGCGGATCCGAACAACAAGTTTGTCGATCACATTTCCTCGGCGCTGATTGGTAGTTGCACCAATTCCTCCTACGAAGATATGAGCCGCGCCGCCGACGTGGCCAAACAAGCCCTGGCGCACGGGGTCAAACCAGCCATCCCCTTCATGATCACCCCGGGCTCAGAGCAAGTGCGCTCGACCATCGAGCGCGACGGGCAGATGGAAGCCCTACGCGCCATCAACGGCATGGTGCTGGCCAATGCCTGTGGGCCGTGCATTGGGCAATGGCGGCGCTCCCAAGAAGCCTCGACTGAGGCCAATACGATTGTCACGTCGTACAACCGCAATTTCCCGGCGCGCAACGACGGCTCGGCGACGACGATGAATTTCATCGGCAGCCCGGAAATTGTTACGGCCATGGCCCTCGCCGGCCGTTTGAGCTTTAACCCCCTGACCGATACCCTCATAGGCCAAGACGGCAAGCCGTTTAAGCTGGTCCCACCACAGGTTGCCCCGGAAGTGCCGGCGCGTGGCTTTGATCGCGGGCGCTCGTCCTTTATCGCGCCGCCGGAGGATAGCAGCGGTATCGAACTCAGCGTCAGCCCGACCAGCGAGCGCCTGCAGCTCATGCAACCCTGGACGGCGTGGGACGGCAATGATTTTACCGGCATGCCCGTGCTGCTCAAGACCAAGGGCAAGACCACGACCGACCACATCTCGCCCGCTGGCTACTGGCTGCGCTTCCGTGGCCATCTGGGCAAGTTCAGCGACAACACCTTCCTGGGGGCGATTAACGCCTACACCGATGAAGCCGGTAAGGGCAAAAACGTGCTGAACGGGGATACGGGCCTGACATTCGCCCAGATTGCCCGTGCCTATCAGGCTGCGGGCGTGAAATGGGTGGTGGTGGGTGACCACAACTACGGTGAAGGCAGCAGCCGTGAGCATGCGGCGCTGTGCCCGCGTCTGCTCGGCGGGGCGGCGGTGATTACGCGCAGTTTTGCCCGTATTCATGAGAGCAACTTGAAGAAACAGGGTCTGCTGGCCCTGACGTTCCAGAGCCCGAATGAGTATGACCGCATTCGCGAAGACGACCGTATCAGCCTGGTAGGTCTGCGCGAGATGGCGCCAGGGAAGCCGGTGCGCTGTCTGATACAGCATGCCGATGGCACGGCGGAAGAGCTGCAGCTCAACCACTCGTATAGCGAGTCGCAGCTCGAATGGTTCCGCGTTGGCTCAGCCTTGAATCTGTTCCATAAATAGGCCATAGCCTAGAGGCCCGTTTCATCAATGTACCACCAGTGCCACTGCTGTGCCCCCCTGGGAGCGCCACGCTCCAGCGTGGCTTCCGGGAGCCGGCCTAGAGCCCGGCGTTCCCAGGGGGGCACAGCAGTGGCACGATGAATCAGATGATGTACACATAGCGTGTTGTCCCCTCTCTCGGAGAGAGAGGGGACAACACGGCGCGTAGGTGACAGACGTGAGACGAGGATACGTTGTGGCTATGAGCTGGGAGGAGATGTTAGAGCGTCGAATTGATATAGCGTTGCCGGATTCCCCCATTGTGGTGGATACGGTGGCCAAAAAGGCCATTGCCGAGGCGATGATTGAACGGCTGCGGCCTTATGATGGGCTCAGAGTGGTGATTGACGAAGAACCAGTGTATCCCTGGTGGTTAGAAGAAGACAGCACGCTGCCTTAGCATGTCAAAGGTACCGCCTATGGCCAGCGCTTTCCCTCCCGCAGTACAGGCGGAGCAATACGTCATCCTGTCAGGCATCAGTTGGAAAACCTACGACTGTTTGCTGGCTGACATGGCAGACGGTCATGTGGCGTATGTGACCTATGACCAGGGGATGCTGGAGATCCGCGTGCCATCATTCGTCCATGAGCAACTCAACCGTCTGTTCCATGATCTTTTTACTGCGATAGCCGTCGCCATGCAGATCGAGTTTCTGCATGCCGGTTCAACGACGTTCAAGCGCGAGGATGTGCAACGTGGTTTTGAGCCCGATACGTGTTTCTACGTGCAACATGTGGAGCACGTGTGGGGTAAAACCCAGCTTGATCTGGCCGTTGATTCCCCTCCAGACGTGGTGATTGAAATTGACATTACCCATGCTTCGCTCAACAAACTACCAATCTATGCCGCAGTCGGCGTGCCGGAAGTCTGGCGTTACACGGGACAGGCTTTGACGATTCTCACGTTGGCAGGCGAGACGTATCACGCCCAGGCGGCGAGCAGTGCTTTACCTGGCGTCGAGAGACACGTCCTTGAACAATGGCTTGAGGCCGGGCAAACGACCAAACGCACCGAATGGTTACGTCGTGTGCAGACCTGGGCGCTGACGCGGTGCGAGTCAAGCTAGGCAGGCCCTGGCTCCAGCAGGGCATTGAGGCGCCGGCACAGGGCAATCACCTCATCAGCATAGCCGGGGAACCAGGCGTGCATCCACTCAGGGCGCTCGAAGAACGCTAACGACGGTTGCCCGGTGCGCCGAATACTGATACGTCGGACCAGCCCGGCGGCATTGATAAAACTGACCTCGTCCAATAGACGTCCTGGAGCCGCAAAACCAATCGACAGCGGGCAGAGGGCGCGGATGCTTGGGAGCGATTCTGCCACCCCGCGCAGGCAAAAGGCGTGCGTGCGGGCCAGAGCCGCTGGCGGTAGGGCTTGCAACACCCCACGCATGGTCAGGCCAGAGAACACTGTATCATCGACCACCGCCACGCTGGAAGACGTGTCCACACGTTGCAACTGCGCAGCCAGGGAAGACCCGCCGGGGCTCACCAGGGTATAGCCCCCGTGTCCGTCCTCTTCGCGCGTGACCTCCACCTGACAGCGCACGGGAAACCAGCCGGTGCGCTGCTGGAGTTGCTCAGCCACCCGGGCACCCGCTTGGCCAATGCCAATGGTCATGGCAAACGGGGTGGGCACGGCTTGTTGGACGAGGGCACAGATCTGCGCTTCCAGGTGTAGCACTACTACGCGCTCGGGCTGGCGACGCACGAGCGTCAAGAGGGCCTGCGTCAGATCATAGGCCAGAGACTGCACCCCATGCGTCTGGCGGACATCCGCGCTCAAGTCGTCGTGAATGTAAAACACCTGCGGTATGGGGGCGGCATAGGCCGCGTCTGACGGGGCGGCGTGACGCTGGGGCGTGTCCATGGCGTGCTTCCTTAGTGGAAAAAGGGCAGGGCGATCCATAGCGTATAGCCATTCACCGTGAGCAGCGTCCCACCCAACGCGAGCAATAGACTGCTGCCATAGAGCAAGCGTGAGCGCGCCAAGATAGACACGGAGGACATCACGATGGCGATTTGCAGCAACACTTCCCCAAAGTCAAAGTAGGGATCGCGCTGTCGACTCACGTCCCGTTCCTGTTCCAGGCGCTTGGCCCCGTGTTCGATGTCCTTCTTTTCTGCGTTATAGCGTTTGGCCTCACCCGTAAAATCGGCGAGCAGGGCATCGTAGCGCTGTCGGATGTCTGGCAGCAGACTGGCGCCACGCTCGGCCAGTTCGACTTCAAGCCGCTTTTGCTGGATGCGATATTCGTGCTCCCGAATCACCTTAGCCTGGTAGAAGGCCCATTGATCTGAGGCCTGTTGCTGGGCCAGAAGCATATCTTTCATGGCATTATTGCCGCCGAGGGCGGCTACCGCGAGCATCACCGCATACACCGCCGTGGTAATCGCCACACGCCGGGTAAAGGAGCTCGCACTCATTTCTTCCAGTTCTTCCGGGTTGGGTAATTCCACGTCAGGCATAGTCAGCGTCCTCTACATGCCGTAGATGGCGAATGTATCATACATGCCAACTTGGTGAGATTTGAGTAGAACATTGTAGCACTCTTTTATGCTAATAAGTACTTCAGTGCCCTGTCAACAGGAAAATCTGTTTTATAGGTCCACACGCTGGGGTTCCCGCGTTCCACACGTCTGCATCGCGAGATCCCACTCGATCAGGCCAAGCGCGGAGCGGGGAGACGTGAACGTGCAGAGACGCTGGCCGTCCTTGACCACCACACTTTCGGCGCCGATAAACCCCAGCTTCAGGTCGAGTCCTGTACGATTACATACCAGCAAAGGCAGACCCGTCTCCAGGGAACAGCGCTCCCACTCGCCTTCAGGGCCGTGGATACCTGGTCCCCAGGCCGCCGCAGAGACGAGTAACTGGGCACCCTGCGCCTTGAGGTGCGTGGCAATCTTCGTCGTGTAGGCATCAGCACAGATGAGCATGCCCACCTGGCCCACCGGAGGCACGAGGACAGGCTCTGCTGTCTCGCCGGGGCTCGACCAGCGCTCAGCGCCGGACAGGGTATGGATCTTACGATGCGTGCCCAGGATACGCCCGTCCGACGCGATGACGAATAGCGTATTATAATACTTCCCTGTCGTGCTATCCTGTTCGGGATGCGATAAAAATATGGTGACCGCTAATTGGGCAGCACGCTGACACAGCGAGGTCATCCAGGCATCCGGGGGCGGCACAATCCATGCCGTGCCCAGTGTATCCAGGAAGTCATAGCCACAGACACAGAGTTCCGGCGTCAGAATCCACTCCGCACCGTGCGCCGCAGCCGTGGTGACGGCGTGTGCAATGAGCTGCCGATTATAGGTTAAATCCCCTGGACACGGGGCGAGATGTAAGAACGCTATCCGTAGAGTTGACATGGCGTTCACCTCTGAGCATACAGGGAGCACAGCGCTGCACGGTCCCCCAGCAGGGCGCGGACACTGTGTGTGGAAGATACACGCAATAGGATATGCTCACATCATGCCAGTTTTTGGCCTCTATATCCACATTCCCTTCTGCCCCCAGCGCTGTCCGTACTGTGCTTTCACCATTCTGACCGGCCACACCACCTTGTATGAGCGCTACGTCGAGGCCGTCTGTACCGAGATGCGTACCTGGCACGGACGTACACCGCTGCAGCCGTTGCAGACCATCTTCTTCGGTGGTGGCACACCGAGTCTCCTCGCCCCAGCCCAGATTCAGCGGATCCTGGACACCGCCGCCGCCACGTTTGGTGTGACGGCCCAGGCCGAGATCACCCTGGAAGCCAACCCGACGACCGCTGATGCCAGCAAGTTTGCAGCGTTGCGGGCCTGTGGTATCAACCGCTTGAGCCTGGGCGTGCAGTCCTTCCAGGATGCCGATTTGCACACCCTCGGCCGCTGGCACAACGCCGCAGAGGCCCAGGCGGCGTATACTGCGGCCCGGCAGGCTGGCTTTAGCAATGTGAATCTCGACGTCATCTTTAGCATCCCCGGCGCACCTCGGGCGCACTGGCAGGCCACCGTTGCGACGCTGATCGCTCTGGCCCCCGAGCATATTTCCACCTACTCCTTGACGCTGGAAGAGGGTACACGCTTTGCCCGCCGCCAGCACCAGGGACGCCTCAGCCCCGTGTCGGAAGAAGATGATGCCTGGGCCTACACCTGGGTCATGGAGACCCTCGACAGCGCGGGGTATGAGCACTACGAGGTGTCAAGTTTTGCGCGTCCGGGGTGCCGGGCGCAGCACAACTGGGGGTACTGGCATGGGGCCGAGTATCTCGGCGTTGGGCTGTCGGCCCATTCCCTGCTGCAGGGCCAGCGCCACTGGAACCTGCGTCCCCTCCCAGCCTATCTGCATGCCGTCGAAAGCGGCCAGGCGCCCTGGGAAGGGAGTGAGGTGCTGGAGCCGACGGCGGCCAGACACGAACGCCTGTGGTTGCAACTGCGCACCTGTGAGGGCAGCGTGCTCCAGCCCGGGGAAACACAACGCCTGTTGTCAGCACCCAAGTTCCAGGCTATGCTTGAGGCTGATCTTATACACTTGCAGGCCTCGTGCCTCCGTTTGACCCCAGCAGGTTTTCTGCTGGCGGATGCGATTGGGGTCGAGGTCTTGGCGCTTCTTGAACAGAGAGGATAGTATGACGAGGATGTGGAGAGGATTTGTAGCCCTCATCGTCTGCTTGGGACTGCTGGCTGAGCTGGGGGACGTATTGACCGCCCAGGCCGACCCGATGACGGAGGCGCGTGTCGAGCGTTCCCCACGCCCTATCCCGTGGCCAGACATCAGCCTCCCCGACGTGGAGGGGAAAACCGTCTCACCGCAGTCCTTCAAAGGGCAGGTGATGCTGGTCAACTTTTGGACGACGTGGTGAGGGCATTGTCTACGAGAGCGGGCAGCTCTTGAAGCCCTGCACCAACGCTATGCTAGTCAGGGGTTCGTGGTCCTGGCAGTAAATCTGCAGGAAGCTCCAGAGAAGGTCAAAGCCTACACGGCGAAGCATCATCTCACGTTTCCGCATGTGTTAGACGCCGACGCTAAGGTCGGCAGGTCTCTGGGCGTGCCAGGCACACCGGCCACTTTTTTCGTCGACCGCGCTGGGCAGATCGTCGGACGCGCCGTCGGCTACCGCGACTGGAATACTCCCAAAGTCCATCTCCTGGTGGAGAGTCTGTTGCAAGCGACCCCATAGATGTCCATGTCGTCAGTCCTACGCCAGTGCCCCCCCTGGGAACGCCGGGCTCCAGCCCGGCTCCAGAAGCCACGCTGGAGCGTGGCGCTCCCAGGCAGCACCCTGGAGCACTGGTGGTGTATTTATCAAACAGACATCTAGCGTCGAGGGATGGAGGCGTGCGGTGTTCATGCCTACTGGGCAGCGAGAACCCCTGGTCAGTGTCATCATCCCGACGTTTGATCGTGCCGCCTGGATTGGGGACGCCATCACCTCCGTGCTGCAGCAGACCTATCCCCACCTGGAGCTGATTGTGGTGGATGATGACTCGCATGACACCACAGCAGCTGTGGTGCAGGCCTTTGGCCCGGTGTTGACGTACATGCGCCAGGCCCACGCCGGGGTCAGCGCGGCGCGCAATCGTGGGGTGGCAGCCTCCCGTGGCTCCCTGGTGGCGTTTCTCGATTCAGACGACATGTGGCTGCCCACCAAAGTGGCGGCCCAGGTCGCCGTGTTGCAGCAACAGCCCGAGGTCGCGGCCTGCTACACCGACGAAATCTGGATACGGCACGGCGTGCGGGTCAATCCCCGGCACATCCACCAGAAACACGATGGCTGGCTGTTCCTCCCCTCGTTGCCACGCTGCATTATCAGTCCCTCGTCGATCATGCTGCGGCGGACCCTGTGGGAGGCACTCGGCGGCTTTGACGAGGCGCTGCCGGCCTGCGAAGATTACGAGCTCTGGCTGCGTCTGACCCTGCGCACACCCGTCACCTTGCTACCCGAACGGCTCATCGTCAAGCGTGGTGGCCATGCCGACCAGCTGTCACGCTGCGTGCCGGTGTTGGACCAGTATCGCATTATCGCGCTCGAAGGTATCCTGAGTGCGCCCCTGGATGTGGTGCAGCAGCAGGCGGTCCTCGCCCAGCTCGTCAAAAAATGCCGTATCGTGGCTTTGGGAGCCGGCAAACGCCACGATACGGCACGCGGCGCGCTCTACGAAGCGAAAGCCCAGCACTATCAACAACAACTGACAGCCCTGCCCCCGGCTGTCTCAGCCTCGTGAGCCTTGTATTATGCCGCCTGCCTTGCGTTACGTGAGTCTCAGTGAGATTGCTCTGGAGGATCACACCTTTGTGGTCACCTACCGGCCAGACCTGCAGGCCTTACAGCAGTCCGTGGCGCAGGTCGGTGTCCTCTCGCCGGTGCATCTGCGCCAGCCCTCTCCCCAGGCACCTTTGCAGGTGGTGAGTGGCTGGAAGCGTTGTCTGGCGTCTCAGCGCGCTGGCCAGACGCAGGTGCCGGCGCTGGTCTACAGCGCCGCGGCGCTCTCGCCCCAGCAAGCCTGCCTCGTGGCCTTGCATGACCATCTGGGCGGTCGTGTCCTCAACGCGGTGGAGAAAGGCCGCCTGCTGGTGTGTCTGCTGCAGCAGGGTCACTATCCCCCTGAGCACGTGCGGCGGGAGTTCTGTCCGCTGCTCGGTCTCCCCCCACGTGCAGAAACGTTAGCGACGTATAGCACCCTGGTGACTTTGCATGACGCCCTGCAAACGGGGGTGGTGGAGGGCACCATGCCGCTGGAAACGGCTCTGTGGATTGGGGCCTATCCGCCGCCGGATCAGGAGGCGCTCCTCGGGCTCTTCACTGGCCTCACCATGGGGCTGAATCGCGCCCGCGAATGTGCTACGGCGCTCGACGCGCTCTGCCAGCGTGACGGGTGTGGCCCGGCAGAGGTGCTGCACCGCCTGGCTCTCCCGGAGATTGTGGCGCAGGCTCAACTCTCCGGGCCACAGAAGCTCGACCACCTGCGCCGTGTCTTGCACCAGGCACGCTATCCACGCCTCAGCGCCCACGAGGCGCGTTTTCACGAGGCAGCGCGGCGTTTACGTTTCCCACCACAAATCAGCCTGCGTCCGCCACCGTATTTCGAGGGGGCGTACCAGGTGACCCTGAGCTTTCGTCACCGTCAGGAGTTACAGCAGTATGCCGAGCGCCTGTTGGACGCGGCTGGGCATGAAGCCCTGGACGTGCTGGTGGATTTGTTGTAAAAGCCTCGTGTGGCAAGAACCAGCCGTCCGTAGAGGTGGATCCAGAGGCGACCGGTCGGTTAGCCCGACGAGAAAGAAGAGTGTCAGGTTTTTTTACAGGGTGTGGCACGGTGTCGCAAACATGCTAACGGCTTCTCGCGACACGTCTTGGCCCCGGTTGGTGCCTGTAGATATGTGGGAAGGAGCCATAACCTGTCAGATTTTTTTACAGGGAGATTCCAAAACCCACGCATCAGTGTAACTAGTTGACATAGCAAGAGATGTGAGGTTTCGCGGTGCATGTGAGACGTCTCTAGGGCGACATCTGTCGGGAATTTTTACGGTGTGCACTGTGGGCACGTGGGCCGTGCAGGGCAAGCTGCGTGAAAACATCGGAGGGGGTAATCCTAACGCATGATAAATCAATATCTCACGGGGTGTATAAAAAAAACCAATATGACCGTGTTTTGTGGTATAGTTATTGCTCAGTCTGCAGTGGAGGTTTGCTATTCTATCTCGGGAAGGAGTCACAGATGGGTCTGAGACAATATATCGGTTCCTCACATGGAGAAGGAGAGCGCAGATGAAGCGTCGCATGTTCACATTCCTGGCTATACTCATTGCCCTAGGCGTAGGGCGCGTACAGGCGGTGGTGATTGATGACTTTACACAAATATCGAATACCACGCTCTCCGTGACTACGAATGGTGGGACACTCAACAATACGGTGTCTGGCATCCCCATCGCGAATACGGTTGGTGGTGTGCGGCAACTCCAGGTCACCTGCCTCAGCGGCCTGCCTGAAGGAAGTAACTGCAGTGTCATCCGCAAGTCGACTCTCGCGGTGAATACGGTTGCCAGCCAGCTCAGCTTTAGTAATCACACGGGGATTGGCGCCCGTGCCAAAATCCGCTATGATGGGAATGGTACCATAGGCTTTGACAGCGGGCCAGACACAACCAAGTTCGATGTCGACTTTACTGCCAGTGGCGCGACGCTACTCCAGTCCCTCCTCCCCATCGCCGACCTTGGCATTCGTCTGCAATTCCGCTTCTATGGGGCGGCAGGCTCTGCGGCGGCTGGCATGGTGGCGAGCCTTACCCTAGACCGCCCCGCGGGTTTAAACCAGGTGCTCAGCCTCCCGTTTACGGATTTTGGGGGCGATCATGCCTTCATCCTGGTGAATGGCATCGTCACACCACGAGCCCCAGGCCAGTACTGTGCGGTTAATAATGGTTCTTGTATCAGCAATCCAGGGATGAATCTGTCCTTACAAGCCAATGACACCATACAGCTGGGCGATACGGCATCCATCCAGACGCTGTTTCAGCATGTCGGCGCCATTGACATTATCCTGGAAACGGAAGTGCTCGCAGCTGATGTCACGTTTGATTTTCTGCAGACAGGGGGCGGCTCGACGATTCCTGAACCGGCGTCATTGGCGTTGTTGGGAACAGGTCTCCTGGGCCTGGGCTTCGCGAGTGTGGTCCGGAGGCGGCGGCAGCGTCGATAACGCCAGGTAATATTCTTGTTGTCTAGCTGTGCCGGCGTACTGGGGGGCGTGGTCTCCCCTGTGTGCTGGCACAGTATTGTGCTGGCTTCTTTCTGTGTCCGCCTCCTGTTCTCGCTGCGATGCGAGAGGTGGGCAGACAGGAGCCCAGTGCTCCCCACCGCCCATGCTTCCTCTCTGTAAATCCTTCTCATCCTTGGCATCTCGGCACACGTGGATTTCTTCTGTTGGCTCTATGAAGAGCACCCTTTCGACCAAGACGACAAGAAATTCTTCGCGTTCGGCAGCCATCACATAACGTGTACATTTCTCGCGCTGGAGCATCTCAGCCAGCTCCTCTAGAGCAGGAGATGACAACAGTACACGGCCACATCTCAGGGCGCGACGCAACGCTTGCCCTGGTTTTGCGTGCTCAAACACTACGATACTGACCAGGGTATGCGTGTCGAAGACGTAACGGACGCTCTCATGTATGGAGCCGCGCGTCGATGATTTCTGGCGTGAGGCCACGCGCTTGTGCTTTGCGGCTTATCCCACTCATAATGTCTTCCAATGGTCGTGTAGTGCGCGCCACCGCCGTGAGTTGCAGGCTCAGCAAGGGTTCGAGCTTCCGCTGCTGTGCAGCCGTTGTTGTATTGGAGATCTGGGCTGCTTCCGGGCTGACACGGATGGTAATGCTCTGCGTTGCCATGTCTTCTACCTTTGACAAACATTGTCCTAGATGTCTGTTTCATACATACGCTGCCAGTCCAACACCTGCGCGGGCCTGGCCCGCTCCTCCCAGCGCGCGGTGCCCGAGGGTTGCCTGGAGGCGTGGGCCAGGCCCGCGCAGGTGTTGGACTGGCACAGGACTTACGACATGGACATCTCGTGTGATGACACATTCTATCCCTGGCTGACGCTAGCGGCCTAGATGTCCATGTCGCAAGGCGATTTCCAGCAAAGCTTCTCCATGGGTTACCTCCCCCCAGCGGGGGGAGGCCAGGAGGGGGGAAACCCAGGGGCTTGTGGAGAGCAGGCTTCCTCCCTGGCCCCGCGCTGGCCCCCACCAAACTCCCCCCCCAGGGGGGAGGCGATGGGGATGGCTCCCCCAGGACAGATGTTCACACGGGATATTCTTTTTCGGAAATCGCCTAAGTCCTGCCTCAATGCCTCCTGGGCACGCCGGGCTCCAGTCCGGCTTCGGAAGCCACGCTGGCGCGTGGCGCTCCTAGGGGAAACTCTGGAGAACTGACAGGCTATGTATGCAATGGACGTCTAGCTGCCTGTTGCATACCCACACCAGTCGCCAGGCCCGGAGTTCGGCGTCAATCTCGCCGAGGGGACTTTACCAGTAATGGCCTACAGTGGCGTGGGGTGCCGTAGAGCGCGGGGAAAGGCGGGTCCGGTGGGCGAGGGGGCATCACAAAGTCGTAGCAAAAAAGACAGCCGGGGCGTCTCTGACGCCCCGGCTGTCAGGTATGATATGTACGGCAGAGGACAGGTTAGTGCCGTTTCTGCCGGCGCCGTAGCCACGAGACCAGAGGTAATACCCCCAGTCCGGTTCCTAGCAGCAGGATGGTGCCAGGCTCCGGCACGCCAGGGGGACCCTCACCGGTCTGCAGCAGATCGATCGCCAGGTCGGAAGAGTTGATACCGTCGATGATGAGACGAATACGGTCCACCTGCGAGAAATCCGTCAATGCAAAATTTGTAAAGGTGTTAAAGGCGAAGGAGTTCAGTCCAATACCTGTAATGGGCAGGGTCAGGTTGGCGATATCGCCCCCAGTGTCCGTGACCTGAATATTGATGGTCACTCCACTCAGATCAATCGCCAGAACCGTTAGCTGCAAGTCCGTGGCCCCACCCACGAGCAGATCCACTCCCCCAAGAACGCCGCCGCCCTCATACGTGACGGTCAGCCTGCTATCAACATTCGCGTTATTACTGTGGAGCAACGTCCCTATCCCCAGCGTATCCACTGCACCACTTGCGCCCCCATCATTAATATCACCAAGGATATTATCGAGTCGCAGATGCCGGGTTCCTCCAACGGCACATGCGAGGCCGGTATCGAGGTCGGTGGCACCAATACCTGAAAAAGTGGATTCCACGAACTGGAATGGGGGAACTTCCACACAAGAATAATCATCAAGGACCACGGCCTGAGCCGGCTTGCCGCCCATGAGGGTCAGCGCGCCGAGCATTCCTGCCACAGCGCCGAGTTTCCAACGCATAACATTCTCCTTCATGCATGTTTGAGGATCTGTTCCTCGCTCCATCTCTGACCTCGCGACGGTTCGTGCGACAAAGCACGACAGCAGCGTCCGGTCTCCATTCTGCTCCATGCTCAACGTACGAGCGACTCTTTACCTCCGCCACCATATACTACACACATCGTCGCGGCGCTGGACGCTGCACGCTCTCCCATACCCTTATAGTATGCCCGCTTGTGGAGTGGGCACAGCGCTGGAAGACCCCGGTCCACGTTGCTAGGTATAAACTGAAGGCTGTGTGAGCACAGTATAATCAACACAGCAATAAACATGCCAACATCGCTGCATTGTAGTACGTTGTGTATCTACATGTATTTCATGAAAAACATAACGTTTCATGTATCAACAGAATATGCATGTGCTGTGCATGAAAATTCTTCCACTCTTTCTTCCAGAGGGATGAGAGGAAACCAAGAGGGGAGATGATCTGAGCGTGAGACTGTAAAGAATCCTGACGTTCCCTGGGCAACTCGCAGGCTTATATTTCCTATTAAATAAAGAAAATCAATATGTTATGTGAAAAAAACGTCATTGTAAAAAAATCTGACAGTGACGCCGAGTCTCGCAGCCGCTTGGCACACAACCTGTTGAAAAACGGCCTATTGCTTCTCTGAAATCGCCAATGTAAAGCTCTCCGACAGAACCTCACACTGTGCTGGGTGCTGGCCCGCTTCTGCGTCCTGCCACCGAGAGAGAATACAAGAGGAGTACGTAAGGTATCCCCCGAGGTTTTTGCGAAACCCTAAGGCGACACTGAGGACACGCCCTCAATGGTCAGGATATTTTACATCCGCATGTAAACATGATAAATCATGCTCTTGTGGCCATAATGGTGTAAAATAGCATGAAGAGTGTCGGAAAAATTGACAGCACGCTTAGACATCTTTAAGTCACTATTTCTTAAAGCATTTTTAGAAAATTGGTGTTGGAAGTATTGCCCTGATGTCAGCATTTTTTACAGGTAGGGACCACGCAGTGTACTCGGAGAGCATGGTCCCTCGCGCCCCGCCCCTGCGCGAGGTGTGGTAAGTAAGAATGGGAGGTGGCAAACAATGCACGACAAATTTCTCGGCTGAGGCGAGTATCTACGTGTACTCTCGCGTGTCTCGGCCAGTTCATATTGGCCCCCTCTCATGTCCATACACCCGCATGGCACATGCTGAGCATAGTTCTTGCATCTACTGCCAATCTGTTGGGTCTCGTAGTGAGGCATGCGAGGGCGTTGGGACGCTACCAAGCAACTTAGAATCCTATCGGCTCCTGTCCAAGAAACTTGAGCCGACGGTGTATGGCATCCGCAAGGTCTGCGAGCCTGAGGAACGCGCCCCTCCGTCTGGAGAGGCGCTCGGCTGTACGGGTGTGACGCCACACGGACGGGATTGTGTCGTATCCTTAGGATCACAAAGGGGTGAAACGTATGAATAAGGTGTGGAGAGGGGTGAGACTTGCCGGCGTGCTGAGCCTGGCCTTGGGGCTGAGCCTGGCCTTGGGGCTGAGCCGGGGGCAAGCGCTCACGATCGATGATTTTACCGAAGGTGCGCAAAGTGTCAGCAATAGGGTAACAGGGACGGTGGTTCGTCAGGCCATAGGGAGCCTCACGCCAGCGCATACGGTCGGAGGCAGCCGGGAACTCGCCCTGGAAATCAAGGGTGGGGCCAATGCCGTGCGGAAGTCTTTGGTGTCGGTCGCGCCCGCCCCTCACCAACTCGCTTGGAGTAATGATTCCGGGGTGGATGGGGTGCTGGCCGTGCGTTGGGATGGGCTGGCCAACGATGCCACCGATGGAAGCCTCGGGCTCGATCTGTCCCAGGAAGCGGCCTTCGTGTTCCAAAATCTCAGAATAGATCACGAGACCGTGTATGTCGAAATAACCGTCTGTGATCCCTCGGGGCTCTCGTGTGCCACGGATAGCTTCCACCTGGACCGTACCTCCGGACCTACCCCGGTGGCCACTGGGGTGCCGCGGACGTACACGCGTCCCATCAACTTCGGTGCCTTTAACCTGGCCCAGGTGGGTTCGCTGAGCCTGGCGTTTCGCGCTGGAGGATATAACTCGCTCACCGAGGCGAGTCGCATTCCGCCACTTGCGAATGAGGCAGCGCTTGACATTGTCCTGGAAGGCTTCGTGACTACCTCCCTTGACACACCGTCGTGTACCAGCACGCTCGGCAACTACGTATGGCTGGATGTCGACAGCAATGGGCAGCAAGATATGGACCCGGCCCTGCCGAACGTGGTGGTCACTTTAACGGGTACAACCGCGCTCAACCAGCCGGTCACGCGGACCCCTATCACGACAGATACGGCGGGGCACTATCAGTTCACCGACCTCTGTGCCGGGACCTATACCGTGACCGTGACCATCCCGGTCGACACTACCCCGACCACGGCGACTACCGCCACCCCCGACACCGACACGGATAGTGACGGCGTGATGACCTCGCCCACGACGGTCGCCGCCACGGTGACACTGGCCGATGACGAGATCAACAACAAGATCGATTTTGGTTTTGTGCCGCAGTGCACCGGCACGCTGGGCAATTTTGTGTGGCTGGACGTGGATGGCAATGGGCAGCAAGATCTCGACCCGGCCCTGCCCAACGTCTTCGTCACCCTTACAGGCACGGATGCCTTTGGGCAGCTGGTCAATGACGGCCCGATTCAGACCGACACCCAAGGACAGTACCACTTTAACAATCTGTGTGCCGGCACCTACACCGTGACGGTGCAGATTCCCGCCAACACCACCCCGACCACGGCGACTACCACCGCCCCCGACACCGACACGGATAGCGATGGCGTGGTGACCTCGCCCACGACGGTCGCCGCCACGGTGACGCTGGCGACTGGGGAGACCAACAATAAGGTGGACTTCGGCTTTGTGCCGCATTGCACCGGAAGTATGGGTAACTATGTGTGGCTCGACGTCGATGGCAATGGGCAGCAAGATCTCGACCCGGCCCTGCCTAACGTAGCCGTCACCCTTGATGGCACGGATGTGTTCGGACGACTGGTCATGCAAGGCCCGATTCAGACCGACACCCAAGGACAGTACCACTTTAACAATCTGTGTGCCGGCACCTACACCGTGACGGTGCAGATTCCCGCCAACACGACGCCGACCACCGCGACCACGACCGTGCCCGATACGGATACCGATAGTGATGGCGTGGTAGCCTCACCGACCGCGGTCGCTGCGACCGTGACACTGAGCGATGGGGAGATCAACAACAAGATCGACTTTGGCTTTATCCCGCATTGCACCGGCACCCTGGGTAATTTTGTGTGGCTTGATGAAGATGGCAATGGCCAGCAGGGGACGGAACCGGGCCTACCTAGCGTAGATGTGTTCCTGAGAGGTACGGATGTATTTGGACGTCTGGTCAATGCTGGACCGATTCAAAGTAATACACAGGGGCAGTACCACTTCACCAATGTGTGTGCCGGCACCTACACGGTGACGGTGCAGATTCCGACCAACACGGCGCCCACCACCGCCACGACCACCACCCCCGACACCGACACCGATAGCGATGGCGTGGTGACCTCGCCGACAACGGTCGCCGCCACGGTGACGCTGGCCGACGGGGAAACCAACAACAAGATCGACTTTGGCTTTGTGCCGCATTGCACGGGCGCCCTGGGCAACTATGTGTGGCTCGACGTCGATGGCAACGGGCAGCAAGATCTCGATCCGGCCCTGCCCAACATCTCCGTCACTCTGAGCGGCACGGATGTCTTTGGACGCCCAGTGAGTCAGGGCCCGATTCAGACGGATACGCAGGGGCTGTACCACTTCACCAATGTGTGTGCCGGCACCTACACGGTGACGGTGCTGATTCCCGCCAACACCACACCCACCACCGCCACGACCACCACCCCCGACACCGACACCGATAGCGATGGCGTGGTGACCTCGCCGACAACGGTCGCCGCCACGGTGACGCTGGCCGACGGGGAAATCAACGACAAGATCGACTTTGGCTTTGTGCCGGATTGCACGAGCACGCTGGGCAATTTTGTGTGGCTCGATGTCGATGGCAATGGCCAGCAGGGGACGGAACCGGGTATCCCCAACACGCACGTGCTTCTCAGTGGTACGGATGTCTTCGGACGCCCAGTGAGCCGGGGACCAATCTCCACGGATACGCAAGGGCAGTATCAATTTACCAACGTGTGCGCCGGCACCTACACCGTGACGGTGCAGATTCCCGTCAACACCACGCCCACCACCGCCACCACGACCGTGCCCGATACCGATACGGATAGTGATGGGGTCGTGACCTCCCCAACGACCGTGGCCGCTACGGTGACGCTGGACGAAGACGAGACCAACAACAAAATTGACTTCGGCTTTGTGCCGCATTGCACCGGCACGCTGGGCAATTTTGTATGGCTCGATGAAAACGGCAATGGCCAGCAGGGGACGGAACCGGGCGTGCCCGGCGTGCCAGTTCTCCTCAGTGGCGTGGATATCTTTGGACGCCCAGTGAGTCGTGGGCCGATCCTCACGAACACGCAAGGCCTGTATCAGTTTACCAACGTGTGTGCCGGCACTTACACGGTGACGGTGCAGATTCCCGCCAACACCACGCCCACCACCGCCACCACCACCGTGCCCGATACGGATACGGATAGTGATGGGGTCGTGGCCTCGCCCACGACGGTTGCCGCCACGGTGACGCTGGCCGACGGCGAGACCAACAACAAGATCGACTTTGGCTTTGTGCCACATTGCACAGGGCAAATCGGCGACTTTGTGTGGAAGGACGTGGATGGTGATGGGTTCCAAGACGGCTCGGAGCTCGGGATAGCTGGAGTCCAAGTGTCACTGAGTGGTACGGATGTGTTTGGCCGTCCCGTCACGACAGCGACGCCTATCCTCACGAACGACGCCGGCAAGTATCAGTTCTGCAACGTGTGCGCCGGTACCTACACCGTGACCGTGAAGATCCCAAGTCTCACGGCCCCCACCATCGCCACGACGACCCTGCCTGACACCAATACGGACAGCGACGGTGTGCCCGTGTCGGCGACAACGGTGGCGGCGACGCTCACCCTAGCGGACGGTGAAACGAACCTGAAGATCGACTTCGGCTTCATCCCCAATGCGACGACCGGAGGAACGCAGGGCTGTTCACCAGGCTACTGGAAACAAACCCACCATTTCGATTCGTGGGTCGCACCCTATATTCCCTCGGGTGCCTCGGCGACGCAATTCTCCGCGGTCTTTGGTGCAGCGCATAACCCCTTTGGGACGATGACTCTGCTCCAAGTGCTCCGGCAAGGCGGTGGCGGGATCAATGCCTTAGGGCGCCATACGGTGTCAGCATTACTCAACGCCGCAGCGATCGGTACGACCAACTACGGGTTCAGTGCGGCAAGCGTCATTAGCCAATTCCAGGCGGTCTATCCCGGCACGGCGACTGCGCAGCAGGCGCTCAGTGACTTGTTGGCCAATATGGAAGACGTCAACGGGCGTATCTGCCCACTGCACTAACCCTCTCGCAGCCTACCTCGCCGTCTCACGGAGGAGCGACCAGTCGGTCGCTCCTCTTCGCGTCGCGTAGCACTGACGTACAAGACCTCCTCTCCCTTGCCCGCATTCTCGTAAGAACCTCTCCCGCGCGTGCGGGCCTGTGTGCAGCACGGGCTCAGAGCACCTCTGGGCCTAGGCTGTGTCTGCTCTGCGGTCTGCGGTCTCCCCTAGACGGCCCTCAGCGCTCGAGACGGGCCAACGCTTCTTGCGCCTGCTGCACCCATGGAAAATCTGGCTGGGACTGCAACGCGCTCTGCAACTCGGCTTTGGCGCGGTCCGTCTGTCCAACCTTATAGTAGGCCATGCCGAGATGATACCGGCTAACGGGATTGGTCGATTTTTTCGCCACGCTCTCCTGGAGAAATCTCACTGCACTCTCATAGTCCTCTTTCTTATAATAGAGCCATCCGAGCGTGTCGGCAATGTCGGGACTCTCCGGCACTTGCTCCCTGGCCGTACGGGCGTAGGCAATTGCTTCATCCAAACTCCCCCCATACTCACCGTAATTCCACGCCAGATTATTTGCCGCTGGGGCAAAATGTGGATTGACCTTGAGGGCTTCGAGGTAATACTCATTGGCTTTCTGATACTTTTCTTGCGCCTGATAGGTCGTCCCAAGCAACATGTACGCCGAGAGGACTTTGGGGTTAATTTTGATGGCCGCTTCGTACTGACTGATGGCCTGTGCATATGACTTCCTCTGGGCATAGAGACGGCCCAGCTGGAGATACGGCTCTAAGAACTGCTCCTTCAGCGCAATCGCCTTGTGCAGCGCTTCCTCCGCCTTGCCCTCTTGCTGTTGGGCGAGAAACACCGTCCCCAGGAGATTGTAGAAATCGGCATGCTCTGGTGCGCGCTGCAGTTGGCGCAGCACGCGCTCACGGGCTGTATCGGGTTGGCGCTTGCCAAGGTGGATCTCGACGATCTGCGCCAGGGCCTCGCTCATCTGGGGCTGTAAGGTTAACACATGTTCAAAGGCTGACAGGGCTTCCGGTTCCTGCTGATGCTGACGATAGCTCAGACCGAGTTCATGAAAAATCTGTGCGTTGCTCGGCTCTTCCGCGGCCGCGGTTTTTAAGGCGGTGATGGCTTTCGCCGCCGCGCCTTCCGCACGCCAGGCATTGCCAATGATGCGATGCGCCCGCGGATCATTGGGGCGGAGGGCCAACAACTTTTCCCCGACGTCTCTGGCCTGATCATAGGCGCGAGCACCCATATATAAATGCGCCAGGGTGACATAAGGTTCCAGAAAATCGGGCTGGAGATCCACCGCTTTCGCGAGGGTGACCTTGGCAAGCTGGATGTTCTCCTGTTGGAGGTACGCCAGACCGAGGTAGTAATGGGCCGCGGTCAGGTCTGGGGCATCTTTCACGACGCGTTGCAAGGTGGTAATGGCCTCCAAGGTGTGCTTGCGTGCCAGGGCCAAACGCCCTGTGAGATAGCGCCCGGCCAGCGCCCCTTCACGGCTTTTCTCCATGGATGCAGCATACTGCGCCGCCTCGTCTAGTTCGTTACGATGCAGGAGCACCTCGGCAATTTTCTCTTTGGGGAACAGGGCCGCGGGCGCCACTTCTGCGGCGTGCTTATAGGTGGCGAGCGCGGCATCGAGCTGCTGCGTATCAAAGTAAAAGTCACCTAAGGCCAGATAGGGGCGGGTGTCCTGCGGATCCATGGTAATGGCTTTTTTGTAAGCATCTTCCGCTTCGAGACGCTTATTTTGCATCTCATAAAAGGCCGCGAAGCGCAGTTGCAGCATCATATCCTGGGGCCGCAGGGCGAGGGCCTGGCGATAGGTGGCCTCCGCCTTGGCCAGATCGCCCCGGATGGCATAGAGTGCTACCACTTGCGTCAGGGCTTCATACATGCCGGGCTGGCGTGCCAGCGCTTGCTCAAACATCGCGGTAGCTTCCGCGACTTGGCGTTGGCGGCGATACAGCAGGCCGAGATAGTAATAATTACTGGCATCATGCGGGGCTTTGAGCAGCGCGGTCTTGAAGGTGTCAATGGCCTTGGCGATGTCGCTCTGGGCGATATAGCCGCGTCCAATAATCAAATAGGCCGTCGGATGATCAGGGCGTACCGCCATCAGCGCTTGCCCCGTGGCGATGGCTTGATTGGCGTCGCGGGCTTGCATGTACACTTCGGCGCGAGCCAGGTACGGCTCCGCGATGCGCGGATCGAGGCCAATGGCGGCGGAAAACGAGGCCTTGGCCAATTGCGGCTGCTGACTCCGCATCTGCGCGACGCCGAGAAAATAATGGGCCGGCGCCAGATTGGGGGCCGCCTGGACGGCGTCTTGCAACAACGGTATGGCCTCCGCGATGTGTTCGTGGAGCAAGGCCAGACGCCCCTTGAGGTAGAATCCCATGGCCTTGCCCTCGCGGGTCTGTAAGAGGCCCTCAATATAGGGCACGGCTTCGACATAATTGACCTGATCGAGCAAGATTTCTACCAAGAGGCGCTGTGGGGTCAGATCCTCTGGCTTCAGGAGCACTGCCTGCTTATAGGCCACGGCGGCTTTGAGGGGCTGGCCGAGATCCATATAGAAATTGCCGAGCGCCACGTGGGGACGCGCATCCCTGAGATCCAGGGTGGTGGCGGCCTGATATGTCGTTTCCGCCTCGGCGAGCTTGCCCTGCATGGCGTAAAAGTTGGCCAACAGCATCTGCTGCGCCACGCTGTCTTGCAGACGCTCCAGCGCTTCGCGGTAGAGCTTCTCCGCTTTCACGTGTTCCCCTAAGCGCAAGGAGAGGTCGACCACCTGCGCCAGCGTGTCGGCAAAATTGGGATCGAGGCTTAAGGCCTGCTCAAAGGCCCTGAGCGCGTCACGGTCTTGGTGTTTTCTGCGGTAGGCGAGACCGAGATTGTAATAGCTATAGATATACTGGGCGTCCTGCTCCGCACTCGTCTTAAAGGAGATAATAGCCTGGTCTATTTCTCCTTTGCCGAGCTGCGCGCGCCCAAGGAAGACATGGGCTGCGGGGTTGTAGGGCTGTAACGTGATGGCACGCCGGGCCGCCTGCAGCGCATAGTCAAAGGCGCCTGCCAGGGTCTCGGCTTCTGCCAGCGCCAGATAGGCCTCGACGAATCCTGGGGAGAGTCGGATGGCTTCTGCCAGATGCGTCCGGGCCAGCTGTAACTTCGCTTGCCGCAGATGTGCCAGGCCTAAGAAATAATGCGGGGGCGCGAGATTCGGGGCGTCCTTCAGCACGTCTTGCAGGATTTTTATTGCACTTTTCACGTCATTCTGTGCTAATGCCAGCAGACCTTTGTAGTAGAGGCCGACAATTTTCCCATCCCGCGTTTTCAGCAGTTCATCCGTGTACTGGGATGCTTGCCCCAGATTTTTCTGCTGCAGCACTAAGGCGATGATCTTCTGTTTGGCCGTGGAGGATTTGGGATCAAGCTCGTCGGCTTTTTTGTAGGCGCTGATCGCTTCCTCTATTTTGTTGGTGCCTTTATAGAAGTCGCCGAGCGCCAGGTACACCCGTATCTCGCCGGGCTGGATCGTGATGGCCTGCTGATACAGCACCTCGGTTTCCTGCCGGCGACGCTGCTGCACATACAAGTCGGCCAGGGCGAGCAACGGTTGTACGTCGCGGGGATGGGCCGCCATGGTGGCCCGATACTGCTGTTCTGCCTTCTCCATGGCGTTCCCCGCCGCGTACAACGCCCCGAGTGCCAGCGCGATGGGCAACGCCTCCGGCTCCACGGCCAGGGCCTGTTGATAGAGCGCCTCTGCCGCCACAAAGTCCTGATTACGCTGGTAGAGTGCGGCAAGTTGCAGGGTGAGCGCGACCTGCCGTGGATGGAGCGCACGGGCCGCCTGTAGGGCAGCGATGGCATCGCTCCAGGCTTCCTTCCCGGCATAGGCTTTGCTCATCAGCAGATGCGCCTCGACATAGTCAGGCTGCTGCCGCAACATGACCTGGGCTTTGTCTAAGGCTTCGTCAAAACGCTTGGCACGCATATACAGTTCCCCCACCCGTAGATGCGCCTCGAGATGATCCGGCTTGAGCTGCGCGACCTTGCTGAAGGCCCGAAAGGCTTCTCGCAGATCCGTCAGCTGGCCTTTCTTCAGATGGGCCAGGCCAATCTGATAATTGAGGTCCACCGCATTGGGGGTGATTTCTAGAGCATTCTTGAATTCCAGCACTGCTTCGGCGTATTGTTCTTTGGCGACATACGCTAGCGCTTTGCGGATATGGGACTCCCGCTTGACCTGTGGATCTTGGGTGCAGGCGGCCACAACACATAACCCTGCACACACCAGCATGCCGAGTCGGTAACGCCAAAACCCTACGCTGAAGAACATAAGCAGATTTCCCCCTGGCCCCTGTTAGCGTGCGCGTCGCCAAACCGTGCGCCCTGTGGTGATGCGAGCGGCTTGACGATATTATAAAGTGTTCTGATGGTGGACGCCACTGATGGCCGCTTGGAGCCTTGACCTGGGTGGGCCGGCGGACGGTGGCCCTAGGCGTCGGGGAGCGCGGCCGGTGTGCCGACACGTGGACAGCGTCGCGGTTGACAACCCCCAAACACATCGTTACACTCGTCCCGTCTTGGGCAGAGTTGTCACAGGGTCGCAGGTTTTTTACAGAAGGCACGGCGCATCCATGCTACGGTTCTATAATACCTTGACGCGACAAAGAGATGTCTTCCAGGCGCTAGAGGATGGGCACGTCCGCATGTATACCTGTGGGCCCACCGTCTACAATCATCCCCATATTGGCAATTACCGTGCCTACATGTTTGAGGACTTGCTACGGCGGTATCTGAAATATCGCCGCTATCAGGTGACACAAATCATGAACTTGACCGATGTGGATGACAAGACGATCCGTGACGCCCAGAAGGCGGGCTTGTCACTGCACGACTTTACAGCCATCTACTCCCAGGCCTTTTTTGAGGACTTGCAGACGCTCAATATCGAAGCTGCCGAACACTACCCCGCCGCCACGGACCACATCCCCGAGATGATCGCCATCATTCAACGTCTCCAGGAGCGGGGCTACACGTATACGGTTGATGGCTCCATCTATTACCGGATTGACCGTTTTCCTGACTACGGCAAGCTGGCACATCTTGAGGCGGAAACGCTGCAAAATGGGGCGAGTGGACGGATGGATCGTGATGAATACGATAAAGATGATATGCGTGACTTTGCCTTGTGGAAAGCCTGGACGCCAGAAGATGGTGAGGTCTATTGGGAGACCGCGCTGGGCAAGGGGCGCCCCGGCTGGCATATCGAGTGCTCGGCTATGGCGATGAAATATCTCGGCACACACTTTGACATACACACGGGCGGCGAAGACAATATCTTTCCGCATCATGAGAACGAAATTGCCCAATCTGAAGCGGCGACGGGCGAGCCGTTTGTCAACTACTGGCTGCATTGTCGGCATCTGCTGGTCGATAATCAAAAAATGTCCAAATCCCTGGGCAATTTCTATACCCTGCGCGATCTGCTCGCGCAAGGTTTTAAGCCCCAAGGTGTGCGCTATGCGCTGCTCTCGATCCACTATCGCCAGCCACTCAATTTTACGTTTGATGGCCTCCATGCCGCGGAACAGGCGGTGCAACGCCTGGTGGACTTCATGCAGCACGTCTCCACGGCGCACGGCGCCGGCTTTGATGTCCACCCGCTCCTGGCGACGACGCAGCAGCGCTTCGAGGACGCCCTGGATGACGATCTCAATATCTCCGCGGCGCTTGGGGCCATCTTTGAGATGGTGCGTGAGGTCAATCGGGCTATCGCCCAGCAGCAGCTCAGTGTGGAGCAGGCGGAGCTGGTGCACGCGCTGATGCGGCGCTTTGACACGGTGCTGGGGCTGTTGACCGAGGCCGCGGTGTCGCTGGATCGTGAGGCCGAAGCGCTCATGGCGGAGCGGCAACAGGCGAGACAAGCCCGCGATTTTGCCCGGGCCGACACGCTGCGCACGGCGCTGCGCGCGCGTGGCTATGTCGTCGAAGATACGCCGCAAGGACCACGGCTGAAACGCGTATGAGTACGGGGGAACGCCTGTTATACGTGGTACGGCATGGCGCCACGGATTGGAATCATGCCGGACGTATCCAAGGGCATGTCGATACTCCGCTCAACGAGACGGGTCGGGCCCAGGCCCGGTTGGCGAGTATTCGTCTGGCAGCTTTCGGGGCGACGGCACTGTACAGTAGCGATCTCCTGCGCGCCTATGAAACAGCCACAATTATTGGGCAGGCCGCCGGGCTTGAGGTGGTGCCGCAAGCGGACTTGCGCGAGATACATTTTGGGGCGTGGCAAGGCCTGTCGTCTCCAGAAATCCGTGAGCGCGATCCCGAAGTGTACGCGGCCCGCCTTGCCAATCCGTATGATGTGGCGCCACAAGGGGCAGAGACCTGGCGCCATTTCTACACCCGGGCTCTCCAAGCGGTGCAGGAGATTTTAGATGAGACGACCGCGGCACGATTGATTGTGGTGACTCACAGTGGCGTCTGTACCGCCCTTGGACTGCATGCCCAAGGGCTGGACTGCACAGGCAAACGCACCTTCGACTCCCATAACTGTGGAATCCATACCTTTGCCGTACACGGAACCCTCTGGCGCACCGTGACCTTGAACGATGTTACGCATCTGACGTCCGTGTTTTAGTAGGGCATGCCGCGCACGCCTCGCCCGTTTCTCTCGTATGCCAGCGTGTAGGGGAGCTCACCGATGGCACGAATCCTCAACCTGGCGGTGTTATTATCTGGGAGCGGGCGCACGCTGGAAAACCTCCAGCAGGCCATCAACGCTGGCCGTCTGAGTGCCCGTATCGTGGTGGTCGTCAGTAGCAAGCGTCAGGCGTATGGGCTCGAGCGGGCCCGCCAGCATGGCCTCGATGCTGTGGCAGTGCCGCGTCGGGACTACAGCACGCCACAGGCGTTTAACGCCGCCATCAACGCCGTGCTCGCACCATATGCGGTCGATCTCGTGGTCCTCGCGGGTTTTCTGTCGCTGTACGAACCCCCTCCTGCCCTGGTAGGGCGCGTGCTCAACGTCCATCCAGCCTTACTTCCAGCCTTCGGCGGTCAAGGGTTTTATGGTGACCGCGTGCATCAAGCCGTGCTCGATGCTGGGGTCAAACTCAGCGGCTGCACGGTGCATTTTGCTGATGCGGCCTATGATCACGGTCCCATTATTGCGCAAGTCGCCGTCCCGGTGGAGGACGATGACACTGTGGCTACCCTCGCCGCCCGGGTGTTTGCCGCCGAATGTCAGGTCTATCCTCAGGCCATCCAATGGCTGGCAGAGGATCGCTTGTGCATTGAAGGGCCTCGCGTGCGTGTGCTGCCTACACCTGCTGCCTCAGTTTTGTCACAAGGGATGTCACGATGAACGATTTTGACCGTGAAGACCTCAGTGTGCGGACCGATGATTCCGAACACCTCGACTTTTTTCCCACGCACTACCGTATCGGGCGTACGAAGTATATCATTGTCACCGGCGGGGTGATGTCGGGGGTCGGGAAAGGCGTCTTTACAGCCTCCTTGTCACACCTGTTGCAATTTTTGGGCTTTTCAGTGTCCACGATTAAAGCCGATGGCTATCTCAATCTCGATGCCGGCACCCTCAACCCCTATCGCCACGGCGAGACGTTTGTGTTGGATGACGGCACGGAATGCGATCTGGATCTTGGCACCTACGAGCGTTTCTTAGACACGACGCTCAATAGTTTTAACTATATGACGTCGGGCAAAATTTACTGGCATATTCTGTCGAAAGAACGGCGTGGGGAGTATCTCGGACGCGATGTGCAAATTGTGCCGCACGTCACCGGTGAAATCAAATACCTCATCCGCGAGAAGGCCAAAGAGGGGCCGTACGACATGGTGCTGCTTGAGATTGGTGGCACGGTCGGCGACATCGAAAATCTCCACTTTATCGAAGCCGCCCGGGAGCTCATGTACGACGAAGGGCGCGACAATGTCATGTTTGCGCATGTGACCATGGTACCGTGGGCCGAGGGCTCGGGCGAGCAGAAAAGCAAACCCACGCAGCATAGCGTCAAAAAGCTCCTGGAAATGGGCATCCAGCCAGATATTATCGTCTGTCGTTCCAAACAGGCCCTGCAACCCAAGGTGTGCGAAAAAATTAGCCTGCACTGTAACGTCCCCATCGGCCACGTCATCAGCAGCCCAGACACCGACAACATCTATGTGTTGCCGGCGCTGTTCCAAGAGCAGCGGCTGGCCGAAATTACCACCAGTCGGCTGCGCCTCAACATGCCCTATCCGGCCAAAGACGATAGCGCCCAAATTCCCTTTGCGCCCTTTGTGCGTCATACCAAGCGGCACAGTCCGGCCCTGACCATTGCCGTCACGGGGAAGTATTCCTCCATGAAGGATTCCTACATCAGCATTACCAATGCGTTGATGCATACGGAGCCGTGTGAGGACGTGCACATTAACTTACAGTTTATCGACACCACGGAATTCGACGATGCCTCCCGCGCCGTGCACACCGCCCTCGACGGCGTGCATGGGATCATTGTCCCTGGCGGCTATGGCCTGCGTGGCACCGAGGGCATGATCCGCTGCATTGCCTACGCCCGCGAGCGGCAGGTACCGTATCTGGGCCTGTGCCTGGGTTTTCAGCTAGCGACCATTGAATTTGCCCGCCATGTCTGTGGCCTGGACAAGGCGACGAGCACCGAGTTTGACCCACATACCCCGGAACCCCTTATCGCCCTGCTGCCCGAACAAGAACACGTCAGTGACCTTGGGGGCACGCAGCGTTTAGGGGGGCATGATGTGTGGCTGGTACCGGGCTCGCGGGTGCAGCGTTTGTATGACCAGGACGTGGTGCGTGAGCGCTTTCGCCATCGCTATGAACTCAACAACGCCTATAAAGCGGCCCTGGAAGAAGCGGGCCTGCTGTTTTGCGGGATGACGCCGGATCAACGCATCATGCAGATTCTGGACTACCCCCTGCATCCGTTCTTCATTGCCACCCAGTTCCACCCGGAACTCTTGTCGCGCCCACTCTCGCCACATCCGCTGTTCCTGGCCTTTGTGCGTGCGGCCAAGCGCCACCAAGCTGTCTAGAGGGGTGAAACCGGCCATGCCATACACCAACAGGCTCGTGGTGGCGACTCAAGCCCACATGCGTGACGTCCGCGGTGTGGCCTTGCAGCGCACCCTGGACGAGGATTTGCACCTGCACGTCGACGAGGTACGTACGGCCGCGGTCTATACCATCCATGCGCCGCGCTTGCCTGCTGACCTGGAAGAAGCCCGCTGGCATCTGTTCACCGATGCGGTGGTGCAAGAGTCTTTCTGGAGCCAGCGTCCGCCGATGGCGTGTGACTGGATTGTGCAGGTCGGCCTGCTTCCTGGCGTCACCGATAATGTGGGGCGCACGGCGGCGCAAGCGCTGGCCGATGTGTACGCGACGCCGCTGCAGGGGGAAGTGTATACCTCGTCGCTCTATCTGCTGCGTGGGGCACTGGCACGCCACGAGGTCGAACGGGTGGTGGGCGATATGCTGGCCAATCCGCTCATCCAGCAGTGGCGCATTACGGCCGCCGCAGACTGGCGCGACCGTCCCGAAGCGTTTTTGCCGCCGCCGCTCGCCGGGGCCGATACACCACCCCAGGTGCGCACCATCGCCATGGAGCGTGACGATGAGGCGCTTGTCCACCTGAGCCGTGAGGGGCTGTTGGCGCTGAGCCTGCCGGAGATGCAAGCCATCCAGGCGTATTTTCGCCTCCCCCAGCGTCAGCAGCAACGCCACACGTATGGCCTGGGCGCCGCGCCTACCGATGTCGAGCTGGAAGCCTTGGCGCAGACGTGGTCGGAGCACTGCAAGCATAAGATCTTTAATAGCACCATCACCTACCGTGACGAGCAGGGGCACGAAACAATCATCCACAGTGTCTTCAAACACTTTGTGGTACGGGCCACGGAAGAAATCAGCCAGCGGGTGGACTGGTTGGTCTCGGTGTTCCATGACAACGCCGGGGTGATCAAGTTCAACGACGCCTGGAATCTGGTCATGAAGGTCGAGACGCACAATACGCCCTCGGCGCTCGATCCGTATGGTGGGGCGATCACGGGTATCGTGGGGGTCAATCGTGACCCTTTTGGCACCGGCAAAGGCTGTCAGCTGTTGTTCAACACCGATGTGCTGTGCTTTGCCCCGCCGGACTACGCCGACCCTCTGCCGCCGCGCTTGCTGCATCCCAAGCGGGTGTTCAAGGGCGTACACCGGGGGATCAAAGATGGCGCCAATCAAAGCGGTATCCCCGATGTCAATGGCGCCGTGGTCTTCGATGTGCGCTTCCTCGGCAAACCGCTGGTGTTTTGCGGTACCGGGGCCCTGATGCCGGCCAAGATCGGTGGGGAACCGACGCACGTCAAGCGCGCCGCTCCGGGCGATTGTATTGTCATGGTCGGGGGCCGCATTGGCAAAGATGGCATCCACGGCGCCACGTTTTCTTCGGTTGAATTGAGTGAGGTCTCCCCAGCCTCGGCCGTGCAAATTGGCGACCCCATCACGCAGAAAATGATGTTCGACTTTCTTCTTGAAGCGCGTGATCAGCAGCTCTATACCAGCATCACTGACAACGGTGCCGGCGGCCTATCATCCTCGGTGGGGGAAATGGCGCAGTCGAGCCATGGCTGCGAGCTGCACTTGGACCGCGCGCCGCTCAAATATCCTGGGCTCGATCCCTGGGAGATTTTGCTGTCGGAATCGCAAGAGCGCATGACCCTGGCGGTGCCGCCGTCGCACCTCGAAGCCTTTCTGGCGCTGGCAGCACGCCGTGAGGTGGAAGCCACGGTGCTGGGTACGTTTACCGATACGGGACTGTTCCACGCCCTGTATGCCGGGCAGACCGTCGCGCTCCTAGAAATGGATTTCCTCCATGATGGTGCCCCGGAAATGCACCTTGCCGCGCACTGGCAACCGCCGCACCATCCTGAGCCGACCTTCCCATGCCCTAGCGACCTGACTGCATCCTTGCTGGCCATGCTGGGGCGTCTCAATATCTGCAGCAAAGAGTGGGTCATCCGGCAGTATGACCACGAAGTGCAGGGGCGCAGTGTCATCAAACCGCTGGTCGGCAAGGCCAACGACGGCCCCAGTGATGCGGCGGTCTTGCGTCCGCTGCTGGAGTCCATGGAGGGTGTCATTGTGGCCAATGGCATCTGCCCGCGCTACAGCGACATTGATACGTACCACATGGTGGCCTGCGCCATCGATGAAGCTATCCGCAATGTCATTGCGGTGGGCGGCAGTCTGGGACACATGGCAGGGCTCGACAACTTCTGCTGGCCTGACCCGATCCTGTCACCGAGTACACCGGACGGTCCGTACAAGCTGGCGCAGCTGGTGCGCGCCAATCAGGCCCTGTACGATTATTGTCTGGCGTATGGGGTGCCATGTATTTCCGGCAAGGACAGTATGAAGAATGATTACCACGTCGGTGACACGAAAATCTCCGTGCCGCCGACGCTGCTCTTCTCGGTCATGGCCCGCATGCCCGATGTGCGCCGTGCGATCACTATGGACGTGAAACAGCCCGGCGACCTGGTCTTTGTGCTCGGTGACACGCGGGCCGAACTCGGTGCCTCAGAGTATTACGCCCTGCATGGGGCGATTGGTAACCGCGTACCAGAGGTACACGCCGAGCGGGCGCGGGCTCTGTATGAGGCGTTATCGCAGGCCATCGCGCACGGCCTGGTCAACGCCTGCCATGATTGCTCGGACGGCGGGTTGGCTGTCGCTGCGGCGGAAATGGCCTTTGCGGGTGGTCTGGGGATGCATCTGGACCTGCGTGCGCTGCCCCGCGAGTCTAACATTGTCCGTGACGATACCCTGTTGTATGCCGAGACGGCCAGTCGCTTGATGGTCACAGTCGCCCCGCACCACCGCGAGGCTTTCTGTGCCATGCTCGCAGGGTGTACCATGGGGGAAGTCGGGCACGTCCTCGATACGGCACAGTTTCGCGTGCAAGGCTTACAAGGTGATGTCATCATTAGCAGTGACATCCAACAATTAAAAGAGGCATGGCAGCGTCCATTGCGCTGGTAGCAAGGGGACGGCAGGAGGTAGCCTTGTGACAGAACTGATACCAAGCCGTGTGACGTGTGAACGTGCCACGGCCTTACTGGTGGACTATGTGGCGGGCGAACTCGATCCGGCCACGACGCAGCTCCTCGAAGCGCATTTAGCCCGTTGTCGCGACTGCGTGGCTTTCCTGCGGACCTATGGCGAAACCATCCGTATGAGCCGCACGGTGTGCTATGAGGAGCTCCCAGTCGAGTTGCAAGATCGCTTGCTCCAGAGCCTGCAGGCCAAGATGACCGACGCCCCGTCTTCCTGATCGGCTTGGGGTGAGGGCATCAGGGCGTGCGTGGTGTTGTACAAGATAGAATTAACTTTTCTGATTAACTGTGATGGAGTTATCATCTTTAAACAAAGTTTTATTGACAAAAAAGTTAATCAGCCTACAATTAGTGAAGCCTCTAAATCATAGTCCCAATGAGTAGGCCGCCCTCAAAAGCCCACAATGCGGCACGTCTCCACGCTCGTGCGTCAACGGCACGATGCCATGCGATAGGATGCTCCGCCAGACTCGACGTGTCTCATCGCCAGAAGGAGCCAGACGCATAAGTCGTGGCTCGTCATCGACACGCACTACGAACCGTATCCATGAAGTAGGACAACGAGGAGAGGGTATGCTAGAGCCGAGAGCAGTGGATGAATATATTACGGCGTATTGTCTGAAGTGTAAATCGAACCTCTCCCATACCGTTGTGGAGCGGGATGGCGACACGGCCTACCTGGTGGCGTGTAACGCCTGTGGCAATAAGCACCCCTACAAGCTGCGCCTGACGCCTCCCAAACCCCGAGTGGCGCGGGCGAAAAAGGGGACAACTCCCTCCCTCCCGGTCGGCGCACGCTGGGAAGCCAGGATTGCGGCAGCGCAAGGGACAGAACTGGTCTATACCATGGGCGCTGTGTACCGCATCGGCGATATCGTCCTCCATGAACAATTTGGCAAGGGGGTGGTGCTGAAACTCGCGACGAATAAGTGCCACGTCCTCTTCCAAGACAAAGAGCGCGCCATGGCGTCAGCGAATGTGAGCTAAATAAAGGGGAAACGTCACGCAGGAGGGAGTAGGAAAGCACCCTGCCTTGGTAGTGCAGGGCAGGGTGCGCAGGGCACACAGCCCTGCAGCCGCCCGAAGGCCACTGTGGGGCTGTGTTGGAAACGCTACGGGAGCCGAGAGGTTACCAACGGGCCCGGCTGGGTTCACGCCGTGGCTCGCGGGGCTTGGCTTCGTTGACCGTTAGGGGCCGACCGTCCATCTCATGGCCCTGGAGCTTGGCAATGGCGGTACGAGCGGCGGTACCATCGGGCATCTCGACAAAGCCGAAACCTTTCGAGCGGCCTGTATCACGATCCATAATGACGCGAATGTCATCGATAGCACCATACGGTTCGAAGAGCTGGCGGAGGTCATGGTCTGTGGCGCTAAAAGCCAGATTACCAACGTAGATATTCATGGGACGTTCCCTATGGGAAGAAGTACTAACGATCGCCAGGTCATCCGGACAGTATGCAGAGACAATACAGCGGGGGAGCGGCGAGGTACATCACGGGGAGGAGCGGGGTGAGCCAGCCATTCCTAGTGAACAAGTAGCAGTGTAACCGAAAAGCACGCCGCACGCTAGGTTTTTTTTGCGTCTGACCCCGCGACCTTTACTCTCCCCCTTACAGCGCCCCAGCTTGCTGCAAACGCGCCACCTCCGTGGGGGACATCTGCAGCCAGTCGCGCAGGATGTGCGACGTATGCTCACCCAGCAGCGGTGGTGGGAGGGTCACCGCCCCTGGCGTGTCCGAGAGTTTGACCGGGACTCCGGTGACCCGTACCGCGCCCGCTTTGGGATGCTGCACCGTGACGACCATGTCACGCGCCAGCACCTGTGGGTTTTCGCAGACTTCGCCCACGGACTGGATTTTACCGCACGGAATGCCGACCCCACGCAGGGCCTCGATCCACTCATCCATAGTCTTTTCCAGCATGGCGGGTTCCAGGAGGCTGCTCAGGGCATGACGGTTTTGCACCCGCTCGGCATTGGTGCGGAACCGCTCATCAGTGGCCCAGGTCGGCTGGCCAGCCGCCTTGCACAGATTGCGCCACATACCGTCGTTGCCGCAGGCGACGTTGATATAGCCGTCGCGACAGCGAAACGTTTCATAGGGGGTGATGGTCGGATGCTGGTTCCCCATGCGCATGGGGCTCTGGCCTGTGGCAAAGTAAATGCCCGCCTGATACGTCAACATGGCCACCTGACAGTCGAGCATGCCCAGATCAATCTTCTGGCCCCGCCCACTCTGCGTCCGGGCATACAACGCCAGCAGGATGCCTTGGAAGGCCATCATCCCCGCCACCACGTCGGCCTGGGAATTGCCCACCTTATACGGTGGGCCATTGGGATCGCCGGTCAGGCTGGCCACCCCACCTTCACCCTGGATGATGAGGTCATACCCAGGGAGGTCGGCGTTCGGACCCGTGTGGCCAAAGCCGGAGATGGAGCAGAAAATCAAGCGCGGATTGAGCGCTTTAACGGTGTCGTAGCCAAAGCCAAAACCCTCCATGGTGCCAGGGCGAAAATTTTCGACCAGGACATCAGCCGTCTCAATCAAGCGGCCCAGGGTGGCGAGGGCATCAGGTTGTTTCAGATTCAGCGTGATGCTGCGTTTACTGCGGTTGACACTCATAAAGTAGGCGCTCTCGCCGTTGACGAAGGGCGGACCATAGCCACGGGTATCGTCCCCCGCTTCCGGACGCTCGACCTTTACCACATCGGCACCCATATCCCCAAGCATCATCGTGCAATAGGGGCCGGCCAGCACACGCGTCATATCTAACACTTTGACACCATCTAACGGCTTGGACATGCCGCATCTCCTCTAGAATGAGGCCCCCAGTCCAGCGTGATCGCCTACGCCGGAAAGCCCATGGCCTACGCCATGGGGAGCCGTTACTTCAATAACTCCTCACACTTTTTCTGAAAAGCCGGAATGACACGCTTGTAATCGCCGACCACGCCGATATTGGCACGCTGGTAGATCGGTGCATCCGGGTCACGATTCACTGCCACAATGGTCTTGGAATAGCCACAGCCGGCCATATGCTGCGCCGCGCCGGAAATGGCACAGGCGACATACAGCTTCGGACTGACAATTTTACCGGTGAGCCCCACTTGCATGGGACTCGGCACCCAGCCTTCATCCACCGCCGCCCGTGACGCGCCCACCGCCGCGCCGAGCACGCGCGCACACGGCGTCAGCACCGCCTCGAAATCCTCCGCCCCTTTCAGACCCCGCCCACCGGAGATGACGATTTCCGCATCTTCCAGCCGCACCCCAGCCGCTTCCGCTTCAACACGCTCGACCAGCGTCACCCCAGCAGGCACGGCATCCAGATGGACCGTCACCGCCATGATGCTGCCCTGGCGCGCCGTGTCGCGCACTGCCGCCGCCATGGTTTTGCCACGCACAGTAGCCATCTGCGGCCGCGCCTGCTCAATCACCACTGTGGCCATGGCATTGCCACCAGACACCGGCCGCGTGGCTTCCAGCAGCCTGGTGGCGGGATTGATCGCCAGCTCGACGCAATCGGAGGCCAGGCCGGTGTGCAGGCGAAAGGCCAGACGCGGGCCAAGCTCGCGGCCCACGTCACCCATGCCAACCAATAAAATACTCGGCGTGGTCTGCTCGGCAATCTGCGCCATGACGGCGCTATACGCCAGCGTCTGGTAATGCGCTAAGGCCGGCGCGTCGGCCACATGCACGCTATCGGCCCCGTGATACACCGCCTCCTGTGCCGCCTCCTGCACCCCGTGACCCAGCACCGCTGCCCAGAGCGGTTCCCCCAGGGCATCAGCGAGCCGACGGCCAGCTCCAAGCATTTCCTTGGCCAGGGCTGTGAGTTCCCCCTGGGCCACTTCCGCAAATACCAATACCCCCTGCGCCATGGCTCCGTTTTCCTTCTCGACATGAGGCTAGATAATTTTCAGTTCCCGCAGACGCAAGGCCAGGTTGGCCCCCATTTCTTCCGGGGTCTCGCCGGCAATCATCTCACACGTCCCTTCAAAACGCGGGATATACAATTGCGTGATCTTCGTCAACGCCCCGGCATTCCCGACGTGCGCCGCGTCCACCCCCAACTCGGCCGCATTCCACACCGGAATTTTTTTCTTGCCCGCTGTCATGATGCCTTTGAGCGTGGGATAACGCGGTTTGTTGGCTTCGTTGCTCACCGTCACCAGGCACGGCGTCTGTACGTCCAGTACCTCATAGCCGTCTTCTAACAGCCGCTGCACCCGCACCGCTGTCCCCTGCGCCTCGACCTTCTGCACGGCGGTCACACTGGGCAAGCCTAGGAGTTCGGCAATGCCCGATGGCACCTGCGCCTGATCCCAATCCGAGGCCTGGCGCCCCGAGAGAATTAGATGGTAGGCACCAATTTTTTTGATGGCTTCAGCGAGGACGTAGGCGGTGGACGTCGCGTCGGCGTTGGCGAAGGCGGTATCGTGCAATAAAATGCCCTCATCCACCCCCATCGCCAGCGCCTGTTTGAGGGCCCGCGTGGCGCCTTCTTCCCCCATGGAGATGGCCACGATTTTCCCACCGACGGCTTCACGCAGTTGCAACGCCGCTTCGATGGCGTTGGCGTCAAAGCCATTCATGACGGGATCGACGTTGGCTGGATTGAGGATCTTCATGGCCACGTCGTCAATCTTAAAACTCTCTTTGGGCGCCTCGGGATCGGGCACCTGCTTTAGGGTAACAATAATGTCCACACGACTCTCCTTCGTTCTACACTGTCACAGGGCCTTGTGTGGCGAGACCCTAGGCAAAAGCTCGCCATCTGTCAAGCCAAAAGCCTGCAGAGAACACCTCGGCACCTCGTGGGCACGCGCCAGGAGCTTGAGAGAGTCGGCACGCCCATGCTACCCTACCCCCTGTGCGGACACCGGCCCGGACTGCAGGAACGCAGAGAGGTGACAGCCATGGACGATACTGACGATACGACGCTATACACCGTGGTGGTGAACCATGAGGAGCAGTATTCCATCTGGCCTGTGGGCCGCGACATCCCTCTGGGATGGCGGGCGGTGGGACCGCAGGGGTTCAAGGCCACCTGTCTGGCGTCTATTACGCACGTGTGGACGGACATGCGCCCGCTGAGCCTGCGGCGGGCCATGGCGGAGGGGAGGGTACCGGCGGAGGGCAGCATGGGCTCAAGCGATTGCTGAGCAAGTTGCTCCCGGCGCTGCTGCACTCGCTTCTCGCCTCACCTCCCTCCCGCTCTCGCGGATGAGTTTTGCTTTGGCGCGCCGTCTATGGCATCATGCCCCACGCTGTAGACGCAGCCAGCAACAAGAGCCCAGGTATCCACAGAGAGAACGTACAAGACATTCACGAGAGGGGGATAGCCATGAAGGCGGTGCTGTTAACAAACCATGGCGGACCGGAGATGCTGCAGTACGGCGAGGCGCCGGACCCGACCGCCGGGGCAGGCGAAGTGGTGGTGGATATACACGCTGCCAGCGTCAATGCTGCGGATTACAAAGTGCGCTTAGGCAATGGACGCTCTACGCTGCCCTTCCCGTATATCTTGGGGCGTGACTTCTCAGGCGTGGTCAGCACCGTTGGCGCCGGGGTCACCGATCTCGCCGTGGGTGATGCGGTGTTCGGGGTGCTCGATCAAGGCCACGAAGGCGCCTATGCCGAAAAAGTCGCCATCAAGGCCGCTATTATTGCCAAAAAGCCCGACAATCTCGGCCATGCGGAAGCCGCCGCCATGGCGCTGACCAGTATCACGGCGCTGTGGGCTTTAGAGGATACGGCGCAGCTCAAGGCTGGCGAAACCATCTTGATCCAGGGCGGCGCCGGTGGTGTGGCGGGCTTTGGCATCCAACTTGCCAAGCATTTGGGCGCCACGGTCATCACCACGGCGAGTGCACGCAATCACGACTATGTACGCCACCTGGGCGCCGACCGCGTCATTGATTACAACACGGAAGATTTCACCACAGCGGTGGCCGATTGTGATGTGGTATTCGACACCGTGGGCGGCGAGGTCCAGCTCCGTTCTTACGCCGTCCTCAAGCCGGGCGGACGCCTGGTGTGGGTCGCAGCGGCCCCCGAAGGCTCAAAGCCGCCCCGCAGTGATGTACAGGTCTTGCGTCCCGGGGTGGCCCGTGACCGCCAGCATCTGGAGCGCATGGTCGCACTCCTGCAGGTTGGCGCGGTCTGGCCACCAGAGTTGGTACGCTACAAGCTCACGGAAGCGGCAACGGCGCACCGGGTGAGTGAAGCCCGCCATCTGCGGGGCAAGTTGGTGTTTGAGGTCCGCTAATCCAGCGGGATGGGCCTAGTGCCCGGCGACGCGGTGTCGCTGGGGGTGAGCGAGCACAGAGAAGAAAGAGAGCCTTATGGCAGACAATGGGCAGAAAATTATCGACTTGGATAAACAACGCATGCAAGCCATGGCGCACAAAGATGTGGCCACCCTGAACGCCTTGCTGTCCGATGACCTGGTATACACCCACTCCTCAGCGCGGATTGATACCAAGCAGAGCCTGATGGGAGCCATGACCGCCGGAACCACCGTTTATACGTCCGTCGAGCCGTCCGACGTGAAGGCGCAGGACTTAGGCGATACGGTCGTCTTGACGGGCGTGGCCCGTATTCAGGTGCTCTCGAACGGGAACCCCAACAGCTTTGGCGTCCGCTTTACCGACGTGTATGCCAATAAAGGCGGCCAGTGGCAGATGGTTGCCTGGCAGTCCACGCGCCTACCAGCCTAAGCAGCATGGGGGCAGGCGCCATGCCGCCCCCATGTCGACTCCCGGTCTCAGAGCGGAATCACCAGCAGCGTATCAATCCGCGACGAATCGCACACCACGGTCTTTTCCTGCCACAGCAAAGCGCCTTCCTGTTCGACCACGACATCGTCAAAATGCCCCACCGCAAACAGCAGCATTTCCCCAGTGTGCATGGTGCGAATGACCTGAAAGTTGGTCGAGAAGCGCCAGTGGCCGGCGGACTCCGCACGGATCAGGCGCGTGCCCGACACCAGGTGTCGGTAGACATGCGGCTCGTAGATGTTGGCGCGCCGCAAGGCCTGGATGCGGTCGTGCATCATGCCGCGCCCACGGCAGTAGAAAAAACTGGCCGGCAGACCGCGTGTGTAATTGTCGCGTGACACGATGCGATACAGCCCGTCCTCGGTGAAAAACTGTGGCCAGTCCTCCAGCGCATCGTCATCGATACAGCCGATATACGCCGTGGTAAGACGCTCGACCCGAGAGATGAGGTCATCATGCGGTGCCATAGAAAATCCTCGTTGGGGACTGCCAACTGCAGTCGGCAGAGGAAAACGAGGTTGCCCAGTGAGGACAACAGCTTTTTCCTGCTTGATTTGCCGTGTTCTGCAGCGTATTGTGGGCTACAGAACGATTCGGCTCGGACGGAGCCGTAGGGCAAAGAGACCCGGTCGCATACCTCTCGTTCGGTGCCACGCGCAGGTGCCGGTCCCTAGAAGCCGCCTGGTTTACCTGGCGGAGTCGTCACAGTCCCTCTCTCTACAAATCCATCAGGGTGCGGTAGGCTTGCCAAAAACCCCGGATCGACCCCTCACTCACCCGGCTGCCATGGGCGGGCACGTCGCGTCCGCCCATTTCTAACACCGCCGTTTTGTCGGGATCCTGGGCAATGGTGCGCTGCACCCAGTTGCCGATCATGCCGTCTTCCATGGACACCAGCCCGGCTGGCCCAATGAGATTGCTCTGCAACAGGCGTGTCTCGGCCTGTTCTGGGGTATCGTCGGCATAGCCAAACAGCAGCCAGTGTAATTCGCAGGCATCGACGCCTTGGGGTACCATCAGGCGCAAGGCCAGCGAGTTCTGGATTTGCTGCACCACCAGATTCGGGAACAGACCCTGAATCGCCGTGGTGACGCCATCGGGAAATTCCGACCACATATGCAGCATCTGCGGTGCCTGCAGTTGAAAATCCTGCTGCATGGCGTGCATGCTGCCCTGGGTGTAGTCCGTGCCGGCGAGCTGTTCCACAGCGCGCTTCGACCAGCTGACGTGGTGTCCGCCACACGGGCTGATGTCGAGGCCGCCTTCCATGGACAGGCGATTGATGCCAAAGGTGGTCAGGAACAGGTGCAGGATGCTGGCATGGTAGGTGTCCTTGACGTTCTCCATGTATAGCTTCCAGTTATTGTGCATAAACTGGCTGTAGCTGCCGAGCAGGCGCACCGGGCGGTTGAAAATCCGTCCGATATGCTCGGTCATGCGTGCCCCCAGGTAGTCGGTGAGTGGTGCCACATGCGTCGAGAACGTCGCAAACACCAGGCCGTGCAGGACTGCGACCCGCAAGCGCTGTAAGCCATGTTCGGCAAAATCAAAGTCGGCAGGCAGGCCACCCTGATTGCGAATGCCGTGCCGAAAGGCGACCCCACGCAGGCGCCCGTCGAGGTCAAACGACCAGTTGTGGTACGCACAGGTAAACTGTGTGGTCTGCCCACGCTGCTCGACGCAGAGCATGGCACCGCGATGGGCACAACGGTTGACGAACACTTTGGCAACGCCTGCGGCATCCCGCACCACGATCACCGGCGTGTCCCCAATGCGCCGGGTGATGAAAGCGCCGGTGTTGGGGATCTCGGCCTCCAGCCCGACCCAGTGCCAGGCATCACCACGAAAGATGCGCTCCTGTTCATGGGCATACAGCTCGGGGTCGGTAAAGACTTGATAGGGGACGCGGCTGACGCCCTGCGCCGGCCACTGTAACAACGGCTCTGCGGTGATTGCGCTTGGCATAATGGCTTGACCCTCTTGATAATGAGAGACACGTCTGACGGGACGTTGCTACGCCCACTATACTGTATAGAGTGCCCGCCACCAAGAGTCTAGTGCCTCAACCGGGCGCATGTGCGACGTCTCCTGGGAGCGCCACGCGCCAGCGTGGCTGCCGGAGCCGGGCTGGAGCCCGGCGATCCCAGGGGGCAGCACCTGGCACAACAGCCCGGTTGAGGCACTAGCCGTCCCGACGTGGGCCAGCCTTCCCATCGCCCCGCCGTTGCGTGTACACTTATCTCCAATCTGTGACGCGTGGTTTTGCACGCGGAGACGGCGAGGAGCCGCGGTGGCGTGGCGCAGGATGCTGGATTAGTGGTGAGGCACAGCCCAGAGAGGTCTCCGTGCGTCAACCATCGGGGGCACTCCCTAGTGGGGCGAGTCCGCCCTACCCAAGAACATCGAGTACAGAGCGCAGCCATGCAAACCATTGTAGTTATTGAACCACATTCCACGCAGCGCGCACAACTGGCACGCTGGCTGCGCGATGACTACCTCGTGTTCATGGCCGCCGATGGCGTGGCAGGTCTCGCCCTGGCGGAACGCCACGAGCCGGATCTGATTTTCCTGGCGCTGACGTTGCCCGACTTGGATGGCGCGGCCATGGTCCGTCAGCTCAAGGCGCAGGCGCGCTTGCGGGACATCCCGATGGTGGCGCTGCCCTCGCCGGCCATGCCTGGGGCAGACGTGCGCGCCCGAGACGCTGGCTGTACGGACGCGTTCCGTGCCCCGCTGGAAGAAGAGCACGTCTCAGCCATGCTCACCAGATGGCTTGGTGGTGGTTGACGCGGGTGGTAAGGCCGACGTGTTCTCGGCCGCTAGAGCAGAGTGACCATAGGCGTGCTGGGCACGGCGGTCTTCGGGAAGACCACGGCGTTAGGGCCCACCGCGATGGGTCAGGGCGTGAGGAAAATCTGGAAGGTCGACCCCGTGCCGACCTCGCTGCTGACCGCCAGACGATAGCCCATGATCTCACAGAGTGAGCGGGCAATGGTCAGCCCCAGCCCCGTGCCCTCGTAGCGCCGTGCCAGACCGGTATCGACCTGCTGGAAGGCCTCGAAGATCGTGGCCAGTTGGTCAGGTGGGATGCCAATCCCTGTGTCCTGCACGGCAATACACAGGGGGTAATGCGTCGTCGCATCCGTGCGAACGTGGACGGTTACCGTGCCATGCGGGGTGAATTTGAGGGCGTTGCCCAACAGATTGATGAGCACCTGGGTGAGCTTCCCCGCATCCGCCATGAGGGGCGCTATCGTCGGTGGCAGGTTGGCCTGGAGCGTCACTGTCGGCGCTTTCTGTCCTTCCAGTTGCGCCAGGAGCTCTGGAATGAGACGCTCAAGCGCCACCGGCGTGCGCTCCAGGGACATCTGGCCTGCTTCGACCTTGGCGAGATCAAGCACAGTATTGATGAGCGTCAGCAGGTGCATGCCATTTGTCCGTATACGCTGGAGATAGTTCACGTCTTGGGGCTGGAGGTTCTGGCGGGTATTTTTCAGTAGCAGACCGGCAAAGCCAATCACCGAGTTCAGGGGGGTACGCAGCTCATGGCTCATAGTCGCCAGAAAAGCGCTTTTCGCCCGGCTGGCCTGTTCTGCTGTGTCTCTGGCCAGGCGCAGCGCGGTGGCGACGCGCTCGCGTTCGATACTTTTCCGGGCCAGCTGCGCGTTGGCCGCTTGCAGGGAGGCGGTGCGTTCTGCGACGCGTTGTTCGAGGTCGCGGTGCAGGCGGTGGAGGGCGACTTCGGTCTGCTTGCGCTCAGTGATATCCATCACCGTTGACAGGTAGGCGGGTTGCCCAGCCCAGGACACCACGGATACCATGACCTCCAGCCAGAGCGGCTGACCGTCTTTACGCCTGGATTCGTACTCCAGATGGGCATGCGCTACCTCGCCCTTGCGGAGGGCGAGGAGACGGCGGCGCACATCGTCATGGGCGTATGGCGCGACGTGATCCCACACGTCCACCCCGATGAGTTCGTGGGCGTGGTCATAGCCACGCATCTGGGCCAGCCTGGCATTGGCAAAGAGGTGACGCCCGTCGTCCAGTCTGGTGATGGACATCCCCTGGAGGGAGCCTTCCGCCAGGGTGCGATAGCGTGCTTCGCTCTCGCTGAGCGCCGCTTCACGCGCCGCCACCGTCTGACGCATCGCCGTGAAGGCGTCAATGAGCCTCCCGAGTTCCCCAGCCTCCTCGGCGATGGCCGGCAGCCCCGCGGTCGGATCACCAGCCCCAAACGCTTGGGCCGCCACGGCCAGTTGGCGTACCGGTCGCATCAGCCAACGCGCCAAAAAGACCGAGGTGAGCCCCGCCAGACAGGCGCTCAGTGCCAGGCCAGCCAACGCCAGATGCCACGACCGTCTGGCCGGGGCTTCCACCGCAGCCTGCGTACGTTCCACCACCACCGTCCAGCCAAAGTCTGGTATGGGGGCATAGCCAGCGATATGGGTCACACCTCCTGACGCGTAGGCCAGGGTGCCACTCCCAGTGAGACGACCCGTGCTGGCTATCGTAGGCCAGGGGGAGTCTCCAGATTCCATGGTGAGCGTTGAGTCGTGGGGCACGAGCCTCTGCTCTGCGGCATTGAGGAGGAAAGCGGTCCCGCCCTCACCCACCTGCACGCGCTTGATATCTGTCGCCAGATCCCCAAGATCGACCACGGCCCCCAGCACGCCGACCACCTGGCGCTCCACGTCACGGATGGGCGTGTGGATGAGCAGGGCGGGGCGTCCGGTACTGAAGGAGCGTGTGACGACCATCCAGTCCTGCTTCCCGTGCTGGAGAGCGCTTTGGAACACTGGCACGGCGGCCACCGACGGGAGACTCCCATCATGGGACAAGGCGAGCGACTGGCCCGAGGGGGCAAACACCCCCAGGCGCGTGAAGAGACGTTGATGCAGCAACAGTTCCTTGATGAGCGGCTCCTGACGCCTTGAGTCCATGCTGACGACCTCGGGAAGCGCCGCGATGACCCGGGTGGCAACCAACATCCCCTCGATCTCGATGGCGAGTTGTCCGGCGAGGCCCCGGGCCAGCCCGGCGAGCTCCCGTGCGGCTTGTGCCGTGATCGTCTGGTGATCCATCCTGGCAATACAAAGACCTATTATTCCTATAGGAAGAACCCCAACGAGCAGCAAGGCGATGAGAAAACGTGCCTGCAGGGTGCGCCAAAAGCGTGGCAGGTGGGCGACCATATGGCTTACCTCAGCAATCTAGGCTGCGGCGCCGGGATGAGAGCGCCGTTGTGCCAGATGGCCATGTGATAGTCTGTCGCGAGTAGGGCGTCGTGACGCTCGGGGGTGAAGGCTGGGGCGTAGTGTTTCATCAGCCCGGCATACGGCTGCAGATGTTCGAGGGCCTCACGCACCTGTGGCCCGGCTGCCGTGCCCGCCTGGTGGATGGCCCGCGCCAGCAAGTGTAGGGCATCATAGCCACTGGCCATGGCAGAGGGCACGGTCACCTCCTCGATGCGGTGCGTACCAAAGCGGGCATGATAGGCTTGCAGGACGGCTTGGGTTTGCGCCGCCTGTGGTGGGGTAAAAGAAAAGGTCTGCAGCGTCCACATGCCCTCGGCATGGCTGACGCCAGCGAGTTCGACAAAGCGTTTATTGCCGAGACCGTTGTGGCTGACTACGGGCACCTTCCAGCCTAGGATGCCCAAACCACGGACGATCGCCGCACCTTCGGGGGCGTTGGCCACCAGCAGCAACGCATCGGCCCCAGCCGCGCGGAGTTTCGCGAGGTGACGATTCATATTGCCGTCGCCCTGGTCGAAACGCTCGATACCCGCTAAGGCTACACCTACACGGGCCGTCCAGTCAGTAAGCCCGGCAACGTTTGCGGCGCCCCAAGCTGTGGTGTCGGCAAGGATACCGGGACGGCGTGCACCCAGCGTTTCCACAGCGTAGCGTGCCAGAAATTCGTCGGCATACTCGTCGCTCATGGCGACACGGAAGGCGTAGTTTGGAGTGTGCCCATTACGGGTAATACTGGTGAGCGACCCCCTGGGAATGAACAACGGTAACTCCAAACGATGGATGGCATCGAGTTGCGCCAGGATCACCGGACTAAACACACCACTAAACACCGCCACAATGCCGTGTTGCTGCTGCAGTTGTTGCAGAGCCGCGACGCCAAGCGCCGGGTCATTCGGCACATCGTGCGTCACCAGGGCCAAGGGGCGGCCCAGTACACCGCCTTGGCGATTCACCTCGTCGAGAGCGAGCAGCATGCCACGTTGGATGGCTTCCCCAGACGAGGCTTCATAGCCGGTGAGAGGAGCAATAAGGCCGATATTGAGCGGCTGAGCGCCTGAGGGGTCTCTCTGGCACGCCAGCCCGGCGAGGACCAAGAGCATGCTGAGCCACACCGGCAGGGCAAGGTATCGGGAGGTGTACAGTCGTGGGCGTGGCATGGGTATCTCGTGACGTGGTTCCTTCCTGAGTCTACTTCTAACGCCATGGCTGCCCTCTGTGCCAACAATGTCTAGCATCCGTGGTAACACAGGTGTACCTCACTCTTCGGTGCGTCTGGCAGCACGTGCACTCAGCTGCCTGCGAAGAATCGGCGTGGGTTCTCCACAGAAAGCCAGGCAAGGGGGCTGCCTGCTTCAGCTGGCAGGGGAATGGCCCGTTGAGTCGTCTGCGGCTCAATTCCTGCTTGACATTGCCGTATAACGCCAATATATTTATGGGCATGAAACTGACCTTGCAACTCCAACTCCTTCCCGATGAGACGCAGGCCAATGCCTTGCGCGGTATCGTTGAACGCTTTAATGAGGCGGCAACCTGGCTGGCTGGTGTGGCGTTTGCCAAGCAGTGCGCCAACAAGGTTGCGCTGCAAAAGCACGCCTACTACGAACTGCGGGAACGCTTTGGACTGCCAGCTGATACCGCGATACGGTGCCTTGCGCAAGTGGTGGAAGCCTATAAACGAGACAAGACGGTTGCTCCGGCGTTTCGTCCTCATGCCGCGGTGCCGTTCTCGATGCGGAAGAACCTGGGCTTTAAGGGGCCGGACCGGGTCAGTATTCAGACGCTCACAGGCCGCGTGGTGGTGCCCTACCTCATGGGGGCCTACCAGCGGGAACGCTTTGGATTCGCGCATGGACAAGCCGATCTCGTCTTGCGTCGTGATGGCACGTGGTTGCTGCTGGTGACAGTCGATGTGCCTGATGGCACGCGCCTCCCCGTGAGCGACTTTATCGGTGTAGACCTGGGCGTGGTCAATCTGGCGACAACGTCTGACGGGGAAACGCACAGCGGGGAACAGATTGAAATGTGCCGTACGCGGTATGCCAAGCGCCGGCAACGGTTGCAACGTGCCGCACATGTCGCCCAGATGGACGGCAAACGGCCTAAAAACATGCGACGGGCGTTGCAGCGTACGGCCATGCGAGAAGCGCGGTTTCGTCGAGACGTGAATCATGGCATCAGTAAGACGCTTGTTGCGGTGGCTACAGGCACCGAGAGAGGCATCGCGTTGGAAGATTTGACGCACATACGCTCTCGGACTCAGTTCAGGCCGCCGCAACGCGCCAAGATGAGCGGGTGGGGTTTTGCGCAGCTCAGAAGTTTTGTCGAGTACAAGGCGCAACTCGCTGGTATCCCTGTGGTGCTCGTAGACCCTCGCAACACCAGTAAGGGTTGTAGCCAGTGTGGACATATCGCGCAAGCGAATCGACCAAGCCAAGCGCGTTTCTCCTGCAAGCAATGTGGCTATACGACCAACGCGGATTTCAACGCCGCGTGCAATATCAAATACCGGGCGCCAGTCAATGCGCCTCAGGTTGCGGGTTTGCTGTTCCATGCCTCCCGGCATGGGCTGGCGAACGCCAGCGACAAGCTGCCTGCTTTAGCTGACAGTCGTTGACGTGCTCATGACTCAGGGTGAACCCGAGATCCGTTGTTGATACAGGTCCCAACACCGTCTGCACCGTTGGCCTGTCTTCGTCTCCCTAGATGATCTTTTAGGCATTGCCCAGCAAGTCGCGCCGGCGCGGGTCATGTAAGGTACGCTGCTTTTGCTGCGCCGCTTTATCTAAACACTGCTGGGAACACACGGTAAACGAAGCGCGGGGGCGATAGCGCTCGGTCTCGTCCTTACGCACCCCACAGCCTTCACACTTGAAGGTGACTTTAGATTCGGCGTTCATGACTGCCTCCAGTCACACCATCAGGTATGACGTCGTGAGAGGGCTGGCGCGTGCCTGCTCTTAGTGTCCAGGCTCTGCGACAAAAACCGGGATCTGTCGCGTGGTCCGCTCCTGGTACTCCGCGTACGGGGGGTAGGCCGCGACCGCCAGGGCCCAGAGCCGGGCGCGCTCGGCCTCATTGTTGACCTCGCGTACCCGCATGGTCTGCACCGTGGTCAGGTCACGGATGTCCACGCGGGGATTGGTCCGCAAGTTATACACCCAGACAGGATGTTTGGGTGCCCCACCCTGCGATCCGACGAGGACGTAATTGTCACCATCCTTGACGCGCATGAGTGGCGTCTTCCGTATGGCACCGGTTTTGTTGCCGGTGTTGGTGACGATGATCACCGGCAGCCCGGTGTCACGCAAGGTGGTTCCTGCGGTCCCACCACTGCTCTCATAGAGCTCCACTTGATCACGGACCCATTCTCTGGTACTAGGAATATACTCGGCCATTGGACTCTCCTCATGTTTGTGTCCGGCGCCTGCTATCGTGGGTGACGACGGGTGCCGCCGCGCAGTGATACAGTACCAACCTACCGCATCCGGCCATGGGTGTCCAGACCTTGGGAGGACGCCTGCCACCGGGCCCGGCGTGCAGCCTCGACGTGCCTCGCAGGCTGAGCTATGCTTGTACGATGTATCTATCGCAAGGCGGAAACGCCGCAAGGCGGAGAGAGGTAGCACGTATGACCGAGGCACAGGCCCGCGCCAAACTGCAGAAGCTCCTGGCTGTCACACTGGATCGCGGCGCCGCACCAGGAGAGCAAGCCAATGCGACACGCGCCATTGGGGCACTCTTACAAGAACACCCGCATCTGCGCGACATGATCGCCGGGGTGGGAGACCCGACAATCACGTCGTCTGCCGAGGAGTCCACAGACACCTTCTGGAAGGGCGTGCTGATTGGCGCTGGCGCCGTGGTCAGTACCCTGGGATTACTGGTATTGAGTAGCGTCTTCGGTCACGGCCACAACTCTAGGGATTGAGCGCCGTGCTCTGGGGCAGGATGCGCCAGAGCGTATCAGCCTCCGACCCCCTCATAGGCTGTGTAGCATGGCAGCCAGAGGCTGGTAAGACGCCATCAGGCCAAGCGCTTCGGCCACGGGCTGTAAGGTGATCGCACCTTGGTAGGTGTGTACGCCTTGCAGGAAGCCCGCGTCCTGCTGCACCGCGGCCAGCCCCTCGTTTGCCAGTCGCAACACATACGGCAAGGTCGCCGTGGTCAACGCCACGGTCGAGGTGCGCGGATAGGCCCCCGGCATATTGGTGACACAGTAATGCAGGACGCCGTGCCGCTCATAGACCGGATGGGAGTGGGAGGTGGGGCGCGAGGTCTCTATACAGCCTCCCTGGTCAATACTGACATCGACGATGACGGAGCCCGGTTGCATACCTTGGACCATCGCTTCGGTGACCACATACGGCGCCTTCGCACCAGGGATGAGCACCGCCCCGATCACCAGATCCGCTGCTGTCAGGCACTGCGCAATCGCCTCCGGGGATGACTGCTGGTACTGGACCTGGGTGGCGAGGTCGCCGAGCCATGGCAACGTGCGCTCGGGGCGCCTTCCCAGCATCGTCACCTGGGCTCCCAGACCGGCAGCTGCCCTGGCGGCATGTTGCCCCACAACGCCATCCCCAATCACCACCACCTGGCCATGCGGCTGGCCCAGTACGGCGCCGAGCAGGATGCCCTTGCCGCCAGTGTATTTCGCGAGATACGAGGCGCCTACCAGCGCCGCCATCGTACCGGCCACCGCACTCATGGGGGCGAGGAGCGGCAGCCGCCCGGCGTAGTCTTGCACGGTTTCATAGGCCACGGCGGTGACGTGTGTGCGCAGTAGTGCGTCCGTTAAGGCAGGCGACACACCAGCGAGGTGTAGATAGGTGAAGAGCATTTGCCCCTGAAAATAGGCGTACTCGGTGGCCAAAGGCTCTTTCACCTTCAGCACCAGATCACTCGCCCAGGCCGCTGCGGTCGAGACAATCTGCGCCCCCGTGGCCTGATATGCCGTGTCGGCATATCCCGCTCCCAGCCCAGCCCCCGCCTCAAGCACAACGCTATGACCCGCCTGGGCGAGCGCGGCAGTCCCTGTCGGTGTCAGTGCGACGCGGTACTCCTGGTCTTTTATCTCTTTGACTACCCCGATCTGCATCGCCATTCCTTCCCCTAGTTGTGATCCGGTCTTGACGGTGACGCTCCAGAACACGCCCGTCCGTACACGGCATACGGCAGCACGTGGGAGGCTGGCGTCCCGTCATGCGCCGCTTCGCTCTGGTCGAGTGCTGCCAAACGGGCCGTAACCCATGCGTGCATATCTGCCGACACCTCGGTGGCCTGCCCAGCGATCTTGCGCTCCATCGTCTGTCCCCAAGTGTACATGACGGCTCTCATGCTGTCGTACAATGTTCGTCAGTCGCCATCCAGCCGTGCTGCGATGTCTCTGCAACTAGAGGCCAACTGATTCCGGCCCGTGTCCGCCGTACGTCCTCTGCGTCGTTGACCGCTTCACCCCTGGACGGTATGCTGCTGCGCATCAACGTGCCGGGGCGTACAGCACGGCTGTCCGCACCTACCCCAGATAGACGAGCGGCAGAGGCCACACGACGAGAGATACGGCATCATGGTGCATACCCATCCCCGTCCACCTGAGCCCTCACGCTGGCGCAGGCGGTTTACGCAAGCGTTCCAACGCCTCACGGGCCGGGGCACGCCTCAGCGCTCCGGCGCGGCGCGGCGGCCTCCCACCTATGCCCTGGGCGCCTGGACATGGCTGCGCCTGCTCGGGGCGGTCTATGGCATCGCCCTGGCGTCTTTGTGGTGGCAACTGGACGGCTTAGTGGGTGAGAACGGCCTCACACCCGTGAGCCCGACGTTGCACGCGCTGGAATCCCGCCTAGGGCTGGCACGCTGGTGGCAGTATCCGACCTTGAGCTGGCTGGATACCCGCGTCAGCTTTGTGTCGCTCCTGTGCGGCACCGGGCTGGGCAGCGCGCTCCTGCTCCTGCTCGGCATCCTGCCGGCGCTCAATGCGCTGCTACTGTGGCTGGTGTACCTGTCCCTGGTCACCGTCTGCCAGCCGTGGCTCGGTTTCCAGTGGGATCACCTGTTGCTCGAAGCGGGCTTTCTAAGCATATGGCTGGCACCTCTGACGCTGCGGGACATGCGCCGCTGGGCTGCTCCCCCCTCACCCTGGGCGCTGTGGGGGCTGCGCTGGCTCCTGGTGCGTCTGATGTGTGCCTCCGGCGTGATCAAACTCGCTAGAGCATTTTCATAATTTACATACTGTTTTATGGCCGGGTATGGTATAAAGGGGGCACGCTGTAGGAGGGCGTTGTGGATGGTAGCATCGATATCATTGGATTTACGTCAGCGGATAATGAAGGCGTGTGATGAAG
>SXGT01509082.1_pt1 | contig 52905 bp, 51 predicted proteins | sample 3176221 | NCBI WGS metagenome assembly SXGT01 (sample SAMN11356862, study PRJNA531348) | freshwater metagenome | isolation source: freshwater sample F1-120 | place: China: Fuxian Lake, Yuxi | collected 2017-12-25
CAGTACACGCGCAACATGGCCACCGGCGCCTCGACGTGTCAACTGGCCATCATCCTCATCGACGCCCGCCACGGCGTGCAGACGCAGACCCGCCGGCACTCGTACATCGTGTCGCTCCTGGGCATCCGGCATGTCGTCGTCGCCATCAACAAGATGGACCTCGTCGGCTTCTCACGCGAAGTCTTCGAGCGGATCAAGGACGACTACACCGGGTTCGTCGCCAAGCTCGGCCTGCCGGACATCACCTTCATCCCGATGTCGGCACTGAAGGGCGACAACGTCGCGTCCAAGAGCGACGCGATGCCGTGGTATCACGGCCCGGCGCTGCTGGATCACCTGGAAACCGTTCACATCGCGAGTGACCGCAACCTGACCGACCTGCGGTTCCCGGTGCAGTACGTCATCCGCCCCAACCTCGACTTCCGCGGCTTCGCAGGCACGGTGGCGTCCGGCATCGTCCGCAAAGGCGACGAGTTGATGATACTGCCGTCCGGCAAGCGCAGTCGGGTGAAGTCGATCGTGACGGCCGACGGCGAACTGGAAGAAGCGTTCGCGCCGCAGGCGGTGACGGTGACACTCACGGACGAGGTGGACGTTAGTCGCGGCGACATGCTCGTTCACCCCGACAGCCTGCCGCACGTCAGCAGTCAGATCGAGGCGATGGTGGTGTGGATGGACGAGCAGCCGTTTGTGCCCGGCCGGACGTACACACTGAAGCACACCACGCGGCAGGTGGCGGCGGAGGTCGCGTCGTTCCGCTACGGCGTCGATGTCAACACCCTGGAGCACCGGCCTGTCACGCGGCTGGGGCTGAACGAGGTCGGGCACGTCCAGATCAGCCTGACGCAGGCGCTGGCGTGCGACCCATACCGCACCAACGCCGCGACCGGGGCGTTCATCCTCATCGACCGGCTGACGAACAGCACGGTCGGTGCGGGGATGATCCTGGAGGCGGGCACCCCGCGGCAGGCAGCGGCGGTGGTCACCTCGAAGGCCCGCGAGAGCCTGATCGCGCCGGTTGAGCGCGAGCAGCGCTACGGCCAGGTGCCGGTGACGGTGCTGCTGGTCGGTCTGACCGGCAGCGGCAAGAGCCGGATCGCGTATGCGCTCGAACGCCGTCTGTGGGATGAGGGCCGTGCGGTCACCGTGTTGTACGGCCAGAACATGCGGCAAGGGCTAAACCGCGACCTGGGGTTCACCGCTGACGACCGCTCGGAGAACTTGCGCCGGTCGGCCGAGGTGGCGCGGATGATGAATGATGCGGGGTTGATCACCATCGCGGCGTTCGTGGCCCCACACGAGGCAGTGCGTGAGAAAGCGAAGCAGTTGATCGGCCTCGACCGGGTGCTGGAAATTTACTGCACGGCGCCGATGGAGGTGCTGCGGACGCGAGACCAGAGCGGCGCGTACCGGCTGGCCGACGAGGGCAAGATCGCGCAGATGCCGGGCGTGACGGCGGCATTCGAGGAGCCGCAGACGCCCGACCTTATGCTGCAGACGGACCAGATCGGTGTGGACGAGAGCGTCAGTCGCATCGTCGAGTTGATGAAGTCGAGAGGCTATCTGCGCTAGCGGTCGTCGGGGCCAGCTACGCCGGGCGCTCGTGGGCTTTCTCGTAGGCGGTCACCTTCTCCTTGCGGCGGGTGTGGCGTCCGCCCTCGAACTCAGTCACCAGCCAGGCGCGGATCATTCGCTCGATTTGCTCCTCGCCCATCAGGTCGGCTGCGATGCATACCACGTTGGAGTCGTTGTGCCGGCGACTCAGTTCGGCGTCGATCACGTCGCGGCAGTTCACCGCGCGCACGCCGCACACCTTGTTCGCGGCGATGCACATCCCATGACCGGTGGCGCAAATCAAAATGCCTCGGTCCGCCGCGCCGGTGCTCACTTCCTCGGATACCGGGATCGCGTAGTCCGGGTAGTCCACGCCCGTCGGGCTGGTTGCCCCGAGGTCGTGAATTTCGTGCCCGAGTTCGGTCAGCAAGCCGACCACGCGCAGCTTGACATTCAATCCACGGTGGTCGTTGCCCACGGCGACCTTCATGACACCACCCATTCTGGAAGGATCCGCTCCAAATGCCGCATGATCGTCTCGGCACACACTCGGTACACCTCGCGCCCGGCCCCGATCGGGTCGTCCAGGTCTTCGTCTCCGCACAACAGTCGCGGCGCCGGCCCGACGCCGGGGTAGTTCGCCGCGAGCGCGTACAGGTGACTTCGCGTCATCGCGATTACGTCGTCAGCGGCGAACAGCAATTGCGGGTTCACCGGGCGGCTCGTGTGGTCGTTCAAGTTCGCGCCGAACTCGTCTGCCACCGCACACGACTCCTCAGACGCCGGCCCGCCGCCGTAGGCCGCGACCCCGGCCGACAGCACCCAGATCCCGCGTGCGGGCAGTTCGCCCACACTACACGCGAACCGGTCCGCGAGCAACTTCTTCGCCAGTCCCTCGGCCAGCGGACTGCGGCACGTGTTCCCGGTACACACGAACAAAACGATCCGAGCCGCGAGTCGCTCGATCTCGTCCACCGGGAAGGCGCCCGCGTGCGTGACCTCGTGGCCGGCGTCCGTCACGCGAACCACGGTCGGCACGCCACTGGCGAGTTCTCCCGCGTTGACCGCCAACTCGACCACATCGCCCAACCGCGTCGCGGCTTCACTGGCGGTCGCGTCGCCGGTGTCCGCGACCAGAACCGGACCCAGGTCCGCGAGAGCCGGAATCACCAGTTCAAATAGCGGGTGTTCGGGGAACCGGAACCGTGCGAAGCCGTCCGCGGACGCATTGGTCGTGGCTGGCATCTCAATGATGAGCGGCGCCAGCCACGCTCTGAGCATCAGCCGCCGCGCGACGGTCGGCACGCTCGCGCCCAGTACGGTCGCTTCGTCCGGCCCCCACACGAGCAGCGCCGGGTTGGGTAGCGCGACATTCGCACCGAGCCGCCAGAGGGCCAAATACCCACAGTCGCCCGGCAGAACGACGGCCTTTCCCGAGGCGAGGGCGTCGCGGGTCTGGCGCACGAGTTCGGACGGATCGACGGTCGGACTCCAGTCGATTACCGTCGGCATGGCGCGCGGCCTCCGTGTCCGGTTCGGACTGATGCCAATTTAGAGGAGGAGCGGCGAAAGGGCGAGGGGAGGTTGAGGAGCGCGAGGAAGGTAGAAATCTCAGCGCGCGGGGCGTTCACGCGCCCGCGGCCCGCCGGACGGCGGCACGATCGCTCTGGCGGGCCGCGTCGCGCAGGTCTGTCGGGCACTTCCGCAACACCGCGTGGCACATCATCGCGGTGCCGAGGTTCTGGTCCGGGTCCGCTTCGCCCAACGCGTAAGCCGCGCGGCACTCGTCCGGCGTGAGGCGTTCGTGCTCCTCCGACCAGTCGCGAAACGCGGCCCAGAGCCAGTGCCGCACGGGGCGGTTCGGCGAAGCAAGCGCCAGCCGCGCGAAGTCGGCGGCGCTCTCCGAGGTGACAACACCGGCCGCGAACCACGCGGGCGGGAACAATGGGTGAGCGTTCATCCGATGTGCGCATCGCGCCCGGTGAGCGGGTACACTTCCATCATGCCGTACTCGGTGTCGGACATCCCGAGTGCGCGGTACGTGGCCTGCGCACGGGTGTTCTCCCGCTCGAAGTACAATCGAATGCCAATCACCGTTGGGTCAGCCACAGCCTGTTGTTCGATCTCGCGATAGAGCGCGCGGAACACACCGCCGCGTCGCGCGTCCTCTCGCACGTACACGCTCTGAATCCACCAGAACCAGCCATTGCGCCAGTCACTCCACTCGAACGTGACCATTATTTGACCAACCACTTCGCCACCGCGTTCGGCCACGGTGTAGAATCCGCGAGCGGAGTCGGCGAGCACCGCACGCACGCCAGCCGCGAGCACCGCGGGGTCGAGTCGCTTGTGTTCCGTCTCCCACGCGATCGCGGTGTTAAACGTGACCAGCACCGCTTCGTCGGCCGCGGTCGCGCGGCGAATCGTCAGAGTCATGTCGTTCTCCGCTAACGCAGTGCGGTTCTTCCCGTTTCGACGCGGTACGCTAAGACTAACTCCCAGTTCCAAGTTCCAGCAGTTCCCAGTTGAAACACAGTCAACTGCCTTTGTCTTCAACTGGGAACTGCTGGAACTTGGAACTCCGCAGGAGTTACCGATGGATCTCAGAGCGTACATCCGCGACGTGCCGGACTTCCCGAAGCCCGGCATCATGTTTAAGGACATCATGCCGCTGCTCGGCACACCGGAAGCGTTTGCATTCTCGGTGACCGAACTCGCGGGGCATTTCCCGGCGACGAGCATCGACGCGATCGCAGCGGCCGAGGCTCGCGGGTTCCTGTTCGCGGCGCCAATGGCGATGGCGATGAAGAAGCCACTGATCCCGTTCCGCAAGCCGGGCAAGTTGCCGGGCGCGACCCACAGTTTCAAATACGACCTCGAATACGGTTCGGCCGAACTCCACGTTCACTCCGACGCGATAAAAACCGGCACGCGAGTACTCGTTGTGGACGACGTGCTGGCCACAGGCGGCACAATGGCCGCGGCGTGCAAGCTCGTCGAGCAGGCCGGCGGAACCGTGATCGGGTGCGCGTTCCTCATCGAACTGGCTCCCTTGAACGGTCGCGGTCTGCTCGCAGGGTACGAGATCTTTAGCCTCCTGACATACTAACCCGTTCACCTCCGAGGCGGTCATGTCACGCGACCCGTACGACGACGACTACCACGACCCCGACCGTGCCGAGCGCGAGCGATCCCCGGACGACCGCCGCGGCGACGGTCGCGACGAACGCGCGATCCGTGCCGCCAAGAGGCGGGTGATGCCCCCCGCCATCGGCCTGATCGTGGTAGCCATCTTCGGGGTCATTTCGGTGGTGATCGGGGTAGTCCAGTTTCCCACCCTCGACGCACAGTTCGACGAAGAGGTCAAGAAGGCCGAGAACAACCCGAACGTCCCGGCCGACCAGAAGCAGGAACAAGTCCGGTTGCTGAACCAGTTCCGCGAATGGGCAAAGGTCGGGTGGATCCCGTTCTACGGGCTTGTTGGGGTTTTCTCGCTCATCACGCTCATCACGCTCATCGGGGCGATAAAGCTCATGAACCTGAGCGGGGGATTCTGGCCGGTAGCCGGGTCCGTCCTGGCGTTCATCCCGTGTACCAGTGGGTGCTGTATCCTCGGTCTGGTCTTTGGCATCTGGGCGCTGGTGGTTATGGGCCATCCCGATGTCAAGGCCGGAGTTGCCGCCCGGCGCCGTCTCGTGTACTCACCCGACCGGTACTGACCCCACAGGACTCTCGGATGCCCACGGTGAGTTGCCCGTCGTGCGGGCGCGTGCTGGAAGTGGACGACGCCTACCGCGACTGGACGGTGCGGTGCCCACACTGTGCGACCGAGTTCGTCCCGGCCCAGGTCGCGCCTGCCCCGTTCGAGAGCGCCCCACGCGACGACCGCGACCGACGCGATCGGCGCGACGACGATTACGAAGACGACTACGACCGCCCCCAGCGCCGAAGCCGCCGGTCCGACCCTGATCGCGATGAGTGGGAACGTCAGGAAGCGACCCGTCTGGCCTATGGGCCGGGCACGTGGCTGGAGGTGTGCGGCTGGCTTGGTGGTCTGCTCTTGGCTGGCGGAGCCGTACTCCGCCTCCTGGTGGCCGCCGCGCAGGCGAACAACCCGAACCCCCCACCGGGCGAAACCGAGGGGATGATCATCGGCGGCGTCATGTCTGGACTGCTCGCCCTGCCGTACACGATCGTCATGGTCGTCGGCGGCCGGAAGATGCGTGCCCTGTCCAGTTACGGCTGGGCGATGACCGCCTCCGTCGTGGGGATCGCGTCCTTTGTGTTGTTCTGCTGCGTGTGCATTTGCTCCTTCGTTCCTGTCGGGTTCGGCATCTGGGGCGTGGTGACGCTCAATAACCCCGTTGTGCTGCGTGCGTTCCGTCGCCCCCGCGACTACCCCCGCCAGTGGAACGACTGAACCGCAGACCGAGGGCGTGAATGGCGGTCACTGTTTTCTGCCCGCATTTCCGCGCGCTTCGGCAACCCGCCACCGCCGTGGTAAGGGGCACACCGGTCGCGGCGCCGCTGTCGCGCCGATGTGCCCGTGATTCAGCCGCTGCCAGACGTAGAATCGCAGGAACAGCCGCCCGAACCACCAGAGCCAACGACCCAATGAACACCACACTCGACTTCGACAAGGCCGGCGGGCTGGTGCCCGCGATCGCGCAGGACGCGGACACCGGCGAGGTACTCATGCTCGCGTGGATGAACCGCGAAGCGTTCGACGAAACCGTGCGCACCGGGCGCGCGGTGTACTTCAGCCGCAGCCGCAACAAGCTGTGGCGCAAAGGCGAGGAGAGCGGTCACTTCCAGGAAGTGCGTGGGGTGTTCATCGACTGCGACGCCGACACGGTCTTGCTGAAGGTGAAGCAGATCGGTGGGGCCGCGTGCCACGAGGGCTACAAGAGTTGCTTCTTCCGGCAGCTCGACGCGGGCGAACTGAAGGTCATCGCGGAGCGCATCTTCGACCCGAAAGCCGTGTACAAGAAGGCCGAATAAGTCTTCTCGGTACCAGGGGTTTCAACCCCTGCACTGGGCTGCGTAACTTTCCGCCTCTGGCGGGTGCTTCTTGTGAGCGCGTGACGCAACTGGTATTGTGACAGGTGCCCAAACCGCGACTGACGAGGCCCACAATGGCCGAGCAAAAACTGATCCTGGTGGTGGACGACGACCGCGAACTGGTGGATGCCATGCGCGCGGTTCTGGAGCGCCAGGGCTTCAAGGTGATTCAGGCCCACGACGGGCACCAGGGCAAGCAGGCGATCTACAACGCGCGCCCCGATCTCGTGATTCTCGACATGATGATGCCGCGCATGGGCGGCTACCCGGTACTCGAACACTTCAAGGACAAGGGCGACGCGCCGCCGATTATCATGGTGACGGCCAACGAGGGCAGCCGGCACAAGGTGTACGCGGAGTACCTTGGTGTCATCGACTACATCCGCAAGCCGTTCGCGATGGAGCGTCTGCTCGACACCGTGAACAAGGCGTTCGGCACGACGAAGCCGAAGGATGAAGAGAAGAAGGACGAAGAGAAGAAGTGAGCAGAAAAGTTGTTGCCGGGGTAACAGAGTCAGGAGTTACACAGTTGGCTGAAGAACAACCAACTGCGTAACGCCGAGAGCGCTTTCCGGAAATGCGTAGCACCTCAACGAACCGCGACCGCAAGGGAGCGGCAAAGCTCAACCACTCCCTTGCGGTCGCGGCTCGTTAAACAACGCTACACCGTTCCCAAACGCGCTCGAATACGCGGTCACTCCAGAGCAAGGGAGCGGCAAAGCTCAACCACTCCCTTGCGGTCGCGGCTCGTTAAACAACGCTACACCGTTCCCAAACGCGCTCTGTGGGTTCTTGAAACCCGCTTTTGGCGGGTCAGCGGCGGATCACCGGTTGCGAGGTCGGCATCACCGGTGTGTTGTAGTTCTTGTACGTCGTGGATTTGTACATGTTCGGCGACGGAAGCGAACTCGGCCCGCTCTGGAACCGCGGTTCGGTCCGCTTGATGCTGAACAGGTTGTTGATGGTCTTGATGTAGCCGTTGTTTTCGAGCGAACCCGCGGCCTGTTGACCGACCAAGTTGATCGTTCCTGCGGCGAGGTTCGCGGCGACCTTGCTCGGCTTCACCACCAGTTTCTTTGTGTCGATTGGCCGGAAATCCACGTCACCGGCGGTCGCGGGCGAGCCCGCAATCAACGCCACCGCCACCAACCCGCAAACGACCCATTTCATCGCGCGTCCCCCAGTTTGCGTAGCGCCCCACCGGCCGTCGCTGATTTCCCAAGTGAAGGGGTGCAGGAATAGCGTCGGGTTTCGTGCTGTCAACGGAATTCTGCTCTCGCGTTTCACGTTTCCGCGTCCAGCGAGAAGTCTCAGAAAGAGAGCGCTTTCAGGAAGCCGTGGCCCGCGTGAGCCGGTCGCGCACCGCGGCCCATTCCGGTTCGTCGGGCGGCATCTCGATCACGATGCGGTCGTACTGCCCGTTGTCGAGTTCGTGCAGCAACGCGTATAGGTCAGCCGCGTACTCGTCGGGGTCGTCCGAGATGAACTTGTAGTCGTAAATCAGGTCGTAGCCGAGCGAGATCACGCGAAGGCCCGCATCCTTGAGCTGTTTGTGGACTTCGTCCGCGTCTTCCGCGAGCACCAGCGGTGTGCGCGGACTGTAGTGTTTCGCCATCTGACCGGGGGAACGCGCAACACCTTCTCTCACCCCACCGGACTCCACGCGAGCGCACACGGCTTCCAACATCGACACCGTGATGAGGCCGGGGCGCAATACGCGTGGGAATTCGCCCGTCACATCAACGACGGTCGATTCGATGCCGCCGGAACACGGGCCGCCGTCCAACACCAGGTCGATTCGGCCGTTCAAGCCCTTCAGGACGTGTTCGGCGCGCGTTGGCGAAAGCTCCGTGCTGCGGTTCGCACTTGGGGCCGCGAGCGGAACACCCGACGCGCGAATCAGCGCCCGCGCGACCGCGTGGTCTGGACACCGCACCGCGACCGTGGCGCCACCTGCGGTCACAATGTCCGGTACACCCTCTCGTTTCGGCACCACAATCGTCAGCGGACCCGGCCAGAACCGCGAAGCTAACTGCGCCGCGGACGCGGGCCAGTCGCTCGCGACGGTAAAGACTTCGGACGCGTCCGCAACGTGCACGATGAGCGGGTTCGTGGCGGGGCGGCCCTTCGCATCAAAGATGCGCGACACCGCTTCGACGCTCAGAGCGTTCGCGCCGAGACCGTAGACCGGTTCGGTCGGGAACGCGACCAACCCACCAGCGCGGATTACGTCGGCCGCACAGCGGATCACATCCGGTTCGGGATTCGCGGAATCAGCTTTCAGAACGACCGTTTCCAAGGCGCAGTTTCCCCCTTCAAGTTGTGATACAACGTCATGGTACGCAGCAAAGATAGTACGCGTCCCAGCGCTGCCCCGCGAACAGAGACGACCGCCATGTCCGATCAACCGGCCGTGAGCCAGATCCCGGCACCCACCGCCGAGTCGAAGCGAATCGCGCTGCAGAGCTTCACCAAAGCTAAAGGGTTGGCCACCGACGGCGGGTTCGATTACGCGATTCAACTGCTCCTTACCAGTTGCCGACTCGACCCGGCCAACTTCTACTACCGCAAGCAACTTCGCGAGACGCAAAAAGCCAAGTACGGGAACAACCTTCGCGGAAGCCGGTTCGCGTTCCTCACCACGCCGCGTTGGAAGGCCCGTTTGCGCGTCGCCAAGCGTAACCGCGAATACCTCAAGGCGCTCGAACACGGCGAGCAGGTGCTGTGCCGCAACCCGTGGGACCAGGGGGCGCAACTGGACATGGCCGAAGCATTCGATGCACTCGGGCTGTCGGACCTCGCCGTGTTCACGCTTGACCAGGCACGCCAGAAGTACCCCCGGGACGCGACCCTGAACCGCGCGCTGGCACGCCAGTTCGAGAAGCGTGGCGACTTCCAGAAGGCGATGATCCTCTGGCAACTCGTTCGCGAAACGAACCCGACCGACGTGGAGGCGCAACACAAGGCGAAGGATCTCGCCGCGAGTTCCGTGATTCAGAAGGGCGGGTACGAGGAAGCCGCGGCCGGCACGAAGGAGTCACCGGTCGTTGGACGCATCGAAGCGCGCGCGACCGAGAAAGCGGACAGGATGACACGTGAAGCCGAACCGCTACTGACGCGTATCACGGCCGATCCGACGGAGCCAAGTCTGTACCTGCAACTCGCCAGCGTGTACCGCAAGGGCGGCCAGAACGACCGCGCCCGCGCTGTACTCCAGCAAGGATTGGGGCCAACCGGCAACGCGTTCCAGATTCAACTCGAACTGATGGAACTCGACCTCGTCCCGGTCCGCAAGAACCTCGAACACGCCGAGGCAAGACTTCTCAAGTTGAAGCAGAAGACGCCCGACGACGACTCCTCCGCGATCGTGGAGGAGGTGACCGAGGCGGAACTCGTCGCGTTACGGGCAAATCTCATCAAGGAAGTGAACACCCGCGAGATCGAACTGTTCCGCGTGAAGACCGACCGGGCGCCCAACGAACTGAGCCACCGCGTCGAACTCGGGACGCGGCTCTTGAAGGGCGACCGCGTGGACGAGGCCATCGCCGAACTGCAACTCGCCCGCCGCGACGACCGCCTCAAGTGGCGCGCCGCGTTGCTATTGGGCATGTGCTTCAAGAAACGGAACAACTGGCGGCTCGCACAGCGTAACTTCGAGGAAGGGCTGGCCGGCGTGCCCGAAACCGAGGAACCGGTGAAGAAGGAGTTGCTGTTCCAGCTCGCGAGCGGTGCGGCCGAAAACGGCGACCTCCAGCGCGCGATCGACCTTGGCCACGAACTCGCGAACCTCGATTTCTCGTTCAAGAACATCGGCAAGTTGCTCGACGAGTGGCACGACCGGTTGCAGTCGGCGTGACACAGGGATGAGGGATGAAGGATGAAGGATGAAACTAAGACAGGAGACGGCGCGCCCGCCGGTTCTGATTCATCCTTCATCCCTCATCCTTCATCCTTTCATCGTATCCGTCTCGGACCGCCGTGGGACGTTGCCCCGCTCACGGGCGGCACGCGGCACACGCGGAAGTTCGGGCACCCGCGCACGCTCGACGCGACCGAGCGAGTCTGGCTCGTGTGCGAACACGTCCCCGCAAGCGGTGAAGTTCAGGTCAACGCCACGGTTGTCGGAAAGCCGGACACGCCCGGGCCGTTCGCGGCCGACATCACTTCTCTGCTCCGCCCACGCAACGAGGTCTTTTTTTTCGTTGAGTCAGAACTACCACTCGGCGCTGTCGCGCTGGAAATTCGACCCGCGTGACGATCTCCACGGTGCGTTCTTTCACCCTCAGGGCGCAGGTTTCGCGTAGGCCCGCAAATCACCCGTGCGGAATCTCGCCCGAAGGCGGTTGACTGCCCGACTTGTGAACTAGATTGGCGAGAGCGAGCACGTTGGCCGTGTCGCGAGTATCGGCCCGAATCGTGGGGCACAGCGATCCCATGCCGACTGCCCTCCCGATTCGCTCGCCGGCCCTACCCGGCCAGTTCACGCGTACTGCGGACCATCCAATGCACAAAGTCGATCTCCACCCGGTTCACGCCACGATCCCCGCGACAGACCGCGCCGACCACACGCCGACGGCACCCGTCGTCACGACTGTGAAGCCGAAGTTAGTCGTGCTGCGCGGAAGTAGGATTGGCGTTGAGTACCCGCTCTACGAGGGCAAGAACGTCGTCGGTCGCTTCGCGGATAAGCCGGTTGACATCGACCTCATGAGTCAGGAATCGGTCGAACAGATTTGGTGTTCGCGCCAGCACGCGACGCTCACGTTCGAGAAGGGGAATGTGGTGTTGGAAGACCTGAACAGCCTGAACGGGACGTGGCTCAACGGGATGCGCGTCCACGCTGGTCAGCCGCGCCCGGTGAAGCCCGGCGACGTGGTGCAGATCGGCACCATCCAGATGAAGCTCGTCATGGGATGACGGCAACAAAGGCAGATTTAAGCGCCTCGCTCACCCGCAAGTTTCATCGCGAGCCACACACCGAACAGCCCGGCCACGACCGAACCGAACACGTAGGCCACGGCGGTCCACGTTCGCCCCGTGCGCATCAGTTCAAGCGACTCCAAACTGAACGTCGAGAACGTGGTGAACCCGCCGCAGAACCCGGTGCCGAGCAGCAGATACCAGCTCTTCCGCGACTCGTCCGGGTGGTTCAGAAACGCGGACGCGACAAACCCCAGCACCACCGACCCGGACACGTTGATGGCGAACGTCGCCCACGGGAACACCGATTCGCCGTGCAGCGTGCGAACCAGAGCGCCAAGCCAGTAGCGAGCGTTCGCGCCGATCCCGCCGCCAACCGCGAGCAGCGTGACCGGGTGTAACACGAACGCGACAAACCACTCGGGCATCACTTCGACCCGCCGACGAGCGGCACATCTTTCAACGTGAACGGCACCCCGACCGGCTTCGCGTAGGTGCCCCAGAAGACGAGCTTCGCGGGCACGCTTGGCCCATCCTTCACTGCGGGCAGTTCGAGCTTCAGGTTGAGAACGATTCGCCGCTGCCGAGTGTTGTCGAAATCGTTGACGGCGCTCGCGAGTGCTGGGGAGAACGCCTTGCCGTCCGTGTCGGTGATTCGCAGTCCGTGCACGCTTTGGTTCCCGTCAGGCGTGAGTTTCGCCGACGGGAGTTCGTCGCCGGTGCGGACCGGGTGAACCTTCAGCGGGTCGTAGATCAGTTTCACGTGAACGAACTGCTTGCCCTCCGCGTTGATGCGGAGCGAAGCTGTCGCCTCACTGCCCGAGGGGTCGGTCGCGGAGACCTCGTTCTTGGCGTCGAGCGCGATCGCGAAGAGCGGTTCCGGCTGTGAACGCACCAACCCGTAGACGGAGCCGGTCAGTTCGGTCGCGATACTCTCACCAGTCTTCAGTTTCACGACTGCCTGGCGCACGTTGGGCGTGAAGTTCGCGCCGACCGCGAGCGGGTTTGCGGCGTCGGGATTTACAATGGTCACGGTGCCGTCCGGGTTCTTCACGACGATCACTTTCCCGCCTTTGAGGATCTCGACCTGCGGTCGCGCGACGGTGTGTGAGAAGTCGGGAAGGAGCCTGTCGCCTTTGGCGTCTGTCGCTTTCGTCACCTTCACGTCGGCGGCCGACTGCCACGCGAGTTTCGGCTCCGGCCACACCTGGAGTACAGCCATCGCCGCGCTGCGTGATGCCGCGGCTTTGGGCAACTCGAACGCTTCGATCAGCACCGCGCCGTGAACGGATGCGGGCCGCTTCTTGCCTTCGCGTGCTTCCAACACCACCGCAAAGTTCGGGTTCGCGGCGACTCGCACGAGTTCGCCATCGCTCGCCTTGATCGCTCGCGGGGTGTACGGGATGGCCGTTGCCGCGAAGAACCCGCTCGTGCCCGCGACCTGCAACCCGCCCGCGTCGCACACCTTCAGCACCGCGGCCCAGAACGGCACCTTGCCCGTCGTCGCGACCGTGACCTTCTTGCCCGCGAGTTCCTCCGGCTTCAGTCCACCAAGAACAACCTCGAACCCGGCCTGCTTGGAGAGTTCCGCGAGTACCGCGTCGAGTCGCGTGTCCTTCAGGTCGAGTTCGACGGTGGTCGGGGCAAGCGCACGATCATTCGACGCGCGGCGCTCGATCTTCTTCACAAGGTCTTTGGCACGGTCGGCGATTTCGGCGTTCTCGGACTTGGTCGCGGCTCGGAGTTCGGCGAGCGCAAGCAACCCCAACTCGTCAAGGCGTTTGGACGCGGCCTCGCGTTCGGCGAAGTCTTCGCTCCCGAGTTTCTCGATCAGAAGGGTTGCTTCGCGCGCGGTCGGTGGTGGTATTGGTGCCGCGACCGCGACTGTGGCGATCAAAGCGGAAACACTGAGAAGAATCGCGTACCGCATGGCGAACTCACCGGTAGGAGCGAAGCGCCGACGCCTTCAGCCTACCGGATGCGGAACGTGTGGGGCAAGAGTGGGAGCGGATTCAGTTAAACACCGGCGCGTTGGTCGGGGAGCTGTGTTCTCGCACCGGCGGTGCGAAACTCGACGGCAAGCGAACCGGTGATGCGGTGTAGCGGCACTCTTCCTGTTCGCGAAGACCATCGCAGCAGTGGAGTTCGCCGACGCCCGCGCATTCCGGGCACGGTACCCACGACCCGCCGACCAGAGCCACGTGTTTACCATAACAGTGAGGGCAGAGCATCAGACTCCACTCCTGAACAAATGAACCGGGTGGGAGGGAGAGTTGTACCGCGCCGCGAGGTGCGCTTGCAATGACCGTAGCCGCGGGTGGGTCCATGCGGACATACCACACACTGCGGCGGGGTCTCGACTCGCCCCTCCGGGGCGCTCGCGAAACTCAACACTCGGGAGGAACCACACGTGGTCGCAATCGACTTCTTGGGCGCGAACGAAATCCTCGGCGCGATGATTACGCCGGCGTTACTCATCAGCGCGGCGGGGACGCTGTCGCTGTCCACCGCGAATCGGCTCGGGCGCGTCGTGGACCGCGTCCGCGCGCTGACTGAGACGGCCGAATCGCTACCGGACGGCGTTGCCACTGACGAGGTCGTCGAGAAACGAGCACTCATCGCGGATCAGATCGTATGGCACACGCAGCGACTACAACTGCTCCAGCGCACCATTATCACGCTGTACACGGCTATCGGGTTGCTGGTCAGTTCGAGCCTGACGGTCGGGCTGTCGGCCTGGACGAAGTTGTCGCTGGGGTGGATCCCGGTCAGTTTCGGGCTGACCGGGGCGTTCGCGCTTCTGATCGCGGCCGGGACGCTCGTTCGGGAAGCGCGGCTCGCGGTCCGTGGCGCGCAGGTCGAGATCGATTACATCCGCAAGGTGGTGGCGCGGAAGACGACCGTGCCGCTGGTGCGGCACGAGAAGGCCGAAGGTGGACAGGGAGAAGGGTAGTTGTCGGCGTGCCACGGGTACGGAGTTACAATCGAGTCATCGCTGTGGAGGTCCAATCGATGTCTACGACCGCACCCCTCGAACCCGCGTGGCAAGCCGCTCTCACGTCGTCCGTCGCGGCGCTGCGCCGGATCGCTGGGTACGCGATCCCGCCGGAGTTGGACCGCCGGATACTCGAACTCTGTGAGAGGAAAGAAACGCTGACGCCCGACGAACGCGCCGAATTGCTCGCGTGGGTCGCCTTTACGCAGCAGAGATCCATCGAAAAGATCGAAACCGAGGTCGCGCTGCGCCGTCTGGCGGTCGTGTGTCCAGAACTGGCGACGTCGGCGTGAGAGCGTTTTCGGACGTCCGGCGGGCCGTGTGGGCCGTGCGGGCCGTGCCCGATGCACATGGCCGACGGTGTGATGAGCAAACACCGGCGAAGGAAGAGCCTCGCACACCCGCCGTACATTTCCAGCGCGCCGCGCTCGACGCGCACTCGCCCGCCGGTGAGCAGCGTGGGCGGAACGAGCGCCAGCCCCAAGAGCGTTACCGGGAACGCCCACAGATAGCGGAACGGGAGGGTGAGGCGCCGTCGCATGGGTTCCTTGTCTTTGGGGTGGTCCGCTCGCTCCGCGCGCGGTGTGACGCAGCGCGAAGGCCGTCAGCGCGGCCAGAGCAACCGCTCGCGGAGCGAGCGGACCACCCTGAAGTCACTTCCCGTCGTAGTTCCGCTCCACCAGACCGACGCCCTTCAGGATGTCGGCCGGCCGGCCGAGGTAGTTGTCCACGATCATGTTCGCCCGGCCGCCGCTCGTCTTCAACGAAACCGATTCCGTGTTCGGGCGGTCGTCGCGGATCAGACAGCCACTAATGCGAGAGTTCGTCACGTCCTTCAGCAGCAATCCGACAGCATCGCAGTCCAATATCGTCAGATTGCCGACATTAAACCGGTCGCACCTCTCCAGCGTGATGCCGGCCGGTGCCGCCCGCACGCGCGAGATCGCGAACCCGGTCAGCGTGCAGTCGGTACAGTCGCGGAACACGATGTCGTTGGCGGTTTCCGGCTTCTCCTCGCCAGCGTACCGCGGGTTGCGGTCGAAGTTGTTCGGCCCCACCGTCACCGCGGTGGAGTGTTCGACCAACAGGTTGTGTTCGTAAGCGGTCCAGCACGTGTTGCCGGTCATCACGACGCCGCGCGCGTGATCCAGGTGAACGTTCACCTTCACATCGCTCAGCACGTTCCCGGTAATCGTGACGTGCCCGTCGCGCAGTTCGTCGGTGTCCTTCGCTTTGGTCGCACTCGGGCCCTTGATGCGGATGTTCGCGGAGCCGGCTGCGACGTGATTATGCTGAATGGTGCAACCGGTGATCGCGACCTCGGCGTTCGAGCCACCAGTGCTGTCGATGAGCACGTTCGCGGTCGCGGGGCTGTTCGCGCCGTGGTTGCTCTCGATGTCGCACCCGGTGATCTGGAGGTTCCGCACCTGGCCCGCACGCGCGACGATCCCGCCCAGGTCGCAGTAACTGACGTGGCATCCGGTCACGTTGATCTGGTGCAGGTTCACCGCATCCAGAAAGATGCCGATGCCGCGGTTCTCGTAGATGTGGCAGTCCGCGATGAGCACGTTGCGGTTGCGGGTCGTGAGGTGGATGCCGTGGTGACACTTGCGGATGAGTACTCGCGTGATGGTGAGCTGCATCGTGCCGGTGGCTTCGATGCCGTTGGCCTTGTCGTGATCGCCGACGATCTCGATCCCTTCGACGATCGGCATCCGTTCCTTCCACACTTCCGGCTTCACGGTTTTCGGGTCCGCGGTTCCGGCGTGCGAACCCACGAATTTGAACGCCGGCCCTTCGCCGGCCATCACGATACGTGCACCGACTTCGCCGCGGATCGCGACGGCAGCATCGGCCGAATCTTTACCCGCGGGCAGAGGAGGAGGAAGCAGCGGACGTTTTGCGAGCTTCGCCAGGTCAATGACGACGGGTTTGGTGATGATGTAGGTTCCCGTCGGGAAGTGCAGCACGCCGACTTTGGCAGCGCTCTGGATGGCTTCCCAGTCGTCTGTGGCACCGTCGCCCCGCGCCCCGTACTCGCGGACGTTCGTCGGGGGCGTAGGCGGTTTTTGTGGCGGGGGTTGATCGACCCGCGCGTTGAGCGCGAACGCGCCGACAGTCCCAACAGCAACGAGCGCGAACAGGAGCAGGACGCGGCGCGACATGGTGACACTCCGGGAGGGATGCCGCGAGCTTACCAGACGCGAACGCGGAGGAAAAGCGAGCGCCCCGGCGCGCGGGGTCTTTCAAAGTAGTAGGCACACGCCATGTGCTACTCCTTTGCAATCGTCCTGGCGGTGAGCTACCGCTTCTTGACGGGCTTCTTCACGACCTTTGGCGTGGGCTTCGCCCGCTTCTTCGCGGGCACCTTCTTCGCAACTGGCTTCTTCGGCGTGGGCTTCGCGGGCACCTTCTTCGCAACTGGCTTCTTGGCCAGCTTCTTCGCCACTGGCTTCGTGGCGACCTTCTTCACGGGCTTGGCGAGTGTGGGCTTCTTCTCCGGCGGCGCGGCCACGTTCGTTCCGTCCAGCTTCTTCAACCGGTCGTGTTCGTCGAAGGTCGCGATTACTTCGCCCTTGCCGTCGCCGATCTTGAGCGTGCCAGGCTCCTCGGTAACGGTGAGTGCGTAGTCTTGTGCGTAGGCCGCGAGCGCGGCGCGGTGGTCGGACACCGGGAGCGCGCGGATCGCTTTCGGGAACAGCGTCAGAACGCGGTGCAGCGGGTAGCGCTCGGTGAACTTGAGCCGGTCGTCGCGAACGAGGATCGCGGAGCGGTGGCCGGGTTCCGTCGTGACGTAGTGCGCGTCGTACTCGAGTTCGCGCGCCAGGATGGTGCCAAGCACGTCGGCCGCGTGCTTCGTGAGTTCGGCGCCGAGCAACGGCTCGACCGAGAAGCCGGCGTGCGCGAACATCGGCACGGTGAGCCGGTGAGCGGTGACGCGAACGAGGTCGCCGAGCGCGCGGTTGGTGATTGTGAGCCTCAGGTTCCGGTTCGACCACGCCCAGAGCCACGAGTCGTTGCTGCTCGCGTGTGAGCCAATCACCGGCGCCTCGAACTTCAACTTGCCGAACGACAGCGCCGCGGCGCCCACGTCGTAAGCCCACTTCTCGCCGGCGGCCTTTTGTTCGACGAGCGCCGCGAGCCGCGTGCGCCGGTCGAACGCGGTTGCGACGTGCCGGTGGTACAGGGCGATCAGTTGCTCGTCCATCGTGTCACTTCTTCTCGAAGGGGGTCGCCTTCAGTTCCCAGCCGGTCGGACCAAAGTAGCCGTCGAAGGTGCCGTTTCCCTTTGACCAGTAGTGCGGGCCGAGCTGGAGCAGTTGAGTCTCGCGCACCCTGTCCGGGTACCGTAACTGCAAATCGACGTCGAGGTGCAACACCAACAGGTCGCCGGGGTCGTGGCCGACGAACGTCGCGACCGGCTTGCTCTTCCCGGACCGCGCGTAGGACGGATCGACCGGCACCCAGCCAACGCCCGCGACGTACAGTTCGGCGCGAACATGCGGCCGTTCGTGATCCTGTTGCGCGGCCGTGGTCCCCGGTTTACGCGTGATTGCCTGTCGGCCGACAAGTGCGCGGGCCGGGACACCGCTGGCCCGCATCGCCGCGACGAACAGGTACGTCATCCCGCCGCAGTCGGTCGCGTTCGCCTTACACGCGACCGACGCACGCTTATCCTCTTCGGGGTCGTAGTGGTAGGTGTAATCGGCGCGGATCACTTCCAGCACACGCGCGGCGAAGTCGGTCGGCGTCTCGGTCTTTCCCCGCCGCAACTCCTTCGCGTCCAGCCACGCCTGGAACGGTTTCGCGTCGTGATCTACGCAGGTGGTCGAGGAAAGGTAATACTTCTTCTCGGTGGCGGTGAGCGCGACGACCGCGGGCGGCGCTTCGCCGTCTTGCAGTTCCACCAGTGTTCGCGCGCGAAGGGTTGCTTCCACTTCGAGTTTCAGTGACAGCCCGCCGCCGGGTACGGGGTTCGCGACCGAGAGTTCGAAATATCGCACGGTGCGCGCGAGTGGGCTTCGCTCCGTCACCAACTTGCCGCCCGGTGTCGCGGTCGTTTTCACCTTCCCTTGCGACGGCAATTCGGGCGGTTCCGGCAGAAAGACCATCCACTTCGTCACCGCGAACTTCGTCGTCTTCATCTCGTAGGTGATGGTCGCGGTAACAGTCTGTCGATCGGTGGCGACGATCTTGTGCTTCGGCGCCGGCGGTTGCGCAAACGCCGTACCCGCGAACAGGAACACGACGACGAGGGCGCGGGCGAAGTGACGATGCACGCGGGCGCCCTCTGGGGTCAGGCGAGCAGGGGCGGAAGCCCCCTGCTGGTTACGATGAGGTGTGAGCGCAGATAGCCATCAGGGGCTTACGCCCCCCCGCTCGCCTGGGAGGTCACGCGTTGTAGGCGTTACTGGTGGTGTTGCCGCCGCGACCGGTCCAGTTGGTGTGGAAGAACTGGCCGCGGGGCTTGTCGAGCCGCTCGTAGGTGTGCGCGCCGAAGAAGTCGCGCTGCGCCTGGAGCAGGTTCGCCGGGAGCCGCGCCGTACGGTAGCCGTCGTAGTACGCCAGCGCGCTGGAGATCGCCGGCACCGGAATGCCGTTGGCGGCAGCGGCACCCACCACGCGACGCCACCCGCTCTGCGCCTTGCCCAGTTCGCCCGCGAAGAACGGGTCCACCAGCAGGTTCACCAACTTCGGGTTCTTGTCGAACGCTTCCTTGATCTTGCCGAGGAACGCACTCCGGATGATGCACCCGCCGCGCCACATCAGCGCGATGCCGCCGTTGTTCAGTTCCCACCCGCTCGCCTTCGCCTGGGCCGCCATCAGCGCGTAACCCTGCGCATAGCTCACGATCTTCGCGGCGTACAGCGCCATCTCCACGTCCGCGGTGAACTGATCCTTGTCGGCAGCCTTCTGCACTACCGGCCCGGCCAGCACCTTGCTCGCGGCAACGCGCTCGTCCTTCTGGGCCGATATGCAGCGGCTGAACACGGCTTCCGCAATCAGTGTCAGCGGCACGCCGTTGTCGGTGGCCGCGTCCGTGGTCCACTTGCCGGTGCCCTTCTGCCCGGCCGTGTCGAGGATGCTATCGACTAACGGCTTGCCGGTTTCAGGGTCGGTGTACGCGAGGATCTCGGTCGTGATCTCGATGAGGTAGCTGTCGAGCACGCCCTTGTTCCACTTGCTGAACACGCCGCTCAGTTCGGGCGGGGCCATCCCGCAGATGTCCTTGAGCAGGTGGTACGACTCGCAGATGAGCTGCATGTCGCCGTACTCGATGCCGTTGTGAACCATCTTCACGAAGTGACCGGAGCCTTCCGGCCCGACCCAGTCGCAGCATGGCGCTAAGGCCCCGCTCACGTCCTTCGCCTTTGCGGCGATGGCCTGGAAGATGGGCTTGATCTCGGGCCACGCGGTGGCATCCCCTCCGGGCATAATGCTTGGGCCCTTCAGCGCGCCCTCTTCACCGCCGCTGACACCTGAGCCGACGAAGCGAATGCCCTTCGGTGCGAGTTCCTTCATGCGGCGCGTCGTGTCGGGAAAGTGCGTGTTCCCGCCGTCGATGAGGATGTCGCCCGCTTCGAGGAAGGGCGCAACCATCGCGATGGAATCATCGACCGCCTTGCCGGCCTTCACGAGCATGATGATCTTGCGCGGGCGCTTGATGCTGGCGACGAACTCCTGAGGCGACTTGGCACCGACGAACTTCTTGCCCGCCCCGCGCCCGGTGACGAACTCGTCCACCTTCGCAGTGGTGCGGTTGTACACGGCGACGGTGTACCCGTGCGACTCCATGTTGAGGACGAGGTTCTCGCCCATGACAGCGAGTCCAATGAGTCCAATGTCGGCGGTTGGCGTGGGCATTGTGGGAGCCTCTAGGTTGGGTGATAGGTGCCTACGGCCGTGCCATTCTAGCGACAGCAGCGCCAAGCGAAAGGCTCTTATCGCGGAACACGATTGAAACTCGACCAACGAAAAAAGCCGCCCCCCGGAGGGGCGGCTCGTGTCCGCGAAGCGGCGAAGGCAGATCAATTACTTCTTCTCGACCTTGTTCTTCACGTCCACCACATCGACGCCGAGCAACTTGCCGGTCTTGTCGGACACGACGTTCGCGAGCAGCCCACTCGGGTCGCACCCAGCCGCGATGGAAACGATCTTCCCGCCCTTGGCGATCAGGAAGTTCGTCGGCATGCTCTTCGTCTGGAATGTGCCCCAGCTATCGCCCTTCGTGTCGACCGCGTACAGCACATCGATCTTCTTGTCGGAGGCGTACTTGGCCATCTTCGCGTCGGGTTCCTTGAACACGTACAGACTGATCAGCCCCTTGTCCTTGTACACTTCGTTGATCTTCTGGAAGTACGCGAGTTCCTTGTCGCAGCCAGAGCAACCGCAGGTGAGGCGGACGAGGACCGGCCCCTTGGCGGTCAGTTCGGCCAGATTGACGATCTTGCCGGTCGCATCCTTGATGGTGAACGCGGGTGCGGCTTCTCCAACGGCGACCTTCGACTTGGCGTGCGGGGCCGGGGCCGGTTCCGCGGCGGTAACGAACTGCGGCAAACATGCCACAAACAGAGCGGCGACGAGCGTGCGAATCATGCGAACACCATGACTAGTGAAGAGGGTGGGTTGCGAGGCAGGAAGTGGAGAGTACCACGGAAGCAAGGCGAGTTCCAGAACAATATTCGCATTCGCGGACATCTGGATTTCGGTTGACACTGGGGCGAGATTAACCGATCTTTTTGAATGACGGGATACCGCCCGCTTGCCCACCTGAACTGCCTTCCTCCTGCCAAGCCCACCAAAGGGTGTTACGCCAATGCTGGACCTCACCACTGGCACCGCGACCGACTGTTCCGGCGTCTCGCGCCGCACGTTCCTCCGCGTTGGCGGCCTCGCCGCGTTCGGCCTCGGGTTGCCGCACTACCTTCAGGCTCGCGCCGAAGCGCCGCTCGCAAAGGCGAAAGCCAAGCGGTGTATCCTCATGTGGATGCAGGGTGGTCCGAGCCACATCGACACGTTCGACCCGAAGCCCGACGCGCCGGCTGAAATCCGCGGCGAGTTCAGCACCATCCCGACCACGCTACCGGGCGTGCGCTTCACCGACGTGGTGCCGATGCTCGCGAAGCAGACCGATAAACTCGCGGTGATTCGCGGCCACGACCCGAAGAACGGGTCGCACGGCACCGCCGACCACCTGATGATGAGCGGGCACAAGTTCAACGCGTCGCTGCCGTTCCCGTGCTTCGGCTCGGTCGTTGCGAAGGAACGCGGTTACGAAAACGGCATGCTCCCGTTCGTGCAACTCGGCCGCAGCATCGACCGCCGCTTCAACGGCGGCATCGCGGGGTTCCTCGGCGATCAGTTCAACCCGTTTGAAGTGCCGGACGATCCTTCGTCGGCCACGTTCAAGGTGCGCGACCTCGCAGTGAGCAGCGATGCCGAGCGCATCCGACTCGACCGACGCTATGCAATGCTCGCCGACCTGGAGAACTACCAGAAGACCGTTGAAGCACCGGGCGTGGTGAAGGCCCGCGACGAATTCTACGAGAAGGCGCACGGCATCATCACCGGACCGGCCGCGAAAACGGCGTTCGATCTTGGTCGCGAATCGGAGAAGACCCGCGAGCGTTACGGCAAGAACTCACTCGGTCAGGGCTGCTTGCTCGCACGGCGGCTGGTGGAAGCCGGTGTGCAGTTCATCACGGTCACCGACGGCGGGTGGGATACGCACACGAACAACTTCAAGAGCCTGAAGGACCGGCTCATGCCGCGCGTGGATCGCGGGTTGAGCGCGCTGGTCGAAGACCTCGACGCTCGCGGGATGCTGGACGACACGCTGGTAGTCTGGTTCGGCGACTTCGGCCGCACGCCAAAGGTGAACCCGACCGCGGGCCGCGACCACTGGGCCACGGCCGGCGTCGCGATCATGGCCGGCGGCGGCTTGAAGGTTGGGCAAGTGGTCGGCAAGACGAACGCGCTGGCGGAAGTGGTGACCGACACACCGGTCAGCCCGCAGGACATCGCCGCGACGATCTACACGACGCTCGGTGTGAACCTGCACACGTGGTACAAGGCGCAGGACGGCCGCCCCATCGAACTGTGCCCCGAAGGCAAACCGGTGAAGGAACTGATCGGGTGACACGACGCCGCAAGCGGCGACCGGAAACAACAGTAGCCCGCCGAGGTAGCTCGGCGGGCTTCGTCGTTTTCGTCCCTGAATCACACCGCTTCGCTCACAATCGTCACTGTGCCTCTTCCGCCATCGACGCGGAGCGTTTGCCCAGTCTTCAGCCGCTGCGTCACACCGGGCAAACCGGCCACGGCAGGCAGGCCGAACTCGCGCGCCACGATCGCGCCGTGCGACAACACGCCGCCCGTTTCCATCACCAGCGCCTTCGCGTGAACGAATAGCGGCACCCACGCCGGGTCCGTGGACGGACACACCAGAATGTACCCGCCTTCCGGCGGGGCCGCAGTCGGTTCGGTCAGCACCAGCGCGAAGCCCTCTGCCACGCCCGCGGACAACGCGACGCCCTCCAGTGCGTCGCCGCCCGGCGGAACCGGCAGCGGTTGACCGATCACTTCCAGATTGTCGCTGAACAGCACCGGCGGCACTTCCAGCGATAGTTGTGTCTGGCGGAGTTTGCGCGCGTTAGCAATCTTCGCGGAGAGATCTTTGCCCGCGAGCAGGTCCGGCAAGTCGGCGGGCGTGAGGAAGAAGATGCCGCCGTTCAACCCGAACCGGCGGTCGAGTTCGAGCAGAATTGCGCGGATGACCTGATAGCCCATCAACAGGTAGTGCTTGCCGGCTTCGCGAAGTCCGAGATAGGTACGAAGGCGTTCCACCTTCACTTTGAGTTGGTCGCGGAACGGCCCGCTGAGCTGAGCTTCGGTCGCGATTTTCTCCACGTCTGCCACAGCGGAAATATACTCGCGGGCGTGCGCTCCGCGAACCAGTTTGTCCAACTCTCGCGGCGATTCCGTCCATCGCGGTTGCGCGAGTTCCATTTCGTTCGTGCCGCGGTGCCCGAACTGCTCCAGAAACGTGGCGCGATCCAGTTTTCCGGAAGCGAGGTCGCAGACGCCGCCGGGGAGATTCGCGTCGCCCGGCGGTGCGGCGCCCAAACTCAGTTCTCCCACCGCGACGCGAGCACGCTCCTCGCCCAGTTTCGGCTTGAGTGCCGCGACCAACTCGTTCCACGCGAGGTCGGCGAACACCGTCGGCTTCAGGCTGTCGCGGGCAAACTCCACGAGCGTCTTGTTCGTCCACGTCTCGAACTCGCGCACCAGCGTCGGCGGATCCATCTCCGACCACTTCTGCGTGAGGGCCTGTGATGACGCGAACGCGAACGCGGGGATCGTCTCGCGCTCGAACTTCTGCGCGAAGTTGGCCGACTGCTTCCTCGTGGTGCTCATCAGTCGCGTGATGCTCAGCATCATCCCCGGCAGCGCGAGCGCACCGAAGAAGCACCCCTGACCCGCGAGCGGGTTCAGTGCCGGCTTCGGATCAAGCGCCTTGTGCGGTTCCTTCTTGTAGATGCCGAGCGGGTACTCGAACGGCGGGCGCGCGAACTGCATCCGCGGGAGGCGAGAGAGGTTCGCCATCGGCCGCCCGGCGACGAGGTCGAAGCCGGACAGCGAACCCAGTGAAGGGTCCGGGCGGGCGCCGAGGTCGCGGTTCATCGCGCCGAAACCGCCGTCGGCAGCGAGCAGCCGCTGCACGACCGCCCACGTCATTGGCGTCGGTTCTGGCAACACTTCGCTTAGGTTGTACCGCACCCACACGGTTCCACGGGCGTCGGTCTTCGCCTTCAGTTCGGCGATGACCGTTTGCCGCACCTGTTCGCGCTCGACCGCGCCGGCGACGGTAATCGGCCGCGCTTGCAACAGGTGGAACGTGCCGCCCGCGAAGGCCCATTCGATATCTCTCGCGTCGCCGTAAAACGCTTCGACCTTGCGCCCCAACTCCGCGAGTTGTAACAATGCGGTGTCACTCACACAGAATTGCCGCTGAAGATCGGCGGGAACGTGTTCCTCGACACCCGCTGTCACCCGCACCGCTTTCGAGCCGAGCGTGCGCGTGAGCACGGCTCCGGTCGCGTGGTCGAGCGTGAACCAGTCCGGTTGCACCCGGCCCGATACCACCACTTCGCCCAGACCCCACGACGCCTCCGCGAGCATCCGCTTGCCGTTGGCGTCGAGCGGGTCGCGTGTGAACAGCACGCCAGCCGATTCCGCGGGGACGAGCTTCTGCACCACCACCGCCATCGCGAGGCCAACTGCGTCCACGTTTTGCTTCGCGCGGTACGCGACCGCGCGCTCGGTGAACAGCGACCGCCAACAGCGCTCGATCGCGTCAAGCAGCGGCTCGTCGCCTTGCACGCCAAGAATGGTTTCTTGTTGCCCGGCGAAACTGGTGTCGGCCGCGTCTTCGGCCGTCGCGCTCGAACGCACCGCGACCAACCCGCCGCCTAACGTCTGGTAAGCGTTTGCGATCGCGCGCGCGAAGCCGGCATCGGAGCGAATGCCGCGTTCGACCAATCGCTGGTACGCCTGCGTGGTGATGACGAACCCGTTCGGCACCGGCAGCCCGGCGCGCGCGGTCTTGCCGAGGCTTAGTCCTTTCCCGCCAACGAGAGTCGCTTCCGCGTCGGTGATCTCGTCGAAGAACAGAATGTCCGGCATGTCACTTCGCCTTCTTCTTTTTCAACACACCTGCTTCATCGAGCAGCGACCAGAGTTGTTCCCACACCGCTTCCGGCGGGAGCTTGGCCACACCGTTCGCGGCCCAGTGCTTCGCCGCGTCCGCGAGGCACTGGATCGCGTCGGCGCGAACGCCCGCGTCATCAACGTTGGTTTTGGTTTTCCCCTCTCCCGCAAGGGGAGAGGGCAAGAAAGCCGCGCCCCGCTTGCGCGGCTTGCCGTCGAGCGCGTCGTTGCCGATGGCGTCGGCGCGTTTGTTCTGCTCGCGGCGCACGTGCGCGATCGTCACCTGCTCGAACTGCTTTCGCAGCCGACACGCTTCTTCGTACAGCGGGCGCAAGTCTTCGTGCTTCACCTTGTACACGCCAGACATCTGCTTCACCATCAGTTCGCTGTCGCTGAACACCTGGACCTTCTTCACTCCGAGTTCGACCGCGAGCGCCAGTCCCTCCACGAGCGCGGTGTATTCGGCCACGTTGTTCGACGCGGTGCCTATCGTGTCTGCCTCTTCGACGACTGGCATTCCCGGGCGTGCAAGTACGACGGCGTACGCCGCGGCCCCTGGGTTGCCGCGTGACGCGCCGTCGATGTGCATGGTGGCCGTCTCGGACATCGTGTTCGCTCCGCGTTAGAATGCTTTACATTCTGCGAACGCTCTCGCGCCGCGGACAGCACCGTTGTGGGGAAGGCACATGAACGAGAACTGGCTGATCCTCGAAACGTCCGGCCGCATCGCCCGCGTCGGGCTGGCACGCGGAACCGCAATCGTCGCTGCGGTTGAACTCGATTCGTCGCGCCGGCACGCTCGCGAAATGACTTCCACCATCGGCTCGCTGCTGAAAGCCCAGTCGCTAAAGCCAACCGATTTGACCGGCGTGATGGTGAGTCGCGGACCGGGAAGTTACACAGGTCTACGCGTGGGCCTCATGACCGCAAAGGCGATCAGCTACGCGACCGACTGCGAACTGCGTGCGGTGGACACGTTCGCCGCCATCGCGCACCAGGCACCCACAGAATCGCATCACGTATGGGTGATCGCGGACGCGTTGCAAGGGCACGTCTACGCACAGCGGTTCGCATTGCGACACGACGGCTGGCTCCCCGCGAACCCGCTTCAGATTCTTGCTGCAGGGGCGTTCGCCACGAACATGGCGAGCGGCGATCTGGTGAGCGGGCCGGGCGTGAGCGTTTACAGCTCGCAGATACCGAGCGCGAACCCGTGTGTGCACGAAAGTGATCGCGAGGCACGCGTGGAGAGCGTGTTCGCGGTCGGGCGAAGACTTTCGCCGCTCACGCGGGGAGAACTGTTCGCACTGGAACCGCTGTACTTGCGTGGGAGTTCGGCGGAGGAAAAAGCGAAAGAGCCGCGCGTGAATGACCCGCGCGGCCCGGATCAATGACAATTGGTTGTCAGTTACCCGACTTCGGTAGCGGCATCGGCGAGGGCAGTTCGTGCGACGGGATCACCTTCGGGCCGGGCGTGATCGGGATCGGGTACCCGATGGCCGGGTTGCCGATCGGCGGATACCCGGTTGGCGTGACCGAGACGCCCTCGTGGGGCACACCGCCCTGTCCCACCGGCACGCCCTGCGTTCCGCACCCGTGGCACGGCGGAACGATCGGTCCGACGTGTTCGCCGAGAATCGCACGCCGCGTCTGGATCGGGTGGAGCACCGGGTGCGCGAGCGGACCGCACGCGTGGCACGGGTGGTTCGCCCGCCAGCGGGCAACAGGGTGAAAGATACACCCCGTCGCGAAGAGTTGAGAGACCGCGGCCAGTAAGCCGAGGCACAAGAGGCGCTTTTTCATCGTGGTGACTCCTTTAACGCGGCGAGCCGCGGCGTTCCCCTGCCGTCCGGAGAAATAATGCGCGGGGACGTGCGTCGTGCAACCACAGAGGGTACAAATTTTGTCGGAGATTGGGGGAGAGACGGAGTGCTGGCGCGACGGGGAAAACAGACACGATTGGCGAAAGGAGTGCGGTGGCGACAGATGTGCGGGCTAAACGAATCCCGCGCGGACCGGCGCTTCCTCCGGTCCGCACGGGGCGAACTTTCATTCAAGATTTCACACCGACTACGGGTGCAAGCCGGGGACGTAGCCCGGCGGCAGGCCACCCCTGTCGCAGCCTGGTGGCGGGGCGAAACTGCCGGAACGGTTACAGTGACGGCGGCACCCACACCCGGACAACGGCAGCATCAGAGTGAAGGCGATCAGCGCCAGGAAGAAACGCTTGGTGTTCATGGAAGTCGCTCCAGCGTCGGTTCGGCGGTCCGTGCTCGTGGATAAGGGACGCGGGGCATTCGTCCCGCGAGCCGCGTCTGTGGCACGGCAACGTACTTGACTTCCAAATGTAGCGCCGACTTGCGTGTCCACAACTCGCCGCTTGAGCAAATCACAGGCGAATTGCGTGGCAAACAGGCGATTGCGCAGGTCGCGCTGGGCTCGCAGGTTTGGGAAACGCGGCAAGAAGTTGCGGTTGTACCGGTTATACATTCTCGGAGTGAGTGAATGACCGATCCAGACAAGTCTCCGTTCTTCGACGTGCGGATGCGCGGCTTCCGCGAACGCGCCACCGTGGACGCCGTTCTCGCGCTCCTCGATGCGCGAACCGGTGCGATCTCGGCCGAAGCAGTTTCGTTGTTCGAAGCGGCCGGACGCGTACTCGCGGAACCGGTCGTCTCGGCGGTCGATGTGCCGGGATTCGCGCGGTCCGCGATGGACGGCTTCGCGGTGCGCGCCGAAGACACCGCCGCGGCGCGCTCACTCGCGGTGGTGGGTGAATCGCTCCCGGCGCGGCCCTTTGTCGGCGAGGTGTCTCCCGGGCACGCGGTTCGCATTACCACCGGCGCGCCGATACCGAACGGAGCCGACACGGTGCTGATGGCCGAGTTCGCGCAGCCCGAACCGGCTGGCTGCGTGTCGGCCCGCGTGCCGGTGACCGCCGGCCAGCACATCGCTCGCATCGGTGAAGACGTGACGAAGGGGCGTGAGGTGCTTCCCGCCGGGCGCCGGCTTCGACCGCAGGATGTGGGACTGCTCGCGTCGGTGGGCGTTGCGACGGTGCGGGTCGTGCGCCGGCCGCGGGTCGCGATCCTCGTGACCGGGAACGAACTGCTCCCACCCGGTGCGATGCCCGAAGGCTTCAAGATCGTGGACAGCAACTCGCCCATGCTCGCCACGCTCGCACACCGCGACGGTGCGGACGTGTTGTCCGTGCGATACGTTCGCGACGACTACGACGCCGTGCGCGACGCGATTCGCGATGCCGCGACCGATGCAGACGTGGTTCTCGTCTCTGGTGGCACGTCAGTCGGCACGGAGGATCACGCTCCGCGAGCTGTGGCCGAACTGGGCGAACTCGCGGTGCATGGCGTCGCGCTGCGCCCAGCTGCGCCACTCGGAATCGGCTTCCTTGTGTCTCGTTCTCCTGCTCTCCCCCTCTCCCCTTCACCCCTTCTCTTCCTCCTGCCGGGTAATCCCGCTTCGTGTCTGTGTGCCTACGACCTCTTCGCCGGGCGCGTGGTGCGGCGCCTCGGCGGGCGATTGTGGGAGTTGCCTTACCGCAAGGAGACGCTGACGCTCGCGGAGCGAATTGCGTCCGCAGTCGGGCGCGTCGATTACGTGCGTGTGAAGCGCGAAGGCAGCGGCGTTGTGCCGGTCGCGTCCGGCGGCGGGTCGAACCTCAGCAGCACCGTGACTGCCGACGGCTTCGTGCTGGTGCCAGCCGACCGCGACACGCTCGCGTCAGGCGAAATCGTGGACGTGTGGTTGTACGACGCGTAGTAGCGGACAGGAGATGGAAAAGACGGGGCAGGCACGGGCACGGACACGGGGCTTAGTTTTAGCCCTCGGAGAGGGCTAAAACCAAGACGCGAACTCCTCCCTGTCTTTTCACTTCACGGTCTGCAACCCGGCGATCACCACTTCGAGGAACTCTTTCGCGCGCTTCGCGAGCGCGTCCACGCCTTCGGGTTTCTCCGGGCGCGGCACCAGCGGCGCGAAGATGTTCTCGCACGCCAGCGGCATCGCGCGGCCCGTGAACGCGACTGGGTGCAGCAGTTTGTAATGGTCGATCTCTCCGAAGCCCGGGCCACAGTCCTCGTCCTTCGGCCAGTTGCGGTGATCCTTGATGCAGAAGCTCCACACCTCGGCCGCGCACGCCTTGATGTCGGGAATCGGATCCTTGTCGAGGTAGTCGAGCACGTTCCCCGCGTCGTAGTTCACCTTCACGTTCGGGTGGTTCACCTCCTTGGTGATCGCGGCACACGCCTCGCCGCTGCCGGTTTCGCCGCCGTGCTGCTTCACGACGAGCATCACGTTGTTATCCTTTGCGATCGGTCCGAGCTGTTTGAACCGCTCGACCCACAGTTTGTGGTTGCCGCCTTTCGTGTGACCAAACGTGAGCACCTGCGGCACACCGGCGGCACCAGCTTGCTTCAATCGCTGTGTGAGTACCTCCAGGCCATCTTTCGCTTCGGGATAGATGCCGCTGAACATCATCACCGGTTCGAGGCCCATGTCGCGGCACTTCTTCGCCAACTCCTTTGCTTTCTCCGGCGGCGCGTCTCGCGCAATCACCGGCACATCCTTGCCGTCTTCCTTGTGCGAGGTGCCCCACGCGACGAACGTGTAGCCAGCGCCCTTGAGACCTTCTAACGCGCGAGCCAGCGGGAATCGCGAGTATGGCAGCGTCATACACGCGATCTGGAACTTCGTGAGCGCCTTGTCGTCGGCTCTGGCGAACCCCGGCCGCAAGGTCGGGGGTATCAGCGCCGCGCTCGCGACGCCGAGGAACGTGCGTCGGTTCATATTGGCATCTCCAATGGGAAGAAGTTACGAACCCGATTGTACAGCCCTGTTAGCGCCGGGTGCGCTGCGCATTCGCGGGGTAACGTGTTCCCGCCACTTTACACAATGAGTGTCGGCACATGAAAACAGTGTCCATTCGGGGCGGGGGTTTTGATGCGCCCAGCATAACCGAGCGAAACCACGAAATCCTTGTAATCTCGCGCGTTGACGCGCTCCACAACGGTGTCCTAAAGACTCGTATCTGAAACGCACGCCGCGTTCCGATCGGCCCTCCCCGATCAACCGGCAAGCGGGTGCCAGCAAGACACCAGCCGAACCCGCGAGGCACCCGGTTCCCTTCCGTCCGGTCGCCTGGCTCATCTCGGCCCACTCTCGGATCGGTCCGGTTCCACCCGACTCGCACTTGGTGGCTCTGGCCGAACTCGTCCCGCGGTCGTGACGCCGCCAGGACCGCTTACCGCACCACCAACTGGACCCTCCGCTGCAGTCGGTTGTACCGGCGCGGGCGCTCATGCGCTCGCGCCGTGGGCCCCGCACGGACTTGAGGCAACACGCATGTTCAAGTGGCTGAACCGCACCTCCTCGGTGAAGACCCAACGCCCCGTTCTTCGGCTCGAAAGTCTCGAAGCCCGCGAAGTGCCCGCGGTTCTGATCCAACTGGACTACTCTCGCGATGTCGGTGGGTTTTTCAACAACGCCGAGGCCCGCGCAATCATGGAACGCGTGGCGAGCGAACTGGGCGGGAGCCTGCGTACGAACCTCGCAGCCATCTCTCCGGCTGGCGGGAACACCTGGACCGCGACGTTCTTCGACCCAGCCACTGGCGGTCCGGCCAGCGTGGCGAACCTGGCGGTCGGCGCGAACACGCTTCGCATCTACGTTGGTGCACGCGCCCTCCCCGGTTCAACGGCCGGGCTTGGCGGGTTCGGCGGATACAGCATCTCCGGCACGCAGGCGTGGCTCAACACGGTCCAGTCTCGCGGCCACACCGGGTTCGCGCCTTGGGGCGGGAGCATCACCTTCGATAACACACAGAACTGGCACTTTGGCCAGACGACAGACGGGCTGGACACGACCGAACTCGACTTCTACTCGGTCGCGACGCACGAACTCGGTCACGTGCTCGGAATCGGCACCGCGTCCCAGTGGACGAGCCAGGTCCAGGGCGGGCACTTCCGTGGGGCGAACGCTCAGGGGGTGTACGGCGGAGCGGTGCCGATCAACTCAGACGGGTCGCACTGGGCCGACGGGCTGACGATTGGTGGTCGTAGCGTGAGCCTCGACCCGTCGCTGAACTACGGGACGCGGGTGAACTGGTCGGCGCTGGATGTGGCCGCGTTGCGGGATTTCGGCTGGGCAGCGAGCGAACTCGTGAGCGCGACCGTGAACGATGGAACCCCGACCACAACTGCGACCCCAGACTTCACTCAGATTTCGGGACCGGGAACCCAACTTCTTGCGTTCACCGGGAATACGGACGGCACCGTATCGCTGTTCACCGTCTCCGACGGCGTGCTGACCGACACCGGGCGCCGGCTCATCCCGTTCGCCGGTTACCGCGGCGCTCTCCGGGTCGCGAGTGGTGACTTCAACGGGGACGGCGTTACCGATTACGCATTCACCACCGGTGCCGGCCCGCAAGCCGTGGTTCAACTGATGGACGGGCGCGACGGCTCGATCTTGGTGAACCAGACGGTGATCTTCCGGGGGTTCACCGGTGGGCTGTTCCTCGCGGCCGCGGACATCGACCACGACGGCCGTTCAGAACTGGTCGTCTCGGCCGACGCGGGCGCGGGTCCACACATCCAGACGTTCCACGTGGTCGGCGGCGGGTTGCAACTGCAGTCGAGTTTCTTCGCGTTCGACAACCCGGCATTCCGGGGCGGTGCCCGCGTCGCGGCCGGTGACCTCAACCGGGACGGGTTCGCGGATGTGGTCGTCACGACCGGCGGACAGGCCGAGGGACGGGTCGCGGTGTACAGCGGGGCCGACCTGCGCAACGGGATCGCCACACGGTTGACGCCCGACTTCATCGCGTTCGCGGGTCTGTGGTCGGGTTTGAATGCCGCCGTGGGCGACATGGACGGCGACGGGTTCGCGGAACTGGCGATCAGCCCAGACCGCGGCGGTCCGGCGCACGTGAAAGTGTGGTCCGGTGCGACCCTGAGCAACAACCCCGGCGCGCAGGCGAGCAACCTCGGGCTTGTCGGTAGTTTCTATGCGTTCACGCCGACCGACCCGAGCGGTGCGCGGCTGGCGCTCCGCGACACGAATGGCGACGGCCGCGCTGAACTCGTCGCGGCGAGTGCAAACCGGACCAACTCGTTCGCCCGCGTGTTCACGTTCGAGCAGGTGAGCACGGGTGGGGCGAACGCTCCTTCCACGCTGCCGTTCGGCACGCCGGTCACCTACGACGGTCTCTATGCCGGGCTGCACGCCGACGAACTGATCACGGTAATCCCGATCGGGTGATCGAGCGAAGGCGAGCGGGGGGCGTAAGCCCCCTGATGGTGTCGTGGTGTGTGTCGTTCGTCGAAGCATCAGGGGGCTTACGCCCCCCGCTCGCCTTCTGGGGACGCGCCTCCGGCGATGTGCTTGGGCACCTTCACGGGCGCCACGTCCCACGCAAGGCCCACCAGTTGCAGCGCGCGAACGAACGTGAACGTCAGGTCAATCTCCCACCACCGGTGACCCTGCGAACACGCACGCGGCGCCGCGTGGTGGTTGTTGTGCCACCCCTCGCCGTTGGTCAGTATCGCAACGACCACGTTGTTCCGGCTGCCATCATTGGTGCCGTAGTTGCGGTAGCCCCAGCGGTGCGCCGCGGAGTTCACCAGCCACGTGATGTGCCACACGTACACCGTTCGCACGATCACCGCCCACAGGAACCACTGCACCCCGAACTGCACCGCGGCGTCCGTCGTGTCGAAGAACAGGAAACCGGCACCGAAGCCCAACCCTGTTATCGCCACCACGTGAGCCAGCCACACCAGCAGCCACTTCTCGCCGCGATGCAGCCATCGCAGGAACTTGTCGCCCATCAGATCGGGGACGTACTTCGCGTAGGTGTCGAGCCGCTGACGCCGCTCGTCGGCGGTGTAGATCCACTCCATGTGACCCCAGTAGAAGTGATCCTTCGGGCTGTGTGGATCGCCTTCCTCGTCGCTGTGCTGATGGTGCATCCGGTGCGTGCAGACCCACCACAAGGGCGAACCTTCCATACTGCACACGCCGAACAGCACCCACAGACGTTCGAGGAGCCTCGGGAACTTCGCGGCCGTGTGCGTCAGCATCCGGTGATAGCCGAGGTTGATGCCGAGCGAGCCGAAGATGAAGTTCCCGACGATCAGCACCGCGATGCCCCACCACGCGAACGTGTACGGCAGGAACGCGAGCGGTACGAGCAGGTGAACGCTCACAATGGCCGCGAAGAACCAGAACACCCGCCGCTTGCGGGCCGCTTGCGGCTTCGCAGTTTCGACAGGGGTGGGTGCGGGAACTGAACTCACGTAAGTATTCCTCGAAGGCAAGAAACCGATGGTTGCGAATCGCGGTGTGTTGATAAAGAATAACACTCGCGCGGGATTCCGTCCGCGTGAATCCCCGGCCGGAACTGGAACACACCATGCCGTACAGCCCGATGGAACTGATGATTTGTTGCGCAGCGCGCGAACTCGACGACGGCAAAACCGTGGCGGTCGGGACCGGGCTCCCATGCGCCGCGGCCATGCTCGCACAGCGGACGCACGCCCCGAATCTGATCATCATGTTCGAGGCCGGCGGCATCGCTCCGCTCTTACCCACGATGCCGGTGAGCGTCGGCGACAGCACCACGTTCCACAAGGCCGTGCTCGCGACCTCGATGGCCGACGTGATGCAGTTCTGCCAGCGCGGAATGGTGGACTACACGTTCCTCAGCGGCGCGCAGATCGATCCTTACGGCAACTTGAACTCCACCGTGATCGGGCCGCACGACAAACCGAAAGTGCGGCTCCCCGGCAGCGGCGGCGCGAACGACCTCGCGTCGTTCTGCTGGAAAACGCTGATCGTGATGAAGCACGACGCGAAGAAGTTTGTGGAGAAGCTCGACTTCCTCACCACGCCGGGCTACCTGACCGGTCCCGGTGCGCGCGAAGCTGCGGGTTTGCCGGCGCACACCGGTCCGCACCGCGTCATCACCGACCTGTGCGTGTTCGACTTCGCTTCGGACACGAAGCGGATGCGTGTGAAAAGCATTCACCCCGGCAAGACGCTGGAACAGGTGCGAGCCGCGACCGGCTTCGCGCTGGAGGCAGGCGACCCGCTCGGCACCACCGTCGAACCGAACGACGAGCAGTTACGGATATTGCGAACAGAGGTCGATCCAGGGCGTTACATCCTGGGCCGTGCGGGATAAGTGCGGGTGGCCGTTTAGCCGCGACCCGGAGTCCGCGGAGGCGAGCGTGGCACCGTCGCGGTTGCCTCCCAGTTGGAGTTTGTGCAGACGTTCGAGATTTGGCAGCCTCATCGGCAGCGGGCGCACGGAAGCCGGATGAACTCCGCCCACTCGCCCTGTCCGTTCTTGTCGAGCCAGTTGGCGAACACGAGGCGAAATGTGTCCTCATCCGGGTTGGCGAGGATCGCCGCGAGTAGGGCGGCTTCCTCGTTCATACCCGCATTGGACCGCCGTGTCTCGCGACCTGGGTCACAGGTCGGTTGCGTTCAGCACTTCGTTGTCGTTGCGAACGCACGCGCGCATCCAGGTGACAGTCGAGACCGAGTAGCGAATGGCGCGCACGGATCCGTCGCAGAATGCGACGTGGAACCCGCCCGCGCGAGGCGACCCGAACACCTGCGACGCGTTCGCATCGCAGTCGTCCGCGAAGTCGTGCGCCGGGCGGCCCGCGCCCCGGTACACTTCCCAGTCGTCGTTCCAGCCGGGGATGCAGTACGACTCGTTGTCGTCGACAGTGCGGCCGAACGCGGCAATGTTCATCTGCTTCTCGCCGACCAAGACTGTGTTGCTGGTGCCGTCGGTGATTTCGACGAACCGGATCGCGCCCAGCGTGCTCTGCATCACCACGCCGTTGGAGCCGGTACTCGTGCTGCCCGCGTTCGCGGCGTAGTCGATCTTGGCATCACCATTGATCACTCGCGCCGTGCGGCCCCGCACTGGGCAGAAGTACGTCTTCACCGGAGTGCCTTTCACGAGGGCAGGGTCCGTGTTCTTGTGTAGGTTGTCCTGTTCGAGGTACGGCAGGATGTGGTACGCCCAACTCCAACTCGCCTCGCGCGCCTGCGGGGTGGTCGCATTCGGGTCGGCGCCGGAAGGCGACGACGGAGGATGCACGTGCGTACCCCCTTTCGGGAACCGGTTGAGCGAGTCGTGGTGGCTGTGAAAGGCAAGGCCGATCTGTTTGAGGTTGTTCTGGCACTTCATGCGGGCCGCGGCTTCGCGCACCTTCTGAACCGCGGGCAACAGCAACCCAATCAGGATGGCGATGATGGCGATTACCACCAGTAACTCAATTAGCGTGAAAGCGTGGCGCCGACTCCGCCGGGCGCAGATTGGGAAAAGTGGCATGGATGCGGTCCCGACAATCGCCAACGGAATAGGCCTCCGGGCGAGTGGCGATTCGCGACCCGGACGAACGAAGACGCGGTCCAACAACCGGGTGATTGAACCGTGCGGGTGGTGAGATATGGTTAGTGGTAACAGAGGATCTGCTAAGGCGTCAAGGAGAAAAATGAGCGAGACGTGAACCGCGGTGAGGCTCGCTCCGAATTGCGAGACGAACTTGACCTTGAATCGTGTCCGGTCGCGGGTCCATAATCCAGAGTGTGCCACGAACAAGGAGGTTCCAGGCCATGATCATTTCTAACCCATCCGTTCTGATCCCCGAAGCCGCGACCATCGATATCTCGGAAGCCCGGTGGGCGGTCGAGTACCTGTCACTGATGATCGAGAAACTCGGGCCGGAGTCGTCGGTGAGCCTGGTACTGATGCAAGCTCGTCGCGAACTCAACAGCCTGACGCGATCCCCAAGCGCAACTGTCGTCGGTCCGCTGCGCATTGTGGCGTGAGTCCCATGTTCCGCAAACAGGGCGTGCGCCTTGCGTTCGAGTTCGCCTCGCACGCTCGAGTCCGGGTGGTGACGCTCGGCTTCGACCTGAAGGCGGATGAACTCCGCACGCGCGGAGTTCCTGTGTTCCCGCAAGGAATCCGCGTACACGAGCCTCGCGGTGTCGTCAGGCGGGTCGCGGATGATCGCGACCAGAAGTGATTGCAGGTCGGAGGTCATCGCGGTTACTTCCCGCTCTTCACCTTCGCGAGGTTCTGTTCGGCCAGCGCCGCTTCCTTCGGCTTGTTGTTGTCCTTGAGGTACGCGATCGCCTGTTCGTGGAACTTCACGCAGTATTCGCTCACTGCATCGCCGCGCCGGGCTGGTACCTTCGGGAGAATTTCGAGCCAGAACTTCGCCATCTGCGCGTCGCCGCCCTTGATGTCCTTGGCCACTTCCTGCATCCGGGTGACCATCTTCGGTACGTAGCGGCCCTCGTCGGGGAACTTGCGAACTGTGAACGCCAGCCCGTTGAACGCCTTCTGGTGTTCCTTCGCCTCGGTCTGGTAATCAACCAGTTTCAACCGCGCCTCGCACGCCAGGTCCGGGCGGCCGAGCGTTTCGTAGGACGCGGCCAGTTTCTCAAACGTGCGGGTCCGGTACTGCTTGTCCTTCTGCGGCGTGAGAAGATCATCCACGACCTTCCACGAGAAGTCCGGGAACTTGACGAACACGTTTACGGCGCGGTCCACGAGTCGCGTCGCCTCCTGCGCGTCGGTAAGTTTGCCGTCCTTGTGAAGCGCGGCCAGTTCGACCCACGCTTCGCCGCACATCGGGTACACGGTCAGCACCCGGTTCAGATACCCGAGTTGTTGCTTGGTGGTGTATCCCTTCGCGTCGCGAGCGATGGGGTAAGCGCGCATCAACAGGTTCGCGTGCCGGCTGCTCATCGGGGCGTTACCGACGGCCGTGAGCCGGCGCTCGAGTTCGCGATCGGTCATCATCCTGCCGGACTGCGGATCCTGGAGCGTGCCGATGTAGTAGTGGTCCTCGCCATACCGCCCGAACGATTCGAGGCTGAACGTGACCGTCTCCTTGTTCACTGCTTTTACTTCCACCCACATCACCCAGGCGTGCAAGCCGCCGGAGTTGGCTTCACCGCCGACGTACTCGGCCGGAACCAGCAGCGACTTTCCAACGCGCGCCGCAAAGTCGGCCTGCATCGCGCACACGCCGCCGTGCTCGCGGATGCTTTGCAGCGTGTATGGCTTGTCGTTCAGTTTGCACACGCGGGACTGCGTCCGGAGCATCTCCTTGTCGTACTCGATTTCCTTGTAGGTGGTGCCGATCCCCGATCGCTGCTTGAGGTACCTGGTGACGGCCCAGTCGCGCTCCTCGTTCGGGGTGCGGTTGTTCACCACGTGAACGAGGAACTCCCACGGTAGTTGCAACTGCGGCCCCTTCAACTTCGCTTGTCGGTCGAGGACGTACTTGAAGTTGTCGAGCGCGCCGATCTTCATCACACCGTCCGGGAGGTGGCTCTTGGTGCGGACCTGGTGACCACGGTAGTCGTACGCGGCGCGCGGGTTGTCCCACACAACCGCGATCGCGGTGGCGAGTTCGTCGTTCTTTCGCACCGCCTCCGGGTCAGCTTTCCACAGGTCGCGGAACACGAGCATCACCTTCACCGGGTCTTCGACCGCGACATCGATCGCGGTGAATAGCGTCTCCTTCACTTCCAGGTTCTTGTCGAGCCACGCGAACAGCGGGTCGGCGTCCGCGCCGAGCGCAAGTTTGATCGCTGGCCCCTGGCTCGCCTCGAAGTACTTGGTGAACGCGGTGCGGACGTACTTGTACTCGCCCTTCGTGAACGTCTTGTCGCTGAAACCGGCTGGGCCGGTCACGAGGTCAATGAGGATCTGGTCCGCATCGCCCGCTTTCGGCGTGTCGGGCTTCGGCTGTGTGCCCTTCGGTGGTTCCGGTTGTTGCGGGCCGGCGAACGAGGCGAGCGTGGAGAGGGTGACCGCAACAACCGCGGACCACAGGCGGGCGTACATGGATCTCGGAGAGGCTGGAACTCGACGGAGTGCGGGATGGGAATTTATATCGAACAAATCAGTCGCACGCCACCACGACACGCACCGGGCGTTCGGCACGGGCAACTCCGAGAAGGAGAAAGATTCCCAGGTTGAGATGGGAACGGCGTGCCGAACGCGAATGAAATCCGCGTGAAGTCTCAAGCGTGGTGATTCCGTCCGATTTGCGGGATCGCACCGTTATAATAGGGCGCAAACGTGTTCGCCATTCAAGCCCGTCGCCAGGATGGCCCGGGCGTGCGATTGGCGCGTGGCCCAGTGTCGTACGAGGTGACCTTCGATGACCTCACACAGCCAAACGGGGAGCCTCGCGACCGACTCAAACCAGACGCTCGTGGCCACGTCGCGCACAACGATCGTCGCGTTCGGCGATTACGACGTGATCGCCGAACTCGGCGAGGGCGGGACGGGTCGGGTGTACAAGGCGGTGGACCGCAACCTCGGCCGGTTCGTCGCGGTCAAGGTGCTGCGATCTATCGACCCGTTCGAGTGCAGCCGGTTCCGTGGCGAGGCGGAACTAATCGCCACTCTCGAACACCCGAACATCATCCAGATTTTCGCGGTCGATACGACCCCGGACGGGCGCCCCTACCTGGTGCTGGAGTACGCCGACGGCGGGAGCCTGGACCGCGAACTGGGCGGCCAGCCGCAGGAACCGCGGCGCGCCGCCGAAATGATGGAGACGGTCGCCCGGGCCGTTCAGTACGCGCACGATAAGGGCGTGATCCACCGCGACCTGAAACCGGCGAACCTGCTCCGCTGCAAGGACCGGGTAATCAAACTCACCGACTTCGGGCTGGCGAAGGACATGGAAGTGTCCTCCGGGATGACACCGTCGAACGCGGTGATGGGGACGCCGAGTTACATGTCCCCCGAGCAGGCCGAGGGAAAGGCGAAGCAGATCGGTCCGGCGTCGGACGTGTACGGGTTGGGCGCGATCCTGTACGAGATGCTCACCGGCCGCCCCCCGTTCCGCGGCGTGAACATGGCGGACACGCTCGAACAGGTGCGCTGGGCCGAACCCGCGCCGCCCACGCGTCTGGCCCCGCGGCTCCCGCGCGACCTCTCGACCATCTGCCTGAAGTGCCTCCAGAAGTCGCCCGCGCGCCGCTACGCGACAGCCGGCGAACTGGCCGACGACCTGCGCCGGTGGATGAACGGCGAGACGATCTCGGCCCGCCCGGCCCCGGCGTGGGAACGCCTCCTGCGGCAGGTGAAGCGCCGCCCCTGGGAGGCGGTCGCGATCACCGCGTCCGTACTCTTGATTCTGCTGCTGATTTTCGCCTGGGTGTTCGTGGAGCGGAAGGCCGCTCAGGAGAAGGTGCGGCAGCAACAGGCCGAGGTCGAGAACAAGGTGCGCGACGAAAAGGAAGAAACAGACCGGAAACTCCGCGAGGAGCAGCATCGCGCTGAAAAGCAGAAACAGGACATGGAGCGGGTCAACGAAGAGCGATTGCGCAAGCAGGCCAACCGTTCCCTCGTGGCCCTCAACAAGATCCGCGAACTGATTCTCGAAGGCGATCTCAGCCGCAAGCCCGGGCTGGAGTCACTCTACTTCGCGTTAAGCGCCTATTACGACGACCTGATCGCCCAGGACGACGTGGGCTTCGACAAGGTCGAACTGGCCGACGGGTTAGTGAAAGTTGGCGACCTGTTCGGCCGGACCGGGCAGAAGGTTCAGGCGCGCGGCGCTTACACCAACGCGGCAACCCAGTGCCGGCCGCTCGTGGCGACCCACCCGAAGGCCCGCGAGACGCTCGCGAGCGCCCTCCTCAAGGGCGGTAAAGTGGCCCTCGAACTGGGCGAAGACAAGGCAGTCGAGAGCGCGTGCGCCGAAGTCGAGACGATCCTCGCGGCCTTCAAACCGGCCCCGACCGGGTCGGTCGCGCACCCGCTGGCCGTAAGTCAGATCGCCGAAGCCTTCCACCTGCGCGGACAACTCCAGGCCAGGCGCGGCGAACTCGATAAGTCCGAAGCCTCGTACCAGCAGTCTATCGCGTTCCGCGAACGGCTGACCGAGGCGGTGCCGGCGGACCTGACCACGCTCGCCCCCGACGCGCGAAAGCGGGCACTCGCCGCGCTTACCGCTCTGGGTCGCGGGTTCGGATACCTGGGCGACGCGCTTCTGGACGCGAACAAGACCGCCGAGGCCGAAGCCGCGTACTGGAAGTCGCACGCGATCCGGCAGCGGGTGCTCAAGGCGTTCGCGCTCAACGATCACTCCGACGAGGCACTCGACGCGCGGTGCCAGTTCGCCCGCAGTTGGGGCAACTTCGCCGCCCTGCACACTCGGGCGCGGGCACTCGGCACGGCCCGGTACTTCGCACAGCAGTCGCTCGACGCGCACACCAAACTCGTCGAACTCGACCCGATCAACGTGGTGTACCGGTTCGACCTGGCCACCCGACTGGTGCAGGTGGCCGAACTCGACATCATGCTCTGGCTGCGCCTGGGCGTGAAGATCGACGCGCCCCTCCGGGCGGTCATCGTCGGAAACCTGGACAAGGCGCAGGAGGTGCTCGACGACCCGTCGTCCGTGAAGGACCGGCAGAGCCGCCGTGCCAAGGGCACGTTCGCGACAGTCCAGGTACTGCGAGCGGTTCTGGAGGTGGACACCAACAAGCAGAAGGCGCGGGACGAACTCATCAAGGTTTTCGGCCTGCTAAGCGAACTGTGCAAGCCACCGGAGGGGGTCAAGAAGGAAGCGTCCCACCTATACTACCGCGCGGTGGCGAGCGCCCTGCTGTTTGAACTGAGCGACACCCCGCCGACCCCCGAGCGGCTCAAACAACGCCTCGCCTACATACAGGAAGCGGTCGAGCACCGGGACTTCAACCGGATGCACGCCGACGACGTCGAACAGTTCCGAGCGTTCCGCTCACTCGCGGGCGAATCGGAGTTCAAGAAAATCATCGACGCGCTCCGCACGAAGGCCGCGACGAAGGCTCCCGCCGTGGCCCCGTGAGCCGCCGTTCGCTCAGAACTTCAGGTTCATCCCTTTGAGGCGCGCCACGGTTTCGGCCGTCAGTGCGTCTTCTTCGGCTTCGTCCTTCGCGATGTACGTCACCGAGAAGCGGAGAAACGCGCCGGCGTCGTCCCACGGCACGCAGCACACGCTCTGCTCGTGAATCAGGTACTGCGACGCGGATTCGGCGTTCGCGAACGTGAGATCGCCGGCGGCCTTGGGAGCGCTCGCGTAGAGGAAGTACGTGCCGCCCGGCATCGTGCACTTGAAGCCCACTTGCTTCAGTCCCGCGACCAGCTTTTCGAGCCGGCGCTTGTACTTCGCGCGAATCTGCACGGGGATCTCGGCTGTGCGGAGCGCCTGCGCGGCGGCGTGCTGCACCGCCATGAACTGCCCGCTATCGCTGTTGTCCTTCACGTCGGCGTAGGCTTGCACGATCTTCGGGTGCCCGCACACGAACCCGAGCCGCCAGCCGATCATGTTGAAGCCTTTCGACATCGAGTGAACCTCGACGCCGACTTCCTTTGCGCCGTCCACCTGAAGGAAACTCAGCGGGTCGCTCGTGTAACTCAGGAGGATGTGAGCCGCGTCCTGTACGATCACGATCTGGTTCTTGTGCGCGAACTCGATGACGCGCTTGTAGAAGTCTTTCGTCGCAACCGCTCCCGTGGGCGAGTTCGGGTAGTTGATGACCATCAGCTTCGCGCGCCTCTTCACGTCGTCGGAAATGCCGTCGAGGTCGGGGAAGAAACCGTTCTTCTCCAGCAGCGGAAGCCGAACCACTTCGCCGCCGAGGTAGCGCGTCCACGTCCCCGCGACCGGGTAGCCGGGCACGGTCATGAGCGTGATGTCGCCGGGGTTGATGAACACCGCCGGGAGCATCGCGTAGGCGGGCTTGCTGCCGATGCAGTGACACACTTCGGTCGCGGGGTCGAGCTTCACGCCGAACTGCCGCTGCATGAATTCCGCGGCGGCATCCTTGTAGTTGGCGATGCCGTTGTCCGCGTAGCCGCGGTTCTCGACCTTGTTCGCTTCGCGTGTGAGCGCGTCACGCACGGTGGCGTCGGCCATGTCGTCGTTCTCGCCGATGCCGAAGTCGAGGAGCTTGCGCTCCGGGTGTTCGGCGAGTGCCTTCCGCTTGGCGCGCTTGATCTTCTCGAACTTGTAGATGTCGGTGCCCTTGCCGTAGTTGGCCCCGCCGATGCGGTCGGCGAACAGTGTCTGGAACCACGGGTCGGAAGCTGGAGATGCGGACATGGCGTAAACGGCCCTTGCGCGGAAGAGTGAGGAGTACTCCCGCTGTTGTATTTGGCGGCGCTGAAGTGGGAAACGGAAGCGCCCGCGGCATTCACCGCGGGCGCTGTGATTCTCGTAGTAGTCGTGTTCGCGTCACTCGGCAACAACCGGGGCGACAACGGTCGGGTCGGGACTGATGCCACCGAGACCGACAAGCAGGTGACCGCGGCGCCCGCTCCGGTGGAACGTGTAATCGGTGCCGTACACGGATTTGTCGGCGCTGTGAAGGAAGACGCCCAGCGCGCCCCACTTGCCTTCGACCAGCACCGGTTGGCCCTCAGTCACATACAGGACGATCGCGCTGTGCGCGATGCGCTCGCCCTGGCGGTAGATCACCACATCACCCGCTTGCGGCTCCTGGATTTCCGCGTACCCGTTGTCCCTGAGGATGACTTCCACATCGTCGGGGGAGAGCAGGAACTTGCCGCCGGTGAAGATCCACCCGTGGCAGTTTGAGGCGTCGGTCGCCTTGCCATGTCGGATCAACTGGTCGGCCATCTTGGAGTCGCGGAGAATCTTCTCCTCGGCGTTCTTCAGCGAGCCGCTTTCGGTCTGGGCCATCGGCTCATTCAGGATGATGGGTTCGCCGCGATCCGTCACCGCACGGGCGCGGCCGGTCGGCTGGTGGGGTTGCCGCCCGAGTTTGTACTCGAGGTTCAGGGTGTTGGCTTCAACGATCGCGCGCTCGCTGCGATCGAACCTGATTACCGACCCGAGGGCGAGGGCCAAGCCGCTTACGGTGAGAAGACCCCAAAGAACCACGACCACGGTCGCGGCCTGGCGGTGGAACCAGGGGAAGCGGAAAAGAACCGTCACAAGCGTGACGCTCACGACCACACCGCCCATCAGGGCACCGGCGCGAACGCCCAGTTCGCCCCGCGTGAGCGAGGACAGGACCGCAGCGATCGCGCCACACGCGGTCAGACTCCCGATCAAACTGAGTGTGGTGCGGCGCCCGGTTCGGGTGCCCACGACGAGGTTCACGCTACCAGCCAGAACCAACCCCAATCCCACGGTGGCGAGGACAATGAACTGGTCGAAGTGTTCCATAGTGGACAATGTTGTTTTGCTGTGACCAGACTCTCCTACTCCCTCACACACACAAACATCTAACACGATCGTGGTGAGCAGGTAGTGAGGAGCACGCTGAGAACTGTGTGGGAACCGGGTGGTGAGAAATGAGAGTGCGAGCAGCGAAACAAGCAGTCACGCGAACAACTGCCGGTTTTCCTGGGCTACTCGGAGCGGGACGAAAGCGGAACATGTGAGAACGACCACGCCGCAGCGCAGACGAACTGCGAGAGTTCGGAGAATGAGAGACGGGATGAAGGGAAGAAACACGCAAGCCCCGCGATTGTGGTCGCGGGGCTTGCCCAACTCACGCCCAGTTTCCTGTCCTCACAGTTTCCACTTTGCGCGCGGCTCGCGCGACAGTTCTTTGTTCGCCTTCTCGTCGTCCGCGAACAGTTCCTTCGCCGCGTCCCACTTCAGCTTTCGGCCCAGACGGTAGCCGATGTTACCCAGGTGGCAGATGCTCGCGGAGCGGTGTCCGGTTTCGGCTGGGCAGATTGTTTCCTTCCCGCTCTTGATGCACTCCAGCCAGTTCTTCTTGTGGTCGGTGCTGGCGTAAACGCGTTTCTCCTTCTCGCCGATTGGCTCCTTCAGAATCGTGTCCGGCAAACTGCTGATGCCCCCGCGGCTCACCAGGATGCTGCCCTCGGTGCCCTCGAACACGCAGTCGGCTTTGATCTCTTTCCCGTTCTTGTCCTTCGCGAACTCGTTGTGGATCATCGCGACGCCGCTCGCGTAAACGAACCGCAGTCCGCGATCACTCTTGGGGTCCGGCGGGATCACTTCGACCGGGCCGCTCGTGTCCATGCTCATCGCCCACTGCGCGATGTCGAAGTGGTGCGCGCCCATGTCGGCCAACTGCCCGCCGCCGTATTCCTGGTAGTTGCGCCACGCGGGGAAGTGGCCGTGAACCCCCTTCGGGCACAGGATGGAACTGTACTCGCGCGCCGGCGCCGGCCCGAGCCACGTGTCCCAGTCAGTGCCGTCGGGTTGCTGCTCGCCCTTGAGGTCGCAGGGGATCGCCGCGGCGCCCACACCGATGCGAACCGTCTTGAGTTTGCCGATGCGGCCGTTCCACACGTACTCGACCGCCTTGCGGAAGTGCCCGCCGAACTCGCTCCGTTGCTGGCTCCCGGTCTGGAAGATGATCTTCGCCTTCGCGACCTCGTTCACGATCCAGCGGCCATCGGTGAGGTTCTGCGTGAGCGGTTTCTCGCAGTAGATGTGCTTCCCAGCGCGGGCCGCGAGCACGGCCGGGATCGCGTGCCAGTGGTCCGGTGTGGCGATTACGACCGCGTCGAGTCCCTTGAGCGCGAGCAGTTCGCGGAAGTCGCCGTAGGTCTTCACGCCCTTGTAGTCACCGGACTTGACGCGGTCCGCGTACCGCTTCTCGACGGTAGTTTTCGCGCTGTCGAGGCGTTCCTTGACCACGTCGCACACCGCGACGACTTCGACTTCCGCGCGACCGAGGAAGCCGCCGAGGTGGCCGCGGCCCATCGTGCCGACGCCGATGAACCCGAGGTTGAGTTTCTCGTTAGCCGCGAACGCGCGGGCGGAACTGGAAAGTACGAGTGGGGCCGTGGCGCTCGCGGCCAGAAACTTGCGACGAGAGAGCATGAGAGGTTCCTTGTGTTGAGAGGGTAAAGGCGCGATGATACCCCAGGTGAGGGTGGTGTGGAAGAACCCGACAGAGTCGCATGCGGCTTCGCGCGCGTCAGAACTCGCGAAGCCGCATGCGGCTTCAAATACTCACTTCGCCAGCAGGTGTTTATCGAACCAGTCGGCCAGCGTCTTCGCATCGTTGGCGAACGCCGGCCCGCCGTGCCCGGCGCCCTTGCGCACCGCGAGTTCGCATGGCACCTTGTTCTCCTTCATCTTCGCGATGACGAGTTCCGCTTGTTGGATGGGCACGAGGAAGTCGGCGTCACCGTGGATGATCAGCGCCGGCGCGGAGTCCTTCGAGACGTGGTACACCGGCGAGATCGTTTTGCCGATCGCCTTCCGCCGCTCCTCGTCCGCGATCACCACGAGTTTGTTCGTGTCCTTCTCGCGCTCCCAGAAGTCGAACGGCGGGCGGAAGTTCTTCAGCGTACCACCGCCGAGCGCGATTTCGCCTTCCTTGCCGTAGTTGAGGAAGTCCGTGGGCGGGTAGAAGCACGCGACCGCCGCGACCTTCGACGACAGCCGGTTGATCGGATCGACCGCCTTCGGGTCGCCTTCCTTGGGTGCGCACCCTTGCATGAGCGAGAGGTGCCCGCCCGCGGACCCGCCGGAGATGCCGAGTTTGTCCGGGTCCACGTTGTACTTCTTGGCGTTCGCCTTGACGAACCGCACGGCGCGGTGCATGTCTTCGAGCACTTCGGGGATGGTGAACTTCGGCTGGCTCCCGTGAACCACCGCGAACACCGTGTATCCGCGGTTCACGAACTCCAGACCTGCCCCGATGCCGCCGGGCTTGGATGAATTCCAGCCGCCGCTCACGCACCAGATGATGCCCTTGCCGTTGGCCTTCGTCGCGTCCTTCGGTGCGAACACTTCCATCGTCATCGCGAGGCCGAACTTGCGGCCGTAGATCACGTCTTCGGTGCGTGTGTACGTGTCCTGCGCGAACGCGACTGGCGCGAGCGCGAGTGCCGCGAACGCGGAGAGCAAGAAGCGGGAGAGCATGAACAAACCTCCAAAAGAGTCAGGCGGGCCGGGAGTGGACGCGACTAGCGTGCTTACTTCTTCTTCAAAAACGGGTTCGGCGGCAGGTCGATCTTCTTCACCGATTGCAGGTACGCGACCATCTTGTCGGCGTCCTTGCCCGCGAGTTGCGCGTGGAAATGCAGACTAAAGCCGTGCGGACCCTTCGCATCAATCAACTTCGGCTGGAGTGTGAGAAACGCTTTCACCGCTTCGAGTTGTCCCATCATCGTCGCGGCGAAGATGTCGATGCGCGCGCCGCGTTCAAGAAGCAACGCGGCCATGTCGCGGTTGCCCATGTGCGACGCGGCGCCCAGCGCGCTCTCCCAGTCGCCACCGCCCCAATCCATGAAGGAGTTCACGAGCGCCGGCTCGCGGTCGAGCAACTTCTTCACCATCTCTATGTCGGTGTGCGCGAAGACGACGAAGTCCTGGATCATCAGCTTGTTGATCTGCGGGCGCCGCCAACTCGGGTTGAAGGCCGGCTTGGGATAGTCACGCTCGAACGGCGTTTCGGTGGCCTTGGCGTGCGGCATCGGCGCGACGGTCGCAGGGGTGTCGGCACTGAGTGCTTCGCTTCCCAGCACAACACTCGCGGCGAACGCGGTCGCGAATGTGCGGCGGTCGATAGGGTCGGACATGGTGCGGCTCCGCGGGTGAGAGTCGATGTGACGAACAGCATACCGCAACGGGCCGGAAGTGGGAGCAAGAAGCCGCGAATCAGTCCAGCTTCACGCGGTCGCCGAACTTGTCGCGGAGCAGTTGTTTGCCGCGGTCGGTGATGCGCGAGCACTCTCGCAGGTTGAGTTCGCGGAGGTGTGGGAACGCCGTCGATGCCGCGAGCGATTCCGCGCCCGCGTCGCCGATGTTGTTGTCGGACAGGTCGAGGACTTCCAATGCTGACAGGTGCTTCCCCGCAGCGAGCGCGGCGAGCGCTTTATCGACGAGTTTGTTGTGCGCGAGATTGAGCTTGCGCAGACGGGCGAGCGCCGGGTTCGCGGCCAGCGCCTGTACCCCGACCGCGCCCGGCTGAACGCTGCGGAACGCGATCTGGCGCAGTCCGGTAAGGTTCGGTGAGCCGAAGAACTTCGCGGCGGAGCCGGTGCCGAGCGGGTTGAACGGGTACACGCCCAACCCGGCGACGTGTCGAAACTCCGGAAGCGCGGCCATCGCTTCCATCCGCGGACCGCCGGCGTTGTTCAGTTGCACGAATTGAACGAATGCGAATTCTTCGCTCGCGAACAACGGCCGGAACGCCGGTTGGAGAAGTGCCGGTCCGTCGATGGTGACGTGCGGCAGCCCACGCGCGAATTCGCCGCTTATGGGGAACGCGGCAAGCAGACCGAGACAGCGCTGGAACAGGGTTGCTTGAACTCGCAGTTCCATGTTCGCGGCGGGCGGTAAGGCGCCACGCTCACGGGCGATGTCCTTGCGGATGTTTTTCGCACGCGCCGCGTCAAGTTCGTTGTCCTGCTCGTCGAGCCAGTCGGCGAGGACGAGTCGCGGCGTGTCGTCGTCCGGGTGATCCTTCACCGCGTCGAGCAGCGCGATCAACACCGATCGCGGCGGGGGAAGGGACATCGCAAAGTTCTCGTGGGTCATCCGACGAGCCGGAACCGTAAGCGATGGACAAGCAATCCGTCGCTTACGTTCTTTGAAGTCGTGCTCAACAAATGCTCACGAGGAGTTGGTTGGTTTCAGCCCCGGAGGGGTTAAAAAACAAAGGTCAATTCTTCTTGGACACGCGCCGAGCGCACCTTCAAAACTTACGCTTTCGGCTCGTCAAAACGTCGCAACCCAGACCGTTTGGAGTCTACTCGCCAGAACCACCCACGGAATCCCTCACGGCGTTGCCCGCAAGGGCGGAGACAAAATCGCCTTTCCGATTACCCTTCAACCACTTCTTCCTCGGCGCCCTCTTCCTTCTTCTCCGCGACGTCTTCCGCCGCAGTGTTCTCGTTGTGGCCCTCGCCGAAGATCAGCAGCAGCGGAGCGGCGACGAACACCGAACTGTACGTCCCGACCAGCACGCCCATCACCATCACGAACGCGAACAGGTGGACGCCTTCGCCGCCGAACCCGTAGAGCACGATCGACACCAGGAACACCGTGGTCGCGGTGAGGATGGTGCGACTCAGAGTCTGGTTCACGCTGGTGTCGATCATGTCCGCGTTGAGCTTCGGGTTCTTGCCGCGAACCTCGCGGATTCGGTCGAACACCACGATCGTGTCACTCACTGAGTAGCCGACGAGCGTGAGCAGCGCCGCGACCGCCGCGAGGTCGATCTTGAAGTCCTGGATGCCCAGGAAGCTGAGGCCAGGGACAAAACTCAGGTAGTGGCACACGGCGATCGCGCCAAGCGTGAAGCACAGGTCGTGAACCAGACAGATAACGGCAGCGGCGCCGAACGTCCAGTTGCCGAACCGGAACCACAGGTACAGGAGAATGGCGGCCCAACTGAGCATGATGGCGATGAACGCCTTCGTGCGGGTCTCGGACGCGAGCGTGCTGTCGAACACCTCCAGGCGTTCCGGTTCGGGCGTGCTGTCGAATGCTCGTTTCGTCCCGGCGACCACCTCGTGAAGCGACTTGAGTTGGCCCTCGCGCACCTTCGGGTCGTCACCGGGCGCGGCCGGCGCGCCGATCTTGTCAAGCGTCGGGTTGCGCGACACGTCCAGTTTCATCTTCCCAAACCGCCCGTCCTTCGCGGTCGTCTCGTCGCCGGTCAACTCGAACATACCGGCCGCGTTCTCCACGGCGAACTGGTTACGGAACTCGCGCTCGAACAATTCCTGCATGAAGTTTCGCGACGTCGGCTTGTCGAACGTCAACTCCACAACCGCCTTATCGAGCGGACCGGGGGTCACGATCGCGCTGCCCATCAGGGACTTCCCGTCCTCACGCAGCAGTCGGTCGAGTGCCACCTGCACCATCCCGCGTTGCTTCTCCGTGGTGCGGAGGGTGAACAACTTGCTCTTGCCCATCGGGTAGTTGTCGGTCGCGAGGAACGTTTGTTCGACGGACACGTCGGCCAGGTGCGAGGCCCGCTTCTTCACGTCGTTGGCCATCTTCTCTTTGGTGTCCCCATCTGGCTTCTCGGTGAGGGTGACGACGGCCTTCGTGCCGTCCTTGTAGGTGATCGTGTAGTCCCACACGTTCACCGACCCGCCGCTGCTGGGTTCGTTCTCCCAGACAGCCCCGGTCGCCTCCAGTTTGGCCTTTTGCGCCTCCTCGCCGAACAACTCGCGGAACCCGGCCTTGTTGTCGGCCGTGCGGGTCAGTCCGCGTTCCTCGCCGTCGCGGAGTGTGGCCGAGAACACGGTGCCGCCGCGGAAGTCCACGTTCAGCAGGCTCTCGCCGCGCCACAGGAACAGCGCCAGACCCAACACCGAACTGATCGCGGTGATCGTGAACAGCGCGTTCTTGTATCGCATCGGGCGGAAGTTGGTCCGGTCGAACAACTTCATCATCTTCAATTCGGACAGCCACCGCTTGTGCATCCAGAAGTCGAACATCAACCGCGTCATGTACAGCGAGGTAAAGAGGCTGATGACCAGCCCGACCGTGAGGCTAATCGCGAACCCCTTGAGCTGGTCATTGCCCGCGGAGTACAGCACGATCGCGGTGAAGATGCTCGTCAGGTGGGTGTCGATGATCGTTGGGAATGCGCGCTCGTAGCCGTTGCGTATGGCCGTGGCTATGTTCGCGCCTTTGTTTCTTTCTTCGCGGAGTCGCTCGTAGATCAACACGTTCGCGTCAACGGCCATGCCGAGCGTGAGCACCAGCCCGGCGAGACCCGGGAGCGTGAACGCGGAGTTGACCGCGACCATGAACCCAACGGTGAGGAGCAAGTTCGCGAACAGCGCGAGACACGCGACCGCCCCAGCGAACCGGTAGTACACCAACATGAACACGAGTACCGCGGCAAACGCCAGGCCGACGGCCAGCGTCCCGCGTCGGATCGTGTCGGCACCGAGCGTCGGCCCGATTGTGTTCTCGCTCACGGGCTTCTCGCGGAGTTCGGCCGAGAGCGCCCCGCTCCGGAGAATGTGGACGAGTCGGTCAACCGACTTGCGGTCGAATCTGCCAGTAATTTGCCCGCTGTTCGTGATTTCCGCATCGAGAGTTGGGGCCGAAACTACCCGGTCGTCCAGGAGAATCGCGAGGTTTCGCTTGTGGCTACCCGACGGCTTGTTTCGCCGGGTGATCTTGCCGAACTGTTGCCCACCGGCCGAATTGAAGCGAAACTCGACCGACGGGGTCAGGTTTTTCTGGTCGGTCCCGGCGCTGGCGGTGATGGTGATCGCACCACCGACGCGGAGCGAGTCTTCGGACGAGACGCGGGTGAGGACGAAGTATTCGTACTTCTTCCGGTTCACCAGTACTTCGATTTCTTCTGGCTTCTTGTCCTTGTGTTCGGCCGTGAGCCGCACCTTGTCCGCGTTCTCCTTGTCGTCCTGTTCGCGGCTGAGCATCTTGCGGCTGAAGAGCATCATGGTGCAGTTGACGAGGTCGGCGGGGCCATCGCGAACCGGCACTGGTTTGTCGCGCTGGGCCGCGAGCGTCACCCACAACTTGCTGCCCTCGTTTGCGTTACTCAGGCCCAGGCTCTCGCGCTGTTCCGGCCCCAGTTCCGACCACACGTAGCGGACCCTCGCCTTGCTGTCGCCGATGTCCACGTTGTACTCGCCTTCCGGCGCCTCGGGTGGCAGACCTTGGCGGGCGCGGGCCTCGAGTTCGGCGGGCGTCTTTTTTTCCAGTAGATCCCGTGCGGCGAGCAGACCGGTCTGGTCGTCGGCCCCGTTCGCGAGAATGCGGAACTCCAGCACGCCCATCTGGGAGATGAGGCGTTTCACTTCTTCGATGTCTTCGGACGAGAGGTTCGTCTTGCCGCCGGACGCGCCGCCGGTCGGGAGGATGATTTCGACCCGACTATCGCCGAGCGGGCGTACCGTAACGTTCTTGATGTCGGTGGGGTCGATCCGGCGTTTGATCTGCGCGGCGAGGTCGGCCATCTCCTGGGTCGAAAGCCCTTCGGTTCGACCGGTATTCGTTGAAGCACGCGGCCCGTCACCGTCACCGAGCGCCGCTTTGCGCGCCTTGGTGCGCTCGATGTTGATCTCGTACACCAGAATGGTGCCGCCGGCGAGGTCGATGCCCAACCGGTACTTCTCGGGCCGGACCGCGAACAGCGCGGCCACGAGGCAGGGGATCAGGCAGATCAGAAGTCCGCGGAGGAAATTCCGTTGCATGGCATTCCGTTCCAGAGATCGGAGGTCAAGGGGATAGAAGCCAGACGACAGCAAGAAGACGGGGACTGACGCGACTGGCCCTGTCTGATTCCTGGCTTCTGTCCTCTAACCTCTGTCCTCTCTTATTGCTTGGCCGCTTCCGCTTCGTCGGAACCGAGTATCTGAACGACCACATTCCGCTTGATCCGCAGTTTCGTGTCCTCGGAGCGGATCACAATCTCGTCCTCGCCGTCCTTCGCCGAAACGACGGTGGCGACGATACCCGCGTTGGTCAGAATCTTCGTGCCGCGTTTGATCGACGCGACCACCAGTTCCTGTTCCTTCTTTTGCCGGCGCTGGGCCGGGAAGACCACCACCATAAGGAACAGCACCACCAACCCGATGATGAACAACGGCATCATCGGCCCACCGGGCAACCCGCCCTGCGGCGGTTGCTGCCCTTCTTGCGCGAACAGGAGGAGAAAGCTCATAGGGTGGTATCTCGGTGGGCGCACAAAGGCCCTTTACCCGGTCGCTACAATCGGAACGCTCAGTCTAGGGAGCCGCGTTCCAGCGGGCAAGGCAACCGGCGTGGAAGGTCGCGAACCGCCCTTCCACGATCGCTTTTCGCGCGTCCGCCATCAACTGTAGGTAGAACGCGATGTTGTGCAGGCTCAGCAGCGTCGGCCCAAGCATCTCGTCGGTCGCGAACAGGTGGTGCAGGTAGCCGCGTGAGTAGTTCACACAGCAGTAACAGGCGCAATCGGACATCACGGGCGCCGCGTCTCGCCGGTGTTTCGCGTTCCGCAGCCTGATCGGGCCATCGCTCGTGAATGCCAGAGCGTTCCGCCCGTTGCGGGTCGGCATCACGCAGTCGAACATATCGACTCCAGCCGCGATCCCCGCGAGCAAGTCCTGCGGGCGCCCCACTCCCATCAAATAACGCGGCTTGTGCGTGGGAAGGCAAGCGGCGCACTGCGGAAGCGCCGCATGCATCGCTTCCGGGGCTTCGCCGACGCTGAATCCGCCGAGCGCGTAACCGGGGAAGTCCATCGCGACCAACTCGCTCGCGCACTCGGCACGCAGTTCCAGATTCAACCCGCCTTGAACGATCGCGAACTGCGCCTGATCGGGTCGCGTGTGGTGCCGTTTGCAGCGATCCGCCCACATAATGGTGCGTCGAACCGCGGCGCGCATCTTCGCGGGGTCGGAGTCCGCTGGCGGGCACTCGTCGAGTACCATCGCAATATCGGAGCCGAGGTTCTGCTGAATCTCGACCGCGCGTTCGGGTGTGAGTTCGAGCGGTGAACCGTCGATGTGGCTTTTGAACTTCGCCCCGTGGTCGGTGATCTTCATCGTCGTAAATTCGCCGAGCGGATCGTAAGTGCAAATGTCGCCCTCAAATTTTCGGCGGTCGTAAATCAAATCCAACGCGACTTCAATTTCGTGTTCGTTAAAACGATTTAACGGCAGA
>SXGT01835862.1_pt1 | contig 52889 bp, 46 predicted proteins | sample 3176221 | NCBI WGS metagenome assembly SXGT01 (sample SAMN11356862, study PRJNA531348) | freshwater metagenome | isolation source: freshwater sample F1-120 | place: China: Fuxian Lake, Yuxi | collected 2017-12-25
CGGGTTCGGGCAGAGCATTACGCACAGGGGTCGTGCCGGCCGTCTGCGCGCTGGCGTTCATCGCCCCTGCCGTAGGCGCGGTCCCGGCCGGTGCGACCGACGGCAACCTCTACCCCCAGGGGTCCGCCCCCTTCAGCACGGGCGCAATGCTCTCGGCCACCCAGCCGGGCCCGGCGGTGGTGCAGTTGAACGCACCGGCCACCGCCGCCGCGCCCACCGGCACCCACTTCTCGATGGGCTGGGGGTGCCCCGTGCCCGGGAGCGAGATCGCGTCGGTCGGGTGGAGCGCGCTGCGCTATGCCCCGGCATCGAGCGCCGGGCTGCAGGTGCTGGCCAATGGCCACCGGGTGTGGGCCGAGGGCGACGCAGGCATGCCGCAGTCGCCGGCCGGGGGCCGGGGTTACGGCGTGGGCCTTCCCGCCGGCACCTGTGACCTTCGGCTCGAGCTGGTGCAAGGCGAGCACCGCCGCCAGCACGCCCGCGTGTGGTGGATCGGCGGCACCGGCACGGTCATCCGTGACATCGCGCCGCCCGCCACCACGGTGCTGGGCACCCCGGCCGGATGGGTCAACGCCGCACAGCCGTCGGCCGGCGTGGCGTGGCAGGCCACCGACAACTTCGGCAGCGACGGCATCGCCGGCCAGAGGGTGATGGTGGACGGTGAGACGCGCTGGGCCGGCATGCCGGGCCAGGGCCGGCACGGGGCCGACGTGTCGCTGGCCGGGCTGGCCGACGGCACCCATCAGGTGCGCGTGGAGGTGGATGGTGACGGCACGGGCGGCGCGGTGGCAGAGGGAGCGATCCGTATCGACCGCACGGCGCCCGAGGTGGCCCCGCCCGAGGTCACCTACGCCCCGGGCGCCACCCGCGGGGCCATTGCCTTCTCGGCCACCGACGCCACCAGTGGCCTCGCCAACCTCACGGCCGAGGTGAACACCATGCACGACGGATCGATCACCGGCCCGTGGGTGACGGCGGCGAGCACCGGCGGGGCCGGGGCCGGCCAGCGCGTCACGCGGGGGGTGGGCGCAGGCCTTCGGGAGGGACTGCACGCCTGGCGGGTCACCGCCCGCGACGCCGCGGGTAACACGGTGCAGGAGATCGCGCCGGACCACGTGGTGGTCGACACCCAGCCGCCGCGCATCGACCTGCAACCCATCCCCGCCACGTGGACGTCGGTGCTGCCGCTCGAGATGACGCTGTCCGATAACCTCGACCCCCTGATCGGCCTCGGCGACTTCGACGTGGAGGTCAACGCGGCCGGCGATGGCAGCGTCCGCGGCGAGTGGGTCCCCATGGCGCAGCAGGCGGTCGCGCCGGGCCGCGAGTCGATGCACGTACCGCTGAGCGGTCTTGCCGACGGCGTGCACGTCGTGCGGCTGCGCCTCCGGAACGCCGCCCCCTACGCGCAGACCCTCGTGACTACCCGTCTGGCCCTCGTGCGCACCGATCTCACCCCACCCGATCTGGCGCGCGCCGCGCTGTCCGCGCTGGCAGATGGCCGCATCCGGATGACATGGGCCGCGGAGGACGCCCGCTCAGGAGTGGACCGCGTCCGCCTGCAGTGGCTCGACGGCTGGACCTGGCGTACTGCCGCGCAGTACCCGGCATCAGACGGCAGCGGCATCGCCATGGTGGCCGCTGACCTTCGGCCTGATCCCGCATCGCGTGTGCGCATCCAGGTGCTGGATGCCGCCGGCAACGCGCGCGCCCTGGAGGTGGAGCCGCCCGCGGCCGCGGCGCGCCCCGGTTCGCCCGGGGCTCCGTCGGGCCCCGCCGGGCAGATGGCCGACGAGGCACGCGAGGGCGTGCTCACGCTGGGGATGAACGGCGGGAAGCCCGCGCGCGTGGAGGGACGCGACTACACGCTCATCACCCTGTCCGCCGGCAAGGCCGTGACGATCACCGGGCGGCTCGTCAACCGCGCCGGGCAGGCCCTCCCGGGCTTCGTGATGGTGGCCCGCCAGGGGGGGCGCGACCTCGGTGCCGCGGTCACCGGGGCCAACGGCACGTTCGTGCTCCGGGCCGTTCCCACCCGTACCGGCCCCATTGCGGTCGGCGTGCCCGACGGCTCCACCGTGGTGCCCGTTCCCACCGGCCCCGGCGTGGCCGTGCGGCTCACGGCGACCATCACGCTCATGGCGTCGAGCACCGAGGCCACGGCCACGGGGCCGCCCGTGGTATTCCGCGGGAAGATGAGCCCCGCCCCCGGCGCCGGAGGTGGGAGGAAGGCCATCGTGCTCGAGTGGCTCGACCCCTTCCGTGGGACCTGGCGCCCGGTGGTGAACGCCCGCGCCAAGGCGGACGGGTCCTTCGCCATCCCATGGCGCTTCCAGGCCAGTGGCCTCACCGTGCCCTTCCGCGTCCGCGTGCCCAGGGAGCGCGGCTGGCTCATCGAGCCCGGCGTGTCGAAGGTGATCACCGTGAGGGTGCGGTGACGGCGTGCCCGGTGGTGAACGCCCGTACGACGCCCGAGGGGACCGTCCCGCTCCCGGAGCACGTTCGAGACGGGCAACCTCGCCGTGCCCATCCGTATCCACGCACTGAGCGAGCCCAAATGGCTCAGCGCGGCGGGTACGCCGCACGCGCTCCGCGTGAGGCGGTGCTAGGTTGGTGACCATTCTGAATGGTCATCTTAGGGAGGGCCCCGTGTCCGTGCGCAGCATGCCCATCACCAAGGTCAAGGCGAATCTGCTCAGGATCGTGGACGACGTCCGCGAGACGGGTGACGAAATCGTCATCACGAGGCGGGGTCGGCCCGTCGCCAAGTTGACCACGCTCATGGGCAGCCACCCGCTGCGAGGCGCCCTGATCCTGCCGGACGACCTCTCCGATCTGTGGTCGGCAGGTGTCGAGTGGCGCGACCCCGTCGAGAAGTACGACGCCGTCGAGCGTGCCACCACCGCAGCGGTACGCAACGACGCATGAGCAACGCCTGCGTGCTTGACACCCACGCATGGATTGCCGTCCTCGAATGCCCGGAGCGCCTGCCCCGACGGGTCCACCGCATGCTGCAGCACGGGGCGATCCTGCACGTGCCCAGCACCTGCCTCCTGGAGTTCGCAATGCTGTGGGACGGAGGGCGCGTGCGCACGGACGATTCCCGGATGACCGCCGAGCACTGGATGACTGGCGCCCTGGCGGACCCGTGCCGGCTGACGGAGCTGTCGCCGCGTATCGCCGCGTGTGCGGTCGCGCTGGGTCGCGAGGGGTTCCACCGCGACCCCTCCGACCGCATCATCTACGCCACGGCCCGCGTCCTGGACATTCCCCTCATCACGGGCGACGAGGCCATCCACCGGTTCGAAGCGGGCCTGCCCCGCCGCGCCCGGCGCCTGGCCCTGTGGAGCTGACCTAACGCACCACCGCGGTGCCGGTGGCACGTGATGTGTGGGCGCCACCACCGACGGGCATCACCGTGATGGCCGTTGCCACCGAGACGCGCTGGCCGTCCCGCAGGGCCCGCGCCACGGCCGGGCCCAGACCCACCCGCACGGTGGCGCGTACCGGCAGCGTGCCGCCCCTTCCCACGCGCACGGTGGCGACCCCGCGTCCCACGGCGCGGCCCGAGCGCCGCAGCGTCACCGCCGCGCGAACGGCCGCACCCCGGGGTGAGGTGCCGGTGAGGGCGACCCGCAGGGGCACGATCACCTGCCGCGCACTCACCCTGACCACGCGCCGGCTCGTGAGACGGGCCGTGGCGCGCGCGACCTCCGTGGCCGCCGCCGACGGGGCGGGCGGCGGCGCCGGGGCGGGCAGGGCACGGGTAATGGTGAGGGCGTCGCGCGTCACCCCGTCCACCGACACGAACGCCGCGGTCAGGGTGGTGGCGTCCGCCGTCAGGCGCATGGCGCCATTCGACCCGCTGTAGTGCGTGCGGCTGCCGACGGCGGCCGACGCCGGGAAGGCGGTGACCGCCTGGCCACCCACGCCGTTCACCACATACGGCAGTCCATCCACCTCGAGGCGCTCATAGAAGTGGTCGTGGCCGTTCAGGACCAGATCGGCGCCCCACTCACGATAGGGCCAGCGCATCGCCGGGTACGGACCGCGCACACTCGAGGTCCAGGGTGGGTGGTGCAGGACCACCACCCGGAAGGGGGCGTCCGATGCCGCCAGCGCCGTCTGCAGCCAGGCCCGCTGCGCCGCCATGTCCGATGACGACCGCATGGCCTCGTCGCTGTCGAGCATGAAGAAGTGCACCGGGCCGGTGCGCAGGTCGTAGTAGCGCTCATTGCCCGGCAGGGCGAAGTAGCCCAGGTAGTTGGAGATTCCCGCATCGGAGTACTCATGGTTGCCCGCGATGGGCCACAGGCGGTTCGTCGGGGCCGTACCACCGGCGCAGTGGGGGCCGCTGGCCACGCCCGCCATGAAGGCGCAGTAGTACTTCCCCACCGTGATGTCGTACTTCCCGGTGCCCGACCCCCCGGCGGCGGCGTAGTAGTTGTCGCCCAGCAGCACCACGTGGTCGGGCGACCACCCGGCCACCATCGCGGCGACCGCCGCCTCGTTGGCGTTGTCCACGCCGGGATCACCCACCACGGCGATGGACGAGGTGCCCAACGCCGGAACGACCGCTGCCAACGCGGCGAGGCCGGCAACCACCCCCGTGCGAAGGCACGCGGTCATGACGCGTACCTCACAAGCGGCTGCCCCGCACCTTCAGAGAGCGTCGCGTAGTCCGCGCAGGCGGGATCAACGGCGATGGCCTCGCCCTGGGGCTCGCGCATGTAGGGGCGGACGGAGCCCGCGCCCAGCAGGGCGGCACCAATGCCGGACGCCGACTCGTGCACGCGCACCGCGTCGTAGGTCTTCACGGCAACGACGGTGCCGTCGGCACACGCATCGGCGCCCACTACCCCGCCGTACGGCATCTCACCGACCAGGTGCATCACCCCGGTGCCCGCCGCCACCTGTGCGGCGGTGGCGCGGTACACGCGCGAGCGCGCCTCGCGCGTGGTGATGACGTAGAGATCGCCCGAGGTGCGATCCGCCACCAGGGCCTCGGCATCGCGGGCGCCATCGGGATACGACAGGCTGATCACGACGGGCGCGACCGCCGGCAGCGTGGTGCCGGCAGGCAGCCCCCAGAGGGGCGGCTCGGCCACCCGGTAGATGCGCACGGCCGGCCGCACCGCCGCGTTGTCACCGATATCGCCCACGAACAGGGCCTCCCCGCCGCCCGGCCCGGTGCCCAGTGCGATGTCCTCGACGTCATACGCACTCACCCCGGTCAGCGGCAGCGTGGCGCGCACCGTGCCGCCCCAGCCGAGGGCGAAGACGCGGGCCGCGTCACCGCTGTCGTTGTGGGTCCACAGCACGCCCTCCTGCCCCCGGCTCCAGGCGAGCCCGGACGCCTCCGTGATCGGGGGCCCGATCACGCCGAACACCGCCCGCGTCGTACCGGCCAGGCGCGGCGCGGGCGATGGCGCAGGGGGTGGAGTGATCGGGGGCGGGGCAGGGGCAGGCAACCCCGGGGAGGGCCCGGGATCCCGATCGGGCGCCGGTCCTCGGGCGGGGTCGGGGCGCGCAGCGACGCCATCGGCGCCGGGGGCGGCAGTCGCGGTACCGGTACGGGGAATGACGGGTCCCTGGACCCACGCGCGGGCCATGCGGATGGCGCGGCGCGGAATACGTGCGGCCATGCGGACCTCCAACGCATCACCAGCGGGAACCGCACACGCATCGAGGGTGGCGGCAGCGAGGGGCACCCGGAGGGACACGGTCCCACGCCGGACCCGCAGGCGCGTCCGGCGCCCCACGACCGCAGCCGACGATCCGAGCCGTACCGTCACGACGAGCCGGGAGGTGCGGGCGGGTACGCCCGATGCCCTCACGGCCATCCAGGCCGCGTTGGCCCGGCACACCGGCGTGGTCGCATGAACGCGCATCGGCACGGCGCCGGCGACTGACGCCACCGCGAGCGCGCAGGCACCGGCGATCAGGGGCATGCGGAAGGTCATCTGCCCATGGTCGCGCGGGAACCCGCGCCCGGCACCACCCGGGGGGGCGGTTCATACCCTTCGGCAACAGAACCCTTGCGCATCCAGGAGATGGCGGGCGGGAACGCGGTGACGGGCGGGTACGCTCACCCGCGATGAATGCCCCCGTGCTCTTCGACGCGACCCCGCTCGATCGCGACCATGCCGCGAGGGGAATCGGCGTGGCCGTGCGGGGCATGGCCGAGGGGCTCGCGGCGGCGGGAGACGACCGCCGGCCGGCCTTCCTCGTCGCGGGTGACGGCGAGAACGCCCCGCTCACGCCCGAGCGCTACCCGGTGCGCTGGCCCGACTTCCGGGTGCGGCGCATGCCCGACCCCTGGCCACTCGCCACGGTCGAGCGGCACGTACGCAGGCTGCGTCCCCGCCTGTTCCACGCCACCCAGCCCGAACTGCTGCCGGACGGCGTGCCCGCGGTGGTCACCCTGTACGACCTCATCCCCGCCGCGTTCCCACGGCTGTTCCTGTCGGGCGCGGGTCACGCCGCCGAGGCGCGCGCCTATCACCGGTGGCGGAAGCGGCTGCCTGAGGCCCGCCTGCTGCTGTGCATCTCGCAGGAGACCGCCGACGATGCCGTGGCGCTGGCCGGCGCCGACCCCGCCCGCGTGCGGGTGATACCCCTGGCCGCGCCACCGGCCGTCCTCCCGGCTGGCGAGGTACCCGCCGAGCCGTACATCCTGATGACGGGTGGCCTGGAGCCCCACAAGAACCCGTGGCCGGTGGTGGGTGCACTGGCCATGCTGCCCGAGCCGCTCCGCCTGGTGATGACCGGGCCGTGGGGTGGCCGCCGCGTGCGCCTGCTGCGCGACTATGCCCACCGCACCGGGGTGCTCGACCGCATCGACCTGCTCGGCCATGTGCCCGCGTCGCACCTCTGCGCCCTGCGCCAAGGTGCCGTGGCGGTGGTGGTGCCCAGCCTCAAGGAGGGCTTCGGGCTCCCGGTGCTGGAGGCCATGACGGCCGGAGTGCCCGTGGTGGCCAGTGACACCCCGGCGCTGCGCGAAGTCGGCGGTGATGCCGCCCGGTACGAGAACCCGTTCAACACCGCGGGGTGGGCCGACGCCATCGCCGAGGCGTGGCAGGAGCCCGACATCCACAAGGCCGCATCCATCGGCGGACCTTCCCGCGCAATGCAGTTCTCCTGGGACCGCACCACCGCCCTCATCCTGAGCGCCTACGACGAGGCGCTGGGGCAGTGACCGTCCGCGACCGCCCGCCCGGATCCGGCGGGGATCACACCGCCGCGGTCATCGTGCGGGATGATGAGGGGGCGCTGGCCCCGTGACCGCCCGCTCGCGCCCGCTCGTGATGGTTGACCAGCGCCTCGCGCAACGCAGGCGCACCGGCATCGCGCGGGTCATCACCCGGACGCGTGAGGCGATGACGGCCGATCCGCCCCCCGACATGGACGTCATGTGGGTGAGCGGACCCCGCGGGCTGCCGCGCCGCAACGCCCTCACCAGCCTCGGCAACCTCATCCTCGACATGCTCTGGCTCGGCGTGCTCCTGCCGCGCCGGGCGCGCAGGCACGGGGCCAGCCTCATCCATGTGCCCATGAACTGGGGGCCCCTGCGCGGACGCACGCCCACCACGGTGATGATTCAGGACCTCGCCTTCGAGCGGATGCCCGCGGCGTACCCGCGGGGATTCCGCCTTTGGGCATCGCTGCTCGGACGGCGCAGCGCCGGGCGCGCACGTCTGGTAATGGCGACGACCGGCGCCGGGGCCCGGGACATCGAGGAGATCTACGGGGTGCCGCGCGAGCGCATCCACGTGGTGCATCTGGGCAGCACCCCGGACGACCAGGTCCTGCGGCACGGGCGTGAGCCATTCATCCTCGCCGTCGGCGAGTTCGAGCCCCGCAAGCGGGTGCTCGACCTCATGGATGGCCACGACCGCTACTTCGCCTCCACCCCGGCCGAACCGCCCATCTGCCGGCTGGTCATCGCCGGTGCCGGGGGCAGCCAGGCGGCCGCGGCCCACGCGCGGCGTGGCCTGGGGTGCGACCTGCTCGGCTTCATCGACGATGAGGACCTGCACGATCTCTACCGCCGGGCCACGCTGTTCGTGAGCCTGTCGGCTTATGAGGGGTTCGGGCTGCCGATCGTGGAGGCCATGGCCCATGGCTGCCCGGTGCTGGTGGCCGACAACTCCTCCCAGGCGGAGGTGGCGGGCGAGGGCGCCTTCCTCATCCGCGACCCATCACCCAACGCCGTCGCGGCGCGGCTCTCCGAGGTACTCGCCGACCGGGAAGCGCTGGCCCGCCGGGGCGAGGCCGCACGCGAGCGTGCCGCCCACCTCTCGTGGACCGCGACCGCCCGCGGGACCGCGGAGGTGTGGCGCGAGGCCCTGGGGCTGCCCCGATGACGGCGACATGAGGGTGGTGGTGACGGACGGGGCGTCGAACCGCTGGCCCATGCCCGAATGGGCACGCCGCTGGAGTGGTCGCGGTGGGCACCGAGCCGGGGCCACGGCCCGCGCCCGGATGGGCACGCCGTGAGGGTGGCGGTGGATGCCCACGCGGTGGCACAGCCCACCGCCGGCGACGCGGGCAACGCACGATGGATCGAGAGCCTCATCCATGCGCTGGTCGCCACCGCGGGACCGGGCGACGACGTGGTGGCGATGATCGCCCACGATCAGGCCCGCGAGCGCATTGATCCCGCGGTGGCCCTACTCGAGGTCACCGACCGCAACGTGCCGCGCCTCACGGGTGGCGCGCCACGTGCGATGGAGCGCGCCCGGGCCGATGTGGGCGTGTTCAACTATGTGGTGCCGTTCCGGGGGCACACCCCATCGGCCGTGGTGGTGCACGACGCCGCATTCATCACCCACCCCGAGTGGTTCAGCCGCCGTGACCGGATGGTGCTGGGGCGGCTGGTACCCCGCGCCATCCGGCGCGCCGACATCGTGATCGGCGTGAGCCATTCCGAGGCCGCGGCGATCACCGACGCCTTCGGTATCGACCCGGCCCGGGTTCACGTGGTGCGTACCTACCCCGCGCCGGTGTTCACGCCCGATCCGGACGGGGCGGCGCAGGACCGGGTGTTCGCGCGCTTCGGACTCAGGCGCTACGTGCTGGCCGTCGGTGACATCCACCCGCGTAAGAACATCGGCGCTCTGGCCGCGGCGATGGCGCTGATCGGAGACCGCAACCTCGCGCTGGCCCTGGTGGGCCGTCCGGCGCTCGGCGGCGACGACATCGTGCGGGGGGCCAACGCCCACTGGCTGGGTCATGTGGGCGACGACCATCTGGCCGACCTCTACCGCGCCTCCTCCGTGGTGTGCGTGCCGTCGCGGTACGAGGGATTCGGCCTCCCCATTCTCGAGGCCATGGCCTGCGGCAGCGCCGTGGTGGCGAGCAACCGGGGCGCCATGCCCGAGGTGGCCGGCGATGGTGCCATCACCACCGATCCCACCCCCACCGCCCTCGCGCTGGCCATCCAGGCGGCGCTCGAGCCCGCCGGGCACGCGCGGCTGAGGCAGGCCGGGGTGCGGCAGGCGGCCCGCTTCACCGAGCGGGCCATGGGTGAGGCCGCGTGGGGCGCGCTGCGGTCGGTGCGATGAGGATCGCACTCGTCGGCACGCGCGGCATCCCGGCCGCCTACTCCGGCTTCGAGACCGCCGTTGAGAACCTGGCCCGTGAGTTCTCCGCGCGAGGGCATGAGGTCACGGTGTACTGCCGACCCCACATGACCGAGCGGCGCGATGAACACGCGGGGGCCCGGCTGGTGCACCTGCCGACGATCCGCAGCAAGTACCTCGACACCATCGTCCACACCGCGCTGAGCACCGGTCACATGGTGGCGACGGAGCGTCCCGACGTGGCGATCTACTTCATCGCCGGCAACGCCCCGGTGGTGCCGTTCGCGCGAATGGCCGGCGTACCGAGCATCCTGCAGATTGACGGCATGGACTCCGAGCGCGCGAAGTGGCCGGGCGCCGCCCGGGCGCTCATCCGCCAGTTCGAGCACATGTCGGCGGCGGCGGCCACCATCGCGGTCACCGACAGCGAGAGCGTGGCCGACCTCTACGAGGCGCGCTTCGGCCGCAGGCTGCTTGCCATCCCCTACGGCGCCGCCCTGCCGGACCCGGGGACCACTGCCGCCCTCGAGGCCCTCGGGCTCACGTCGGGTGAGTACATCCTCTTCGTCGGGCGACTGGTGCCCGAGAACAACGCCCACCTGCTGGTGGACGCCTACCGGCAACTCGATACCGCCTGGCCGCTCGTCGTCGTCGGGGATGCCCCGTACGCCGACGACTACATCGGGGGCCTGAAGGCCGGCGCCGGCGACCGTGTCATCTTCCCCGGCTACGTGTTCGGTGACGGCTACGCCGAACTGGTGCACAACTGCGGCGTGATGTGCGTGCCCACCGGGGTCGGCGGCACCCACCCGGTCATCGTCGAGGCGATGGCGGCGGGCGCTCCCCTCGTGGTGAGCGACCACGCGCCGAACCTCGAGGTCGTGGGGGATTGCGCCGCCACGTTTTCGCTCGACGAGGCGCCCCCCTCGCTCGCTCGCGTCCTCAACGCGTTGCTCACGGACCCGGAGGGCCGCTCCGGGCGTGGCCGGGCCTCCCGGGTCCGTGCCGGGTCCCTCTTCACCTGGTCCCGGTGTGCGGAGCGCTACCTCGCAATCGCCGACACGATCGTCGCGCGCCGATGAAACGAGACATGCCCCGGTGACGATCGCCGCCCGAACCTCCACGCCCACGGTGTGGCTATGCGTGCCCACGTACAACGAGCGCGAGAACGTCGCACGGATGGCGGCGTGCGTGCTTGACGTATTCGCCTCCGCTGACCTCGACGGACACCTTCTCATCATTGATGACGGGTCGCCGGACGGCACAGGGCGGATCGCCGATGCCCTCAGTGCCCAGCACGAGCGCGTGCATGTGCTGCACCGCACCAGCAAGGGTGGGATCGGCCCGGCCTACCGGGATGGGTTCGCCCACGCCCTGGCGAACCGTGCGGATCTGGTACTCGAGATGGACTGTGACTTCTCGCACGACCCGGCGGCGATCCCGGTACTGGTCGCCGCCGCCGAACACGCCGACCTCGTCCTCGGATCGCGCTACGTCCCGGGCGGCCATGTTGAGGATTGGGGCCTGCTGCGGCGAGCCATCAGCCGGGGCGGGTCCCTGTACGCCCAGGTCATTCTCGGGATACCGGTACGCGACCTCACCGGCGGGTTCAAGTGCTTCCGGCGCCGGGTGCTCGAGTCCATCCCGATTGACGAGGTGGCGGCCGCAGGGTACGGGTTCCAGATCGAGATGACCTATCGGGCCCACCTGCTCGGGTTCAGCGTGCTCGAGGTGCCCATTACCTTCACCGACCGCGTCGAGGGGTCATCCAAGATGTCACGGCGCATCGTGCTTGAGGCGATGGGCCTGGTACCTCGTCTGCGCTGGACGCTGGGACGCCGCCGACCATGACAACCGCGGCGGCGTCGACACCGGCGGCATCACCCCGGGCCCGCGGGCGATGGAGGCCGGACGGGCCTGGCATCGTCCTCCTGCTCGCATTGGTCACGGTCGTGGCCACGCGCATGGTGCTGCTCGCCTCCAACATCGCCCGCTTTGAGAGCGACGAGGCCGTCACAGGGGTGATGGCCCAACGCATCCTCGACGGCGACTTCCCGGTGTACTTCGGCATCCAGAGTTATCAGGGCGCGCTCGAGCAGTACCTGCAGGCACCCCTTCTGGCCCTGTTCCCCGATACGCCGCTCGTGCTGCGTCTGGTGCAGGTGGCGCTCTCGGCGGTTATCTGCATCCTCGTCTTCATCATCGGCAAGCACGTTCTGGGGTCGCGCTGGGGCGCCGCGCTCGCCGCCGCCCTCTTCGCTGTGGGCCCCTACTTCCTTGCCCTCAAGAGCGTGCGCAGCCATGGCGGCTACGACGGTGCAGTGCTCTTCGGACTCCTCGTCGTACTCCTCGCGCTCGCGCTGAACCGGCAGTCGGGTCGCGCGCGGTGGGTTGCCCTCAGCCTCGGCGTATGCGGGGGACTCGCGCTCTGGGAGAACGCCGGATCGGTCTACCTGCTCATCCCCGCCGCCATCTGGGCGCTCGGATCCATGCGCGGGGCGTACCGCCGGCTGCTGCCATGGGGCATCGGAGGGCTCATCGTCGGCCTCCTGCCCGTCATCGCCTTCCGCGCGCTGCACGGCATCAACCCACCCTCGGGAACCGGCGATCCACCTGACACCACCGTCGCGCAGCGCATGGACCTTCTGCTCAGCCCCGTTACCGGCCAGTTCCTGGGTGTGCGCTCCGGTGCACCACTCCTCGACCGCTTCGTGCCCGCCGCTCTCATTACGGTCATTGCCCTCGGCGTGCTCGGCGCGGCCGTCTGGGCCCGGCGGCGCGGCCTCTGGGAAATGGTGACCCTGACGACCTCACGCCGGCGACCGGTCGACATCATCCTGCTCGCGTTCCTGCTGGCGCCGTTCATCTACGCGGCATCCACATACACCTGGTACGCCGGGGAGCCACGGTACCTGTTCCCCCTGTACCCATTCCTCGCAATCGGCGTGGCAGCAGCCATCTTCGCGGTCCGCGGGCGCCCGCGGCTCATTCTCGCGATCGGCGTCACCGCCCTCTCGGCCGTCCTGCTGGTCGGCACGATCCGCTCGGTCTACCTGCGCGGGGGCGAGTTCACGTCATCGGATGGCGGGCTCATCTATACCGAGGACCTCCCCGAGGTTGCCAGCGCACTCAGCCGCCAGGGCATTGATGCCGTCTATGCCGACTACTGGGTGGCAAACCCGCTCCAGTTCTTCACCGGCCAGGGAGTCGCCGTTGCCTCAACCGGCATCAATCACTTCCCGGCGATCGCGGGACGCGTCGCGCGCGATGCTGACCCGGCAATCGTGTCCAACTCGGGGCCGGGCGCCGACGGCATGCGCGCCACGCTGACGGCGAGCGGGCGCCGTTTCTCCGAGCGGGTCGTCGGCAGGTTCACCATCTTCTGGAACATCGCCCCACCATGGCGACCCGGGGCATAGGCGAGTGACCCCGTGAGAGACCTCTTCGCCGGCCGGGTCGCGATCCGTTCATCGCTGCTGGCCGTTTTCGTCACGCTGGTCGTCGCACCGTTGGCGATCACGCCATACCTGCATGACGACATCCCCAACCGGAACTGGGCGACCCAGTCGATCCCTAACACGGTGTCCACGGCGTGGGAGCTCAACCAGCAGTGGATGACGCGTGAGGGCCGGTTCTTCCCGGGCGGCTTCGCCTATGGGCTCACCGTGTTCCACGTATTCGACACGCGGGCCGCATACATGACGTTGCTGCTCATCCTCAACCTGGCCCTGATCGGCCTCGTTGCCTACGTCATCCATCGGCTCACGCGGTCGGCGTTCATCGCCGCGGCGTCCGTGCTGGCCCTTGGTGCATGTCTGCAGGCCCGTTTCGGAGGACTCGACACCCTGCAGTCATTCGGCGGATTGATGCAGTTCAGCCTCATCCTCACCATCGCCGCCGGGCTCGCGGCGGCACACATCCTGCGAACCGGTCGCCGCGCGATGGTGATCCCCCTCGTGCTCGTGTGGGCCTGGGCCGTGACCTCATACGAGGTCAGCCTTCTCATGCTGCCCGCGCTCGTGCTCCTCCTGTGGGGTTGCCACGGGTTCCGTGACCGGACCCGCGCGGCGTGGGCCATCGGCCCGTTGGTCATCGTGGCGGGGGCCGAGGTCCTCATCAGCATGGTGCTACGCGCGGGTGCCACCGGCAGCAACCCGAGCTACACCACGGACATGGGCGGGATGGTCATCCCGACCTTCCTCAAGCAGTTCAGCGCAGCCCTCCCATCGAGCCAGTACCTCATGGGAACGCCGTCCATGCGCGACATGGTCCCGCTCACGATGATCATGCTCCTCGGGATCGCCGTGGCCCTTCCGACGTTCCTGCTCTGGCGACCCGCCCTGGGTCAGGGCACGTCAGTCCCCCGGCGTGTCTCGCTGTCGCTGATCCTCAGTGGTGCATGGGCGTGGGCCCTTCCGGCAGCTCTCGCCGGCATCTCGATCCGCTGGCAGAACGACCTGCAGTGGGGTCAGGGATACATCTATTCGCTGTACCAGTACGTGGGGATCGCGCTCGTCGTCGCCGGCGCACTGGGCCTGATCGCCGACCGCTCGGCCACCCGCGGATGGAGGACCGCAGCGATCGTCGTGCTGGCACTCGTATGCATCGGATGCACCATCTCGGTCGCGTCAAACATCACGTTCGCGGGGCAGTTCGTCAGTGGCCCGCAGGGACCCGGCTAGAGCCCGCTCACGGAAGCACCGCCAGTGCAGGGTTCTGGAGGTTCCACCGCAGATCGCGGCCGTCGGGCGGCGATCCGACATTGCCACCGGCGGTTCGGAACAGGATCTCGGACTGCCCGGGTGGGACCGTCATCGTGACCGCCAGAGGGGCCGATGAAGACACCACACGGACAGATCCGTCCCGGCCGTCGGGCCCGTGCCAGGTGACGCGGGATCCGGGCTCTGCCTCAACCGTTGCGGTCAGCCGTACTCGCTGCACGCGATCCGATGAGTTGCGCAGCACCAGTGTCGCCGGGGTCGTGGCCCAGTTCCACCGGGTGACGCCATCCGTCTCCTCGCCATGGAACCCCGGTCCCAGGCTCCAGCCGACCGGCGTGCGAACCATGCGCGCCATCGCCGCGACGCGGGCGGAGCCGTAGACCGATTCGAGGTGGACGCGGGCCCCGTCGAGGGACATGAACTCCCGTCGGCCATCCGGGGACCCGACCACCGGCACCGAGTGGCCGACCGCCTCCTGCACCGCCCGGCGCACCGCCTCGCCCCCATCCGCATAGCCAGCGCGATCGAGCCAGACGCCGGCAAAACCCGCTGCTGCGGCGGCATCGACCATCTGGGCCGGCGGCAGCCCGGCGACGGTTCCCTGCCAATCGGCGTCGCGGCCACGGATTGCGCCGAACGACCACGCGAGCGAATCGGAGTGGAGGTATCCGTAGAGGTGGTCATAGGGCTGCACGCCGGCCACCGCACCGGACTCCGGGAACGGGACGTATGGCAGCTGAAGGATCCGGGCGCCCGGAGGAACCTCGGCCTCGACCGCCCGGGCGAATCGCGAAGCCGACGCCCACGCCGCTGCGTCCTGCGCATAGGCCGGCTCCACCCGCGGCGGTGCCTGATCCAGTACCCCCAGCAGCCCCACCACGACGGCCACGGCCACGCCGGGCCATGCGCGGCGCCAGCGTCCACGCGCCGCCTTGGCCGCCCAGTCCAACGCCACCACCACGAGCACGGCGCAGAAGAACGCCACGAAGGGTGCCAGGCGACTCCAGACGCGCAACTGGGGGGTCAGGTAGATCGCGACGAGGCTGGACACACCGCCCAGCGTCCCGATCACGATCGCCACGAGTGCCGCCACGCTGGCGGCGGGCGCCACCGTCCGCGGCGCGCCCGTGGCACCACGGCGAGTCAGCGCCCACGCGCACACACCGAGGAGCCCGCACACGAGGGCGACCGCGAAGACGCTGCCGAGTTGATTACCACGCTCGCCGACGACGATCGTGCTTTCGACGGACTTTTCGTACATCCGCGCGAGGGCGTCGATCCGGTGGCCTTGGACGGGGGCGAGCAGTTGCGTGAGGCTGAGGGAGAAGACTTCGCTCTCGAATGGCTTCCGCGCCGCGAGGGCAGGATTCGGACCCTGCCCGAAGCGATAGATGAGGCCGGGAACGAGGTTCAGCACGAGGACGGTTCCCACGGCGACAATCGACGCAGCGGCCGGAACACCACCTCGCCACGAGCGCACCACGACGGCACGGATGATCCCGGCGGCGGCGAGCAGGAGCAGCGCGAATACCGCGTAGTACGCGGTGGAACCACCGACGACGACGAGGGCTGCAGCCATCGCCACATTCCGCCCCGTCAGCCAGCCTGCCACTGCGGATCCACCGTCACGCCGGGTGAAGAGGGGCTGGGACTGGAGTGCGCGCAACACCAGCCAACCGGCAAGCGGAACCGCAACGTACGCGGCGAGGAACGCGTGCCCCATCGCCATCTGTGCGAAGTGGTACGGGAGCAGCGCGAAGAGGACCGCCCCGACGGCAGCGGCCAGGCGGGAGCCGCCGAGCCGCCGCAGGACCAGCCAGGTGGTGCCAGCAATCGCAGGGAAAGCCAGCAGGAGGTAGACGTTCAACGTGACGGCGGCGTCGCCGGTGATCACCGACAGCATCTTGATCAGAAGCCACTGGACGTTCTCGGCAGTACCTCCGGCGAAGTCGATGAGATCCTGACCCGCAGGTACCCCGAGTGACGGGTTCGTGAAGTACCACCCGTGGTCGATCATCCCCTTGATGCCTGCGACGAACGGTGCGGTGTCGATTCCGCCGAGGTAGAACGGGACCCCGAGCGACCCGCGCCACGTCTTGAGCACCGCACATGCGAGTCCGAGGGCCAGCGCCATCACCGCCACGAGCGCAATGGCATCGCGGCCCCGGGGCGACACCCGACGCCGCAACGCGGCACGGGTCCGCTTGGGGTCGCTCCGGATCGGAGGGCGGGTCACGACCGCCACCATACCGCCCCGCCGACGGGCGACCGGCGCCCAGCCGGTATCATGCGCGGCGTGACGACCTCCGGTGCCCCGGGTAGCGGCGATGCACGTGAACTGCGCCGGACCATCCTCGATCTCACGCGCGAGTATGCGACCGCGGCATTCGCGCCCCCGGCCTTCGATCCCCGGAACCCGCTGGTGCCCGTGTCGGGCCGGGCGTACGACGGAGACGATGTCGCGACGCTCGTCGACAGCTCCCTCGACTTCTGGCTGACCACGGGCCGCTTCGCCCGGGACTTCGAGCGGGCGTTCGCGACGCGCATGGGCCTGCGCCACTGCGTGCTGGTGAACTCGGGGTCGTCGGCCAACCTCGTGGCCTTCTCGGCCCTCACCTCGCCCACGCTGGGCGAGCGCCGGATACGACCCGGTGATGAGGTGATCACCACGGCCACGGGGTTCCCCACCACGGTGAACCCGGCCATCCAGTACGGAGCCGTTCCGGTGTTCCTCGACGTGGACGTGCCGACCTACAACATTGACGTGACCCGGCTCGAGGAGGCGCTGTCCCCGAAGACGAAGGCGGTGATGGTGGCCCACACCCTGGGCAACCCGTTCGACCTGGGCGTCGTGAGCGCGTTCTGCCGCGACCACGGACTGTGGCTGATCGAGGACTGCTGCGATGCGGTCGGGGCGCGGTACGACGGCAGGCCGGTGGGCACATTCGGCGACCTGGCCACCACCTCGTTCTACCCGGCCCATCACATCACCATGGGCGAGGGCGGGGCGGTGCTCTGCAACACGGGCGCCATCAAGGTGCTGGCCGAGAGCTTCCGCGATTGGGGCCGCGACTGCTGGTGCGACCCGGGCAAGGACAACACCTGCGGCAAGCGGTTCGACCAGCAGTTCGGCAGGCTGCCGCCCGGCTACGACCACAAGTACGTCTATTCGCACATCGGGTACAACCTGAAGGTCACGGACATGCAGGCGGCGGTCGGGGTCGCGCAACTCAAGAAGCTCGACGGATTCATCACGGCCCGCTCCCGGAACTTCGCCCGCCTGCATGCGGGCCTCTTGGACCTGCAGGACCGCCTCCTGCTCCCGGTCGCCACTCCCAACAGCGAGCCGAGTTGGTTCGGGTTCCCGGTCGCCGTCACCCGCGAAGGCGGGCTCAACCGCAACGCCCTCGTGCGCGCCCTCAACGGGCGCGGCATCGGCACGCGGCTGATCTTCGCCGGCAACCTCCTGCGCCAGCCTGCGTATCTGGACATCAACCACCGCGTGGTCGGCGACCTCACGAATGCCGACTTCGTGATGGAGAACGCCTTCTGGCTCGGTGTGTTCCCCGGGCTCACCGACGCCCACATCGACTACGTGGTCAACACCGTGCATGAACTGGCGGCCGGCACCTGATGGCAATCGGCCTGCGCATGCGGCGCGGCGCCATCAGCACACTCCACCGCCTCGGGGATGACAGTGTGATCACCCGTGGAGTGGTGAGCGCCACCTGCCGCCGCCGGGGGGTGGCCTGTACCTTTGAGCCCACCTACGTCGCCCTGCGCGCCGATGATCGCGAGGTGCGACTGCCCCTGAGGCACACCCTGTTCGCCCCGTACGTAGCCGACCACTTCGACGTGTTCTCCACGAGCGTCGTTCCCGAGGACCGCGACGGGGTCAATGTCGCCGACTTCAGCGTCCCATCCCTGCACCACTACCTGAACCTCAATGCTGATTTCGAGATGCCGGCCTTCCCGGAGGCGATCGCCTTTGACGAGGAGTACTTCAAGTACGGTGCGCCGGCGCGTGGTGCCCTGGTCTTCGATCTGGGCGCCAACATCGGCCTCGTGACCTTTGCGCTGGCGCGGGCCGTCGGGCCGACCGGCCGGGTGGTGTCCTTCGAGCCCGACCCCGGGAGTCTCGAGTACCTGCGGCGCAACATCGCGCGGCACGACCTCGCCCAGGTGACCGTCGTGCCCCACGCCATCGCTGGCGAAGCCGGGCACCTGGAGTTCTTTGCCGAGGGCACCATCACCTCGGGCCTCGCGTCGGCCCGACGGGATTCGGTGATGACCGGCTCGATGGGGTCCGTGATCACCGTGGAGGCCACGACGCTGACGGATGCCATGGCGACACATGGCACGCCCGCCTGGATCAAAATGGACATTGAAGGGGCGGAAATCGACGTGATCGCCGCCTCCCGGGAGGCGCTCGCGGTCGCCCGTCCCCACATGGTCATCGACACCACTCATGTCGTCGGCAACGCCACCACCGCCGCACGCGTGGAGCGGATTCTGCGGGGGATCGGCTACACGGTGCGCACCGAGGCGCCCGGCGGGTCGCTGCTCACCTGGGCCTGGTGCGAGTCCACCTCTGCGTCCGACGGGAGTAGGTAGCGCATCACCCGCGCCTGGACCTCGGGCGCAAGGGGGGGCGACATGTCGTGCAGCGGGTTCGATTCCATGCCGCCGTCAGCGCGCACCCGGCTGGAGATCTTGGGGAAGTAGGTCTGCTCCGGATCCACCGGTACCACGAAGGCCGCCGGCCCCGGGGTGCCCCAGAGCCTGCCGAACTCCGCGTTCCCCGTCCAGCCCTCCGACAACTCCAGGCACGGGATGCCGAACGCCTGGAATAGCCCGGCCCAGTCGGGGAAGCCAAGGCCGGTACCCGTGTCGCACCCGAGGTACGCGCCGTCGAAGTAGTTGCGCTGCGTGGATCGGATGGATGCGTAGCCCTCGTTGGCGAAGATGAAGACCTTGAGGTCCAGGTCGTTCACGCGCACCGTCGCGAGCTCCTGCAGGTTCTGGGCGAAGCCCCCGTCGCCCTCGACAAGGATTGTGCGCCGCGCAGGCCAGGCCAGTGCGGCACCGATCGCGCCGGACAGGCCGTAACCCATGCTCGCGAGGCCCTTGTCGGTGATGATGATCTGCCCCTCCTTCTGGATGAGCGCCTGCATCATCACGCTGTTCGCACCGCCGCTGGAACAGGGGATCACCACATCGTCGGGCGTGCACAGGGCCGAGAGGTCGGCGACGAAGGAATACGGCGAGATGTACCCGGGCGCGGTCTCGTTGGCGGGGTCATCGAGGGGCAGGGCCGCGACCTCCCGTGCGAACGCGAGCCACTCCGCGCAGTCCGCAAAGCGACGGGTGCTGAGGGCACGCAGGGTGTCATCGGCGTCCGCAACGATCGCGACGTCCACCACCGGATGCCCCTTGTCGAGTTCGGCGGGGTCAATGTCCACCTGCACCACCCGGCCCAGCGGGGCGAACTCCTGCCAGTTGAACCCGGTCTGCTGCAGGCCCAGCCGGCTGCCGAGCGCGACAATGCAGTCGGCTTGGGCGAGCACGAGGTTGGCACCCCGCTGACCCCAGGTGTTGGGCCGCCCGACGTAGAGCGGATCGTCGGCGCCAAGGCGATCGGCGGCGTTCCACGTGACCTGCAGCGGGATGCCCATCTCCCGCAGCGCTGGCCGCACGGCCCGGACCGTTGCGCGCGACACGCCCCCGCCGATGAGGATCACCGGGCGCTCGGAGCCCTCCATCGCTGCGGCGATCACCCGGGCGGCCTCCTCGCCATCCACGTGCCGGGGGCTGGGCGGGTCGAGCACGGGCGGGACCCCTCCGTCGAGCGCCACGGGGTCCACGGGAGCCCCCTGGGCGTCGAGGCACATCTCGATGAACACCGGGCCCGGGCGACCGGTGCGGCCCGACTCCACAAGCGCCTCGAACTCAGCCCGCGGGATGGGTGCAGTCACCTGCGCAGTCGTCTTGCAGATGGCATCAACGATGTCGATGCCGCAGATCTCCTGGATCCCGCGCTGGCGCAGGCCGCCGTCGGCGAGGTCGCTGCTCTTCACCTGCCCGCCCAGGATCAGCAGCTCGCGGCTCTCGAGATACGCACCGCCGATCGCCGTGACGATGTTGGTGACCCCCGGGCCCGCCGTGATCACCACGAATGCCCTGCGTTCATCCTGGGCCTCGTTGAAGTACTCGGCCGCGATGCCCCCGGCGACCTCGTGGACCACCGGAATGCAGGTCATGCGGCTGCGCACGGCGTCGAGCAGGTGCATGCAGTTGCCCCCGGCCACGAAGAAGCAGTGGGTGTACCCCATCTCCTTGAGCCAGTCCACCACGACCTCTGCGTACTTCATGCGTCACTCCGGTGCGGGTTGTCGTAGGTGCGCGCGAAGCGCTGGATCTGGCCGAGCGTGGTGTCGCGGACCGACGCCCCATCGCGCAACGCCAGATACCACTCGACGATGGCGTCGAGGCCCTCAGCCAGGCCCCAGTTCGGTTCCCAGCCCAGACGGGCGCGGGCGCGGCGGGAATCGAGCGTCAGGTACGTTGCCTCGTGCGGGTGGGGGCCGGCATCGATCTCCCACGCGATGGGATCGGGCCACCGGGCGCCGATCTGCTCCACGAGCCACTGCACGGGCCGGGCATCGCGGTCGTCGGGTCCGAAGTTGAAGGCGGTCGCCAGAGAGGCGTCCTCGCACAGCCGCTGAGCGAGTTCGAGGTAGCCGCTCAGCGGGTTGAGGACGTGCTGCCACGGGCGGATGGCGTCGGGGCGTCGGATGGGCACGGCCTCCCCGGCCAGCGTGGCGCGCATGATGTCCGGGATGAGGCGATCGGCCGCCCAGTCCCCGCCGCCGATGACGTTGCCGGCGCGCACCGACGCCACCCGGGCCGTGCCGGCGTCAGCGAAGAATGACGACCGGAAGGCACTCGTGACCAGCTCGCTGCAGCCCTTGGAGCTCGAGTACGGGTCGTAGCCCCCCATGGGCTCGTCCTCGCGGTAGCCCCACTCCCACTCGCGGTTGTCATAACACTTGTCGGAGGTCACGTTGATCACCGCCCGCACCCGGTCACCCGCGACGCGCACGGCGTCGAGGAGGTTCACCGTGCCCATCACATTGACCTCGTAGGTCTCGCGGGGTGCAGTGAACGACTCGCGCACGATGGGCTGCGCGGCCATGTGGATGACGATGTCGGGGCGTGCCTCGCGCACCGTCCCGACCACCCGGTCGTAGTCACGGATGTCAATCGCCGCCTGCGGCACATCGCCGGCGAGACCCGCGAGGTCGTACAACGAGGGGTCCGTCGGCGCGCCTGGGGCGAGCCCATGGACCTCGGCGCCGAGTTCGAGCAGGCACAGGGTGAGCCACGCCCCCTTGAAGCCGGTGTTGCCCGTCATGAGGACGCGCGTGCCGGCCCAGAAGGCCGGGTCTATTCCCATGTCACCCAGGGCCGCTCGCCACTCTCCCACGCGGCCTGCAGGTCCATCTTGTCCTTGAGGGTGTCCATCACCTGCCAGTGCCCCTCGTGGCGGAACGACGCCAACTGGCCCTCGGCCGCGAGCGTGCGCAGGGGCTCGTCCTCCCAGATCGTGGAGTCGCCGGCGATGTATCCCGCCACTGCGGGATCGAGGATGAAGAAGCCACCATTGGTCCAGGTTCCGTCGCCCTTGGGCTTCTCACGGAAGTGTGTGACGCGGTCGCCGTGCACATCGAGGGCGCCCCAGCGGCCGGGGGGCTGCACCGCCGTGACCGTTGCGAGGGTGCCGGCCCCGTCGTGGAAAGCCCGCAGTGCCGTGACATCGACGTCGGCCACGCCGTCGCCGTAGGTCATGAACACCGACCCGGCCTCCCCGAGGTGGTCGAGCGCCCGCTTGAGACGGCCCCCGGTCATCGTGTCCTCCCCCGTCTCAAGGAGGGTCACCCGCCACGGCTCGGCGCGGGTCCGATGGATCTCCATCGCCCCGGTACGCATGTCGAAGGTGACGTCGCTCGTGCGCAGGTGGTAGTCGTTGAACCACTCCTTGATCACGTGGCCCTTGTACCCCAGGCAGATCACGAAGTCGTTCACGCCGTGGGTGCCGAGGTGCTTCATGATGTGCCAGAGGATCGGCATGCCGCCGATCTCGACCATGGGCTTGGGTCGCACGTCGGTCTCTTCCGACAACCGGGTGCCCATGCCCCCGGCAAGGATGATCGCCTTCATCCGGGCGAGACTACCCAACCGCAACCCCGGGCGGCGACGGGCGCCCGGTGCTGCGGTTAGGATCGTCCCGTGTCGTCGCACGCCTCCGCTCCCGGACCAACGCCGCGTGCCCCGGCGGCGGATGATCAGGTGACCACCATCTCCATCGTCATCCCCGCCTACAACGAGGAGGGGTGTGTTGACGAGCTGGCACGCCGCCTGAAGGACGTCTTCGAGGGGATCGGGCCCCGATATGACTTCGAGGCGATCATCGTGGAGAACGGGTCGGTCGACACCACGTTCCAGCGGCTCGAGGCCATCGCCGCGGCGGATGACCGCTTCACGATCGTGCAGCTGTCGCGCAACTTCCTGATGGAGGGCGGAATGATCGCCGGCCTCGACCGCGCACGGGGCGACGCCGCGGTCATCATGAGCGCGGACCTGCAGGATCCGCCCGAGCTGATCCCCGCGTTCATCGCACGGTGGGAACAGGGGTACGAGAACATCTACGGCGTCATCGGCAGCCGCGAGGACAACAGCCTCTTCCGCCGCGCTGCCGCGCAGACGTTCTACTGGCTCATCGATCGCATGTCCGACACGCCCGTGCCGCGCAATGCCAGCGACTTCCGTCTGGTGGACAAGCGGGTGTACGAGGCGTTCAACGCCCTGGACGAGCGCAACCGGATGATCCGGTCGACATGGGGCTGGCTGGGCTTCCACTCCACCGGCGTCGAGCACGACCGTCCGCCGCGCTTCGCGGGCGACTCGCACTTCCACGTGTTCACCACCGCCGGCTTTGCCTACCGCGGGATCCTGGCCTCCTCCTTCAAGGTGCTGCGGGCATTCCCGGTGGTGGGTTTCGCCCTCGGCGCGATCTCGCTGATCGCATTCCTGGTGCTGGTCATCCAGGCCCTGTTCTTCGGGGTGCCCTTCGCGGGCTTCGGCACGCTGGCATGCCTCATCACCCTGCTATTCGGCCTCCTGTTCATCATTCTCGGAGTCATCAGTGAGTACCTCGCCATGGTGTTCACCGAAACGCGTAACCGGCCCCTGTATGTCGTGCGGCGCGAGATCGGGCGGAGCGGCACCGGAAGGGCGTCCCGCTGAGGGCATGCCCCGCGTGCGGCGCGGGTGAACCGCGCGCCCTCATCGTCCGAATCCCCATCGCCCGCCCGGACGGCGTTCCGGGCGATCAGGAGATACGCGTCCATGCCTGCGGCAGGTGCGGAATGGGCTACTCCGACGACGGAGTGACCCAGACGGCCCTCGACGCCTACTACGCCGAACTGGGCAAGTACGGCGACCTCGGTGTGTACGCCAGTGGTGAGCAGGGCGGTCTGGGAACGGAAGCACCCTGGGAACTCGCGCGCGCGCGGACCCTGGGGGACTTCATCGGTGCGAATGCCCCGGTGGGCGCCCGCGTGATGGATCTCGGCTGCTCAACAGGGACCCTGTTGGTGGTACTGGCCGAGCAGGGCTTCACCTCACTCGCCGGGATCGAGCCACTGCCGGGTGCCGTCCGGATCGCCCGGGATGCACGGGGCCTTGATGTGACCGAGGGGTGGATCACCACCCTGGACGGCGGCTACGACGTCGTGGTCCTGAGCCACGTGCTGGAGCATGTACTCGGAATCCACGAGGCACTCGCCTGTATCCACCGGTCGCTGGCACCCGGCGGGCTCCTCGTGGTCGAGGTCCCCGACTCGCACCGGTTCCATGAGCACCTGCACATCCCGTATCAGGACTTCAATACCGAGCACATCAACCACTTCTCGCCGGCCATCCTCTCGGCACTCGTCGAGTCGGCGGGGTACGAGTGCCGGGCGCTGCAGGAGGACATCGCCGGTGCCGGCCCCGATCACCCGTATCCCGTCGTGCGCGGCGCATGGCGACGCGTGGACGGCACGCGGCCGATCCATGTGGGTGACGCCGACCGCAGCGCGCACCGGGAGGCACTGGCGGCCTACGCGGCCACGAGCGAGGAGATGTTCCAGCACATTGACGCCCGCACCCTCGAGTTGGTCGGGGACGATGAGTTCGGCGTCTGGGGTGCCGGGCAGTTCACGATGAAGTGGGTGCGGCGTGAGGCCTTCCCCATTGACCAGCTCCGCACCGTGGTCGACAGCGCGGCGTCACGTACGGGGCTGCGGCTGCTCGACCATGAGGTCACCGCCCCGGGACGGGTGCCTGAGGGCGCGTGGCCGCCGGTGATGCTCGCCGGATCCGCCTATGCTGCGGCGGCGATTGCAGAGGCGGCTGCGCGAATCGGCATCACCTCGCGTGTGGCCTCCCCGTTCGGGCCCTGAGGGTGGCCCGCAGCGGAATCCCGACCCGCACGAGGAGCAGTTCTTGACGATTCACCGTGAACCCTTCGAGGACCTGTTCGTCCTGGAGATCGCCAACAACCACTGGGGCAAGGTGGACCGCGGACTGCGGATCATCGAGGAGTACGGCCAGGTCGTGCGCTTCAACGGCGTGCGCGCTGCTCTCAAGTTGCAGTTCCGCGACCCCGAAACCTTCATCCACCGGGACCACCGGGACCGCACCGACATCCGGTACATCTCGAAGACCGAGGCCACCTATCTGGCCCGCGAGGACTTCGCGGTGATCGTGGAGGCCGTCCGGAAGGCGGGGTGCATCCCCATGGCCACGCCGTTCGACGAGGCCTCGGTGGAGTTGTGCGGCGACCTCGACCTGCCCCTGGTCAAATTGGCGAGCTCCGACCTGAACGACTGGGTTCTCATTGAGAAGATCGCCACGCTCGGGGTGCCGGTTATCGCGTCCACCGGCGGATCGACGCTGAAGGACGTGGACGACCTGGTGACCTTCTTCGCGAACCGGCACATCCCCCTGGCGCTCAACCACTGCGTCTCGCTCTACCCGTCCGAGGACTCCGAGCTCGAGATCAACCAGATCGACTTCCTGCGCAACCGCTACCCCGACCTCACGATCGGGTTCTCGACCCACGAGTACGCCGACTGGACGGCGTCCATCATGATTGCCTACGCCAAGGGCGCCCGCACGTTTGAGCGCCATGTGGACATTGATGACGGCGAGCACGAGGTGTCCCCCTACTGCTCCCTGCCCGGCCAGGTGGACGAGTGGTTCAAGGCGTTCTGGAAGGCCAAGGAGATGTGCGGCGCCCCGGGTACCAGCAAGCGCATCCCGCCCAAGCGCGAGGTGGAGTACCTCGACGCGCTCATCCGCGGCGTCTATGCACGGCGCGACCTCGTCGAGGGCGACCTCATCACCGACGATGACGTGTACTTGGCCGTACCGCTGCTGCAGGGCCAGATGTCGTGCCGCGAACTCATCGCGGGCACGCGGATGGTGCAGGGGATCAGGGCGGACGAGCCCGTCCTGGTGGCCGATGTCGCGGGTCCGTATCTGGAAAGCCCGGCGCTGCGCCGGCTCATCGAGCACCGGGGCCTGCCGCGGGAGTAACGCCGGGTCCGCGCCCGGCGCGGACAGGAACGGCAGGTCCGCTCCCGGGCCTGCCCCCCCGGTCAGCCCAACGTTCCCCCGGGCGCGAGCAGGAAGGGCAGATCGGACGGTGCCGGCGCCAGCGCAACGGCGCCGGCGCCGGTGAGTTCGGCGGGAGTGCCGTAGCCCCACAGCACGCCGATGGAGCGGATGCCGTGGGCGGCGGCGGCCTCCACGTCGCCTGCGCGGTCCCCGGCGGCGATCGCCGTGGCGGGGCGGGCCTTCCGGATCGCCCGTGCGAACAGATCCTCCTTCGGCACCAACTCGGCCGCGCTCACAGGCGCATGCACACCCACAACGAACCGGCTGAGCCCGCTCCGGGCCAGCGCCGCCTCGGCGAGCGGCCCCGGCTTGTGGGTGACCACCACGATCGCGGTGCCGTCGGCGGCGAGGGCCGCCAAGGCATCGGGGATGCCCGCGAAGGGAGCCGACTGATACGTGCCGATCTCATCGAAATACGCCCGGAAGGCCCGGTTCGCCGCCTCGACGACCGGCCCGCCGCGGTCCCCGAGTTCGCGTTCAAGGGTCCGCAGGACCGGCGGGCCGATCCACGATCGCATCACGGCCTCATCCGGTGCCGGCATCCCGACGGCATCGAACGCCTTCCTCAACCCCATGACGATGCCCGGGGAGGAGTCAAGGATCGTGCCGTCAAGGTCGAGGAACGCGACATGCCGCGCCGTCATGACCCCGCCTGCTCACGCAGCCACTGCGCCGTCGCGGCGATCTGCGCATCGAGGGTCGCGGGTGTCACGCCCGCCCGGGCCGCGAGAGCCCCGACGCCACGCGGGTCGCCGAGGTAGTCGTCCGCCGGGGCACCCGGGTCGCGCGGGGGGCGCGAGACCGCCGCCGGGTCCGATCCCAGCACCGACAGCACCCGCGAGGCCAGGTCACCAACCTCCACCACCTCGCCTGCGGTCTCGAACGTCACAGCCTCCCCGGGGCCGATCTCGCCCACGGCATGCAGGGCAACGCGGAGCATGTCGTCAATCGCCATGTACGAGCGGCGCACGGGATGCGTCGCGTGAACCGAGATGGATCCGCTGTCAAGCGCCTGGAGGATCATGTTCCCGAGGGCGTACGTCCGGGGCTTGGTCATGTACGGCCCCGACACCGCAAAGGCCCGCACGATGCACAGGCGCCCGCCGGTCGCCGCGATCGAGTCGGTGAACACCGCCTCGTCCGCGAGCTTCGCCTCGCCGTACGCCTGCGTACGCGGCGGCACACGTACACCACGGGCAACCGACGAGGCAGCGCCCGACGAGAGGTACACGAGGTCGAGGGGCGCGAGGTGCTGGATCACCTCGAGGATGACCGATCGCAGCGCGGTGGTCGTTTCGCGATATGCGTCGGCGCCCATCGCCTCGACCTGATCCTGGGTCGGGAACCCCGCGTGGATCATCACGGTCGGGATGCCCGGCGCGAGGGCGCGGAGGGACTCCACGGGGACGACGGGCCGTCGGCCCGCGCGGTCGTCCAACGTCCTTCCCATGCGGGCGGCCAGCACCAAATGCGCCCCATCGGTCGGTCCGAGGGGCAGCACGACGTCGGTGGCCACCCTGCCGATCCAGCCGGATGCGCCGGTGATGATGGTGCGGTCTCCCGCGTCGGTCACGGGCGTCCCTCGCGGCACGACGCGCAGCAGGTTCCCCCGTCGGCGGTCAGCACCCTCCACCGACGGGGCGCACGGCCCCATCCGCAGGCGCGTCACGCATCGGGCCCGGCCGTCTCCACGATGTCCCAGTCGCCGAACAGGGTCACCGGGCCATACCCCGCTCCCCTCGGGAAGACGGTGAACTCGATCGCGCCGGGCACCTCATCGAGCCGACCGGCTCCCCCAAGGGCCTCGAGGCGGAGATCGATCCGGAACCGGCCTTCGAGGAGGGGGAGGCGCTCCGTCACGAACCGCGCCGTCTGCCGGGCCCCGATGACCTCCAGGCGACCCGAATGCCGGCTGGTCGTTCCCGTGATCAGGGCGCCCTCAACAGTCAGGATGTCCATCCCGATGACCGGGCGGACTTCGGGGTCGAGCACCTCGTAATCGACCTCGACGACGAAGGGATCGCCGGAGAGGAAGCGCCCCTTGTGGACCATTCCGTCGGTCAGGCGTACTCCATCGATCCGGGCACCCCACCGCGCGGTGGACGCGAATGATGCCTGCCCCTCACCACCGGTATTCGAGGCCAGGCCGTGGTGGTAATCCTCGAGCACCTGCTGGGGAGCCCCGTCGCCGACGATCCGGCCTTCCCTGATCAGGATCGCCCGATTGCAGACGGCCTGCACGGAGCTCTGGGCATGGCTGACGAAGACGATGGTCACACCGCGCGCCTGGAAGTCGGCAATCCGGGACATGCACTTCGCCTGGAACGCGGCATCGCCCACCGCGAGCACCTCGTCGAGGAGCAGCACATCCGGCTCCATCTCCGCGGCGACGGCGAAGCCCAGACGCATGTACATGCCCGTCGAGTACGTGCGCACGGGCGAGTCGATGAACGCCCCGAGCTCCGAGAAGTCGATGATCTTGTCCATCCGGGCTTCCACGACCTTCCGGGGCATGCCGTGGATGGACGCGTTGAGGATGACGTTCTCCCTGCCCGTGAAGTCGGGGTGAAAGCCCGCGCCGAGCTCGAGCATTGACACGACCTTGCCGCCGACGGCGACATCGCCCGTGTCCGGGGGGATGATCCCGGCGACGATCTTGAGCATCGTGCTCTTCCCGGCACCGTTCGCACCGACGACGCCCAGAGCCGTGCCTGGCTCCAGATACAGGTCGACGTCGCGCAGAGCCCAGATCTCCCGGTGAACCGTCCGCTTGCGCCGGAGGATCGTCTCCTTCAGCGTGGCGTTGCGCTCGACCAGCAGGCGGTACTTGCGCGACACGCCCTTCAGGTGGACGGCGCCTGTGGGGATCCCCGTCACAGTTCGATGGCGATGTCGCGCTGCAGTTTCTGGAACACCCAGTAACCGCCGGTAAGGAAGAGGACGCCGACGATGGCGATGTAGGACAGGAGCCATGCGGACGGCCACAGGCCCCAGAAGAGGGTGTCCTGCAGGGCCAGCACGAACGGCGTCACGAAGTTCAGGACCTCGAGCAGGTCAACCGCCCAGGCATGCGACGTCGCCAGTGGAAACGACGCGAATGTGTAGAAGATCGGCGTGAGGAAGAACCAGGGCAGCAGCAGCGCGGTGAGGATGTGCTCGACGTCGCGGAAGTAGACGTTCACCGCGGCCACGGCGAGCGAGATACCAACCACCATCATGGTCGTGAAGACGATGACCACGGGCAGCAGCAGCATCGCCCGCCGGTCGCCCGGCATGAAGATGAGGTTCAGGGGGATGAGAGCGACGATGATGACGCCCGCGGTCAGCGCCTGAGCCGCGACGGCGGCGATCGGCACGATCACCCGCGGAAAGCGCACCTTCTTGATCAGGTCCGCGTTGGCAATCAGACTCGTCGCGGCCACGGCGATGGAGTTCCCGAAGAACACCCAGAGGGCGAGGCCCGTCATCAGGAACAGGGGGTAGTGCGGAACGTCGACGACCTGGAAGAGAACGCTGAAGATCAGCGTGTACGACAACATCATCAACAGAGGGATCACGAGCGTCCACACCACACCCAGCCATGAGCCCTTGTAGCGGCCCCGGATCTCGCGGCGGGCGAGGTTCAGGAAGAGCTCGCGGGTCTGGGGGCTCAGGGAGCGCACCCACCGCACTGTAGTGGTGCGCCAACGCGCGAGATTGCCGCCTGGAAGCGATCAAGCACCTCGGGCCATGCGTAGCGCTGCCGCACGTAGGCGTGACCACGTGCGCCCATCTCGCGACGCAGGGTCTCGGATTCCAGCAGTGAGGCGAGCGCCTCGTCGAAGGAGGGCTGATCCGCGAACGTGAACCCGCCGCCGGCATCAGCGCAGTGGTCGGCCATCACCTCGGAGCCGGCGGCGACGATCACGGGAGTGCCTTCGAGCCAGGCCTCGAGGATGACGATCGAGAGGCTCTCCATCTCCGAGGGGTTCACCAGGGCGAGGGCCCCGGCCATCGCAGCGCGCTTCTCCTCCCCGGGCACGAAGCCGATGGCCCGCACGAACCCGGCGACATCGGCCGGTGGCTCCCAGCCGCCGGCGCCAATCGTCACCAGGCGGAGCGACGGATCATGGCGCCGGGCGAAGTCGGCCACGTACTGCGCTGCCACGTGAACGCGCTTGCCCTGTTCGAGCCGGCCCGCATAGAGCACGTAGCGATCGAGTCCGTGGCGAACAGCGAAGTCCGCAGGGGCCGGGGTGACCGGGGGGTCGAAGCCCATTCCCACGATGGTGCCCCGCACGTCACCCAGCAACCGGCGGGCAAGCCGCTCCTCGCCGCGTGCGTTGAAGAGGAGCACCGCCGACGAGCGGAGGACCGACTGGATGGACGGGAGGTACGCCCACGGCTCATCGTGCAGGCACGGAATGATCGCCGTGCGATCGGGCCAGGACTGAGCACCCCAGAAGGTGGTGCCGAGCAGGTACGGCGTGAACACGACGGCGTCGTACCCGGGACCCTCGTGGTCGATGAACCGCTGGAGGTCCCCTGACCACACGCTGGTGGCCAGCAGGTCTGCTTCGTCGAGCGGGGAGAGCCTGCCCTGCAGGGCAAGTCGGCCGGTGAGCAGACGATGCCGCGCAACGTCGCGTGGCGTCACCCGGAAGCGGTGGACCACCACTCCGCCCTCGGTGGTCGCCCCGGACGGGAGATCGTTGGCCCAGGTCTCGTTGCTCGACGCGCATGTCGTGGCGACCTCGACATCGATGCCCGCCTCGGCACTCCGGCGGGCAAGGGCGCCCATCAGGTTCTCTGCGCCACCGACCACCTCAGCCCCGTACCGAGGGGGGACCATTAGGATCCGCACATGCCCGACTCTACTGCTGTGCACCACGATGCGGAGGGTCCGGTGGTGGTGGACGACGGTGTTCCGCTCGACACGGTGCGCCATGCGCTTGGGGCCGGCCGCTGGATCAGCCGGGCACGGCAGGTGCCGGGGTGGGCCCTCTTCGTGACAACCGATGAGCGGCACGCAGTCACCGTGGCGGCGGCCGGCGTGCCGGTGGTGGTGGCGGATGACCCGTCCACGCTCCTGGAGAGCCTGCGCGCGCTCGACGACGGGGCGTTCGTGACCCCCCGTGAGGCCGAGCTGCTCGCATGGATCAACGCCATTCGCGCCGAAGAAGAGCGCAACCAGACCGATCGCCGGCGCCATGCCGATGAGCGGGTCGAAGCCCTGCAGGCGCACATCACGACGCTGACCGCGGCCATTGCGGCCATTGAGGCGAGTGGCGCGTGGCGTCTGGCCCGTCGCCTGTCATCGCTCAAGGGGCGCGCGGAGCGTCTGGTCAGGCCGGGCCGTCGCGGCTGATCGATGCTGGCGTCCATCGTCATACCCACGCGGGACCGCCCGGAACTGGTGCGCATGGCCCACGACACCGTTGCGCGCGCCGGCACATCCCGCTGTGAGACGATCTTCGTCGACAACGGCACCACCGACCCCGGTGCCCTCAGGCTGCTCGAGCGCTCGCCACACCGCGTCCTTCGTGCCCCCATTCCCTTCAGCTTCCCGCGGCTCGTGAACCGGGGGGCGGCGATCGCCCGGGGCGACGTGATCGTGTTGCTCAACAATGACGTCGAGGCCCGTGAGCCCGGATGGCTCGACGCACTGCTGGGGCCCTGCACGGACCCGGACGTCGGGGTGACCGGTATCACCCTTGAGTACCCCTCCGGGACCGTGCAGCACTGTGGCATCGGGTTCCGCGACGGCGTGCCCGTGCACTCGTACACCGGCTGTGAGTGGGACGCTCTTCCGGTGGGCATCCGCAACGAGGTGAGTGAGCCCGGGGCAGTCACCGGCGCGTGCATGGCCGTGCGGACCGACCTCTGGCATGACCTCGGCGGAATGAGCACGCCCTTGGCGACCAACTACAACGACGTCGACCTCTGCCTGCGCGCGCAGCGCTGCGGGATGCGCGTGGCCTGCGTCCCCTTCCGCGGGCTCGTGCACCACGAATCCGAGTCGCGCGGGACCAGGGCGACACCTGCGATCGCGGCGGACTGGCTGCTCTTCCGCAGTCGGTGGGCCGAGGCCCTCGCCCGGCCCGCGCCGGCGCACGCTGGCGCCACCGGCTGATCACCCCGCCCTGTCCCTGCCCCGTGGGGACCATGCACTGACGACGGCCGGGACTCAACCCCCCCGTGGGCCGGCCAGGAGGGGGCCCACCGCCTCACGAGCGCCCGGGAGGGCATCAATGAGCCGATCAAGGACGGCAGGCCAGGCATGGTCAAGGCTGAACCGCCACCCGGCCCGGCCCAGACCCCAGGCAAGCGGTGGGCGGGTGGTGAGGAGCTCGACCGCCCCTGCATACTCCGTGGCATCGGTGAAGAGCACGCCGCCGCCCGAGCGGCGCACCCGCGATGCCATTACCTCACTGTGCGCCGTGGCAATGACCGGCCGCTGGTGCGACCACGCTTCGAGCAGGACGAGCGAAAGGCTCTCATAGGGCGATGCGGTTGCCAGAGCCGCGGCGCCCGCGATGGCCTGGTGCTTGGCGGTCTCGTCGAGGAAGCCCGTGACATGCAGCCACGACTCCGCCGGGAGATCCATGACGGCGCGTCCGACCAGCACGAGATCCGCCCCATCGGGATTCCGCGACCTGTACAGGCGGTGGCCGGCGAGGAGGTCGGCGATCCCCTTTGATGGATCCACGCGGCCCACCGACACCACATAGGGTCGCGCAATGCCCCACTCCCCGGCGAAGGCCCCGGGGTCCGTCGGCGGGGGCGGGTCGATCCCCGCACCGACGACATGGCACTTGGCGGGGTCAACGTTGAAACGCCGGCGGATGAGGCCAAGTTCTTCGTCGGTATTGACGACGAGCCGGGGCGCACGCCTCACGAGGTCATCGAACAGCCGCAGCCGCAACGGGGGCTCATCGTGCATGGCGGTCATCAGCACCGAGCGTTCCTCAACGAGAGGGAGCCCGCGCGCAGTGGTCGCATAGAGGTAGGGCATGAACATGATGCCGTCGTACGTGGTTCCGTGCTCGGCGAGGTGCTGCTCGAGCGCAGGGCTGACCGGGCCCTGGGCATTCATCCAGGTGGCTTCGTCGTCCGCGCTGCGCGCGGGGTCGTTCAGGACCTGCGCGGACAGCGCATCGAAAGCGCGCTCATCGCGGGGAACCGGGACCGCGAAGCGCAGAATGCGCACCCCGTCCTCGTGCGATTGCCCCGCGGGGAAGTGGTCGGCCCAGGTGCGGTAGTCGAGCGCCGTGGTGGTCAGCACCGTGACGTCCATTACGGATGCGAGGCGCGTGGCGAACTCCCTGGCATGCGTCTCGATCCCGCCGTTGACCTCGGGTCCGTACCGCGGCACCACGATGGCGAGTCGGTACCCCATGATCACCGCAGGAGCGGGTCGACGGCGTCGAGGATCCGCTCCCCCAGAGCGTCAGGGCGCATCTCGTCGAGCCGCCGGAGTGCATTGGTCCTCAGCCCACGACGAGTGGCGGCGTTCACGAGAACCTCTGCGACCGCCTCGCCGGCCACGGCGACATCCCGCCCGGGGACGAGGAGCGCCGCCCGCCCGGCGGTCCCGGGCACCCCGCCCGCGGCACGCGCCACCACTGGCAGTCCTCGTGACATGGCCTCGAGCACCGGAGCACAGAAGCCCTCGTGCTCGCTCATCGTCACGAATGCGCCCGCATTGGCGTAGGCACGGTCTCGCTCCTCATCGGTGATACGACCCCGGAACGTCACGCCGCCCTCGACACCGAGCGCGCGGGCGAGGCGAAGCAGGTCGTCGCGGTAGGCCCCGTCGTCGGCAAAGGCACCGATCACGACGAGGGACGCCTCCGGAACGCGCTCCCGCCGCACGTAGGCAAGCACGCGGATGAGATCGTCCACGCGCTTGCTCGGCACCACACGCCCGACGAACAGCATCGTCGGGGGCACGGTCCCGCGAACGTCCGGTGGCGTCGGCAGGTCGAGCACTAGGGGGATCACCGCGACATGCGTCCACCCCGCTTCCCGGAGTTCAGCGGCGTTGTACTCCGAGTCCGCGATCGTGACGGTCGCCCGGCGACGCAACGATGGCAACTCACGGCGCGCCTCGTGGCACAGCCGGGCGACCGCTGGGTTCAGGGGCCGGACCAGATGGGCGGGGGTGATGTTGTGGTACACCATCCCCAGGGGCCCGGTTGCACGCCGCGCCCACGCCGCGGCGTCGCTCCAGATCGAGTAGCGCAGGAGAACGGGCGAACCGTCATCACGAGCCTCATGCAGCGGGCGCACGCTGCCTGCGAGGTCCGGGTGCACATGCTGGGCGTAGATGCCGCCGTCGATTCCGGCCCGTGAAAACAGGGCCTGCCAGGCCAGGGCCTGATTGGTGACCGCATCGCCCGGGGCCGCGGCAGCCACGAATTGGGTAAGCGTTGCGGTCACCGCCGGGCGAGAATCGCCACGAGTGGCTGCCCCACAACGACCTTGTTGATCGTTATCGCCAGCGCGTTCACCTGCGCCTCGAACCAATCGGGGTCCGGCGTGACCGGGGCCAGTTGGTCATCGGGGAAGGCACCGGCATACCGGACCTCCACATCCCTGAACCCCGCTGCCCGCAGAAGGAAGGCAATGGTCTCCGGATGGGTCGGTGGTGGCAGTCCCGGATCCCGCGTCCTCAGGGCAAGCGCGGCCGGCGTGGTGCAGTTGAACATCTCCAGCACGAGCCCACCGTGGTCCGCCAGGGCGGCATGTGCCATCGGCGCGAAGGTGAGCCACTGGTCCGGGGCCAGGTGATCGCCCAGACCGAGTGCCGTAATGCCCCCGAGCCCCGCGCCCCGGGATGCATCGAGGGCGTCGAAGGGATCGCCGATCTCGGCCCCTGCACCCGTGGCCTGCGGTCCGGCGGGCAGCGTGCCGTCCAATGCCACGGACCGGACGTCGAACCCACTCGCCAGGAGGTGGGCGGCGGCGACCCCGCCGAACGACAAGTCGAGGACGCTCGCGCCGTCCGGCAACACCACCCAGTAGGCAGACAGGCGCGCATCACCCAATGAGTCAATGTGTGCCCGCGCAACGGCGAGTTCCGCGACGCGCGGGTCAATCCGGAGTGCTCCCGGAGGGGTGGCCGGCGTGGCACGCTCCGCCGTGCCGAACCGGGCTTCGATGGTCGCCACCCGTTCGGGAAGGGCGAGATCCTCGATCTCCCGGAGCCGCGCGTCCACGGCGGCGATGTGGGCACCCTCCGCACTCGCTGCGGCGACCTGCCCGCGAAGGGCGTCAACCTCGGCCTGTAGCCGGGTGAGGTCGTCAAGCGCCGCCGAGACCTGCGTCGCGAGGTCGTCAAGCGTCGGAAGGACCGCACGTAACACAACGCGGCGTCCGGTCGTGATCGCCCCCCCGAGGACCTTGCGATCAGAGGCAGGAACGATGGGGTTGAGCCTCACCTCATGCTCGCCCGGCGGTACGGGGAACAACGCCGTTGCCGGGTCGGCACGGTGCGCACGATCGCTCAACTCCCGCATGAGAGCGTCCACGTCGAGCGGGCGACCCTCTGTTGCGTCATCCGACAGGGCATGACCTCCCCAGGTGGTTGCGGCGGGCGCGAACTCTCCTGCCCACGGACGTTGGGAATGCGGCGGATGGGTGGCCGGTCCCCGATCCCGCGGTGCAGTCGCCTGCGATTATAGGTGCGAATCCGGGAGTGCAGCGCCTGGGTCCACATCAGTGGCTGAAGGGCACGGACGCACGCCCGAGCGGGCTCCGTGCACACCTCGGATGTGGTGGTGGAGGGGTCCGTCGAGGATGATGCGACCTCCTGGTGTCTGTGAGGCTGGGGTCAGCCCGGGGCCGTCCGGCCACCGCGCTGGCGGGGCCCCGGCGTGCCGCCCGGCGGGCGCGGAGCCGGGTCGCTGGGGACACCGGTCAGCCACCGGGGCCACCCCGCCGCCCCCCGGACCTCCGCAGCCGTCGTCGCGCCCCGGTCGCCGCGAGCATCACCTCACCCGCCGCCCAGGCGGTGGCGGCGAGCGCGGTGCCCCGCATGCCGTGGCGATGCTTACGGATGAACGGGGCCATCGTGCGGAAGTAGGCAGCGTTGGCCAGCGGCGGACGCCGGCCCGCCAGGTTCGAGCCCGCACCCACGTGCACGACGTCGACGCCCGGCCAGTAGACCACGCGATAGCCGGCCGCGATGAAGCGCAGCGACAGGTCCATGTCCTCGGCGTACATGAAGAACTGCTCGTCGAACCCCCCGACCCGTCGCATCGCGTCGGCGGGCATGAGCATGAAGGCACCCGAGACGCTCGCGACGTCGAGCACCTGACCATCGGGGACATGCCCCATGGTGTAGCCGCGCGACCGCGGACCCATCAGTACCCGGTCGAGGCCCGTGAAGTAGCAGAACGAAGACCAGAGGGTGGGGAAGCCCCGGCGGCACCGGCGGTCGAGGCGGCCCTCACGGTCCACGAGCCGGGGCGTGAGCACACCGATGTCCGGATGGGCCCACAGGTAGTCGAGGCACGCGCGCAGCGACCCGGGCGGCAGGACCGTGTCGGGGTTCAGCACCAGTACGGCGCGACCCCGGCTGCGGTCCAGGGCCGGGTTGTTCGCGCGGGCGAACCCGACGTTGCGCTCCAGCACGTCCACATCGACCCCGCCGTAGGACCGCGCGGTGGTGGCAGTGCCATCACCCGAGGCGTTGTCGACCACCCGCACCTCCATGTCCGCATCCGCCCGATTGGCCGCCAGGCTGTCGAGGCACCCGGCCAGCAGGTCGGCGCAGCGATACGCGACGATCACCACACTGACCTCGGGGGGGCTCATCCCCTCCACTCGAAGGGCAGGTCATCGGCGATGTCGGCGAGCAGCGGCGCGCTCGCATCGCGGGCACTCACCGAATGCGGGCCACCCGGCCACTCGACGCCGATCGTGGGGTCGTCAAAGCGGATGCCACTGTCACCCCCGGCGTCGTAGTAGTCCGAGCAGCGATAGACCACATCGGCCACCTCGCTCAGGACCACGAAACCGTGCGCGAAGCCGACGGGGCAGTACATCTGCAGTCCCCGGACGTCGTCGAGTTCCCAGGCCTCCCACTGGCCATAGGTGGGTGACCCCCGCCGGAGGTCGGCGGCAACGTCCATGATCACCCCCCGCGCGCAGCGGATGAGCTTGGCCTGAGGGCGTCCGCCCACCTGGAAGTGCAGCCCACGCAGGACCCCGCGGACCGATCGGCTGTGGTTGTCCTGCACGAAGTCCTCGGTGATGCCGAGATCGGCCATCGCGTCGCGGCGGTAGGTCTCCTGGAACCAGCCCCGGGTATCGCCGTGGATGGACGGTTCGATCACCAGGAGCCCGGGCAGCCTCGTCGTGAGCAGCCTCATACTGCGCCCTCCCCGCGGTCGCCGCCACGGCGCATCACCTGGCGGGCCTGCTTCCCCGTACCGCGCAGCATGCTCTCGTCTGTGCGGAAGTAGATGGCCTCATGGGCCACCAGCCCGACGGCCGCAGCGATCGCGTCAATGGCGATGATCCTGCCCGCGGAGTCACCCCACACCGCGAGGAGCGCGATCTGGATGAGCGCGAGCACGCCGATGACCCAGGAGAAGCGGTTGTCCCCACGGGCCACATGGTGGTTGACAAGGATCAACAGTGCCCCGAGCAGGGTGGTAGCGGCGAAGAACGGCAGGACCAGGGAGGCGGCAGGATCGTAGGCCGATCCGAAGGTGATGGCGGTGATCGGCCCGCCGAGCGGGATGGCGAGCACCACGGCCACAACGCCCGCGACGGCCATGAGGAGCACGCCGATCGCGAGCAGTGATCCCGTCTCCTTGCCATGGGCCCGGCGCTCGGCCACACGCGGCAGCAGGACGGTGATCAGAACCGTGGGCACCAGCATCAGCGCCTTGGCGATGATGGCGGCGGCGCTGAAGTACCCCGCCTCGCGGCCGCCGATGTTGAGCTTGGCAGCGATGACATCCACGTTGGTCAGCACGGCGATGCCGGCAAGCCCAACTGCCGTGACGCCGATGCCCGAGCCGAACGCCCGCCAGGCGGCGCGGGATGGCCGGGCCCGGCCGCGCAGCATGTCCCGCGTGAGCCAGAGGCCAACCACGGCGCCCACTGCCGCAGGGATACCGGTTGCTGCCATCGTCGACTCGACCTGGGTGAGGAGCGGCAGGGCGAGAAGCCCCAGGAGGAACGGCGGGCGCAGCACCCCGGTCACGCCGTAGGTCCATGCGAACCCCCCATAGCGATGAGCGCCCTGCAGCGCGCCCATGGCCAGAAGGACGGGGACGATGGGGACGATGCTCCAGTACGTCACCACCAGGGCACCCGCCGGGATCGGGCTCGCCTCCGCCGCGATAACCGTGACTGCCGTCGCCACCGTGGCCAGGCCCGCGGAAGCCCCTGTGGCCAGCACCACCGCGCGGCGGTAGACGGCTGCGACCTGCGGATCACCCGAGGGTGCCGACGCAACCATGCGCGCCGAGGACCACTGGAGAGCAGTGAGAGGAAGGGAGGTAACGACGATCACCGACTGCAGCGCGGCTGCGAGGCCGTACTCCTCCGGGCCGAGAAGGCGGCCTGCGAGCAGGTAGAACAGATAGACACCGACGCTCCACGCGCCCAGGCATGCCGCGATGATGCTCATGCTGTGGACGGTGCTGCGTGGGTCGCGCGTGGTCGCCGGCTCGGGCACGTGCGAATGGTAGAGGCGTGCCGCCGGTGAAAACGCGTCCCGGCCGCAGGGTCACATGTCGCTCGTCCCGACTGATCTCTGGACGTACAACACAGACAATGCCCCTGAGCCGCGGTGGCTGGTCGTCACGGACCTCAGCGCGGTACCCGATGCCCTCGAGGCGGGGGCGTGGACGCCCCCTCACGGGATCGCGCGGTCGCCGTCGTCAAGCGGATCCCGGGCGCCGATCCCATGAGCGCATCGCCGTGCTGCGGAGGAACCTCGGGTACGAGGCGCCGATCGCAGCGGACCTGAGCATGCCGCACCGTACCGCGGGCTTCGTGCAGGACGCCGATCTGAGAGGTGGCGCCGACCCCTGCCCGGGCTCTGGCACCGCACCGCCCGATGGCGCGGGTATCGTCCGTGCGGACATGCCGATGCCCACCAAGGAAAGCGGTCGCTGTGGCTGAGTGGACCGGGGAGCGCTTCATCCTCGGGGCGGGGAGTCCCGAGGTGCACCACGAGCACCTGCACCGCTACCACCTTGCCGGCCTGTTCGCCGCAGGGCGCCGTGTCCTTGATCTGGGATGTGGAAGCGGCACAGGTTCCGCGATCGTTGCCGCCGCGGGTGGGGTCGTGTCGGCCGTGGATATCGATCCGGATGCGGTCGTCCATGCCCAAGGTGCCTACGGCGCAACCATGACGTTCGCCGTCGCGTCGGCAACGGATCTTCCATTCCCCGACGACGCCTTCGATCTGGTCACCTGCTTCGAGGTCATCGAGCATGTGACCGAGCAACGCGAGGTGGTCGCGGAAGTCGCCCGGGTGCTTGCACCAGGCGGGGTCCTGATCATCTCGACGCCCATGCGCGAGGAGTACAACCGGGGACTCCTCCGCCCGAATCCGTTCCATCTCCGTGAACTCGACCACGATGAATTCGCTGCGCTGCTGGCGGATCACTTCCCGGACATCTCATTCATGGGCCAGCGATCAATCACGGCCTCGGTGATGTGGCACGAAGGAGCGACCGACCGGCTGCAGATCGCTGACCCACCGACGATCCAGCAGGTCTGCGCGATGACCCCGGTCTACGAGGTCGCCGTGTGTGGCCGCGGGATACCCCCGGTCGCGTCCGGTGCCTCGCTCTACCTCGATCTGGATGCGCAGGGGGCTCTGGAACCGTCGCTCGTCACCCAGGTGCGGGATGCCCGGATCGAACTCACCGACGCAGACCAGCGCGCACGACGCCTGGCCGCACACCTGCACCGGCTTGAGGCCCAGGTCGCCGCGACCTATGGACGGGACCAGGCGCCAGAGGGCCCTCTGGCCACGTAGCGCCACGGACCCGGGCCCCGATCCGTACCGTCGCGCCCGGAGCAGCGCTTGCCCCTGAACCGTCGTGTCACGACGACCCGGCAGGCCCGTTCCCGCCCGTGGACGCGGCGATGATGACGTCGACCGATCCGAGCCACGACCGCAAGGCCGGTCTCGCCCGATCCCGCGTCGGCGCGGTGCCAAGCAGGGAGAAGGACCACGGCGTGAGCGTCCTCAACGACTGCCGCAGCCCTCAGCATGGCCGCCCCGGGGTCGCCAGCGATCGTTCCCGGGGCGACATGGACAGGATGGGTATGCCGACTCTGAGGAGCAGAGCGACGGCGAGTAGGGTGGGGTGGCAGCGCACCTGCGGGACTTAGGGGATGGCGGCGCCCGGTGCGCGGGCACCGCCGGAAACAGGGGGCAGCGTGGCCATACGATCCGTCGTTGTCACCGGCAACTGCAACTTCGGCGGGGTCGTCGAAGGGCTTGCCGTGATCGCGCCCGGCCTTGAGGTGCGCGGCTTCGCCCAGTGGGATCTCCAGACGGACGATGCCCGAGGGGAGGCCGCAGATGCCATCGCGGCCGCCGATGCCTGGGTTCGCATGCCCCTGCCGGAAAACGACGACATCGCCTCGCGGGTCGCCGCACGTGAGGTGGTTGACCTTCCCAACGTCGTGTTCAGCGCGTTCCATCCGGATGCCATCTATGCCACGCGGAGCGACGGATCGATCTTCCGGGGGCTCACCGACTACCACTCAGCGATCGGCCTCTGGGCGTGGCGTCAGGGGCTGTCACCCGATGCCGCAGCACGTCTCTTCACACCCGAGGTCATGCACCGCCTGACCTACGATCGATACTGGGGCCCGTGCGTCACCGAGTTGGAGGCCGCCTTTGCCCGGTCATCGCTTGCCTTTCCCGCGTTCTGGATGCGTCTCAAGCGAAGCGGCGTCTTCATGCACACCATCAACCACCCGACGGGGGCCACCTTGGCACTGCTCGCGAAGGCCACTGCGGTACGGCTGGGCGCGGCGGACGACGTATGGGAGGTGCCGGCCGAGAGGTACACGCGGGACTTCCTCAGCCACCTCGTGTGGCCGGTCTATCCCTGGGTGGGGGAGCGCCTGGGGGTGGAAGGCTGCTTTCGGTGGAAGATCGAGGGCCGCACGCTCGGGAGCCTCGAGGAATGGCTCGCGGCGACATGGGACGTCTATGCCGACACCCCACGGGACGACGTCATCACGGACCGCATCGACGACGGTGCGTACGACACGGTCCTGGGCGCGGCCGCAGACAGCATCGGGGTGAGGTTACCGTCATGAGCCGGCACCCCTATCAAGGGCTCTCGGCGGCGCACTTCTGGTCGCGGTCCGTGGCGGCGCCGGGTGCCCACGAGATCGACCCGATGGTCGGCACACCCTTCACGATCACCGAGGCCGATCGGGTCGCGACCATGGGCTCATGCTTCGCACAGCATCTGTCGCGTTTCCTTCAGGACGCAGGGCTGAACTACTTCGTGCCGGAGGCCGGGGACCCCGCCCATGGCTACGGGGTGTTCTCGGCGCGATACGGCAACGTCTACACCGTCCGGCAGGCCGTCCAACTCTTCGACCGGGCGCACGGCGCATGGCAGCCCCTCGACTCTGCGTGGCGTCATGGTGAGCGCTTCGTTGATCCGTTCCGGCCCCAGGTGGAACCGGAGGGGTTCGCATCGGAGGCCGCCCTCGTGGCGGATCGTGAGAGCCATCTCGAGGCCGTACGTCGCATGTTCCACGAATCGTCGGTACTGGTGCTGACCCTTGGGCTCACCGAGGGGTGGCGCGACCGGCGTGACGGTGCCGTGTACCCCGTGGTGCCGGGCGCAGCCGGCGGCACGTTCGACCCCGAGCGGCATGAGTTCGTGAACTTCACGGCGGCTGAGGTGGCTGACGACCTGCGGGCGCTCATCGACAGGGCCCGCGAGATGAACCCCAGCCTGCGGTTCATCCTCACTGTGAGCCCGGTGCCCCTCATCGCCACGTATACCGATGCCCACGTGCTCGCCGCGACGACCTACAGCAAGTCGGTGCTGAGAGTGGCCGCCACCGAAGCAGAGCGTACGCGGGAGAACGTCGTCTACTTCCCGTCCTACGAGGTGATCACCGGTGTCGCAGCCGGCAACGCCTATTTTCAGGACGACCTCCGGTCGGTGTCGGATCGCGGCGTGGCCCATGTGATGCGTGTGTTTTCACGCCACCTCCTCGACGGGGTCGCTGAGAGCACCCACGACCAGAATGGGGGCGAGCGCGTCGCGGACGAACTGCGCCGCACCGCTCAAGTCGTGTGCGACGAAGAGGTGCTCGGAGCGGGCTGAGTAATCTCCGGATGCATGCAGGCCCTGATCACAGGCATGACGGGCTTCGTCGGCGGCCACTTGGTGCGCTCGCTACTGGCCGACGGCTGGCAGGTCCACGGCACCCTCCTCACGTCCATTGCTGAGACGCCGCCGCCGGGCACAACTGGGACCCCCGTCAAGATCACGGACGCCGCCGCCATGTCCGACCTCATGGCCGAGATGCGTCCAGACGCCATCTTCCACCTGGCGGGCGCGGCATCCGTGGGCCAATCGTTCGGCGACCCCGGTGGTACGTGGGAGGTCAACGTCGAGGGCACGCGGGGGGTGCTTGAGGGAATGCGCCAGTCGGCGCCCAACGCGCGCATGGTCATCGCGCTGTCGGCAGAGGAGTACGGCCGGGTGCCCCTCCGCCAGCTGCCCGTGACCGAGGACACCCCGCTGAATCCCCTGTCGCCGTACGCCGAGAGCAAGGTGGCGGCCGATGAACTCTGCATGGAATACCGCCGCACGCACGGCCTCGCGGTGCTGCGCCTGCGGGCATTCAACCAGCTGGGACCCGGACAGGATCCCCGCTTCGTCGTGCCATCCATCTGCAAGCAGATCGCCGACGCCGAGATGGCAGGTGATGCTGCATGCCGACTGCATCTCGGCAACCTCGACACCCGGCGCGACTTCCTCGACGTACGAGACGTGGTGGATGCCTATCTCCTGCTGATCGAGCACGGCGATCCCGACCGGGCGTACCTGGCCGGGCGCGGGCAGTCGCAGTCCGTTCGCGAGCTCGTGGATATCGCCGTATCGCTCGCGCGCATCCCCGTTGAGGTGGAGTCGGATCCATCACGGGTGAGAGAGGGCGAGCAACCCGACCTCTATGCTGACCCCCGTGCTCTCAAGGAGATGGGATGGGCGCCCCGTATCCCGGTGGAGCGATCCATCGCCGATACGCTCGACTACTGGCGCGAACGCGCCCACATGGAGGTTGGCTAGCCCGTATGGCGCAACGCGCACTCATCACCGGTGTCACCGGGCAGGACGGCTCCTACCTCGCCGAACTCCTCCTCGGCAAGGGGTACGAGGTCTGGGGCGTGGTGCGCCGCTCCTCTACCGAGAACTACGAGCGCATCGAGCACCTGCGGCACCGGCTGCACCTGTGTCAGGCCGACCTGCTTGACCAGCCCTCCCTGACCCAGGCGCTCATCGAGAGCGAGCCCGACGAGGTGTACAACCTCGCGGCCCAGAGTTTCGTCCCGACGTCGTGGACGCAGCCGGTACTCACCGCCGAGTTCACGGCCGTGGGCGTCACCCGGCTGCTCGAGGCGATCAAGCAGGTGAACCCCCGGATCCGTTTCTACCAGGCGTCGTCCAGCGAGATGTTCGGCAAGGTGCTCGAGGTGCCGCAGACTGAGTCCACGCCGTTCTACCCACGCAGCCCGTACGGCGTCGCCAAGGTCTACGGTCACTACATCACGGTGAACTACCGCGAGAGTTACGGCATGCACTGCTCGTCGGGAATCCTCTTCAACCACGAGAGTCCGCGACGCGGATTGGAGTTCGTCACCCGCAAGGTCACGGATGGCGTCGCGCGCATCAAGCTCGGGCTCGCGACAGAGCTGCCCATGGGCAACCTCGACGCCAGGCGGGACTGGGGCTTCGCCGGTGACTATGTCGAGGCCATGTGGATGATGCTCCAGCAGGATCAGGGCGACGACTACGTCGTGGCCACTGGCGAGGCGCACACCGTCAGGCGACTGGTCGAGGTCGCCTTTGCCCATGCCGGGCTCGACTGGGAGGACCATGTGACCCTCGATGATCGCTTCGTGCGGCCGGCGGAGGTCGACCTGCTCGTCGGTGACCCCGGCAAGGCACGGGACACGCTGGGGTGGCAGCCGAAGGTGGGCTTCGAGGACCTCGTGGCGATGATGGTGGATGCTGACCTGAGCAGACACGGGGTACTCGCATGAGCCCCGAACGCGTAGAGGACGAGGCCCTCGGGAGCAGTGCCGACCTCCTGCTGCAGGTGCATGCGCTTGAGTGGAAGGTGAAGGACCTCGCCCATCGGAATCAGGAGCTGAGTGACGCTCTGCGCGTGGCGACCGACACACTGGGCGTGGTCTACCGCTCACGCGGGTGGCGGCTGCTCGAGGCCCTCCGGGGGCGCTGAGACGTGCCGGGTTCTGATGAGAGCCCCGCGGTCCCATCCGGTGCCAACTCGTTGACCGGCGCCAGCCCGGCGTTCGTGCGCGTGCCTGCCCCGGTTGTCTCCGTCGTCATGTGCGCCAAGGACGAGGCGGCGATGACCCTGAATGCGCTGCGGGCCCTGCGTACGCGGACCCCCGAAGGCCTTATGCAGGTCATCCTTGTGGACGACGGGTCGCGCCCTGAGGCGCGAGCAGTGTTCGCAGCGCTCCACGGAGTGGACCTCGTGCGCCATGAGGAATCCGTCGGGTTCCTCCACTCGTCGAACCGAGGCCTCCGGGTGGCCCGCGGTGAGTTCGTGGTCTTCCTCAACAACGACACCGAGGTGCAGCCCAACTGGCTTTCGCCCCTGCTGGCGGCGATGGAGGATCCGACCGTTGGTGCGGTCGGATCACGCCTGATCAACCCCGATCACACCGTTCAGGAGGCGGGCGTCACCCTCTGGTCCGACGGCACCGGGCACGCACGTGGGTCGGGCGCCGGTGTGGCCGACGACGAGTGGCTGTCGACCGCCGAGGTGGACTTCTGCTCGGGTGCTGCCCTCATGGTCCGGCGGGCGCTGGTCAATGCAATCGGGGGGTTCGATCTGCGCTATGTCCCCGCGTTCTACGAGGATGCCGACTTGTGCTTCGCGGTCCGCGCGCGGGGCTTCCGCGTACTCGTGGCCCCCGCCTCTACCGTCCTGCACCACGGCGGGCAGTCCTACGGTGCAGTGCCGGCGGACGGGTCGCCGATTCCTCCCGGCCGGCTCGGGCAGTTCCGGAACGAGCCGGTCTTCTGGGCCCGATGGTGGCGGACGCTGTCGCACGACCACCTGCCCCCGGGATCGCGGGCGGGTCTCGTTCCCTTCAGGGCCCGCGATCGCCCCCGCATCCTGATCGTCGATGCCTGGATACCCGCCCACGACCGGGACGCCGGTGGACTTCGCATGACCTGGATCGCGCGACTGCTGCACCGCATGGGGGTGGACGTGACGCTCTGGGCGCTCGGGGGGCCATCACGAGCGGGGTACGCGGCGGCGTTCCGCCAGGAGGGCATTGAGGTCTGGCACGGCGATGCCGGCCATACGTTCGTCGAGAGCCGGGCCGGGCTCTGGGACCTCGTCATGGTCAGCCGCCCTGACGTCGGCATCGCGGTGCTCGCCACCATCCGGAAGTGGTGCCCCCGGGCCCCACTGCTGTACGACACGGTCGACGTTCACCACGTACGCATGGCGCGCGAGGCCGAGGTATCGGGAGAGCCCGCGCAGAACTTCGGGACCATCCGGTTCTACGAGGAACAGATGTGTGCGGCCGCCGACGCAATCGTCACCGTCTCGGATACGGACGCCAACCATCTGAGGCCGCTGTTCCCTGCCGCCTCCTTCATCACCCTTCCGGTTGTGCAGCCGACCTGGCCGACCGAACCGCCGCCAGCGGGCGGGCGGGCGGGGCTGCTGTTCATCGGGGGCTACCAGCACGTACCCAATCAGGATGCGTGCCGGTGGTTCACGAATGATGTCTGGCCCCTCATGGGGAGCCACGACATGCCCGTCACATTCCTCGGTGATGGACCGCCTGACGATCTCATCGCACTCGCGGGGTCTCACGGCTTCACCGTTCCCGGTTTCCGCGATGACGTTACCCCGGATTTCAACGCGGCCCGGGTCTTCATCTGTCCCCTGCGCTTCGGCTCGGGGGTCAAGGGCAAGGTGTGCAACGCCCTCGCGGCCGGACTCCCCATCGTCGCGACATCCATCTCGGTCGAGGGCATGGACCTCGAGGCCGGGCGCGATGTCCTCGTCGCCGATGACCCGTCGTCATTCGCAGCGGCAGTTGATGCGCTCAGCCACGACGATGACCTGTGGGCCCGGGTGTCCGCGGCGGGGCTCACGCGGGCAAGCGCGTGGTCACCCGATGCGATGGAGGGGAAGCTCCACGCGCTTCTCGGCGATCTGCTGCCCCCACGCCAGTATCGGTCCCTGTCCCCGCGCAGTCGGTCGGCGCCCTGACATGGCCATCGGCTGCGGACGACGTCCTGGGGTGATGGGGACGGCTGCCCTCGTTCCCGTTGGCTACCCCCATGGGTCGCTGTCCGGTCGCGCGGAGACCGGCGGGGGGTGGGATCGTCGTCATGAATCCCCGGGAAGATCCCGTACCAGCGTTGTTGATGAGGGCAGCCCCAGCGGGCCACAGGCGCGATCGAGTGGATCACGCCGTCATACGTGTGGCAGCGGGCGGGATGGGTGCCGGCCAACTGACGGCCCCCCCATGCGGGGCGGCCCTGTCGTGGCCCGGTGGGTTTCCCTAGCGGTCGTCGTCTCGTTGCGCCGAATCGGTGGGGTGCTCCCCGCCGATGCGGCGCGCTCGTGCAGAGGAAGGACATGGCCGGTACCCGGGGGCGGCCCGGGGAGCGCGGTGCTCGCCCGGCCCGCCGTGGCCGTCCTCGAGGGCGCTGCGAGCGCCGGCGACTCGCTTCAACGTGCGTCCCAGTCCAGCACAGGACAGGGCAGGGGCAGTGCCGAAGCCGTATCGGCCAGCCGATCGCTCCAGTCCGGAGGCATGATGTGGCAGCCAGCCCACTGAGGTTGCGGGTGCAGATACCTCGACGTTGGCTTCTCGGCTCGAGCGTCTTCGTCATCGTTGCCGTCGCTGCGAGTTGGGCGACGCTGTCGCGCGCCGGTCAGGCGTTCTTCTACTCGGACGATTACATCGGCATCCAGCGGGACGCGGGGTGGCTCGACAGCGTGTTCGTCCCCTACGGTGGACACGTCGTCTATACAGCCGCCTTCGTATGGGACGGCTGGCTGGCCATGTTTGGCACGTCGAGTTACACGCCCTTCCTCCTACTCGCCATCGGGCTGACAACCGCAAGTGCAAGCCTGATGTTCGTTGTGGTAGGACGAATGCTCGGACCCTTGACCGGGGTCGCTGCGGCAACATGGGTGCTCTTTCTGGGCCCCGCATTCCACAATCAGCTGTGGGATCAGGCGAGCCTCAGCCTCATCGCTCTGTGCGCCCTACTCGCGGTGGCGCTTATCGGCCTGAGGACATCCCCTCGCGCGGTTGTCGCACTCGGGATCGCAGTCGTCGGGCTTGGGGTAGGCGGCCTGGGGGTTGGCGTTGCCATCGCATTCGTCTCGCTCGCCCTGTTTGAGCGCCGATGGCTCCTCGGAACCGCAATGGGGATGGGCACCTTGCTTGTTGGTCTTGCCTCACAACGGTCGCTGAGTCCCACACCCCGCGGCGATGAGTCCCTCGTCATATCGCTTGCACGTATTCCGATGTACCTTGCACAGGCGCTTCAAGACGTCGTCGGGGTATCACTCGCGCTGCCAGCGGGGATTGCGGGCGCGGTGGCTCTCATCGTCGGCGCGACCGTCGCTCTAGGCGCATGGGCCGTGTTTCGTGTCCCGCGAGGGCTTGTGCAGCGCGCCTTCCTTCTCACCACCGTGTACTTGACCTCCACATGGGCGCTGACCGCAATCGTCCGCGGTACGTCCGCTGAGGCGGAAGGCGCAGCAGTACCGAGGTATCTCGGGATCACCGGCCCGGCCCTTCTTGTTGCAACCCTGAGCGCCCTCGTGCTCATTGCACGAGTGGGGCAGCCGACCCTGACGGTCTGGGTTTCGACCCATCGCACGGGGCTTCGGGTTGGTGCAGGTATCGTCATTGTGGTTGCCGCCGTCGGCAACCTCCCGCTATGGCTGCAGGCGCGGGCGAATGTCTCGTACTTGGGCGCAACCAACCTCGCCAGGCTCGCGTTGATGCACGCCGGATCTCCATGGATCGATCCCGCGTTCACGCCGCCGGGCGAAGGCCTTGCCTACATCCGCCAGGGCCCAATCGAGAGCGCGTGGATACGCCGGGGCGTGCCGCTCCTGGATATTGAGGCCCTGCGTCGTCAAGGGCCTCAACCGGGGATCGACGATGCCTACCTTGACACGGCTATCGCAGCTGGCGCTTTCTCGGTTACGCCACGGGTCGCGGCGCCAGTCCACCACGGGCGATGCCGATCCGTGATTCGGTTACCCGCTGACCACGGTGGGCGCATCCTCTTCTTCGGGGCGCCGAGCACCGTCGCCGTGAACATAGGCATCTCGACACCGAGACCCCTATCCGTGAGCACACCATCGGGCCTGATCCACGCTAGGCCCCTTCTGGGGGCCGGCACCGTGGTGATCAGAGCGGCGTCAGGCTGCCTAATGACCCGCGACCGGTAACGGTCCTGCCGGTCAAGTCCACGACCTCAGCTGGGACGCCCGCACAACCGTGATGTGCGAACCCTAACCTGCCCCCCATGGCCCCACGCTTCCGCGGCACCTCCGACTACATCGCCTCCCCCGACCTGCAGGCCGCGGTCAACGTGGCCGTCGCCCTGGAGCGCCCGCTGCTGGTGCGCGGTGAGCCCGGCACGGGTAAGACCCTGCTCGCCGAGGCGGTCGCCGAGGCCCTTGGGATGCGGCTCATCACGTGGCCGGTGAAGAGCACCACCCGGGCGCAGGACGGTCTGTACGTCTATGACACCGTGCAGCGGCTGTACGACTCGCAGTTCGGTGAGGGCGACCCCGCGGATGTCGCGAAGTACATCCGCCTGGGGCCGCTGGGGGAGGCCTTCGCCGCGCCGGAGCGCGTGGTGCTGGTGATTGACGAGGTGGACAAGGCGGACCTGGAGTTCCCCAACGACCTTCTGTGGGAACTCGATCGCATGTCGTTCCACATCCCTGAGACCGGCGCGGTCGTCTCGGCGGCGCAGAGGCCCGTCGTCATCATCACGTCCAACGCCGAGAAGGAACTGCCCGACGCCTTCCTCCGGCGCTGCGTGTTCCACTACATCGCCTTCCCGGACCCCGGGCAGATGGAGCAGATCGTGCGGGTGCACCATCCCGGCATCGATGAACGGCTGCTGGCCCAGGCGCTGGAGGGCTTCTACCTGCTGCGTGAGTTCGACGGCCTGCAGAAGCGCCCGAGCACCTCGGAACTCGTGGACTGGGTGCAGGCGCTTGCGGTCGGGGGCATCGACCCCGGGCGCATCGTGGATGAGCTCCCCTTCATGGGCGTGGTGCTGAAGAAGCAGGCCGACCTCGACATCGCCCGCCGGCACATGACCATCCGGGCGCGACGCGCAGCGATGGGTACGGAGCGCTAGGCCGCCCGGTGTTCGAGGGCCTCTTCACCGCGCTTCGCGACGAGGGGGTGCCGGTCGCGCTGGATGAGTGGCTCATGCTGCACGACGCCCTCGGGCGCGATCTGCACGGGAGCACGCTCTCGGGCTTCTATCTGATGTCGCGTGCGGTGCTGGTGAAGGATGAGGCGCACTACGACGGCTTCGACGTCGCCTTCGCCCGCTACTTCAGCGGCATCGAGACGGTCGGCGAGGGTGTGGACGACCGCGTCTGGGCGTGGCTCGATGCGAACCCCCGGGTCCTTGACCTCTCGGACGAGCAGCGCGCCCGGCTCGACGCCATGCGCGACCATCTGGACCTGGATGAGCTGCTCGAGCGGCTGAAAGAGCGGCTCGCGAACCAGTCGGCGGCGCACCACGGCGGCTCCGAGCACATTGGCACCGGTGGCACCTCGCCGTTCGGGCACTCGGGCTACCACCCCGGGGGCGTCCGCATCGGCGGGGAGGGCAGGTGGCGCACTGCCGTGCAGGCCGCCGGCGAGCGCCGCTACCGCGACCTGCGCACCGATCACGAGATCGGCGCGCGTGACGTCGGCCTGGCCCTCCGGCGTCTGCGGCACCTGTCCACCCGCCTCGATGGCCCGGCCACCGAACTCGACGTGGACGACACCATCCGCCAGACGGCGGACCACGCCGGGCAACTGCGCCTGTCGTTCCGCCGCCCGCGGCGCAACACGGTGCGGGTGCTGCTGATGCTCGACATCGGTGGCTCGATGGACGACCACATCCTGTTGCTCGACCGTCTGTTCACCGCCATGCATCAGGCGAGCCACTTCCGCGACCTGCAGGTCCGGTACTTCCACAACTGCGTCTATGACCACGTGTACGCCGGGCCCGGCATGAGCCCGAACCGGTCGGAGTCAACCCACCACCTGCTCGCGCAACTCGACCCCGACTACAAGTTGGTGATGGTGGGCGATGCCTGCATGGCCCCCACCGAACTGCTTGCCCCGGGCGGGGCCATGGACTACCCGCACATGAACGAGGAGCCGGGCACCGCGTGGCTTCAGCGGCTGGAGGAGCACTTCACGCACGCCGCCTGGCTCAATCCCCATCCGCGACGGCAGTGGGACACCATCCATGGGGCGTACACGCTCGGCGTCGTGCGGCAGATCTTCCCGATGTTCGAGATGTCGGTGGATGGACTCGACCAGGCCGTCCGGCACCTGATGGCCCGGCGTGTTCACGTCTAACGTCCAGACGTGCGCACACGCCTCGCCGCCCTCGCTCTCGCCCTTCCCCTCGCCCTCGGCACGGCGGCGACGGCGGCCCCCAATGATGTGATCGCCGACTACTTCCTCGATGGCCGGCTGGACGCCGATTACCCCGTCGGCGACCTCCGGGCCGCCCTCGCGTTCGCCCGGGAGCGCGTCGGGAGCGGTACGCAGTACACGGCCTTCGCCGACATCGTGGGTGAGGCGATCACCCGTGACCTCGCGGGCACCGACGCGGCCGCCGAGGAGCAGCTCAAGGCCCAGGAGCCGGGTGCCAACCCCCGGACCGAGACCACGCCACCGCCCGATCCCGCGGGGGTGGTGGAGCCGGGAGCCGATCTGCCGACGCCTCCGCCCACCGATCCGAACGGCGACCTGCCATCCGCGGTTCCCATCATGGGCTTCGTCGCGCTGGGCCTCGTGGCAATCGGCTCCGCATCCGCCATCATGCGCCGCCGGCGCCGGCCAGGCGACGCCACCAACCGGAAGGACCGCACATGACCCCACCCGCCCCGCCCTCGGTGGACATCCTCGCGCTCGGTAATGCGATCGTGGATGTGCTGTCGCATGTCGGCGAGGACGTCATCGGCGCGCTGTCGGTGAACAAGGGCGCGATGACGCTGATCGACTCCGTGCAGGCGCGGGAGATCTATGCCGCCCTGGGCCCGGGGGTGGAGTGCTCGGGCGGGTCCGCCGCCAACACGGTGGTGGGCGCCGCGATGCTCGGCGCGCGCACGGCGTTCGTGGGGCGCGTGAAGGACGACGCCCTGGGCCGGGTGTTCACGCACGACATCCGTTCCGCGGGCGTGCGGTTCGACACCCCCGCCGCCACCGGGGGGCCCGGCACCGCCTCATGCCTGGTGATGGTGACGCCCGACGCCCACCGCACCATGTGCACGCATCTGGGCGCATCCGTGGAGTTGGGCCCGGACGACGTGGACGAGGCCCTGGTGCGCGACGCGGCCGTGCTCTACCTGGAGGGCTACCTCTGGGACCCGGCCGGCGCGCGCGAGGCCATGCGCACGGCGATCCGCATTGCGCGCGACGCAGGCCGGGCCGTGGCCCTGACCCTCTCGGACCCGTTCTGCGTGGACCGGCACCGACGGGACTTTCTGGATCTGGTGGACAACGACGTGGACATCCTGTTCGCCAATGAGCACGAACTGACGTCGCTCTACGGCACCGATGACCTCGACCGGGCGTTCAACGAGGTGATCCCGCTCGTGAAGGTGGCGGCATGCACCCGGGGCGAGCATGGCGCGGTGATCGTGGGGGACGGGGAGACCCATCTGATCCCCGCGGAGCCCGTGGTGCGGGTGGTGGACACCACCGGGGCGGGCGACCTGTTCGCGGCCGGTTTCCTGACCGGTTGGACACAGGGTCGTAACCTGCATGCCTGCGGCCGCATGGGGGCGGTGGCCGCCGCCGAGGTGATCAGCCACCTGGGCGCCCGGCCCGAGGTGGACCTGCGGGCGCTCATGGCGGACCGGGTGCCGGGCTGAGTCACGACGCTGTGGCATACCGGGTGCTTTTCGTCCTGCAGATCCCTCGCGGAGTCGACCCCGGGGGTTGCGACGCGGCACCGAGGGCAGGGGGCCGGTGACGCGGATCCGCAGCGGGGGGTATCGCGCATCACGTCGCAGGCGCTGGCGGAGCGCGCCAGCGCTGCACTGCGGAACAACCGGCCGATCGCCACTATGGGCATACGGGCGGTGCCCGGACGCGAGGCGTACCCCGGGGACCGGGCCGTCACTCACGACGCCATGCGCAATGGCGGCCGCATCACACAATCCATGGGCCAACGCGTCGCGCCGACCGTGCCGGACCGGGTCAAGTCGCTATACGTGGTGTAAATCCACCCCGGCGCTGAGCCTCAGGGTCGGCCACCCGGGGTGTTCGTAGGATCGTCGGTGTTCCTTCCAAGAACGCTGACGAAAGTGAGGCACCCCAGATGGCCGACAACGGGAGTATGAGCCTGCGCGA
>SXGT01023217.1_pt1 | contig 52828 bp, 43 predicted proteins | sample 3176221 | NCBI WGS metagenome assembly SXGT01 (sample SAMN11356862, study PRJNA531348) | freshwater metagenome | isolation source: freshwater sample F1-120 | place: China: Fuxian Lake, Yuxi | collected 2017-12-25
AGTTGACCGTTTGTGCCGAGCCCCCAACATTTAACGCTCGAGTTGTCGAGCAAGGCGCAACTATGCGACGCACCAGTTGCAATCATCGTTGCGCTGCGACCAGTGCCAACTTCAATTGCCACCAAAGCGTCACCCATCTCATTGGCACCGTCACCCAAACTTGCGGTCGCCGATTGTCCAAGTTGCCCCGAACTACCTAATCCCCAACATTTCAATGTGTTGTTGTCGAGAACCACACAGGTGTGCGCCATGCCCAAGTCGAGATACCGCATCAACTCTCGTGTTTGTGTTGCCGCGCCAGAACTGTTGCTCACGCCGCCACCGGCAACTTCGGCGAGAACCCGGTTACTTAACAGCGATCCCGCAAATACCACAAAGGTCACCAAAGAAAGCAGACTTTTGCGAGACATAACGCGAGATTAGAAATCTCTGATATTCAGATGTCAAACTTTGCCCGAAGATTTCTCAAAACCTGTCGTCTGGCTCTGACTTCAGGTTTTTCTGGCAGAACCGATACTGTCGAGGACGGTCAACTATGAAGATCTTGCAGACTCCTGACGAATGTTTTGCGGGGCTTGCCGATTGGCCATACCCTCCCAGTTACACACTCGTTGATGCGACTCCGACCCCAGATTCTGTGACTCTGCGGGTTCATCATGTTGATACAGGTGCCACGCCGTCGGGTGAAACGATTTTATGCATGCATGGCGAACCGAGTTGGTCGTATCTGTATCGCAAAATGATTCGGCACTTCGTGGCTGCCGGTCACAGAGTCGTCGCGCCCGATCTGATCGGTTTTGGACGCAGTGACAAACCCACCGCAACATCTGACTACACCTATGAGCGACATGTTGATTGGATGACTCAGTGGCTTGTTACAAATGATCTAAACAATCTCACTCTGGTTTGCCAAGACTGGGGCGGGTTGATCGGCTTGCGTCTCGTTGCTGCAATGCCCGAGCGTTTTGCTCGAGTGGTTGCTGCGAACACTTTTCTGAATACCGGTGACCGCCCGCCAAGTGAGGCGTTTATGGCTTGGCGAAAATACAGTCAAGAAACGCCCGTGTTTAAGGTCAGCGCAATCATGCAGGGTGGTTGCAAAATAAAACCACTCGCCGACAATGTGTGTGCAGCTTACGATGCACCGTTTCCAGACGATAGTTACAAAGCCGGAGCCAGGGTGTTTCCAACTCTCGTACCAATTTCACCGCAAGACCCGTCGGCGATGGCCAATCTCGAAGCCTGGAAGTCGCTGCGAAAATTTGAAAAACCTTTTCTCACGGCGTTCAGCGATAGCGACCCGGTGACTGCGGGTGGTGACAAGTATTTTCAACGCGAGATTCCGGGCTGCACCGGACAACCGCACACAACGATCAAAAATGCCGCCCACTTTTTGCAAGAAGACGCCGACGAGAAGTTTGCCGAAGTCGTCAATCAATTTATTTATACGTCACGCCAGACCAACGGGACAAAACCAGCCTCGTGAGTTTGACTAAAAATCTAAGTCAAGTGCTGATACCCTGCAATCTCTGAGAGGTGCGTTAAATGTCTACCCCAGCTAACAAAACAACGAGAATTGAGCCGGCCAAAGGTCGGCTCGGAGTACTCACGGTTGGTTTGGGTGCCGTCGCATCAACCTTGATTGCCGGCGTTGAACTCGCCAAAAAAGGTATCGCACTGCCAATTGGATCGCTGACTCAACTTGACACGATTCGCCTTGGCAAACGCACAGAGAATCGCTCGCCGATGATCAAAGATTTCGTACCGCTGGCGAAACTAGAGGACATTGTTTGGGGAGCATGGGACCCGTTTCCGGATGATGCCTACGTTGCAGCACAACGAGCCGGTGTTTTGGAGGGCCCAAAACATGTCGAGGCGATTGCCGATATTTTGCGTGATGTGCGACCAATGAAGGCCGCTTTTGAGCGTAACTACGTGAAAAATATCGACGCCGACAACGTGATGGGAAAGATCTCAAAACGAAAAATGCTCGAAACGATTCGCGAAGACATCCATCGATTCAAAGATGAGAAGAAGTGCGAACGATTGGTGATGATCTGGTGTGCTTCAACCGAAATTTATCTCGAGGTTGGTCCACAACACCAAGACATCGAAAGTTTCGAAAAAGCCATCGACGCGAATGATCCAATGATCGCCCCGTCAATGTTGTATGCCTATGCAGCGATTCTGGAGGGCGTGCCATTTGCCAACGGTGCACCCAACTTGTGCGTTGACACCCCGGTTCTGCGCCAGTTGGCGACGGAGCGTGGCGTGGCGATCAGCGGCAAAGATTTCAAGACCGGCCAGACACTGATCAAAACGGTGTTGGCGCCGATGCTTAAAGCACGAATGCTCGGTCTCGCTGGCTGGTATTCGACAAACATCCTCGGCAATCGTGATGGCGAAGTTCTGGACGATCCCGAAAACTTTAAAACAAAAGAAGAATCAAAGTTGGGTGTGCTCGAGCACATATTGCAGCCAGAAAAACATCCTGAGCTTTATGGCAATGTTTTTCACAAAGTGCGAATCAATTACTACCCACCTCGTGGCGACAACAAAGAAGGTTGGGACAACATCGACATTTTTGGCTGGCTTGGCTATCCGATGCAAATCAAGGTCGACTTCTTGTGTCGCGACAGCATTCTTGCCGCTCCGTTGGCACTCGATTTGGTTTTGTTTTCTGATCTTGCCCAGCGCGCCAAGTTGGGTGGCATCCAAGAATGGCTGTCGTTCTACTACAAGAGCCCACAAGTCGCGCCGGGTTTATATCCTGAACATGATTTGTTCATTCAGCTTTCCAAGTTGAAGAACACCTTGCGATGGATGATGGGCGAAGATCAAATCACCCACCTTGGGCGCGAATACTACGACCAGGTCTGATCACCACGCCAAGCAACTTGGCGCTTGTTGTTGAGTAGTTATCCGATGATGTTGGTGATTGCGCCGCGATCCGCACCTTGGGCGAGTTTGGCGTATTTCGCCAACACACCACTCGTGTAACGCGGTGGGTTCGGCTTCCAACCTTTTTTGCGCTTCGCCAATTCGGCATCTGTTACGAGCAGATCAAGTTTCAACGAGGGCACATCGATCAAAATTTTGTCGCCGTCATTGATGAACGCGATTGGTCCGCCGTCTGTGGCTTCTGGTGCAACATGGCCGATACAAAAACCCCAAGTACCGCCACTAAATCGACCATCGGTTATCAACGCACAGTCGCTGCCGCGACCAACGCCTTTCATCGCACCGGTGATTGCCAGCATCTCGCGCATCCCGGGTCCGCCTTTTGGACCCTCGTAGCGAATCACGAGCACGGTGCCGGGTTTTATATCCCCCGACATGATTGCCGCCATTGCGCCATCTTCGCCGTCGAACACCCGGGCCTGTCCTTCAAAATGCATCTGATCTGCTGAAAGACCCGCAACCTTGACGACCGCACCGTTCGGCGCGAGTGAGCCACGCAAAATATTTAATCCGCCTTCGGCATGAATTGCATTCGACAATGGGTGAATCACTTCGCCGTCTGGCGCAGGGGGGTTCAACTCTGCCAAATTTTCAGCCATCGTCTTGCCGGTCACTGTCAGCACATCGCCATGCAACAAACCTGCATCGAGTAAATGTTTCATCACAACCGGCACGCCGCCAACACGATCAATGTCGGTCATGTGATATTTGCCGCCAGGTTTCGTGTCGGCAATGTGTGGAACCTTGGCCGCAATGCGATTGAAGTCATCCAGCGATAACGCCACGCCAGCCTCGTTGGCGATTGCCAACAAGTGCAACACTGCGTTCGTGCTGCCGCCGAGTGCATTAACAATCGCAATCGCATTTTCAAATGCTTTCTTCGTCATGATGTCGCGTGGATAAATACCAAGACGCAACAAATTGACCACTGCCGCACCGGCGCGTTGCGCATCGTCATCGCGGCGCGAATCAACTGCTGGTGGCGAGGCGCTGCCTGGCAAACTCATGCCAAGTGCCTCAGCAATGCTCGACATCGTGTTGGCGGTGAACATTCCACCGCAGGCTCCTTCGCCTGGGCAGGCTTCGCGTTCGATCTCTTCGAGTTCTTGCTGCGACATCTTTCCAGCCGCACAAGCGCCGATCGCTTCGAACACGGTGGTGATGTCGATGTTCTTGCCGTTGTGCACGCCGGGCAAGGTTGAACCGTTATAGACGAAAACACTCGGCAGATTTAGTCGGGCTGCGGCCATCAACATCGCCGGAATGCTCTTGTCACAACCGGCCAAACCGACGAAGCCGTCGAAGCGTTCAGCATGCATAACGGTTTCAACGCTGTCGCAAATTACCTCGCGACTAACTAACGAAGCGCGCATGCCTTCATGACCCATGCTGATGCCGTCGCTGACCGTGATCGTGCCAAACTCAAGTGCGACACCGCCCGATTCACGCACGCCAATTTTGGCGCGTGCGGCAAGTCGCTTCAACGATATGTTGCACGGCGTTACTTCGTTCCACGACGACGCGATTGCCACTTGTGGCTTCACCCAGTCGTCATCACCAAGACCAACCGCACGCAACATCGCCCGCGAAGCCGCTTTTTGATTGCCATCAGTTACATCGCGACTACGCGGTTTTACATTTACCGGTGTGCCGTTGTCGCGAACTGCCATAGATTAAGAGACTAGTTGTTTATCTGCTTTCGAACTCTTTAGATATATTCCAAGCACAGGTATTAGGTACGCGAAATAGGTGACTACTCGAATTCTCTCTGGGTTCGCGTGCCAGCCAAACAAGCCCTTCATAAAGTCATAAAAGGTTCCGCCTTTTGCCCAGATACCACTCTCAATCGTCCAAGCCGACTCGATTAGATAACCAGTCTCTAGACCGAGTAGTTCGCTGAATTCGTGCACTGTTTTACCTGCTAAACCTGCGGCGAACATCAACAGCAGAACTGCGGTGACGTTAAAAAATGTCTTGAGATTCACGCGGCTACCGGCCTTGAACACAAAGAAGCCGATGCCAATCGCGCCAACCAGACCAATTACTCCACCGATGACCACTGATGATCCAGAAGCAGTTTCTGTCTTTGCGCTGAGCAAAAACAGCGCGGTTTCTAATCCTTCGCGTGCAACCGCGACAAATGCGATCGTCACCAGAGCAGTCTTCGATGATGATTCAACTTTGGTGCGCAGATCGGCGCTCATATTTCGAGCGTTAGCGCGCATCCAGAAAATCATTTGTGTCAGTACAAGCGTTGCCGCAAGTGCCAAGGTGCCTTCAACTGCATATTCGACCTTGCCGTTCAAGCCATCGACGAGAACGTAGACGGCAATTCCGACGACAAGACACGCGGCTATTGCAACAAATGTGCCAAGCCAAACTGATTTATTCTCATCGCGGCGATTTGTTTTGGCGAGATACGTCAACAAAATTGAAATCACGAGAGACGCCTCGAGACCCTCGCGCAACGTAATCAAAAAACTTGAACCCATCAGTGAACTCTCTGTTCTATTTAAATCAATTTGTTAGGTATACCTAACACAGATTATGTTATCCCGATGGCGTTTGTAAAAATCGCTTCTTTACGACTATTTCTGCCGCTTCGACTGCAGGATTGCCGTCACAGCTTTGCCATCAGCCTTGCCTTTTGACGACTTCATAATCGCCCCAACCAAAGCCCCGAGTGCCTTTTCTTCGCCGTCACAATATTTTTGCCAAGCGCCTGGTTCGGCTGCAATCGCCGTGTCCACCATCGCTTCGAGCGCTCCGGTATCTAGTGCCTCAAACCCACGCTTGGCGGCAATCGCTGCAACATCTCCTCCACCGGCTTCGATCAAATCAGCTAGCAAAGTCTTGGCTTGAGTCGAAGTAACTTTCGCATCTCGTTCAAGAATCGTTAGAGCCGCCAAATCTTTTGCCGGCACTTTTGGTGTTGCACCTTGCTCGGCAAATGCCTGTTGCACGTATATGACCGAGCGTCGCGGATCGCCACCGTTGCCGACAACTTGACGAACATAGTCGTCTTGTCCACGCTCGACGACGACAAACGCCGACTCGCCATCTTTATCAATGCCACAAAGTTCGGCTAATGCATTGCGTCGTGCCGCCGGCAAAACCGGCAGCGCCGCGCGAACTTGATCGATCCAAGATTGCTCGGGCACTAGCGGCACCAAGTCTGGCTCTAAGAAATATCTGTAGTCGTCGGCGTCTTCTTTGGTGCGCAAAGTTTCGGTGCGACCAGATGCATCGTCCCAGTGACGAGTTTCTTGGCGCACGGTACCGCCGCCTTCAATCAGGTCAACTTGACGCCGCGCTTCATAGTCAATTGCGCGGCCCACTGCTCGAATCGAGTTGACATTTTTGATTTCACATCTTGTGCCAAATGGTGTGCCGGGCTTATGCACCGAAACGTTGACGTCACAGCGCATCGAGCCTTCCTCCATTTTTGCATCGCTCGCGCCGACGGCCAGCAAAATCGCGCGCAACTCGGCCACATATTGTCGGGCTTGTTCAGAAGTTCGAATATCTGGCCGTGAAACAATTTCAACGAGCGGCACCCCGGCGCGATTGAAATCAATCAGCGAATAATCACTGCCGTGAATTCGACCCGAAGAACCACCAAAGTGCGTCGACTTGCCGGTGTCTTCTTCAAGGTGAGCGCGTTCGATGCCGATGCGCACCTCGCCTGGCAACATTAAAAACCCGTCAATGTTCAGCGGATGATCGTATTGCGTTATTTGATAGGCCTTCGGCAGGTCTGGATAAAAATAATTCTTGCGATGAAAAGTGCAAGGTTGAACTTTGCAATTCAACGCCAAGCCAATTCGCATTGCAAGTTCTACGGCATGTTTGTTGAGAACTGGCAATGCGCCGGGCAAACCCAGAGTTACTGGGTCAATGTTTGTGTTCGGTTCGTCGCCGAAACGATTCGCGCTCGCGCTGAACATTTTTGTCTTGGTTGCCAACTCGACATGCACTTCGAGACCGACGACAAGTTGCCAACCGTTCGGCAATACTGCATCGTCGCTCACGATGCACGCTCGAGTTCTGCTGCAACTTTGAACATTGCCTGCTCGCCCATTGTCGATGCCAACACTTGAATACCCACGGGCATCGAATCGGCACCAACACCAAAGGGAACGCTCATTGCGGGGTGCCCCGCCAAATTGGTTGGAATCGTGAACACATCGCACAAATACATCGCCAATGGATTGTCTGTCTTTGAGCCGAACTTGAATGCCGTAGACGGTGATGTCGGCGTCAAGATCGTGTCGACATCTTTATACGCGCGCGCAAAATCATCCGAAATAAGTCGACGAACTTTCAGCGCCTTGCCGTAATACGCGTCGTAATAACCAGCCGACAACGCATAGGTGCCGAGCATGATGCGTCGTTTGACTTCTTCACCAAAACCCGCTTCGCGAGTTGCTGCATACATCGCGTTGAGATCTGTGGCTTCGACACGGTTTCCGTAGCGCACGCCGTCGTAGCGCGCAAGATTGCTGCTTGCCTCGGCAGGTGCAATCAAATAATAAGCAGTCAGGCAATATTGCAGCGACGGCAGTTTGACATCGACGATTGTCGCCCCGGCCTTGCGCAACGCGTCGAACGCGGCTTCAAGTCGCGCGAGTACGTCGGGCTCGCAACCTTCGGGCAAATCGGTGACGCGACCAATTCGCATTCCCTTGACGCCATGTTCGAGTACCGATACGAGCGAAGGCGCCGATTGCGGAATTGAGGTTGAATCCATCGGGTCGTGACCCGAGATGACCTCAAGTAAAGTTGCGGCGTCACGCACATCGCTTGTGAACGGGCCAATCTGATCGAGACTGCTGGCAAACGCGACAAGACCGTAGCGCGAAACGGTGCCGTATGTCGGCTTGACACCAACGACGCCACAAAGCGCAGCAGGTTGACGAATACTTCCGCCGGTGTCGCTACCCAAAGATGCCGCGGCAAAACCGGCGCTGACTGCGGCTGCACTGCCACCACTCGACCCGCCTGGCACGCGTGAAATGTCAAGCGGGTTTTTCGTCGGACCGAACGCCGAGTTCTCGGTGCTCGAACCCATCGCGAACTCGTCAAGATTCGTTTTGCCGACGACTACCGCACCGGCCTGACGCAACTTTGTAACGACCGTCGCGTCGTAAGGCGGTTTCCAACCTTGCAATATTTTTGAAGAGCACGTCGTCTCAATTCCGCGCGTGCACATGTTGTCTTTGAGCGCAATCGGTACACCAGCCAAGGCACCGACTTTTTTGCCCGCCTTGACATCGTCGTCGATTTTTGCCGCAGTTTCGCGCGCCTGATCACCCGTCACCAAGTTGAAGGCATGAATCTCGCTTTCGCGCGCTTTAATGCGACCAAGATGTTCTTCCACCACGGCGGTTGCGGTGAACGAACCATTCGTTACGCCTGCAACGATCTCAACAAGTTTTTGCATCACCTAAACGTCGAATCCGATTGTCGGTGGCACGCGAAAGCGACCGCTCTCGGCTGCGGGGGCCTGATCCAATACTTCTTGGCGATCCAGAGATTTCGCCTCGACGTCTTGGCGCATCACATTTTTTAGTGGATACGGTTGCGTCATCGGCTCGACATCCGAAAGGTCAAGAGCATCGATGTCGCGAAAATGTTCGAGCATCCCGGCCAACTGCGAGGTCATTTTCTCTGCTTGGTCTGGCGAGAGGCTCAACCTCGCAAGTCGTGAAACTTTGACTACTGTTTCTTTCGAAATTTGCTCTGGCACGGCACCAATTCTATTAGCCGAGCCACTCTAGATACACAAGAGATGGTAGATGGTCCCGCTTTCGGGTCGCATTGAGGGCAGATTCAAACCATCAAGTTCAAGTTGTTTACCCGTGAATTCGCCAACATCATGACTTGCCGCGAAATTCGGTTCAATAGTCGAAACACGATATTTGCGTTCTGCGTCAAGACCAGGCAATCGCAACACTCGCGCATCGCCTTCGTGTTCTTTGGACAACTGCGCGACCGAAATTATTGCTTCAGTTCGATTTAATGCGTAGACGCCGTGGCTAATCTGCGATGAGCTTTCGCAATCAAATCGCACGGCGTCGCCCGAGTGCAACAACTCGCGATGCTTTTTGTGCCACGCAACAATCTGGCTAATCGACTTCAATTCGCCGTCGCTGCATTTGCTCAGATCGAGTTCGAGACCCAAGTAACCAAAGACGGATGAAAGTCCGCGAAAATCTAAAGAGTGAACTCGCCCTGTCGTATGCGCTTTTTCTGCACCAATATGTGCGCCCATTACTTCATTCGGAATGAACATCGATGCCCCGCGCTGAATTATCTGACGTCGATATGGGTCGATGCAGTCGCTCGTCCACACTCGATCAGTGTGGCGCAAGATTTCGTGGTCAATTCTTCCGCCACCCGATGAGCAACTCTCAATTTCAATGTGTGGATGTGCCGCTCGTAGTTGATCAATCAGTCTGTACAGGGCCAGAGTTTGTTCGTGCGTGCCGGCGGCGCCGCCGTGCAGTGTGGCTTGCACATGCGGCCGGTTCATATCCCATTTGACAAACGAAATTTCGTTTTTGCTGAGCAGCATGTCGAGTTTCGTAAATACATATTGATATGCGGGTTGATGCGCCAGGTTCAACACAAGTTGATTTCGCGATCGCACTGGCTCATAATCTCGCGAGACGAGAGCCCAATCTGGGTGTGCCCGAAACAAATCGCTGTCCTCATTGACCATTTCAGGCTCAATCCAAATGCCAAAGTCCATGCCCAAGTTTTGAACGTGAGAAATCAGCGGCGCCAAACCATTCGGATATATCTCAGCCGAAACCCACCAGTCGCCCAGACTCGACTTGTCGTTTCTTCGTTTGCCGAACCAGCCGTCGTCCAAAACGAACCGTTCGACGCCGACACTTGCGGCCAGATCAGCGAGTTGTTTCAACTTTGCTTCGTCGTGATCGAAATAGACGGCTTCCCAAGTGTTCAACAGCACCTTGCGCGTTGAAAAACTCTTTTGCTTGGGCGAATTTAGGCGAACACTGCGATGAAAGTTCCATGAGGCCGATGTCAAGCCACGAGACGAATAAGTTGCAACTACCTCCGGGGTCGAATATGAACCATCAGGTTCTAGGCAAATCTCGCCGGGCATCTGCAGTTCACCAAGTTGCAAATATTTGCGACCATCGGCAAGCACCTCGGCCAACAAAACATGATTACCACTCCAGGCAAGGTGGGCTCCCCAAACTTCGCCCGACCACTCGTTTGCATCAGGCTGCACGGCCCACACGATTGGCGGATGCTCATGTGATGTGCGTCCTGTGCGATTTTCTGCTGTCCATGCACCGTGCAAAAAACTCTGGCGATGCATCGAAAATTCGTGAGCCCAACTGCCCGTCATCGTCACCAACTCCTCGGCGCTTTTCGGCAACGGCAACGTGATGCTGAGTGTGTCCAATAAGTATCGGTTCGTGCCGTTGTTGGTTACTTTTGCTTTGATCGACAAAACTCCCGATTCGCAAAGCGCTATTTCACAACACAAACTCAATTCGGCAGACGAATCGGTGCTGACGACACTCAAACTGTGCGCCGACACTGCAACCTTGGGTTGACTAAAGCGAGGTGCAAAATGTCGGCCGCCTGGTCGATGCCCGGCAAGACCAGGGCGAGCAAAACATCCGTCGCCGTGTTGTGGCACGACTGCGATCGGTGCAGTCACATCGACCGACCCGGGTTGCTTGGGCGGATAAACCTGCGCCAAGAGCAATTCTTCGTCGACCGACTCGAGTTCTCGCCCCCAGTGCACAATCACCGGCACGCCGGCAGAAACGTCGAAGACGACACTCACGCCCGATCTTCGCAAGTGAATCAAGTTCGCTGTCATGGTTGCTAACTAACGGTTACTCGATATGAAAACAAATATTTTCCCGCCTGCAGTCGATACTTTTTCAGAACATCGGGGCCACAACTTGCAGTGCCTAACCCACGGTGCGCGACGTCCAAGTGCACAACCAACTCTTTTCGCGGCCGCAAATCGACTTGATTCTCTGCGGCGAATAAGTCGTGCGCAGAATAATTGGTCGCCGAAAAATGCATCGCCGAAGGTTCTAGAACTTCAACTCGCACGATTTGGCCTGAACTACTTGAAATCAATTCCAGCCAACGCATGTCGGTGCGCAAACCAAACTCTTGGGGCACCAAATATGGCGGTACGTCCGGCACTGCTGTCCATTCACCGAGCATCGAACCGCTGTTTCGATCCGGATAATTCTCACCAGGGCCTCGCCCAAACCATCTGATCGAGTCAAACCCATCTGGCAAAGAAAACTGAACTCCGATTCGCGGCAGATCGTCCAGCGATTTCGGCACGACGACACGATGTTCAAAGATTATTGTCCGACCATCTTTGCTGGATGTACGCACCACTTTGTGATCAACAAGATCTTCGGCGCTCACTCGATCCAAACCAACCTGCTGCCAATTTCTGAGCGCTTGACCACCAGTACCCTGCTTTTCGAGCAACTCGGGCATCAACTTATAGCCGTCATTGTCCACAGGCGCACGCCAAACGCACAAACCAACAGGCGAAACCAGCAACTTTTCAAACGCCGAAATTGATCCGTGGTCCGCCGCACCGCCGCGTAACTCGACTTTGACCTTGGTGCGAGGCTTGCGTTGCAGTTCAATTTGATCCCACGCAACGCAGTGATGCTTCGGTGCAAACCACTGATCACGTTTAAGGCGCCAATAAATATTTAGGTACACATCACTTTTTGTGGGCGCCACAACCGGGCATGGCAGCGCAAAAAGTTTCGTCGACTTTGCATCGACCTTCCATGCGGGCAACTTTCCATGCTTGGTCACTTTGCCGTCGACCAACAATTCAAAACTTGCAACATAATCTTCTGAACCAACAAAAGATTGTCGGTTGGTCAGCAATATTTTTTTACGACCATTGACTCGCCGAGACTCAGCAGTTATGGGACGGTAGACCCAGGCGACCTCTTGCATCGCCGGGTGCGGCTCGCAGTCTGACGAAACAAGTCCGTCAGCCACAAAATTTCTGTCGTTCGGTAGATCCCCAAAATCTCCACCTACCGCCAGACGCAATTTGTCTGCACCAACTCGCTGACGCAAGCCATGATCTTTGAACTCCCAAATGAAACCACCCTGTAGACCAGAAGTCGTGCCGATCACTTGCCAATAGTCGGCCAACGATCCGTTCGAATTGCCCATCGCGTGGCTGTATTCGCACATTATTAACGGACGCGTGCCAAGACCACTATCTCCATATTTTTTTATCGCGTCAATCGACGCATACATCGGGCAGACAATGTCGCTCGCACGCAAGCCACCATCAACCCAATTCGAAGTCGAAATTCGATTTTTGTCACCATGAAAAATTGCACCTTCATAATGCAACGGCCGCGAAGAGTCAGTGCGCCTAATCCATCCTGCTAGTGCGTCGTGATTGGCGCCGTACCCGGTTTCGTTGCCGAGACTCCACAAAATTATCGACGGATGGTTTCGATCGCGCTGCACCATTCGCGCGCCTCGCTCGACGAACGCCGAACGATAACTGTCGTCATCGCAGATGCTCGTGTTGAATGCGTGACCCTCAATGTTGGCTTCGTCGACCACATACATGCCGAGTTCATCGCAGAGTTGATAAAAGGCGCTGTTATTCGGGTAATGCGAACAGCGAATCGCCGTGATGTTATGGCTACGCATCACGACCAAATCACGACGCATATCCTCAATCGAAACTGTGCTGCCAGTATCCGGGTGGTGATCATGACGGTTGACGCCAAAAATCCAAATTGGCTGGCCGTTGACCAGAAGTTTGCGATCTTTCACTTCGACTCGACGAAACCCAATTTTTGTTCGCACGGTTTCGATCACTTCGCCCAAAACCGTGACCAATTCAGTTTCAACTTGATACAAGTTTGGTACCTCGGCTGACCAAGCCGCACAATTTTTGACCGTCCAGTTAAAACTCGTCTTGTGACCCACAAACAAATACGGTTGCGTAGCAACATGTGGCACAGTCTTTGACCGTGTCTGACCAACCAATTTTCCGCTTGGTGAGAACAAACTCGTCCTTACTGTGAAGCCAGCTTGGTTATCACCCAGAAATCGCACTTCTGTCGTCGTCGTCAGATTGCCAAGTTTTTTCTTGCTGTCAAAATCTGTGTCGCAAACAACATCGACAATGCAAACTTCATCACGTGATTCGATGTGAATGCTGCGATGCAAACCAGCCATCCACCACTGGTCTTGGTCTTCGATAAAGCTCATCGCGCTATATCGCACTACAACGATTGCCAAAATATTTTCGCCCGTCACAAGAAATTTGCTGATGTCATATTCGCTGGGCAAACGACTATCGGTGCCGTAACCAACGAATTCGCCGTTGATGAATACCGCATGCACACTCTCGGCGCCGCCCACGCTGAGCACGGTTTGCGATCCACACCAATCAGTTGGCACTGCAAGTCTGCGACGATAGACACCCGTGGCGATTCGCTCTGGCAACTCTGGTGGTGCCCCACTAAACGGCATCTGAACATTCGTGTAGTGCGGCAAGTCACCCGTATCTTGCATCGTCCAGTTTCCTGGTACAACCACTGTCTTGCCTCGTTGCAAATCTTTCAACACAACCGCATCGACATCATCTGGGTGCGAAAACAGATTAAACGACCATTCGCCGTCAAGCGATAGTCGCTTTTCGCGCACGATTGTCGAATGCATCGGCAAACGATTAATTTGATTTATTCGTGGGTCAGCCCACGGGCGCAAGTTACCGATTGTTGGCAGCATCGCAAAAGTCGCCCATGGCTCAAAAGATACACTGCTTAATCTGTGCGACAAGATCCATGGCTGAACACATTGGTGCACATTGTCGAGTCACGACAGAGTCGCCCAAATTTGCCGAGTGATAAGTGTCCATTTTGCGTGGGGGGCCTAGAAGCACCACAGCCATACAAAATAAAATCATTTGTCAATCGTTGGCCCGCAATGTCGGACGATCGTTGCGAGGTCGTGCTCTACGCGAGCGAGCACAACTCTTCGCTGGCCGATTTATCGGTTGAAAATATTACGGAACTCGTCGACTTGTGGGCTTCACGCAGCGTCGCGCTGATGAGTCGCCCAGATGTACAAAGCGTCCTAATATTCGAGAATCGCGGTCGCGAAGTTGGTGCAACGATTGATCACCCGCACGGTCAAATTTACGCATTCGACCACATACCGCAACGCACCGAGCAGCGACTCAAAAACAAATGGCGTCCAGGTTCGGATCAACAACGACGCATCGTCGAACACGACGGCTGGGCCGCCTGGGTGATTTCGGCGCCGATCTATCCCGTATCGATTGAAATCGCACCACAAAATCAAGTCGCGAATCTCTCGGCATTAAGTTCGCAAGACCGAACATCATTCGCAACAATTCTGAAAGATGTGCTACAACGACTTGATCGGCTCTTTGAAAGCAAGACGCCGTACATGATGTGGATAAACCAAGATGCAAAAAACTATTCAGATGCGTGGCTGAATGTCGAGATCATTTCACCTTGGCGCGACAAAGATGTTTCTCGCTTCATCGCCGCAGCCGAAATTGCAACCGGCGAATTTTTTAACCCGGTAAATCCAGAAGATCTTGCTAAGCGGCTTCGCTCCGTGAATTCGTAGAGATTCTTTTGGCAGCCGCCAGATAGACGACCGCACAAGAAAATACCGCTATTGAAGTCCATTGATTCAAACGTAAACCTGCAACATTTTTTGTCTCGTCAATGCGCAAAGACTCGACGAAAAATCGCAAAAATGTATACCCTGCGACATACATTGCGAACAGATCTCCGTCTCTGAATTTACGACGCTTCTCGGCCTTTATCAGTGCGACACAAATGAACAGACAGCCCAGCGACTCATATAGGAAGGTCGGATGAAAAGTGGTGCCGACTTCAAACCCAGCCGCCTGGGCCTTGCCCGGAGAAACTTGCAATGCCCACAACAATGTCGTGGGTTTACCAAAAAGTTCCTGGTTGAACCAGTTCCCCCATCGCCCAATCGACTGAGCAAGTGCTAGTGCTGGTGCAACACAAGTCAGGCCCGCCGCAATCGGAATGTTCTTGCTCTTCAACACCATGGCGCCGGCAACAACACCTATTGCAATTCCTCCCCAAATGCCGAGGCCACCTTCCCAAATTTTCACGACATCAAATCGGCGACCATCAAAACGTTCCCAATCAGTGATCACGTGATAAACACGCGCCCCAACAATGCCGACTGGCACGGCGATCATCGCGATTGATCCTGCGTCTTCAGGTTTGCCCAGCTGTCTATGGGTGAGGCGTTTTTTAAACAACCAAACTGCGGCGACCACGCCAAGCGCGATCATTAATCCGTATGCATTGAATCGCAACGGGCCAATCACAAGCGAACCCGCAGATGGGCTTGGCAAACTCGCAAACATCAGGTTCAGACTAGTTCTCAATGACGAACCAGCGAACGGTTGTCTATCTGCGCTCTTTGCTGGTCTACTTGATGTGTGTCCACCGCCAAACGACAGGTCGATTCTGCGGCGATTGGTGCGTTGGCGCCTGTCGCGGCTCTGATACCGATCTGGCTGATCGCAATCGTAATTTTTTGGCTACCGTTTTGGCGTTTCACCGACGTTTCGTATCCGCTTTTTGCATTTGCCTCTCTCGCGCTCGGCATCGTGCTGTTCTCAAAATCGGTTCAGCGAATTTTTCTTGCACGACTGCTCAATGCACGCAAGCCGACGCCGCTAGAAGCGGCGACTCTTCACAAATCGTGGCGCAAAGTTGCCCAAGCAAATCACATCAGTACTGAAAGTTTCGTGCTCGCGGTCGTTGACAGTCAAGACATCAATGCTTTCGCCTCTGGTGGTCACCTTGTAGTGGTCTCGTCGTATGCGATTAATGAACTCGACGAAAGCGAACTCTCCGGCGTTCTGGCCCACGAACTAAGTCACCATCTCGGCTCGCACACGGTTGCATTAACGATCGCGCAATGGCTAAGTTTGCCGATTTTGTTACTCGCGCGAGTGGGCTTTATCTTGCAACGGCTTGCTGAAGCAATATCGAATACATTTAGTTCAAAACTCACCGCGTTGAAGTTTTTTGGCTTGCTGATCTCTGCGGCACTGACGGTCGTCTCCTCACTTTTTGTGGCAGGTCTGGTCGTGGCGCAAGCGCTGAGCAGTGCCGTTGGACATGGATCTGAATTTCAGGCCGACCAACGCGCGGTGCACATGGGTTTCGGCAATGAACTTCTCACGGCGCTCAAACGAGTCAATGACGAATCTGATCTTGGTGATCGCCAGTCAACAAACAGCATTGTGGTTGCTTCGCACCCGCCGGCACACGAAAGAATTGCCCAACTTCAAATTTTACTTCGCACCGAAGATCCATTTCGATGAAGTTCAATCTTGCATTGTTCAAAAATTCGGCACGCGCGCGAAAAATCGGCGCCCTGCCGTGCGGTCTACTCGTTGGCTTCAGTCTGCCTCCATGGGGATGGTGGCCTTTGGCAATCATCGGAATCGCGACATTTTTTGCACTTTGCAATCTGGCGCTCGGCCGACTTGAACTTTTCGTGCTCGGCACGGTGTTTGCGATCGGATGGCTGAGCCTTGGAATGATGTGGATGTGGTGGCTCACGGCTCCCGGATACGTCGCCGCAGTCTTGATCTTTTCTCTGTTTCACGGCGTCGCCGCAGTCGCCGCTGGCGAATTTGGCAACACGCCAGTCACGCGCCCGATTAGTCATTGTTTGGCAGAGGTGTTGCGCTTCTCGCTTCCATTTGGCGGGGTTCCGCTCGCCACGCTTCCGATTGCGATTTCACAAACCGCGATTGCTGATGTCGTATCTGTTGGCGGCCCAATCTTGGCGACCTGGTTTGTACTGCAATTTGGCGCCATCTTCGCTGCATATTTCAACCGACGTGAATCACGTGCGAAAGTGTTTCGACTCGCAGTCGTTTTAGTCGCACTGCAAACCTTTGCACTAACGATCTCGTCGTCAAATCCAACCGGTGAAACTCTGCGCATCGCCCTGGTCCAGGGTGGCGGGCCACAAGGTGTCCTCGCAATCAATGCTTCGGCGCGTGACGCCGTCGACCGCCACTTGAAAGTAACGCGAACTCTGCTACGAACCGACAATTTGGATGCTGTGCTCTGGCCTGAAAACGTAATCGACGTGGTCGAATTCAAAACAAGCAAAGAATTCACCGAAATAGTTGCCGAAGCCGCACGACTCGACGCCGAATTTGTGGTTGGCATCACCGAAGACGCTGGTCCAAGCAAATTCACCAATGCCCAAGTAGTCGTGAAACCAACCGGTGAAATCACCTCTCGTTATGACAAAGTGCGCCGCGTTCCGTTTGGAGAATACGTGCCGAGTGGTTTGCGCAGTTTTCTAAGCGCAATCGGCGCTCCAATGAATCGCATTCCAAATGACGCGGTGGCCGGCCAAGACCCGGCGGTACTTGACATGAAAAACACCAAAGTTGCCGTCGTAATTTCGTGGGAGGCGTTTTTTTCGGGACGAGCCAACAGTGGCGTCGAAGCAGGCGGCAAAGTTTTAGTTAACCCAACCAATGGTTCAAGTTATACGGGCACCATTTTGCAGTCTCAGCAACTTGCCACGAACTCACTGCGCGCCCGCGAAACCAGTCGATGGACGCTTCAGGCCGCAACAACCGGATTCAGCGCCGTGATTTCACCGCAAGGAAAAATAATCGATCGTCTTGACATTGGTGTCGCGCAAACTTTGATCGTCGATGTTCCATTACGTTCAGGTAGGACTTTCTATTCTCGATTGGGCGACGCACCATATATCTTCGCATTACTGATCGCACTCGTCTTGATTGGGTTGGCCAAGAGACGAGAACTCTCCCCACGATGACCCGACCACGAATCATTCTCACGGGTGAAAATATTAGATGCGAAATTGATCCACAAAATGGTGGCCGAGTTTCATCGCTAATTGCCCATGGCCGAGAACTCTTGGTCGCACAAAACGGAGAGACAAATCTTCAGCAGTGGGGCTTGTACCCGATGGTGCCATATGCAGGTCGTGTGCGCAACGGCAAGTTCAACTTCAACTCACAAAATCATCAACTCGCGACGAACCTGCCGCCACATGCGATTCATGGCACGGTGTTTGATCGTCCATTCAGGGTCGTTGAATCTTTGCCGACAAGCGTGACAATGCAAATTGACCTCGGCCCACAATTTGGATTTTATGGTGAGGTAAATCAGACGATCACGGTTGAAGACGACGCGGTTAACTTCCAACTTGAACTTTCGACTTCAAATGAGAAAATGCCGGGTCAAGTCGGCTGGCACCCATGGTTCGCTCGTCCGTGTCGAATTGAAACCGCTTTCAAAAAAATGTACGTGCGTGACGAATTTGGTATACCAACGGGTGCAACAATTAATCCGCCAGCGCCGCCGTACGACGATTGCTTCACAGATTCGCAACATGCGCCAAAAATTATTTTTGACGACGCGATCACCGTAACTATCGATACCGACTGCTCACATTGGGTGATCTATGACCAAACTGACCACGCAATTTGTGTCGAACCACAATCAGGTCCACCTGATGGTTTCAATCTCGAGCCGTTCGTGATCACGCCCGCCACACCACTCACGAAGTTCATGCGACTCTCAGTTGCTAAGTAACAATCACCAAGCTCACGCCAAGAGAGTCTGAACAACCTCACGGTAGGATTTTCTGATGACCAAACCGTTTGACATCAACGGTCCGATACGAATCGCGTATCTCACCTATCGTGGAAAGCCCCACGTCGGTGGCCAAGGTGTTTATTCGCGCCACCTGACCAAAGCACTTGTCGATCTGGGACATCATGTCGAAGTCTTTAGCGGCCAGCCGTATCCGATCATCGATCCACGCATTGAACTGCACAAATTGCCCAGCCTTGACATCTTCAACGATCACAACCCTGGCAGATTTCCTGCATATTGGGAGTTGAACACTTGGCCAAATTTCGTCGAGGCTGCGCTGTTTTTGAAGGGCACTTTCGGCGAGCCGCTCTCGTTCAGCATGCGCGCCCATCGAGTTCTGCGTGATCGCGTCAACGACTTCGATCTCGTGCACGACAACCAATGTCTGGGTTCATCAATTCTCAAGATTGAAAAAATTATTCCGACGATCGTCACGTTGCATCACCCAATCACAAAAGATCGCACACTTGAAATGGCACACACCCCAACTTGGTGGAAGCGTCGAGCAATCGGCCGTTGGTATTCATTCGTTTGGATGCAGGGTCGAGTCGCCAGCAAGATGCCCCGCGTGGTGGTAGTCAGTGAAAACTCAATCAACGACATCCACACCGACATGGGCGTCGCCAAAGATCACATGCGGCTGGTCCCAGTTGGTGTCGACCCAGATTTGTTCAAGCCAATTCCGTCAATCCAAAGAAAACCCGCTCATCTAATTACAACGGCATCTGCTGACGTCGCCCTCAAAGGCCTGTCATTTTTACTCGAGGCAATGGCGAAACTTCGCACCGAGCGCGAAGTTCATCTCACGATTATCGGCAAACCTCGCGCAGGTGCAAGTGCCGACTTAATCGAGTCACTCGGCCTACAAGACTGCATCAGTTATGTCTCGGGTGTGAGTGATGAAAAAATCGTCGAACTTTATGCATCATGTGAACTTGCGGTAGTGCCAAGCCTCTACGAAGGTTTCAGTTTGCCGGCAATCGAAGCGATGAGCACGGGCATCTGTCTCGTCGCCACAACCGGCGGTGCACTGCCCGAAGTCACCGGTCGTGACGGCGAAACTGTTTTGTCGTGTCCCCCTGCAGACGCAGATGCACTGGCGACGGCAATTCGTCGGGGTCTTGACGACAAAAATCTACGCGAGAAAATCGGACTAGCGGGTCGCCAACGTGTGGCCGAACGCTGGAGTTGGCGTCACTGTGCTCAGTTGACGGTTGACCAATATCGCCAAGTGCTCTCGATGCCGCACAACGTTGCCAAGTTGGCGAAAAGAGATGCCAGATAATGCTGACAATCAGATTTGATCGCCTAAATTTAAAACCAGGAGACCTTTTTCTTGACGCCGGTACTGGCTTTGGTCGACACGCATTTGAAGCAGCGCGCCGCGGAGCACGAGTTGTGGCCCTCGACTACGCCGAACAAGAAGTAACCAGTACCCGTGCAACATTTGCTGCGATGTACGAAGCCGGCGAACTAAGAGGTGAGTCATTCAATGGCGTGGTGCGCGGTGATGCAACGCGACTGCCGTTCAACGATTCGACATTCGACTGCATCGTCACATCGGAAGTGCTCGAGCACATTCACGACGACACATCGGCAATCAACGAATTCGTTCGCGTTCTTCGCCCTGGCGGCACTCTCGCCGCAACGGTGCCGTCATGGTTGCCAGAAAAAATAAATTGGGCGCTTTCCGACGAGTACCACGCACCGTTCGTTCAAGGTGGCCATGTTCGCATTTATCGTGGCGCCGAATTGCGTTCAAAAATTGCGCGGGCTGGTCTAACAGTTGACGCAACTCATAAAGCCCACGGCCTGCACTCACCTTATTGGTGGTTGCGCTGCGCGGTTGGCCCACAACGCGAGGATCACAAAGCCGTCGCAATCTATAAAAAATTCCTTGAGTGGGACATAATCTCTGCGCCAACCATCACTCGCGCCCTCGACAAGGCTTTGAGCCCCGTGATCGGCAAGAGCTATGTCGTCTATGCAACAAAGCCCGTCAATCAACTCGTAGGCACAAAATCGTGAATCTGCAGCAAAAATCGCTGGCTACAAATCGTGTACTTACGAACGCCCAACTTTTGCAGACGGCTAAATCAATCGCCAATCTGCAACGCCCATCTGGAATGATCCCATGGTTTGAAAACGGTCACTGCGACCCGTGGAATCACGTTGAAACTGCGATGGCACTTGATGTTATGGGCTTGCATGAAAATTCATACCGCGCGTATCAGTGGCTGCGAAGCATGCAGCGCCCAGATGGTGCATGGTCGAACTACTACAACTTTGACGGCAGCATCAAAGACTTCAAACTTGACAGCAATGTTTGCGCATATGTCGGCACTGGGCTTTGGCATCACTGGTTATGCACACGAGATATTGGCGAACTTCGAGAATTTTGGCCGATGCTTAAAAACGCGATGAACTGGGTGCTGCAAATGCGCCTTGCTAACGGCACTATTTTGTGGGCTCGCGAAGAAAACGAAAAACCTTGGGATTACGCATTGCTGACTGGTTGCTCCTCAATCCGCCATGCATTGATTTCGGCAGCGAACGTTGCCGACGTACTCAAGACACCGAAGCCCGAGTGGTATGAGGCTGCAGCAAAAATAGACGAAGCGATTCGTGAAATGCCGCAAGTTTTTGAACCAAAAGAACGCTGGGCGATGGACTGGTACTACCCGGTTTTGAGTGGCTCACTGACCAGTTCGGCGGCCAAGGCCCGCCTTGAGGATCAGTTCGAAACTTTTGTGATGCACGAGAACGGTGTACGTTGTGTCAGCGACGAGCCTTGGATCACCGCCTCTGAAACTGCTGAGTGCTCGATGGCTTTTGCGGCCATTGATGACATCGACACGGCACAGTTTCTGTTGAATACGACTTCTCACCACCGCAGACACGATGGCTCATATCTCACGGGATTGGTTTATCCAGACAAGGTCGTCTTTCCAGCGGATGAAACTTCGGCTTACACAGGTGCTGCGATTATTTTGGCCGCGGATTCGCTGTATTCGATTTCGCCCGCAGCGAGAATTTTTCGCTACGACGCATCAATCGACGGTTAAACCTTTCTTATCGCTTGGTCCTGCGTAAAATGCGCAGCGATCCGGTTGCTGAAATCTCGTCGAATTGCCCAGAATCAATCGCCGGTTGATAAATAAATTTGTACGGTGCCTGACCGCCGTCTTTTGGGTCAGAAAAAATGTCATGAATCGCCAGACAACCACCCACTGCAACCTTTGGTGCCCATCCCTGGTAGTCAAGTCGCGCTGGCTCGTCGCCATGGCCGCCGTCAACAAAACAAAAAGCCAACTCAGAGCTCCATTGTTGGCTCACCAGTCGTGACTCGGCGACAATCGGCACCACGACCCCACCAATGCGGGCTTTTTTCAATGTCTTCAGAAATGTCGGCAGGGTGTTCAGATTTTGTGTGCGCGCATCTACCAGCGATTCGTCGAACCACTCCCAACCCTTCTGATTCTCTTCGCTACCTGAGTGATGATCGACCGTGAACAAGAAAGTCTTGCTGATTTTGGCGGCCGCACCGAGCCAGACAGTTGAGCGACCGCAATATGTGCCGACTTCAACGATCGGCAATCCTGGCAATTCACTGCACGCCGCACATGCCGCCACAAACAAAGCATCGCCTTCGGCCTCAGGCATGAACCCTTTGGTCGCCAACGCGACTTGTCTTAGCCCTGGATCCATCTCTGTCATATTGACTGCTACAAATTCAACGCTCGTGCAAAATTTTCACGCCACATCTGCTTCCAATCTGGCGAATAGTTGGCGAACGATTTTGCAAAATTGCGCCTCGCCGTCTGTACTTCTTCGCTCAACCACCATCGATCAACATCGCCTTCAACGGCATTTGCGTGCGCAGCCGCGCTTGAACCAGACAAATGCAAAATGCCGACTTTGACCAGATCTTCAAGCAACGCTTTGGCGTCTGGCCTGAACCGATAGGCGTCGACGTCGTAGAAACAAATCGTCGGGACATCGTTGCCCAGTGTTTCAAGCCATGAAGTGCCCAAGTAGTTATGAAACACCAACCGACTATTTGCGTACTGTGAAAAAATATTTTGAGAATTATCGAATATCGAGCCAGTGCTCGCTCTCAAAATTGCGTCTTTTTGTTGTGAGCCATAATCTCCCGGGAACAAACGAATTCTTAACTCGGTTTTACTTTCACGCGTGCGCACAAAGTCGGCAGTCTGGTCATACATCGTCTGCAAGGTGCCCGACAACGGAAAATATTGCAACCGATAAATCTGTTGTGGCTGATCAAAACAAATCAACGAATCAAATAGTTTTTCTGGTCGCTTGAAATCAGGTGTAACCGGGGGTAGCGGCACTGTGTTGCTGCTCCCACGACTCCAACCCCATGTGTAATAGGTGTCGGCGACTCGTGATTCATAAACTTCGCCGACATGCGTCTCGTCTAAGCCATACCAGCCGCCATGCTGGTGATAGTGCAACTTCGTGCCTTGCTCGCACCAATCAGCGACCAGTATTTTAAATGCAAAATGTGTCCACAGTGCCTGGGACGAATAGACGTGCCCGAATCTCATTGGTCTTGCCTTATTGACTTCGAATTTGGTGACCGCAAAACCCTCAACCGCGCAAACTGGAATGAACGCGGTAAGCACAGCATTCGCCGTCTCGCTCAGCCTCGCCCCCGTAGAAATTGCGGCGAGGTTTTTGCCTCGCCATTTCGTGTCGATTTTTGCGCGAACAGAGAATGAAAAGTCCAGATTGTCTTGACGTGCCCACTTACGCCAAGAAAACATCGCCAAAATCCAAGACCTTGGCATCTGACCAGAAAACGGCTTGACGAACAAAACTCTTGGTGACGTGCCAACTGAAAAAAGCTTGAACAAAATTGAATTGAGTTTGTCGCGCCGACCCACCGAAGCCGAATTCTTGATCACCACTTCGTCGTCAGGAATACTGATCGAATCGACGCCCAAAAAAGAAACTGACCGCAACGCCATCAACATCAAATCAGGCATTGTTTGATGCGCGGCAAAAAACTCTGCCGTGTCGCTTGCGGGTTTGATTGCAATCTTTTTTGCAGGCTGATCACTCATTTGTCTGTTGGCGGTGCCGATTGCATAATGCTCGGCTGCGACGTAGACAAGATGCAAATATCGCTCTATCCAGTCACCAAGGATGATGTCGTAATGACGCAAAGAATAATCCACGCCGTGATATTCATCCAGCAGTCGTTTGACATTCGTCAAGACGGCGACTCGCGCAGATTCAATTTCTGCAAGACCCTCGCTGACGCGTTGAGCATTCCAGACGATTGTCACCCGCTAAATCTTATCTGCAACGACAATTAATCAAGTTCCGAGGTTTATAGATGCAAGAATAGAACCATGCCTTCAGCGCTTGACGACCTGATAACGCTCTTGGATCTAGAAGTCGTCGAAGTGAATATTTTTCGTGGCGTCTCGCCAAAAGAGAATCGTCAACGTGTTTTTGGTGGTCAAGTTGCAGGTCAGGCGTTGGTCGCGGCCGCGCGCACGGTTGATGACAAATCACGTCATGTGCACTCTCTCCACGCATATTTCTTGAGACCCGGAGACCCGACTATTCCGATTCTTTACGAAGTTGACAGGATCCGTGACGGTAAAAGTTTCACAACTCGACGAGTGATTGCAATTCAGCACGGTAAAGCGATTTTCAATTTGCAGGCTAGTTTTCAGATTCCCGAACCTGGACTTGAGTACTCCATCGAAATGCCAAAAGACCTGCCGCAAGCAGAGACATTGCCCGACTTCAAAACCCGAATGGAACCATTCAAGGATCAAATGGGCGAATGGTTCACACATCCGCGCCCGATCGACTTGCGCTACGTCGATTCAGACCCGTTAAATCGAAAAAATATCAAGAGCCCCGGGCAAAAACTTTGGATGCGAGCCGACGGCAGACTTCCTGATGATCCGGTTCTGCATGCATGCATCGTGACTTACGCCAGTGATATGTCGATTCTCGATACCACGCTGCTTCCACATGGCAGGTCGTGGACGGAGCAAAATATGCAAATGGCAAGTCTTGACCATGTGATGTGGTTTCACCGACCGTTCAGGGCTGATGACTGGTTGCTTTACGACCAGACCGCAATTTCAACATCTAATGCTCGTGGCATCTCCAGTGGCTACGTTTTTTCGCAAAGCGGCGAACTAGTCGTCACAGTCGTTCAAGAAGGATTGATTCGTTTAATTGATAAATGATTTTCAGCGACGTGAGTCCATAAACAAACTACGCAACGCCGTATAATTTTCAATGCAGTGACCCGCACCAAGCACCACGGCCTCGAGAGGCTCGTTCGACATGTTCACCGGCACTCGCGTTTCGTTTGAAATTCGTTCAGCCATGCCACGCAACAGCGAACCACCACCAACCAGATACATACCACGCTTCAAAAAATCTTGAGATAACTCTGGCGGCGCAGATCCAAGACACTTCACCACAGAATCGACCATCTGCGACACCACGGGATCAATTGCCTCGCGAATCTCTTTGGCCGTCAAGATAACTATCTTCGGCAGACCGGTAACTAAATCTCGACCACGAACTTCGGCGTCAGTGTCACCGGGCATCGGCATCGCACTACCGATCGACTTCTTAATCTCTTCAGCGGTGCGCTCACCAATCGCAATGCCGTGCTTGCGACGCACAAATGCTTGAATCTCAGCGTCAATATCAAAACTGCCGACCCGAACCGCTTCGAGTGCGACTATGCCCCCAAGGCTGATGACCGCTGTTTCGGTTGTGCCACCACCAATGTCGATGACCATGTTGCCGACAGGTTCATCAATCGGCAAATTGGCGCCGATCGCAGCGGCCACGGGTTGCTCTAACAACTGAGCATCGGCAGCACCGGCCCGACGAGTCGCGTCGGTAACTGCCCTACGCTCAACCTCGGTGATTGCCGAGGGCACGCAAATCAAAACTTTCGGTCGCGAAAACTTGGAAACACCGGCTCGTTGCAACAGCAACCGAATCATTTTTTCCGTTACTTCAAAGTCGGTGATCGCACCACCACGCAATGGCCGAACCGCGACTATGTATCCGGGCGTTCTACCGATCATCTGCCATGCTTCTTCGCCAGTCGCCAAGACCTCACCCGAGCGTCGATTCACGGCAATTACCGAAGGTTCATTAATCACGATGCCCCGGCCTTGCATGTAAACGAGTGTGTTAGCCGTGCCCAGGTCAATTGCAAGGTCGCGTGCCATCGACTAACCCCCCGTCTGACGTTGTTTTGCCTCGCGCAACTGGCTGCGCAAGTGCTCACGAGACTCGTCAGATAGTGCATCAAGGTGACGGTGAAACGCCGCCATGCCCTCGCCAGATGTGCTCTTTCGTTCTTGAGTCAAAACAATCAGCACCAGACTCGCACCTGCGACGATTGAAACCGCCGCGAAAAAAACAGCGACTGTTGAGGCAGCAAAAATAATCACGGCATCGAACTCTTTAATTTTCGCGCGTCAGAAATCTCGTGGCTGTTGGTGCCCCAGTCGCTGCCATCCTTCCAATGTTCTTGCTTCCATATCGGCACGCTGATTTTCAGCGCGTCGATTGCGTATTTTGCCGCCGCAAAAGCCTCAGGGCGATGTGGCGACGAAACGACTACCAAGACAGAAGACTCCGTCAGTTCAATTTTGCCGACCCGATGAATGAGAGCGATTCGTCCAAGGTCGCTCCATCTCGAACGCATTTCGTCGGCGATAATTTCCAACTTAGGCACAACCTGATCTTCATATGCCTCGTAAGTAAGCGATGTCACATCAGTGCGACCCTCGGCGTTATCTCGCACAATTCCAGAAAATACGACAACGGCACCGCACGATTCAATGGCTGCCCAGTTATGGACGGCGCCCACATCTAGAACATCGCTCGTCAACTCAAGTCGAGTATCGCCTGCACACTTGCTTTGCGATGTTGACATCAAATCAAGTGTATCTCTGGAGGCGAACTGAGCCATTCGCCACTTGCAAAGAAATGATGGATTCAATTTCGGTCTAACTATCATCTGATTATGCCTCAAGACTCGGGTGATTTCTCGTCGTCGGGTATTCCTTTTTTTGATCAAATTGCTAAAGCGATGTCAAGTGCTGGTCCAGTGCAATGGGATATGGCTAGACAGTTCGCAATGATGACCGCGACAAACTCGAGTGCTGAACCTAATGTCGAACCAACTGCTCGCATCGCCGTGCAGCAACTTTCGACGGTTGCCGACCTGCATGTTCGAGATGTCACTGGTCTATCGACAGGCGATGGAACCCAACCCCCGGTGATTGACGTCGTGACAAGATCCACCTGGACACATCACACACTTGATGCATTCAAATTTTATTTTTCCGACTTTTTGGGTAACGCACCATCAGCTTCAAACGAGTCGGGTCTCGAACTTGAGTCAAACGAAATGGACGCGATGATGGCAAACCTAACCAAGATGATGGCCCCAGCAATGCTCGGCATCTCCGTTGGATCGATGATCGGACAACTTTCACTTCGTGCGTTCGGTCAATACGACCTGCCGATTCCGCGTGAGCCCAAATCCCAACTTTTGTTTGTCGCGCGCAACAGCGAAGAATTTGCCAAGGACTGGAGTATCAAAGTTGAAGACATGCAGATGTGGCTGCTGATTCAAGAGCTGACGTTTCACGCTCTGTTTCGCATCGGCTTTATCCGCAATGCCATCACTGACTCGGTTAAGCAACATGTCGCTGGTTTTCGTCCAAATCCAAATGCCTTGGGCCAACGACTCACGAATATTGACGTCTCCAATACCGACCCAGCCGCAATCATGCAACAGTTATTGGGAGATCCAACAATGTTGCTCGGTAACGAGCGCTCACCAACGCAGACGGCTCTTGCCCCCAAACTTGACGCAATGATCTCAGCGATTGTTTGCTATGTAGACCATGTCGTCGACACGGTTGCTGGTCGAATTCTTGGTAACGGCGCCCAAATTTCAGAGGCGTTCAGACGCCGCCGAGTTGAGTCAAGTTCCCAAGATCAATACGTCAAACAATTATTCGGCATTTATCTGACCGACGATCAAGTCGACCGTGGCCAACGATTCATCGCCGGAGTTATCGAACGGGCTGGCAAAGATGGTCTGGCAAAACTATGGATACGCGACGGCAATCTGCCAACACCTAACGAAATTGCCGCCCCGGGCTTATGGATTGAGCGGATAAACCTTTAACCCGACCGATTCAAAAAGAGATAGACCGACCCGGTCATACACACAAAGCCAACTACGGCAAAGCCGACTGCACCTGGCAGGGTCAGAATTACGGCTACCAACCCGAGTCCTACCCAGGCGAGTTGATTCAGAGTTTCAAACTTGACGAACGCTCGCGCTCGGTTCGCATCTGGCGCTTCTCTTTGCACCACAGATTCAAAAGCCAAGCGCCCAACAGATCCCATGCCGTTGGTTACAGAAGTCAAAACAATTCCTGCGGTGATTCCACCAACGACTCCAGCATAAATTCCGATCATTCCAATTATCAAGAAAGCAAACAGCATCATCGCCCGCTCAGACATTTGACGCCGCAAGTATGGTGCGATGAAATTACCAATCATTATCGACAAGGATGAAAGACCGAGTGCCAACCCAAACCATGCGGTACCAGCACTTTCATCGCGTAACCAGAAAGCCACATGAAAAAATAAAAACCCGATGATCCCACGCAACAGCATCATTGAAAACGCGATTCGCCTAACTTGCAAACTTCGCAGTTCTTCTATCTCAATTTTCACGATTACTTTTGGCGTTGTTGCAACATGACGCGGCAACTGCAAACTCGCGAACCCCGCAAGCCCAAACATCACCGCCGACATAACTAGCGTGGCCCGAGAATCTATCAATTGCAACAAACCCGCCGGTACGGCGGCGGCAAAACCCATTGCGCCAGAAAGTAACCCGAGTTTTGAGTTTGCCGAAACCAACTCGTCGTCGTTTTTAACAAGTGTCGGCACGATCGCGGTTTTGCTCACGCTGTAGGTACGTGCCAATACCAATGAAATAAAGGCAAGAGCGAAAAGTGAAATTGAATTCAATCGCGAGATCATCAGAATCACGGTCAAGCAACGCAACACAGCGACGATAAAAACTGTCATTCGCCTTCCGCCTGGAATTCTGTCGATCACTGGTCCGATGAATGGTGCGACAATCGCAAATGGCGCCAAACTAACTGCCAAAAATAAAAGCACTCGACTTCGAGCAGCATCAGGACTGATGGATAAAAACAGCGAGTCTGCTAGCGCAATCGCAAAAGCCGCTTCACCACATGAAATAAACGAATGCACCCGCCCGAGACGACGCAGCGGCGACGCTGGGGGAAGACCTGACTTTGAAAAAGCTATACGCTAAGTTTCTCGTATTTATAGCCGAGCCCACGGATGGTCAAAACTAGTTGAGGTTCTGCGGGCTCTTTTTCGATTTTCGCACGCAAACGCTTGATGTGCACATCTAACGTCTTGGTGTCGCCGTAATAGTCAGTACCCCAAACACGATCAATGAGCATCTCCCGTGTCATTACTCGGCCCGCATTGGCCATCAACATATAAAGCAACTCAAATTCTTTCAGCGGCAGTTTCGTAACCTCTCCACGAATTGTCACGACATGTTGCTCTGGGTCAATTGAAACAGCGCCGATCGCGACGGTGCCGACACCCGTCAAATCACCGCCAGATTTTGACAACTCGCCGCGACGAAGAGCGGCCCGCAATCTTGCGACCAGTTCACGCAGACGATATGGCTTGACGATGTAATCGTCAGCGCCAACCTCAAGACCGACAACCGTGTCAATTTCTGAACCCTTTGCTGAAACCATGATGATCGGCACTGCACTTTTCTTGCGAATTTCACGACATACATCTGTGCCACTGACTTTCGGCAACATCACGTCTAAAAGCACGGCGTCTGGCTTGACGGCATCAAAAACTGCCAGGGCCTCTGCTCCATCGCGGGCCACTTCAATTCGAAAACCTTCGCGCTTCAATCCAACTTGAAGGGCTTCAATAAATGACTCTTCGTCGTCAACCACCAAAATTGTCGGAAGAGAATTGTTTAGACTCACGCCATTACACCTGTCTGATCTAAAACTGATTCTTCAAGTTTTTTAGTTACGCGCGGCATACGAACCAGAAAAGTCGAGCCGATGCCCTCTTCTGAACGCACATCGATGGAGCCACCATGTTCTAAAACAATGTGTCGCACAATCGAGAGACCTAAACCAGTGCCGCCGGTGGCACGGCTTCGCGCTTTATCGACGCGATAGAACCGCTCAAAAATTCGCTTCTGATCACCCTCAGCGATACCGATACCGTGATCGGTGACGCTTACGACAATCTCATTGCCTTGAGTTGAGCTTTCTACAAGAACAACTCCACCCGCTTCACTGTATTTAATCGCATTATCAACGAGATTAGAAAAGACCGATATTAATTGGGCTCGGTCACCGCGCACCAAAAGTTCAGCTGAACCAGTCAATGACAAACCTAAACCTTGGCGCATAGCAGCGTGTTGGTTCGTGCTCACTACCTCAACCAAAACACGGCTCAGATCAACTTCCGTCCATTCTTCGGTTCCACCAAATTCGACCCGTGACAAATCTAAGAGGTCATCCACGATTCGCGACATACGGTGAGATTCCGTGACGATTCGCTCAGCAAGTCGCCAAACCACTTCAGTTTCTGTTTCACCGTTGAGTGAATCAGCAAGTGCGGCAACAGCACCAATCGGCGTTTTTAGTTCATGGCTCAAATTTGCAACGAAGTCTGTCTGCACCGTGTCAATTCGTGATTTCTCGGTGATGTCTTCGACCGTCACAACGACTCGCTGATTTTCAATTACCTGCCCGCACACTTTGAAAAATCGAGTTGTGCCAGCCACCACTTCAAGAATGCGTTCACTTGACTTGGTCTCCTTGACTTCTTCGAGCATTTCATCAACTGCCTGGTCAACCAAGATGTCTACATAACGCACCCCGGTCATGGCTGTAGCCACGCTATTTCGTAACTTTCGATCGACTTTTGCGTCAACGATGACAACGCCAATTGGCAACAGATTGAGCGCGCCCATCAAACTTTCAAGTTGGTCTTCAGTATTTAAAGTGTTGACACGCAACTCGTTTTGAGGTGTGAGCCTGAGTTCTTTTGACGAGCGTTTAGAAACCAGAAATACGACGACTGCAGTTGCCGCCGCGCCAGACAAGAAGAGAATCAAGTCCACGACGAGTCTCTGAACTCAACTTTCAGTTCGTGGAAGAAAAATCTCGCCTGTTTGATCACCGACACGCGCTTTGTAGCGATCTATGCCGCCACGCTCACGAACCCAACCAGTGACTATGAATCGAGTTCTTTCGCTGACATTAACGGCGTGGTCACCGATGCGCTCATAAAATCGGGCGACTACCGCAAGTTGCACTGCTACTTGCAAATCAATTTTTGCCTTTGAGTGTGACTCAAAAATTTGCTGAATGAACTGACGATGCAAACTGTCTAGGTAAGAGTCCATGTCGTCGATCGCTGCGGCTTTTGCCGAGTCGCTCTCTTCAAATGCTTCCATGGTTGCCGCAAACAATTTTTGAGCTTGTTCGCTCATTTTCGCAATAACACCGCGCAACATTGGGTCAATATCGTGACCGTATATTCGGCGTGCTGCTTTGCAAATATTGACCACAAGGTCTGCCGAACGCTCGAGTTCGCCAGCGATCTTGATGATCGCAACAATCTGACGAAGGTCGGCCGCAACAGGTGCCTGCAGCGCCAAGATTTCAAAGCACGCGACTTCAAGCTCGTCGCTTCGTCCGTCGAATTCATCGTCTGCCTGGACTAAATAATCTGCGCCTTCAAGATCACCGCTCAACAAGACCGCTGTGGCACGCGGAATCGACTCTGTCAACGATGCCCCAAGACGAATCACTTCAGCGCGTGCCGACGCAAGGTCGTTGTGAAAATTCTTGCGAATCTCGTCCACTGTCGACACCTCTCTCAATTCTTCCTAAAACTTCAACTGCCCATAACGGTAGCCCGTCAAAGGTGAACTTTAGTCGTCAAAAAAGTTACACGACGGTGAACAGATTCAATTATCACCGAACCTGGGTCGCTACAACCCACTCGTGCAGACGCTGCTGAGCATCGCCGATTTCATCACCCGAATTATGGTTCGTCCATTTGTCGTTAACCAATTTGAAGTGATTCACATCGTCGGCCAGCAGAAAACCCAAGACTTTGTCGAGCCATGCCCGATGCTTCGGGTGCGTGAGTGGCACCAAAACTTCAACTCGCCCATCAAGGTTTCGCCCCATCAAATCTGCCGAGCCAATCAGATGCAGCGGCGACTCGTCTTCGAGGCCGTGCTCAAAGCGATAAATCCGTGAGTGCTCCAGATAACGACCAAGAATTGAGCGAACCTGGATATTTTCAGACATCCCCGGCACACCAGCACGCAAACAGCAAATGCCACGAACTATCAGATTGATCTTGACCCCGGCGTTGCTCGCTGAGTAAAGCGCATCAATTATCGACGGGTCAGAAATTGAGTTCAGTTTTAGGGTTATTTGACCCTTGTCTTTAAAAGTGGCCTCACGATGTATCAGCTCAAGTATTCGCGGACGCAACTGATGCGGTGCGACGAACAAACGCAGATAGTCGGGTTCTTTGGCAAAGCCAGTCAAATAATTGAACAACTCCGTCGCATCCGAACCGATTTGCTCTTCGCAAGTGAAAAATCCGATGTCTTCGTAAAGTCTCGCGGTTGCCGAGTTGTAGTTTCCGGTACCAATATGCACATACCGTCTCATCTGATCACCATCTTCACGCACGACCAAAATGCACTTCGAGTGCGTCTTCAAACCGACAATGCCGTAAGTTACGTGCACTCCCGCATATTCGAGTTCCTTTGCCCAGGCGATATTTCGGGCCTCATCGAAGCGCGCCTTGATCTCAAGGACTACAGCCACTTGTTTGCCCGCTTCGGCGGCGCGAACCAAGTGCTTGGCAATAGCCGAGTCACCCGAAGTTCGATAGAGGGTCATCTTTATCGAATGCACCTTTGAGTCACTTGCCGCCTGCGCCACAAATGACTCGACCGAAGATGAAAACGACTCATGTGGATGATGGACCAACAATTGTCGCTCGCGAATTACTTGAAAAATACTCTGACTATTGAATTCGGCAGCCATCAACCTGCCTGCGGTAAGCGGTGGCCATGGCTTGAATCGCAAACCAGGCAGATCAAGCGACGCCAACTGATTGAGGGCATTCATCTCGATAAGACCAAGGTGATAACTAATGTCTTCAGGCTCTAATTCGAGTTCTTGACACATTAAGTCGACAGTTTCTTGGGCGGTACCCTCCGGAATCTCAAGTCGAACTGCACGACCAAATCGGCGACGGCGCAGCTCCATTTCGACGGCAGCCAGCAAGTCTTCGGCGTCTTCGTCGTCAAGTGAGAGATCGGCGTTGCGTGTGACTCTAAAGACAAAGCATTGCTCGATAACCATGCCGTGAAACAAGCGAGGCAAATTGGCTGAGACAACTTCTTCAAGTAATACAAATTTATTGCCGTCACCTACGCGCATGAATCGCGAAATGCTTTTCGGAATTTTTAGCCTCGCAAATCTTTGTTCGGACGACTGTGGATCGCGCGCAACCACAGCCAAGTTCAGCGCAAGGTTCGAGATATACGGAAACGGATGCGCCGGGTCAACCACAAGTGGGGTTAAGACTTGAAAGATTTTGCGGTCAAAGTCGTCTGAAAGTCTTGCTTTCTCACTCTCGCTTAGATCTGACCAACCCACCACTGATATTTCAGATTGCTTGAGTCTTGGTAACAACTCCTGCGACCAAACCTTGTGCTGACGGATCACAAAGTCTTGGGTGCGTCGGGTAATTTCGCGCAACTGTTGCCGGGGTGTCAAACCATCAGCGGTTGGAGTGTGAATATCACCTGCCACTTGGTCTTTGAGCGCAGCAACTCTGATTTGATAAAACTCGTCAAGATTCGACGAGCAGATTGCCAAAAAACGGCACCGCTCGAGCAACGGAACTCTTGCATCGCAGGCAAGGGTCAATACACGGTCGTTAAAATCAAGCCAACTCAATTCGCGGTTGATGTAATTCTGTTCGATGTTTTTATCGTGCGAATTTATTGACTCTCGGACATTTGTTAGAAAACGATTTCGCCAAAATGTCACTTGAACTTCATTTCAGCGGCATATAGGGCCGCACGACAGATGCCGGTTTTGAAACACCTTTACTCAGCAGGCGTATTGGCAGCAGCCTCGGCGGCGACTGCATAACCAAGCTCCCATTCAATGCTGATGCGCTCGCGCTCTGCATCCTTGTTGACTCGCTCTTGATTGCGACGAAACTGTGGGTCGTTGCGTGGCAAGAGAATTAGTCGAGCAAGGGTTCGCGCACGAAACTCTTCAAGCATGTTCTGATCGCCATAGTCACCGTAGACCTCCCAATGAGGCGATGCTGAGCCGAGATAGACAATGCGCGCATGACCACGAGGCGGCTCGTTCAAAGTTGTTGCATCTGCATAGTTGGTCATGACATCTCCTTTAATTGGACAATAAATCCTACCGTCGAACTGTCGCGTTCTAAGATGTGCATTTGTGGGCTCAGATTCAGAATCGGTCATTGCCGCACTCGATATCGGAACAAACAGTTTTCACTTAGTAGTCGCCAAGCCACTCGAAACAGGCTTCGAAGTAATTGCTAGTGAGAAAGAAGTAATTCGGCTGGGTCATGGTGCCGGCGACATGAAGCAACTTGAGCCCGATGCGATCGAGCGAGGCATTGCCTCTCTAAAACGAATGAGGGCGATCTCCGATGTTCATGGTGCGAAGTTGCGTGCAGTTGCGACCAGTGCTGTTCGTGAAGCCAAGAATCGTAACGAATTTGTGAAGCGTGCGCGTAAAGAAGCAGAAATTGAAGTTGAAATTATTTCGGGTGTCGAAGAAGCACGACTAATCCATATTGGTGCTCGATATGCGGTTGCCGTCGGCGAACAACCGATGTTGCTTTGTGATATCGGTGGCGGTTCAACCGAATTAGTCATTGGCTCGGGTGAAGAAATTTTGCTCTCGCGAAGTTTCAAACTCGGAGCCGTTCGTCTTACTGACAGATTTTTTAACACCGACGCACTGCACCCAAGCAGTGTCAGCAGTTGTCGCAAGTTTGTGCGATCGATGCTGGCAACGATAAAGCCTGAGGTTACCGAACTTGGCTTTGAAGTTGCCGTCGGCTCATCCGGCACGGTTGAAGCGGTAGCAAGATTAATCAGAAAACTTAACAATGAGCCGGAACCGACCTCCTTCAATCGCTACGAATTCAGTGCCAAAGATGTGACGAAAGTGTTGGAATTGCTGGCCGATGCCCCGACTGTTAAACAACGCGCAAAAGTCTTTGATCTTGATTCGTCTCGAGCCGAGATAATTCTGGCTGGAGCCGTCATATTAGAAGGTATTGCTGAGTCATTTGACGTCAAAACGTTCATTTATTCCGATTATGCGTTGCGCGAAGGCGTGCTCTTTGACACCCTCGCTCGCGAAAACCTGCTCAACCATCCCGAAGATGTTGACCCAGCGTTACAAAGCGTCAGGCAACTTGCCGACAGATGCGATGACCGCCCAGAACACTCGGCATATGTCTCAAAAATTGCACTTTCGCTGTTTGATTGCTTGCAAAAAAGACTTGCTCTGCCCCAAACTTCACGCAGGTACCTCGAGGCTGCCTCTCTTCTCGCAAATGTTGGTGTGGTGGTTTCGCACTCAAAACATCACCTGCATTCTTATTACGTGATCAGGAACTCAGAACTTGTCGGTCTCACCGATCGCGAGATTGAATTGATCGCGGTAATCGCCCGCTATCACCGCAAGAGTGCGCCAAAACAGTCGCACTCTGAGTTTGCCCAACTCGAAGAATCCGACCAAAAACTTGTCACCTCGTTGGCTGCGATTTTGCGAATCGCGATCGGTCTTGACCGAACTCAAGACGGGCGGGTCAAGTCAGTTACGGTTCGCTCGGAAGACGAGCAATTTTTGATCTTTGCGAAAGCCTCGGCAAAATCGGACATCGAACTCAATCTCTATGCGGCTAACGAGCGAAGGAGTCTGTTGGCAGATGTACTTTCGACAAAGGTAAAAGTACTAGCACTCAAATAACTAATTTGATTTGCCTTGTCGGCAAGAACTAGTTGGTGTCTGTTTTTGGAGCTTCGTCTTTCTTTAACTCAGCAGCGCCGTCAGCGAGACCTTTTTTTAGTTCGCTTTGCGCTTTGCCAAGGTTGCGAGCAATTTTCGGCAGACGAGACCCACCGAAAAGCACTACAACAAGCAAGATGATGATCCAGATTTCAGGGCCGTTGAACATACGCCAACTCTAGCATCACCACTCGAAAATGCGCTAAGCAATATGGGTGCTTGAGTGTGTAATAAACATCAGTGAGGGTCGGCGCCTAGACGCGATCGAAAAGATTCGTAGCCAGATTGGCCATGATGCGCTGGACATCCACAGCGACTTTCACCATCACCGCAGTGTGTTCACTCTTGCAAGCACCATCGCGGCTCGCCGACTCACCGAACTAAGCGCACAACAATTTGACTTGCGTCAACATGTTGGTGTTCATCCGCGAATCGGCATCATCGATGTTGTTCCATTCGTGCCACTTGAAAATTCGACGATTGAACAAGCAATACAGGCGAGAAATGAGTTCGCCGAATATGTGGCAAACGAACTTGAAATTCCGAGTTTTGTTTACGGTCCCGAAAGAGAACTGCCCGAAATTCGCAAACGTGCGTTCGTCGATTTGACACCGGACTTCGGCCCCAGCAAACCGCACCCGACTGCCGGCGCAATCTGCGTTGGCGCTCGACAAGTGTTGGTGGCCTACAACATTTGGTTGAAGAACGCGACAATTGAAGATGGCAGGCGCATTGCGCGAGAGATTCGTAGCCGACAGGTACGCACTTTGGGGCTGCAGTTAGGCAATGAAATACAGGTCAGCATGAACCTAATTAGCCCCGACGAAATTGGCCCGGAGTTTGTCTTTGACGAGGTCGCAAAGCGGGCCGAAGTCGCCCGAGCCGAACTCGTGGGTCTGGTGCCTGCTCGCGTACTAACCCAGATTCAAAAATCTCGCTGGGCCGAATTGGACCTAAGCAAAGAAAAAACGATCGAATGGTGCTTGGCCGCGCGCAATCGCGCAATACAAAATTTAGATTGACGCGTTTAGGCGGTGGCGATATTGCGATTGCTCTGAGCGCGCTGACGGCGAAGGCGACGGCGCTCTCGCTCTGAGAGCCCGCCCCAGATGCCAAACTTTTCGCCGTTCTCCAACGCATATTCAAGACAGTCGTTTTTTACTACGCAGCCACGGCAAACTTCTTTAGCCTCGCGGGTTGACGCACCACGCTCAGGAAAGAAAAGGTCTGGGTCGACACCAAGGCAATTTGCCTGGTCTTGCCATGCACGTTCAGCGCTTACTGGTAAGTGCACGCGATCTTCCAATTTTGAAACCCTCCCGATTCGCCACCTATCAACGCTCATCACGTCGACAACGGTGTAACTACAGCGGTGTCATTCTGCCAAACTTTTACAAAAAATGCAAATACTGCCTAGCCTGCCCGTCGCACCCCACCGAGACGAGAAAGTTGACGCTTGTGTTCAATGAAGTCGACGAGCACATACTCACCCAAATTTTCTGGCCCTGTGAAAAACGCGCGACCCTTGTTTATCGCCGTCAGTTGCTCAATAAATGACTGCAAAGCGTGCGAGGCGTCAAGCATAAAAGTGTTTATCCGTATGCCTTCGCGGGTCGCCCGCATGACTTCACGCAACGTCGCCTCGATGGTCTCACGCACTGGTGGATAGTTGAAAAATACATCCCCGGATTGCGAGATGTGGGCGGTCGGTTCACCATCGGTGATCATGATTATCTGCTTGGTGCCGCTCTGACGAGACAACATTTCGCGAGCCAACATGAACCCGTGTTGCATGTTCGTGCCGTAGACAAAATCCCATGAAACCTCAGGTAATTGATGGGGTTTTAACACCCTGGCAGTCTCGCTGAAACCCACGATTCCGAGGTAGTCGCGCGGAAATTGTGAACTCATCAGCGAATGTAACGCCATTGCAACTTTTTTTGCCGGCAAAAAATAATCACGCATCGGCATCGACAACGAAAGATCCAGCATCAACACCGTCGATGACCGGGTCAGGTGCTCTGTCTGCTCAATTTCAAAGTCTTCGGCAATCAACTTCACCGGCACCACAGAACCTTGTCGCTTGAGAGCGTTGCGCAGTGTCTGTTGCAGGTCTAATTGAAACGGATCACCATATTCATATGGTTTGGTGTCATAAGTGCGCTCATGACCAACGCCGATTCGTTCAACTTGATGCTGGCCGAGGCGATCTTTGTCTAGGGCCCCAAACACATCGCGCAAGGCCTTTTCGCCAATCTTGCGCAAACCTCGCGGGGTCATCTCGAGTTTGCTCTCGGTCTGATCGATCAATCCTGCTTCTTTCAGTTTTTTTGTGAGCTCAGACATGCGCTGCAAGGACTTGGCAACATCTTCACCAAGCAGTTCACTGACCCTGTCTAAATCGGCTTCGGCCAACGCCGACGGCGAGGATGCATTGCGCAGCAAATTGTCGAGTTGGTCGAGATCGCCCAGTTCTTGCATCGAGCGCATCGCCTCGCCGAACCCCATCGGGTCGTCCCCGGTGAATTCTTGCTTTGAACCCCAACCCTGTTGCGGAAACATCGCTTGCAGTTTTTGCGCCAGCTCGCTCATTTGCCAACGCAGATCCATGTCTTCAAGCAACTTTTCGCTCAATTGGCGCATTTGATCTCGCTGTTCAGGTGTCATTGAATTGAGCATCGCCTGGGCGTCGGCCATGCGCTTTGCCATGATTTCGAGAAGTTCATCCAAGCTTTTTGGATTCTCAGGAAAGAAATCACCGAAATTTTCCATGAACTTTTCGAACTCTGGGTCTTGCCCTTGCTCGCGACGGTTAATCATTTCATTTAATGCGGCCATCATGTCTTTGGTGCGTTTCATGCTTTCAGGAGTCATTTCGTTGACTGCACTTGATGCTTGATCCAAATATTGCTGCATAAGTTGGTTGCGCAATTTTTCGAGCAAGGCTTCAAATCGTTGTTGTGCTTCTTGCGATTGAAAATCGTAGTGCTCCAGTTCGTTTATCTTGCCGGCGAGATCTTCGGGCAACATATCAAGACGAAAGTTTCTTTGTTCTGCAGAATCTTTGGCGAGTGCACTACGGCGCTCATCCCCGGATTTGAGCGCATCTTTGAGGGCTTGGTCGATAGCGTGCCTCTCTTCGTCGATTAGATCATCTAGTTCGTCGGCGATCTCTTGATAAACGCCCCCGAGATCACCGCGGTCTTTGATCTCGTTTCGCTTTTCACGCAACTTCTGCATCATTTCGCGAAGACCCATCAAGTTTTCGCCGCGATCGTTGCGCATGCCGTCTTGCATCAGTTTGCGCAGTGCCGCGTTCACGTCGCCGTGATGCACTAGATCATCGGTCAGCTCGTCAATCAAACTTTGTGCGTCAAAATCAAAACCCTGCTGGGTTCCATCCCAGCGCGAATAATTGAACCTACTTGGCACAAAAGCACGATAGTACGGCTGACCGTAGACTGATAATTGCAATGCGTTTCCCCCGAACCTTTATTTTTGTGGATCTCTCTGGTTTCACTAACTTCACAGAGACCAACGGCGACCGCCAAGCGACAAAGTTGCTTGGCGAGTTTCGGGCTGTGGCTCGTGCCGTGGCTTCAGAGCGAGGTGTGCGCATCGACAAATATCTCGGCGACGGTCTTATGGCTGTTGCTGTGGAGCAACTTGACGGCATCACATTCGCACTTGAACTGGCAAGACGCGCCGAAATGGCATGCGCTCCGCTGCAATTGCGAATCGGCATCGATACCGGCGACACGATGCTCTTCGAAGGCGACGACTACATCGGTAGTGCGCCCAACCTGGCATCCCGACTTTGCGACGAGTCGGCAAACGTCGGCGTGCTGATACCGACTGCTCACATTGAAGAGTTGCCCGTAGGTGTTTCGGCAACTCGGCATGGCGCAGTAAAACTGCATGGCTTCAACAGTGCCGTAGAAGTATCCGTGCTTTCAGGTCGGCCTGTAATCGCCGAACGCAATGACACTGGCAAAATTACGAAATAGTTTTCGAGCGGTAAATCGCCTTGCCCGCTTTTGCGTCTTTATTCAGACGCTTAGAAAGATGCAGTCCCTCAAGCACGAACTCGATCGCACTTGCAACCACAGCGGCCGACTCGTCTCCATCGACCAATTCGCCGACGACCGTGCGCAAACCAGGCATCGTCTTGAGCAACTCAACATAATCGGTCGAGGCAATGTCTTCGCCCGTTTGCACAACTCTGCCTTCGACGAACTCTTCAGTGACTAGGCGAAGGTTCTCGGCAGAAATTCGCTGTTTAGCAACCTGCAGGACCGCACCACGCACGAGTTGGTCAAAAACTTGGGACTCGCGCGAATCATCAATTACATCGATTTCAATTTTCCCGGCGGTCGACGCAGCAAGCGCGTCGAGGTCAGAAACACGCGGTGCAACATCGATTTCTTTGGCTTTGAGTGCGCGTCGCATCGCGTTGGCGCACATCAATTCTTGGTTACTTGTAGTCAGACGCACGCTCACACCACTGCGCTGATTAATTTTTGTACTTGCGCGCGCCAAGTGGCTAATTGTTGCGATAATTTCTTCCATAAAATTTGGAATTCGCACCTTGACGTTACCCACGCTTGCATTGCGTGACTCTTGACGCACAACTGCGATTTCGGTATCAATTTCTAACGGATAGTGGGTGCGAATCTGGCTACCAAAACGATCTTTAAGCGGCGTGATGATGCGACCACGATTGGTGTAGTCGTCTGGGTTCGCCGATGCGACGAGCAAAATGTCGAGTGGTAAGCGAATTTTGTAACCACGGATCTGAATGTCCCGCTCTTCAAGCACGTTCAACAAACCAACTTGAATTCTCTCTGACAGGTCTGGCAGTTCGTTGATCGCGAAAATTCCGCGATTGCATCTTGGCACCAGTCCGTAATGCAGAGTCAGTTCGTCGCTCAAGTAGCGACCCTCAGCAACTTTGATCGGGTCAACTTCACCAATTAGATCGGCAATCGAGGTATCTGGTGTCGCTAGTTTTTCGCCATATCGCGCCGAGCGATGCACCCATTCAATTGGTGTCGCTTCTCCGTTGGCCGCCAAAAGTTCACGGGCTTGACGCGAAACTGGCGCATAAGGATCGTCGTTGATTTCACTACCGGCAATTATCGGCATCCACTCATCCAAGAGATCAATCAGCGAGCGAATGATTCGTGTTTTCGCCTGACCGCGTTCGCCCAAAAAAACTATGTCGTGACCAGCCAGCAAAGCGTTTTCAACCTGCGGCATTACAGTTTCTTCAAATCCAAGCACTCCAGAAAAAAGTTCTTGCCCGGCTGTGATTCGCGCAACGGTGTTGATGCGAATTTCTTCTTTGACGCTTCGCGACACCCAGCCTGACTGCTTTAGTTCAGCCAAAGTTTTTGCAAGATTTGCGGGAGTTTTTGAAACGACCATAAGACCGAGATTAGTTGCAGATTACTCGAATCGACTATTTGGAATTTTTACTAGTTGAGGCCTTCGATTCAGTTACCGTCTTTTTTGGCGCACCAGGCTTGCCCTTCGCCGAATTTTTCTTTGGCGGAGTTGTCGCATCTTTTGTGGCTGCTGTCGCGTTTGTCACAACCGTCGACTTTTCAGAGACCAAAATTTTACCATCTTGCTCAACAACTACGACTTGATAAGAGTTTTTGCCAGCCGGGTTGTCGGCAACTTTAAGGGCGGCAGCGGCCGCAGCCGGCACACTGCTGACCAAGATGCCATTGCGATAAATATTTACAGTCGCGCCAGGCTTCGCCGCAACCTTGAAAGTAACTGCGCCAGCAATTGCTCGCGTGGTTGTAACAACTCGGGGCGAATTGATCGGGATTGGAGGCAGTGGCTGGCCCAGCGTTGGTTGTCGAACGCCATTGTTGTTTGAGTTGCCAGAATCATTCGGAGGCAATGTTGCTGGAGGTGTTGGGTTTACCGGCACATTTGTTGGTGGAACTGAATTCGGGGGCACAGTTGTCGGAGGCACAGTCGTAGTCGGCGCAGATCCACCACCGCCACCACCGCCACCACCGCCGCCACCGCCACTCGACGGCGGAGTGATAACTGGCGAAGTGGTGTCTGGTGAGCTGATGATTTGTGCAGGTGGTGTCGAACTGAGCAGTGAATAAACAAGTTTGTTTGGCGAGCCGGCGATGTCGGAAATTAAGTCAGATGTCGCCGTGGATGTAATCCATGTTGTGACACGACTGACAGAAAGCGAACTGTCTGCACTCAGTGCCAAGGCGGCGATGCCCGCGACATGCGGCGATGCCATTGATGTACCAGAAATCGTGTTTGTTGCAGTGTTTGATGTGTACCACGCCGAGGTGATGTTTGATCCAGGGGCGAAAATATCGACGCATGAACCGAAGTTTGAATAGCTTGCTCGTGCATCTATGGATGTCGTGGCAGCCACAGTGATCGCCGAAACTTCCGCCGCCGGCGAATAATTGCAGGCATTTGCATTTGAGTTGCCTGCAGCAACGACAAAGACGATGCCATCGGCAACACCTCGAGCAACTGCGAGATCAAGTGCCGCTGATCTTGTTCCACCCAAACTCACATTGGCCACTGCTGGCACACCAGCATTATGATGCGCGATAACCCAATCAATGCCGGCTATCACACCAGAAGTTGAACCAGAACCTGAACAATCAAGAACTCGCACCGGCACCACAGTTGCGGCTGGCGCAACACCATAATTTGAACCTGCGACGGTGCCCGCAACATGCGTGCCGTGACCCTGGCAATCTTGTGAGCCACGACCATCGGCAATTGAACTGAACCCAGAAACAACGCGACTACCAAACTCGCTGTGAGTCGAGAGCACTCCAGTATCAATGATGTATGCGCTCACGCCTGCACCAGAAAAATTGCTGATATATCGAGAGTTAAGCGGCAAGTTTCGCTGATCAACTCGGTCGAGACCCCATGACAAGGCCGCGACACCGGCATCACTATCAACCGAAGGTACAACCGCGTCAGATGCGCTCGATGGCAACGAGATGCCGACCGCGTTTGTCGCCGTAACTGTAAATGTATAACTCACACCATTTGTCAAACCACGCACAATGCACGAAAGAGCACCCGTTGTTGAACATGACTTGCTGCCAGGACCAGCTGTGACTGTATATCCGGTGATTGCAGAATTACCGTCACTTACAGGTGGCAGCCAGTTGACAGTGGCGATCGCATTGCCGGCACCTGCTCGCACACTTCGTGGTGCGTCTGGTATTTGCGGTATTGGTGCTGGGGTGAATGTCCAGTTGAAACGCGTCGCACCTTTTTTGCCACTATAACCATCAACCGCGGCAAAATATGTAGTGCCCGCATTTACTGCGATTGAAACACGACTCCATAAACCGGTTTCGCCTGGTGCATCATCATTGACTGCGAGGGTTGTCAAGGCGTTGACGCTGGCGCCCGTATACGCGCCAAGAATCGTGTCGAAGTCACTGCCGCTCGTAGTCAGCACGAGAGTGCCGCCCTCGGTAGCGACCCACTTGTACCAAATCGATGCAGCAGGCGCATAACCACCATGATTTGGCTCGCCTGTTTCGCGACTTGCTGTCAGCGTCGAACTCGTCAAATAGCCAGATGAGTTTGTAACTGCAAGCGCGCCCGAAAACGGATCGTTAGCCAACGCGCCGATCGTCGTAACAGGTGAACTTTGTGTTGACCATGCACCAGCGCCAATTTCGTTGATCGCTGCAACTCTGAAAATGTGACTGACCCCAGCAGTCAACGAGCGAATAACCGAAAATGTCGACGCGCTGACGCCATCTGTGAGCGTTGTCCACGAGACACCCGAGTTTGTCGAATATTGGATTGTGTAGTCACTGATTGGTGCGCCACCGTCAGTTGTGGGTTCTTCCCAATCCAGATCGAGTTGCCCTGTGCGCGCGGTCGCGACGACAGTTCTTGGCGCACTCGGCATGACTGGCGTCCATGGTGTGTAGGCCTCAGACGGTTCTGAAGGTTCGCCGGTACCGATTGCATTTTTTGCGCGCACCCTGAAAATATGTGGCACGCCATCAGTCAGAGGGCTGACGGTGCGGGCGACATTTGCGCACACACAGCCAACGACACCGGTGTTGCCGTCCCATGTTGTCCAAGTTGTGCCATTGTTTGTCGAATATTCGATTATGTAATTGGTGAGTTCTGAGCCGCCGTTAAATGTTGGTGCTCCCCATTGGATTGCAACTCTGCGCGGTCCAATCGAAACATCGTTGACACAACACGGTGCAGATGGAATGCCCGGTGAAACAGCAGATGGCGAAGCCGAAGGCAGACCGGTACCAGAAATATTGACTGCGCTGACTCTGAAGATATACGAGGTGCCGTTAATCAAACTTGTGACGATTGCCGAACGAATAGTGCTGGTGGGGTCAGCAAATATCGACCAAGTGGTGCCCGAATTCGAGGAGTATTCAACGACATAATCACTGATTGAACTGCCACCGTTTGAAGTTGGTATCACCCAACTCAGAGAAATCTGGTTGAGTTCAATGTTCGTGACTGTTAGTTCGAGCGGAATGCTGGGCACAACAATCGCCCATGGCGCGCCAGACGCAACCCCAGAAGGCTGACCAGTGCCGATGCTGTTGATTGCTTTTACCCTGAAAAAATAACTTGTGCCGTTTGTGAGACCTGTAACCGTGGCGGTGGTCGAAGCTGAAACGCCGTCATCAAAAACCAAATAGCCAGCGCTGATGTCAGTCGTGTATTCAATCAAATAGTCGGTAATCGCCGACCCGCCATTTAGTGTTGGGGCTGACCAGGATAAACGCACACTTTGATTGAGCGCGGTCGGGCGCAACGAAGTCGGTTCACCCGGAATGCCCGGGGTTGTCGTTACGACATTCGATGCGTCGCTGGCGCCTGCACTGCTAACTGCTTTAACCCTGAACGAATAGCTTGTCGCATTTGTTAGGCCGGTCACTGTCGCGCTCGTTGTGGTTGAAGTACCGTCGCTGAAAGTTGACCAAGTTGAACCAGAATTTGCCGAGTATTCGACAAGATAGTCGGTGACACTGCTGCCGTTGTCGGTTGTCGGCGCAAGCCAAGAAAGAGCAGCACTCGCGTTGCCGGCGACGACAGCAAGGTCGCGCGGGGTGCTCGGTGCAATCGGTGTTGGTGCCAGCCACGCAGATTTTGTAAATAGAAAAAGATTTACCGACCCAACACCAGGTGATGTCACGATATCTGGTGTCGCATATGTCAACAATTTTGCAGTAACTGCTGCCGGCGTCATAGTCGGATCTGCCTCGAGCAACAAAGCCGCCGCACCCGCGACATGCGGCGCCGCCATAGATGTGCCCGACAAACTTCGCAGGGTCGTCGACGAAGTGAAATAAGCCGAAGTGATACTCGAACCTGGCGCAAAAATATCGAGACACGAACCATAATTTGAATAACTCGCGCGCTCGTCAGCCGATGTAGTCGCACCCACTGTTATCGCCGTTGGTGCCGAGGCCGGCGAATAATTGCAGGCCAAACGTTTGTTATTGCCGGCAGCCACGACCATCGTGATGCCGTCAACAACTGCGTTTGCAATTGCCGTGTTGAGTGAAATCGAAACAGAGCCACCAAGACTCAAGTTGGCAACTGCGGGCAGGCCGGCCGCATGATCGGTGATCGCCCAGTTGACACCCGCAATGACATTTGACATGAAGCCACTGCCGCGACAATTGAGAACACGAATCGGAACCAAACGGACCGACTTGGCAACACCAGTTGTTGAGCCACCAATTGTGCCGGCGACATGTGTGCCGTGACCGTTGCAGTCTGTTGAGCCATATCCGTCAGCAACGGCACCGTAACCCGAAGCAACTCGACCAGAAAATTCGACATGGTCAGCACGAATACCTGTATCGATGACATAAGCGGTCACACCAGCCCCACCAAAGTTGTAGGTGTACATCGCGTTCAAGGTTCGTTCACGTTGGTCGACGCGATCCAATCCCCAAGATGGCGGGTTGGCCTGGTCACCTTCGATCTCGATGATTTGATTCGGTTCAATACTTTGAACACGAGGATCTTTGCTAAGGCGCGCAGATTGAGATTCACTTAACAGCGCGACATATCCGTTGATTGCCTGGGTAAATGCTTGGATTGCTTCGCCACCCAGAGCGTTTTCGGCGGCAACGAACGCCTGCACATCAACATCTGGTCGCAACATCACGATTGAGGTGCCCTCAAGCGGGTCTTGCGAACTTTGCGACCCTGAACTTGGGGCAACAGTTGTGCTCGTCGTGCTGGTAGTCGAAGTTGTAGAACTCGTCGAAGTTGTAGAACTCGTCGAAGTTGTAGAGCTCGTCGAACTCGTCGTCGAGACGTCGTCGAGACGAATAACGCGATCGAGTTCGACAATTAAAACATCACGGTCGGCTTTGAGTCGACGAACATCGGCGGCGTCAAGTTCGGCGACGAAGCCGTTCGCCGATCCGTCGTAAACATCACTGATCGAGTTGCCGAGTCGAGCCTCTTTGGCAATTTTTGTTTGCAGGTCCGCATTGCTCGACAACATCACGATGTAGTCACCCGTTGGCGCATCGGCGCCAGCAACTGGTGTTGGCAGAAATTGCACACCCAAGGCGCAAATTAACCCAATCGCAAACCAAGATCGCCGCTGCGAATGTCTGGTTTTGGCTTGGTTCATCTTTATTTAACCTACCCAAGCTGTGTGGTACTCAACTTTGAGCAAGCATGCTCAGATCAAAATAAACCCTAAAGTTGACTAAATCACTCGGGATTCAGATATCGTTGTCCGCAAGCGACTAGCGAAATACAAACCCCCAAAAACACCAACTTCTAGGAGTAACAATATGTCCATTCGGCTTGGCGACACTGCCCCCGACTTCGTAGCCGAAACAACTCAAGGCACGGTCAACTTTCACGAGTGGCTCGGCGACTCGTGGGGTGTGCTTTTCAGTCATCCAAAAGACTTCACACCGGTTTGCACAACCGAATTGGGTTATGTCGCAAAAATTAAACCAGAGTTTGACAAACGCAATGTCAAAGTCATCGGTCTCTCGGTTGACTCAGTCGAGTCGCACAACAAATGGGAAGCCGACATTGCCGAAACGCAAGGCACGCCCGTTAATTTTCCGATGATTGGTGACCACGACCGCAAAGTCAGCGATCTCTACAACATGATTCATCCAAACGCCAACGACACACTCACCGTGCGCAGCGTTTTTGTTGTCGGACCGGACAAAAAAGTAAAACTGTCGATCACCTACCCAGCATCAACTGGTCGCAACTTTGACGAAATTTTGCGTGTGATCGACTCACTGCAATTGACTGCCAAACATAAAGTTGCAACACCAGCCAACTGGCAGAATGGCCAAGACGTGATCATCGGTGGCGCAGTTTCTGACGAGGATGCAAAAAAATTATTTCCACAAGGTTGGAAGACGATTAAGAATTACCTAAGAATTCTTCCGCAGCCAAGATAAAGGTCCTCACCTCGGCATAGAATCATCAGCCGTGAGTCAGACAACTCAAAAGATCGACCCACCAAACATAGCGGCGCGCGCTGATTCGGCGTCAAAAATTTATGGCAATGGCGAGAGCGAAGTTCGCGCCTTAGACAACGTCAGCGTCAGTTTTGAGCGTGGCAAATTCAGCGCGATCATGGGGCCAAGTGGCTCAGGTAAGTCAACCTTGATGCACTGCATCGCCGGATTGGATTCGCTTACCAAAGGCAAAGTATTTATCGGTGAGACTGACTTATCTGGATTGAGCGACAAAGAAATCACGAAACTGCGTCGCGAAAAAGTCGGTTTTGTATTTCAGAGTTTCAACTTGATACCGACACTGAATGCCCACGAGAACATCACCTTGCCACTTTCACTTGGCAAGTCGAAAGGCGACAAAGACTGGATTCAACAAGTCATCGACACGATCTCGCTCAACGATCGACTCGACCATCGACCGAGCGAACTTTCTGGTGGTCAACAACAAAGAGTCGCAGTGGCTCGCGCACTCGCAACACGACCTGAAATTATTTTTGCCGACGAGCCAACCGGCAACCTTGACTCAAAATCGGGTGGCGACATTCTTAAATTTATGCGCCGTGCTGTAACTGACTTGAAACAAACCATCGTCATGGTCACTCACGACGCCGTGTCGGCCAGTTATGCCGACCGAATTGTGTTTCTCAGCGACGGCCATGTCGCTGGCGAGATGACTAACCCGACACCCGAAAAGGTTCTCGACTACCTAAAACACTTGGGCGAATAAACACTTAAATGTTTCGACTTTCGCTCAAGATGACCCTTTCCCGCAGGGGGCGCTTGTTGCTCACTTCTCTGGCGATCATTCTCGGCACTTCGTTTTTGTCGGGTACGACCATTTTTTCAGACACGATCAACAGCACTTTTGATCGACTGTTCACAGATGTTTTTCGCGATGTCGATGCATATGTTCGATCAACCGACTCGGTCGACACTGGCTTTGGCGACCAGCGCGCACCTTCGCCAATTAGTGCGCTTGAAACAATTTTTGGCGTTGAGGGTGTAAGTGCAGCCGTCGGCGATATGCAAAGTTACGCCCGAGTCATCAACAAAGACGGCAAACCACTCGGCGAAGATCAAGGCCCACCAACATTCGGTGGCATCGCCTCAGAAAGTAGCGCGGGCTTATGGAGCGTCGAAGACGGTCGCTTACCAGTTGGCCCAGAAGAAATGATGCTCGACCGCGAAACGGCGGAAAAAGGCAAGTTTGAAATTGGAGACTCAGTGCGAGTAAACGCTCTGTCGGGCACGCGCGAGTTCACGCTGGTCGGCATCGCCAACTACGGTGATGTCTCTTCGCCGGGTGGCGCAACATTTGCATTGTTCGATCAACCCACGGCTTCAGAGTTTTTGCTCAAGCCTGGATTTGTCGACGCGTTCTTGATTAAAGGCGACGGCACGCTCAGCGACGAAGAATTGGCTGAGGCAATCGACGCGGCGTTGCCAGCAGATGCGAAACTCGAAACACTCACCGGAGCAGAAATCACCGAAGAAACGACCAGTCAAATAAAAATAGTTCTCGGCTTTTTCACGGCGTTTCTCACGGCGTTTTCATTTATCGCGCTTGGCATCGGCTGCTTCGTCATCTACAACGTCTTTTCGATCACCGCCGCACAACGCCAACGGGAAAGTGCGTTGCTGCGCGCAATCGGCGCGAGTCGTCGCCAAGTTACAGTTTCGCTGCTGGTCGAAGCACTGATCGTTGGTCTGATCGGTTCTGTAATCGGCTTCATCACTGGCATCGGTCTTTCTCAAGCACTAAGTGCTCTGCTTAACGCAATCGGCCTCGAAATTCCGACAAAAGGTTTAACTATCAATACAGATGCAATTGTTCAAACCGTTTCAATCGGCACTCTGATCACGATTCTTTCGGCAATTTTGCCGGCGCTTCGCTCGGGTCGGGTGCCCCCATTGGCGGCATTTCAAGATGCTGCACTGGACACGGTTCAAAAACTCACTCGACGAGTGGCAATCGGCCTCGTGCTGATCATCGCCGGCGCAGTTGCACTTATCGCCTCGATCAACGGTGCCAGCGTCACCATTTTGGGTCTTGGCGTGCTTGGTGTGTTCGCCGGTGTATTGGTGCTCGGCCCGGCACTTTCAAAACCAATTGCGATGTTGCTCGGCAAACCAGTTGCAATGTTGCGGGGCGTAACCGGCGCGATGTCTCAACAAAATGCCGCGCGTAACCCAAAGCGCACCGCCCGTACGGCGGCGCCAGTTCTAATCGGTGTCGCCCTGGTCACCGCCTTCACCGCACTTGCTGCCAGTGTCAAAAATGAAATTCGCGAAACAATCGGTAGTTCATTTCGCGGCGACTACGCGCTCAGCGTCAACAGTCGTGGCTTTGGTGGCATACCAGTCAGCGTGACGGATCAAATCGATCAACTAAATGAAGTTGATCAAGCGACAGGTGTTGGTTTCATCGCCGCCAAAGTCGGTGATGAGTCACCGTTTGTCTTGGTATTCAACCCCAAGACCTCCAAAGATTTGTACGACTTAGAAATGCTGAGTGGCAAGCAAAGTGATCTGAAAAAAACTGAAATTTTGGTCGAAGCCGACAAAGCAGATGAGAAAAACCTCAAAGTCGGTTCGAGTTTGCAAGTCACTCTCGTTGACGGTCGGTCAATATTGATGACAGTTGCCGGCACATTTAAAGATGCGTACGGCAACTATGCATTCAGCCGCGAATTATTCGAAGACTCGACGAGTCCCCTATTTGACAGTTTTGTATACATCAAAGTCGCCGAAGGTGTCAATGACGAAAGTGCGCGAACTGCAATCTCGGCAATTAGTTCAGATCTCGGTATTGGCACGCTTGAAAGCCGCGACGAATATATTGACACGCAAGCGGCACAGGTCGACCAGTTTCTGGCGCTGATTTATGGCTTGTTGTTCTTGTCGGTGATCATCGCCATCGTCGGCATCATCATCACGCTGTTGTTGTCTGTTTTTGAACGCAAACGTGAGATTGGTTTGTTGCGCGCAGTCGGCATGACTCGCTCGCAAGTTCGCACCATGGTGCGTTGGGAGAGCGTGATTACGTCGCTATTCGGCGCGGTAACGGGCGTGGTACTCGGCATTTTGACCGGCATCGTGATCGTTGTTTCGCTCAACGAATCAGGTTTCAGCGCATTCACATTGCCGATTGTCAACACTCTCTACATCTTGCTTGGCGCCTTTGTAATCGGCGTAATTGCTGCTGTGTTTCCTGCGTGGCGTGCGACCCGTACCGAAATTATCTCGGCAATCGCCTCAGCCTGATTTTCGCGCGCGCTCTAATTCTGAAAGATAGATAAATTCTGCTGGATGCACACCCGGCGGGGTGTCATGCTCTGTCACATAGCGACTCGCACTTGTGCCTGCGTGGCGAGTCTGACAGTCGGCACACCAGTAAAGAACCCGATTGGCTTCACCGTGATGTGTCACGCGCACTTGACCGGTGCATCGCTGACAATTTTTGCCATGTCGACCATAAACAGCAAGCGTGCGATCTTGGGTTGCATGTTGAGATTGCAACAGCTCGCCCGCGATCGAAACAAGTTCACGACACTCGTCACGATTAAGCGAACTAACTTTGGCCCACGGATGTAGTTCGCAGGTCCATAACAATTCACAGCGAAACACATTGCCGATACCACGCATCACCCGTTGATCCAACAAAACTTCAGCGATCGTCGCATCGGCCTGTTGATAATCGATCATCAAATCGACACATAGTTCTAGGTCGGTTCGTGGATCTGACAAATCTGGGCCGTGTCGGCCCAGCAATGGGTGACGCCGCGGATCAAAATCGTGGTGCGTCTCAATCTCCGCAGCACCAAAACACGCGGCGATGCAACCTTCAACTTGAATCACAACTTTTGCGAGACTATGGTTTTTTTTCTGCCAATCGGCGATGCGAAAAATTTGCCAAGAGCCGCGAATTTGCAGTTTTGTTCGCAGCACGACTCCGTCATCCCAAATGATTTCAATTTCGCGCCCGATGGCACGAACTTCTTCGATCACACTGCCAATCTTTGGGCTGAGCACAACATCTTCTGCGACAGTCACCGAAGTCATATCTTTGCCGATCAGCGCGACGCGTAATGAGGCCGCTTGTCGTTGAGTCGCATTAAAAATTGCGAGCATCACGGCAAAACACCCACTGAAGCAAGCGCGAGGCGCACGAGACGATCGTGACCGCCTGTCATTTCGAGTCGCATTTCCGCGCTAATCGCTTGCAAAGGTGTATACCAACCGAGATCAAGTGCTTGTTGCGAGGGTTGACAGTCGCCTGAAACAGGCACGACAAACGCGAGACTCACTGCATGATGTCGCGGATCATGAAAGCCGCTGATATCTGGATCCGTGAAATATTCGACGATCGTGAATGGCGCAGGCTCCGGCGGAATTTTTGGGAGAGCCATCGGTCCCAAATCTTTTTCAATATGACGCAACAGCGCTTCACGAATTCGTTCGTTGAGCAAAACGCGACCCGAGACAACTGTGCGCGAAATCGAACCGTCAGGGGCTTGTCGCAAAAGCATGCCGACATGAGTGACGACGCCTAGTTCGTTGACCCGCACGGGAACCGCATCTACATATACGAGTGGCACTTGACCGCGCACTTGTTCAAGCTGGTTGTTATCTAACCAGTTCGTTCTAGTGTCGGTAATCTCGCTCAATTTGTTGCTCCAAAAACTTTTAGTTAGCAAACATTGTCTCAGATGCGCCGAAGAATTCGTGGCATCATCAACTAGCGAGGGGTTGCTACCAGTTTCCGGCTACGTATTTCGTTTCGAGAAACGCCAAAAGACCGTCATGAGCACCTTCGCGACCAAGCCCAGATTGCTTAACGCCACCAAATGGTGCAGCGGGGTCAGAAACGAGCCCGCGGTTCAAGCCGACCATTCCAGACTCAAGCCCCTCAGAAACTCGCATGCCCCGACCCAGATCGCGCGTAAAAACATATGCAACGAGACCGTGTTCGACATTGTTGGCATGCGCCAAAATGTCGTCGCTGTCACTAAATCGCACCAACGGTGCAACCGGCCCGAATATTTCGGTTCGCAAAATTGGTGCGTCAAACGAAACATCTGTGAGCACTGTCGGAAAGTAACCAAAAGAGCCATCGGTTGCAGCGTTGCCACCACAAGCAACTTTGGCACCAAAACTTTTTGCCTCGTCGACCAACTTGGCAACCTGTTGCTGTTGCGATTTTGACACCAGCGGACCAACAGTTGTCTTTGCGTCGAGTCCGTCACCCAAAACGAGCGCGCTCATACGCGCGGTGAGACCGTCGGCGAATGCGTCATAGATTTTTTCGTGCACAAAAAATCTGTTGGCCGCCGTGCAAGCAGCG
>SXGT01064536.1_pt1 | contig 52827 bp, 69 predicted proteins | sample 3176221 | NCBI WGS metagenome assembly SXGT01 (sample SAMN11356862, study PRJNA531348) | freshwater metagenome | isolation source: freshwater sample F1-120 | place: China: Fuxian Lake, Yuxi | collected 2017-12-25
GGCCGCAACCGCGAGTTCCAGGCCATCCTCCCCATCCGGGGCAAGGTGCTGAACGTGCAGGAGGTGTCGCTGAAGAAGATGGAGACGAACGAGGAGCTCTCGAACCTGATCCAGGCCCTCGGGTGCGGGATCGGGCCAGAGTTCGACATCGACCGCCTGCGGTACGGCAAGGTCATCGTCATGGCGGACGCGGACGTGGACGGGTTCCACATCAGCACGCTGCTCCTCACCTTCTTCCACAAGGCGATGCCGCAGCTGATCCGCGCGGGCAGGGTGTTCCTGGCCTGCCCGCCACTCTACCGCATCATCACCGGGAAGGCGTCGTTCTGGGCCATCGACGACGACGACAAGGCCGAGTACCTGGCGTCTCTGCCCAGGGCGATGCGCGAGGCGGCGGAGGTCTCGTACTTCAAGGGCCTCGGCGAGATGCCGCCGGAGATGCTCTTCGCGACCACCATGGACCCGAGGACCCGCCGACTGGAGCGCGTCGAGGTCGCGGACGGGGAGGAGCTGGCGACTGCCGCCCTCCTGCAGGACCTGATGGGAGGGGACGCCAGGATGAGGGCGGCGTACATCGAGGCGGCGGACACGACGCAGTTCAAACACATCGACACGTGAGAGGAGGGCGAATGGAGGACTTCAGCTACCTGGTGTCGCGCGACCGCGCGACGGGAAAGTCGACGATCGAGGTCGAGGGCCCTGGTGCGGACGCCCTTGTCCGCGCCGTCGAGGCGCTCGTCGTGGACATCATGGGCGGGAACGTGGCCACTGGTCGCGAGATCATCGACTTCCTGACCACGTTCAACGGCGGGCAGAGCAAGGTCGAGCACGACGAGAAGCTGCAGGACTCGACGGGTGGGTGGCTACTCAAGCTCGACGAGGTCTACAGTCTCGTCGCGTTCGGGACGATCACGGCCGGCGACGTGACGCGGCCGCTCGGTGAGGCCCTGCTCGACTGGAGGCGCAGGGGACGCGACGAGGACCCCAGGAGAGCGTCCCCGAGGTACCCGCACACCTACGCGGCCGACCTCGTACGCATGTGCGGGCCCGTGGACGAGTCCGTGGATGGGCGGGCGCGTGGCCTGAAACTGAGCCGCGGCGACGCGACAGGGCTCGTCAAGAACCTCGCGCCCGCATTGCGCGTCGCGCACCACGAGCTGGCCGAGATGCTGGCCGACTACTACCTCGCGAACGAGGACGCGGTAGTCGACGCGAACATGGAGCGGATCAGGGTGGGCACGTGAGCGTGGCGAGTGCCGTGAGGGCGCACACCGACGAGCTGGTCCGCTGGCTGCGCACTGGGAGCCCGGAGGCGGACGCACCGCTGAACCGCGCGGCGCGAGGCGTGATCGAGGCGATGCGCGCCGAGAGTGGGAGCGCGTGGCTCGTCGACGTGAACGTGGGCACCTGGACCGAGTGGGACGGCGCGGAGGCGCCCAGGAACTTCTGCGCCACGCACGTGCTGCCCAGTCTGGACGATCACGTGAGGCAGCTCATCGACGCCAGGCTCTCCGCGCCCTACGAGGGGACCAAGGCAGACAGGGCTCGGGTCGAGATCATCCAGGACGCGATCGACGCCGCTGGCGGGCAGGTGCTGGTGTGGTCGTGAGGATCGGACAGGAACACTGCTCGCAACAACATCTCCAGGAGGCTCGATGAACCCGAGTCACATCGTCCACGGCGTGGACGGACACGCCACCCTGCTCATCAACTCCCAGGCGCCGGTGAAAGGGAGCACCTTCGACTGCCCGTGCGGCAAGGTCTTCGCCGTCGAGGGCGTGACCGAGGTGCGCACGCCAGAGTACAAGTCGCGCTGCCTGTCGAAGGACACCTCCATCACCGACAACCGGAGGACCTCGTGATCCTCGTCACCCCGAGGTGCCCGGAGTGCGGCGAGCCAGCCGAAGGCAGCGTGGACACCGTGCCCGGCGTCGCGCTGTTCACCGAGGCGCGCGAGGACGGGCACGTCGAGTACAGCGGCACCACGGAGGTGTGCTGGGACGGGCAGACGAGCGACTGGCGTACCGAGCATGGGATGCTGGTCCAGTGCGCGGCCGCGCACGAGTGGTACACCCGCGTCGTGGACGTCGTGTCGACGTCCACGGGGAAGTGGATCGTCACCCTCGACAACGAGCCCGTCGACGGCGAAGAGTACGACGACAGGAAGGACGCCGACGCAGCGTCGGTCCGCCAGGCGAAGAAGATGCGGGAGGAGGCATGACGGACAAACACCTCAAGGCACGGATCGACCAGTGCCTGCGCAACGCCGAGCTCTCGCGCTGCCCGCGCCGAAAGTTCGGGGCCATGCTCATCGACCCGAAGACCAACAGCATCCTGAGCGACGGGTACAACGGCCCCCCTCGGGGGGAAGAAGGGCTCTGCGGCGGCCTGTTCTGCGCCCGCGAGGGCCTGTCATGCGACGATGTGCGTGTCGTAGACTGGCGCGGCCGCACCTCGGAGGAGCGCCAAGCAGAGGACCCACTCGCCGGGATGGACTCCGAGGAGTTCTTTTTGCTGGTGCGCGATCAGGGCCTCAACGATCCCGGCGCCGCAGCGGTGTCATGGCGAACGGCGACGAGGCGTCGCGCGGATATCCTCAAGGCTTACCCGCCCATCAAGTCGGGTACGCGCATGGATGTCGGCTGTCACCACGCCGAGGCCAACGTGCTCGCGAACGCCATGAGGCGAGGCATTGCCACCGAGGGGGCCTGGCTCATCGTCACCGGCGAGCCGTGCATGATGTGCGCGAAGTACCTACATCACGGTGGCATTGCGAAGGTGTTCGTCGTGAAGGGGGGCTACGCCGGCGGCGATGCTGGCGTGAAGTACCTGCAGAAGTACGGCGTCGAGGTCGAGTACGTCGACGGACCACAAGACCCAAGAACGGAGGTTTCATGACGGAAGCGCAGGTGAAGGAGACTGTCGAGCTCTTCGACGACGGGGACCTCGACGATCTCGTGCACGACGCGAAGTCCCAGGAGGCCTCCAGCATCAACAACGAGGGAGTCGAGGCGCAGGTGCGCTTCCTCCTCGAGACGGGGTACACGCTCGAGACACTGCGCGCGGCGCTCAAGGAGCAGGACCCGCGCAGCTGCCCGGCATGCGGGTGGCTCGGGGACCCGCAGACCTACAGGAACGGGATGACTACCTACGCCTGCTGCAACATGCAGTGCGACTACGAGGACCAGTGGGAGGTCGAGGAGGTCGACAAGAGTGACACGACCGCAGCGATCCCCTTCTCCATCGACGAGGCGTGACATGGGCCACAACAGCGTGGTGGTCGTGCGCAACGACGCGCTCGACACCATCGAGAGGCATGGGCAGGAGTTCGCGTCCAACATGGTCCGGGCGATCTACGGGAAGAGGTTGCTCGACCCGAGCTGGAACGGGGACTTCGCCACCAGTACCCACGCCAACCCCGCGCAGGTCGTGTGGAACGAGCACGCGGACTGGACTGGCCTGATCGCCGTCGGTGGGAACCATGGAACGGTGATCGGACGCGTGCCGAACAGGGGACTGCACCGCGAGCGGGACCAGCAGATCGCGGTGCTGCAGACAGTAGCGTACCAGCTCGGATTCAACCTCGTCCCGAGAAAGTCATGACTGATCGCAAGTTCTACAAGACTACCTACGTGGTCGAGGTGTTGCATGAGACGACGATCCCGGACGACTGGGACCTCATCACCGTCCTGGGCGAGGCCCAGGACGGCATGTACAGCGGCGACGTGAAGTCGCAGGAGACCGAGCAGATCGACGGCGCCACGTGCGCCAGGCTGCTCGAGGGGCAGCGCTCGGACACAGGGTTCTTCCGCCTCGACGCGGAGGGCAACGACATCAACGAGGAGGACGAGGAATGAGCAAGAGCACTCTCGTGGTGGCTGGCACGACCATCGCCGCGATCGTCGCGATCACGCTGTCGACGCAGTGGTTCATCGCGGCGACTGACGACACCTCACGACCCAGCGAGGCCAAGATGCTGCAGCTCTGCCGCGAGGACACCACGGTGGTCGGCCAGGTCGACGAGGCGGTCGCAGCCGGGTGGGCGTACGCGGGACCGCTGTACAACAACGGCATCAACTGCACCGTGACCCTCTGGGTGCGCTGATGCGGTACTCGGTCGAGATCGAACTCGAGGAGGACGCGCCGTGCTCCTGCGGCATGTGCCCGTGGGTCGGACCCGCCTCGGAGCTGGCGGAGATCAAGGGTTGCAGCCTGACACCCGGTGATCCGAGCCCAGCGGGGAGGTGCCCGGCGTGCGACAGCCTCGCCTACGTCGCGGACAGGAAGTCGACACCAGAGGTGCCAGAGTCCGCCACGGACGCTGCCACGCGGGAGCACGACGCCGCGATGCAGGCAGACCTCGCCAGCGCGCTCCAGGTGGTACTGGACCTGAGCACGGCGCACATGCCGGGGTCGAGCCCGCCGTGGGGCGACCTGCGCGTAGTGGAACACGAGCACGGGTACGTCGTGTTCGTCAGCTCGGAGCCGCAGGGCAGGGAGCCCCAGTGGGCAACGAAGGTGCTGGCCCTGGCACGGAAGCACGACTGCCTGCTCGTCAACTTCGACCAGGACGGGGAGGAGCTCCCCGAGCACCTGCCGATGTGGAACTGGGACGCAGACACCTACGAGGTGTCGATCCCGGACACGAGCGGGAAGGGCTCGGCGTACCGGTCGTACGGCACGTTCAAGACTCGTGCCGAGGCCATCGCGTTCGCCCAGAGGGAGTTCGGGGCGGACATCTTCGGCAAGATCGACGCGATCACGGTGCGGAGGTCCGAGTGCTGAACCTCCCCATCCTGGTCGGGGAGGTGAACCCCTACGGCGCCGAGCCAGAGTACGCCCTGTACTGCCTGCCGGAGAACTCTGCCGGTGGCAGGCTCCAGCGCCTCGTCCTCGGCGTGCGGCGTACGCGCTACCTGGACTTCCCGAGGTACAACCTGTGCGTGGGCAAGTGGAGTATCCGCGCCGCGCGGTTGGAAGCAGAGAGGCTACGCTTGGTGCAGCATCGAGGCAGGAAGCTGGTCCTGCTCGGCTCCAAGGTGTGCGGCGCGTTCGGTGTACCCTTCGTGCCCTGCTCCCTGCAGGGAGGTGTGGACAGCGCAGACACGTGCACCTACGTCGTCCTGCCCCACCCATCGGGACTGAACCGTTTCTGGAACGAGCCCGGGGCGTTCGAGATGGCGAGGGCCACAGTGCAGCGCGAGTTCCCGCACATCGACTTCGGTTCACGAGGTGAAGAGTGAACTGGTACGCGCACGAGTGGGAGGCGAGCGAGGACATCCTCGGCGTGGGCGCGTTCCTGGCGAACGTGCGGTTCTCGGACCACGCCGGCGAGTACAGGTGGATCGCGCGGGCGGCCTTCAGGAGGGACGCGATCCTCCAGGGCACGCACCAGGACCTGGCCCAGGCCAAGCGCGCGGCGTCCCGCGCGGTGAAGCGGCTCATCAAGAACGAACTCAAGCGACTGGAGGAAAAGTCCAATGCAGAGTGACGCTACGAAGAAGATCCCCGGCGGCATCGCCGTCGCGTTCCAGACCCGGCGGAAGATGTTCCTCGACATGGAGATCGCCAAGCTCCGCCGCGAGGCCCAGGAGGGTCCGCCGTCGCAGGAGCAGTACGAGCACGTGCTCAACGCTCTCGAGATGGCGACCACGGAGCTGTGGGAGATGCAGGACTGCGTCACCGCGATGGTCGGCGTGCACGAGGACATCGGCAACGCGATCGGCGGCCTGCACAAGCTCTCGAACCTGGCGAGGCACATCGGAGTCGCCGCGCGGAGCGACGCCGAGATCCCGGACGGTGGACCAGACGCCGTGCGCGACCACTTCAAGAAGTCGCTCGGGGAGGGCGGTGATTGATGGATCCGGACGCGACCATCCAGCGCATCGTCGACTCCCTCCCCGGGGACGTGGAGGAGTTCCTCGCAGCCTGCGATGACCTCGCAGGCTGGATCGGCTCGGGAGGTTTCGTCCCGAAGCGCATCAGCGAGATTACCAGCAAGCACCTGCTCCTCCTCGGCATCCACGGGAAGCTGGAAGCGCAAGTCGTGATCTCGAACGCACGTGGACTCGCAGCCCGCGCCGCCGGGCGATGATCGGGAGTCCGTGGACGCCATCGGAGTGGCTTCGTGGGCGGTGCAGGTAACACTCGCACCGAGTTTTCACGCGAGTGCTAGCTGCGTCGTAGCACTGCTGGTGGGTCGAGCCCGGGATCGGCGCGCTGCGACTATGAAGATCAACACCGTAAGATGAAACAACTTTGCATAGTTCAGGGAGGTTCCGATGGGAGACAGGGCGTGGGCCGAGATCAGGATCGGCGGACCGGTCCGCAGGAGCGCGTGGAAGGACGTGAAGAAGGCACTTCGCAGAGAGTTCAGCGAGGACTACAAGATCACGGTGGTCGAGGGGCTGGTGCTGGTCCTCGAGGACGCGGAGTCGAGTGGCGGGTTCGAGGACCTGCAGCGCGTGCTGCGCGAGACCGGCACGATGAAGTACGTCGTGACCATGGACGGGTACTTCGACCAGTGGCCAGCCCAGCGGCTCTGGTGGGACCCCGGGGACCCTGAGCGCGGGAGGGAGGACCTCCGGTCCTTCTACAACACCTGCGGCGAGCGCGTGACCTGGCTCGTCAACGGCACGTCGCTCGGCCCGGTCCCGGTGATGTCGGTGGACGACGTACGTGCCGCTTTCGACGCTGCGCTGCAGGAGTTCGCCGCCCACGGGCAGGGATCCCTCGACGCGTACCTTCGCGAGCGCGTCGTGCAGATCGGGTGCCCCGGGTTCACGCTCGAGCCGATCAGCGTGATCGAGGGGTGAGCAGGGCGGCGTGCCTCTCGGGCGCCGCCTTTAGCCAGGGGAAGCGCCGCGGGCGCGGGCGCGGTAGTATTAGCCGCACCGCGAGCAGGAGCCCATGCCCCGCAGAGTCAAGACCACGACCGGGAAGGCGGGCGCGACGTCGTCGAGCCGGCGGGTGCTCGCGGCCGTCAGCGCCGTCACCAGCGCGCCGACCTCGACCGACCAGACCGCGGGCACGCTCCTGCAGCAGAACGAGTACGTCCACGTGCTCTTCGCGGTCCGGGGCACCTCTCCGGTGTTCCGCGTGCGCCTCTACTGGTTCCACGAGGTCTCCGGACGGTGGCACCGCGGGCACCAGGTGGTCGTGAGCGGCGACGACGCCGTGCTCGTCGAGGCCCAGGGCGCTCACCGCCTCGCCCTCGCGGTCGAGGCCGTCAGCGGGACCACCCCAGAGCTCGACGCGTGGCTCGCGCTCGCGAGGCCCGTCTGATGATGAGGATCATCACGCACCGTGGCCCGTTCGAGATGCTGGCCCAGGGCGTGCAGGACATTGACGAGCTCCGCCTGGCGCCGACCGCGGACGTCGACGACAAGCAGGGGATCTACGTCGAGGACGAGCGGTCGCTCTACTTCTTCGAGCACGGCAGCGTCGAGGCCGAGAGCCTTCCGGACGTCGTCGCGCCCACCGCGGGCGACGGGCGCTGGGTCCGTCACGGCCACGGCGCCGGGGGTACCCCCTCCGAGCTGTACAGGCCGATGTGGCAGCAGCCGCAGGTCGTCGAGTCGGGCGACGCGGTCACGATCGAGGCGGACCACGAGCTCATCATCGAGACGATCGTCGTGGACGGCGACCTCGACGTCCAGGGCACGCTCATGAGCCCCGGCGACAACCGGTACAGGCCCACGTTCTCGCAGCCCATGACGATCCCAGCGGACACCGGCGAGTCTATCCCTCCCGGCGACCAGCTGATCGTCTCGAACACTCTCACCGTGGACGGGCACCTCGACGTCCGCGGTGACCTCCTCTTCATCAACGTGTAGACTCGCCCACCGCGGAGTTCTCCCCATGCCCGGCACCGTTCTCACCGACATCTTCGAGGGCCGCCAAGGCTCTGCCCCCACGTCCCCCGCCTCGGGGAAGATGCGCATGTACTGGAAGACCGGCGACGTGACGCCGTACCTCAAGGACTCCGCCGGGGTCGAGTACGCGGTGCTGCTGGACAACCTCCCGGTCAGCAACAAGATCCTCCTCGACAACCTCGAGGAGGCGTGGGCTGTCGAGACACTGGGCGGCGACAAGTACATGTCGTTCAAGACGGAGGACGGGGCTGAGGAATCCACCTTCGGCGCCGACCCGGTGGCAGTACCGGCGTCACGCACCAACGTGCGCAGCGGTATCGGTGGCACGGCGGTATCGAGCGAGGGTGCCGTAGACATTGACGGCGCCACGTCGGTGTCGATCAACTCCAGCAGCGGCGCGGTGAACCTCGGTACCGACAACGTGGCGCAGCCCGTGAACATCGGGACGTCCGGCGCGCGCACGATCACGCGCGGCAACACCCTGGCGACCATCGTCGAGACCGCCGCATCCTACTCGTACAACATCAAGAACAACGTCGCGAGCCCGTACTCCGTGAAGGAGGGCGCGAACAAGTACTACGAGATCGTCACCACCACCGGCTCCGAGGCGATCAAGCACGGCAACGTGGCGAAGAACCCGAAGCACCAGTTCCTCGGTACCGGCGCGATGGAACTCGGCGGGCCCATCTCGCTCGTCGACAACGTGGCGAGCGCGTACCGAATCGTCTCCGGCGTCAACGAGTACATGAGCATCGACACGCTCACCGGCGCGGAGCGCGTGCTGTTCAGCTTCGCCAACGTGGCAGTGCTGAAGAACCTCGCAGTCGACGGGGTTATCTCGACGAAGATGGGCATCGCCAGCGGCGCGGCGATCACCGTCGGGGGGAGTGCCTACGTCAACGACGACGTGTCCAACACGGTCACCAACACCACGCAGGAGACGCCGTTCAACAAGTCGAAGCAGTTCGTGGCCAACACGTTCGGCCCGGCGCGGAAGCTGAGCGTGCGCGCCACAGGGAACATCCCCAGCGTGGCTGCCGGTGGACAGAACCTCACGATCCGCCTGCGCCTGCTGGTCGGCGCGGGACCGACCACCGTCGCGTTCGTCACTGCCGCCCTCGTAGCCGTGGGTGCCGGGCACGACTGGATCGTGGAGTTCGACGGGCACGTCCTCTCGATCGGCGCTGCCAACGCCCGTACCCTGGCGGGCACGGCCATCGGCGGCTCCGGCCCCGACGGGGCCGTGGAGGTCGGCATGAAGCGCATCCACGTGGGCGGGATCGACACCACGCAGCAGCTCAGCGTCGAGGTCTCCGCCCAGTGGGCCAACGCCGACGCGGCGAACCAGGTCTACATGTCTAGCCTCGAGGTCGACATCGGGTAGACTGCGCGCTCACCCCGAGAAGGCGCCACATGCTCTTCGCCATGATCCTCTCCAGCGCGCTCGCGCAGGAACCCCCTCCGCCCGTGGAAGCACCGGCACCCGTGGAAGTGCCCGCGCCCGCAGAGGTGCCGGCGGTACCGCAGCAAGTCTCGGCGCCACCGGCCCTGGAGATCTCGCCACCGCAGCTGCCAGTGCCCAGCGCCGACCCGCTGTCGGGGATCGCCCAGGCACTGTCGTACGTGGCGATGCTCGTCATCGGCGCGCTCGTCGCGAAGTTCGGGCCGCTCCTCTTCCCGGCGAAGAAGACCCCGTCGTAGGCGCGCCACGCCCAGCGCGTGACGACGTTAGTACAGGGCGCATGCTTCTCCGTGCACGCGTGCTCGCAGTCGCGCGTGAGCGCCCACTCCACCTGCTCGCCAGGAAGCGCATCGAGTCCGCGCTGGACACGATCGAGTCCATCCTCGGCGACGTCCACGTGGACGTGGGCGAGGTAGTACTGGCCAGGAAGGTCGTGCTCCCCGACGACGACGCCGTCTACATCGTCGTCGGGGAGTGGACCGACGGCACGTTCGACCTGGTGAGGGAGCAGGGGTGCTTCCCGTCCGACAGTCTCGTCGGGTGGCGCGAGGGGCAGTCCCTCCGCTCGTACCAGGAGGAGTTAGCCCGAGAACCACTCCCGGAGCCCGAGAATGGCCATGCCAGCCGAACAGCCCGTCCTCTCCAGCACCATGGCAAGGATCCGCGCTGAGATCGAGGACGTGCTGCTCGCTCGCCCGCACGTCTCCTTCGTCTCCGTCGGGTTCGTAGCCGCCGACCCCCGGGCGGTGCTCGTCAGCATCGGTACCGCGCGCCCAGACCTGCTCCAGGTCTCCGCGAGGGAGATCGTCTCGGCCGCGTTGTCGGTGCTCTACGCGCACGAGCCTGAACGGGCGTGGAACCCGGACATCCACATCCTGAAGGGCCGCGTGCGGGAGAATGTACTCACGCCTGCTTGACGCTGTGAGTACACGCGCAGTATGGATCGCGTCATGCCGCCCTCCGACAAGATCGACCTGAGCGCCGAGTCCCCGGCGGCGTTCAAGGAGAAGCTGGGAGAGGTGGTCCACCTCAGCCTGCAGCGGTCAGGCGCGTGCGTACTGGTCGCTCGCGGGCTGCGCGAGGTGACGATCCTGGACCCACGGGTCCTGGACGCCGTCCCAGACGAGGACATGGCGGCGTCGCTCCTCGGGTCGTGGAGCGACGACGAGGTCTTGAAGTACCTCGAGCTGCGCGCCGCGCGCAGGGGAGGATCCTGATGTCCCAGGTACCTGGCGGTGTCCTGCTCGACGCGCGCGATGCCTTCGCCGCCAGGGCGCGCGAGGGGGTCGTCAAGTTCCCTGCGGCGTCGCCGAACATGCGGTTCCTCAAGGACCTCTGCTCGGGGCTCGCGAAGGTGTCCACCGACCGCCTGCCGTTGCCCACGTCGATGGGCCCGTCCCCTGCGGCCGCGGCGCTGATCGGGGACGCGGTGAGTCGCAACGTGCACGGGGTGGCCAGCTGCGAGGTGACCGCGTGCGGGACGGGCTGGCTCGTCGTCTTCGAGGCCCGGGACGATCACGGGGACCCGTTCACCTACAGCTTCACCATCGGCGCGCGCTGGATCGCGACGCGCGAAAACCAGGGCTGACCGGGACATAAAGACTGGTCCCCGCCCACTACGTACCAAGGAGAACCATGGCATTCGACATCGAGCACCAGACCGTCGACCTCCCGATCGAGGAGATCAAGGTCGGGCGGAACATCAAGAACATCCGGACGGTGTTCAACGAGGACAGCCTGCGTGAGCTGGCCGAGGGCATCTTCCACGACGGGCTCCTGAACCCGCTCGTCGTGATGCCGACGACGGACCCGGCCTCCGGAGACGAGATCATCGAGCTCATCTGCGGGGCGCGCCGGCTGCGCGCCATCCAGTGGATCCGCGAGAACCTGGACCAGGACTGGGGCGACGGCGAGGTGCGGTGCACCCAGTACGCGGGCACGCTCGAGGACGCGAAGTTCCTCAACGGCATCGAGAACGTCGAGCGCGAGAACGTCGACGACGTCGACACCTGCGCGTGGCTCTTCCGCATGGTCGAGGAGGAGGGACGGACGCAGGACGAGATCGCGCAGCGCATGCACCGCTCGGCGCAGTGGGTGTCGATGCGCATCACGATCCACCGCAAGGGCAGCGACGACCTGAAGCAGGCGATGCGCGAGGGCATCGTCTCCATCTCGGCAGCCTACGAGCTGGCGAAGAACCTGTCCAAGGAGGACCAGGACAAGTGCGTCAAGCAGGCGCGCAACGCCGCAGAGAAGCTCATCAAGCTCGAGGACGCCAAGGCGGAGGGCAAGCCCGATAAGGTGCCCCGCCCGAGCAAGAAGAGCCTCCTCACGATGCTCGGCAAGGCCGAGGCGGCGTCGGCGAACCCGAAGAAGCGCAACGCGCACGGAGTGGCCATGGGCCTGCGCTACATCCTCGGCCTCGCCTCCTCGGGCGAGCTCGAGACCGCCATCCAGTACGAGCCCGACTCCCCGGAGACCGGTGACGCGCCGGTGGACGGTGGCGACGACAACGAGGATGATGACGACAGCGAGGAGTAGCGCATGTTCACGTGGGCAGGGAGCAACACGGTGTTCGGGGTCGGGCGCAAGACCGGCTCCATCGTCGTGTTCGTCGTGACGTTCACGCCGGCCGGGGAGCCCGTGTACACGCCAGTCGCGAGGGCGCGGCCGGTATTCTCGAGTCCCGCGATCGCGTAGCGACGGTACTCCCAGAACCACACAGGACGGCCGGGAGGCATCACCTCCCGGCCGTCCCTGTTTGTACCCCAACAACAGAGAGACCAGGTACATGATCGACAACACCGACATCCGTCGCATCGACACCGCGCAGCTGACCGCGCGCCACTTCCCTGGGTTCCAGGCCACCGGCATCATCCCCGTCCTGGACAAGCTGGCGTTCAAGTCGCCGCTCATCCTCAAAGGGCCCACGGGCGCCGGGAAGACACTGAACGTGGAGCAGTGGGCAGCCATCAACAGGGTCCCGTTCCTCCGCAAGTCGTGTACCGCCGACACCAGCGACCGCCAGCTGCTCGGGGCGCACACGCTGAAGTCCTTCGACGAGAGCTACTTCACCCTCGGCGTGCTGCCGACGGCGATCGACGTGGCGAACGAGACCGGGAGCTGCGTGCTCGTGCTCGAGGAGATCAACGCGCTGAACGAGGAAGCGCAGAAGGTCGTCAACTCCATCGCGGACTACCGGCGCGAGGTCGATCTCCCCCACGTGGGCATGGTCTACCGCCTCGCCGAGGCAGTGGTGGCCCCGGGGGACGGCAAGGTCATCGAGATGCTCGAGCTCGACGAGCACCGGACCACGCTGGTGCTCGCGTACGGGGACGGGCAGGCGCACGACTGGAAGGTCCCGAAGGTCCTCGCTCGCGTGAAGGAGGGGGACACGGTGAAGGCAGGGCAGGTCCTCGTCGACCGCCCGCGGCTCTGGGTCGTCGGCACGATGAACCCCGGCTACGGCGGCACCTACGACCTGAACGAGGACTTCCGTTCGCGCTTCAAGTTCATCGAGGTGAACTTCATGGAGGAAGCGACCGAGCGGAACATCCTCTACAAGAAGTTCCCGAGCCAGGCGACGGCGATCGAGGTGAAGTTCGTCGAGAAGCTGCAGATGCTGGCGAAGGAGACCCGCGGCGGGAAGTTCGGGTACGGCCTGTCGACGCGCGACCTCGAGCAGGTCGTCGAGGACTACCTCTCGTTCAACTCCGTGCCGATGGCGCTCAAGATGCTCGAGGGCAAGTTCGACGCGCAGTACGTCAGCGACCTGCAGGGCCGCGTGAAGAGCGTCCTCAACATCGACCTCACCGTCGTGTCCCTGTGGAAGTAGAGCAGAAGAGCCTTCGCGAACAGCGCGCCGCGGAGGCCCTGGGCGTCCAGCACCACGAGGAGGGCCTGCAGTTCGAGTGGACGTCTGCCCTCGAGGTCCGCCGCGTCGGGACCGAGAACGTGGTCAAGGTCAGCGCCGTGGACGACCCCGACCTCCACGGGTACGTCGTGTTCGACATTGACGGGAACGTGATCGTCGCGTTCTTCCCGCCTGATGGGGAGGGAGAGTAGATGCCCTACCGCGCACGCGTGCAGGAGAAGTCGTTCTGCCCGGGCTGCGACGGGCGGGTGACGCTGCTCTCCCACACGGAGGGCCCGCACCTGCCGGCGTTCTACACCTGCCCGTGCGGGTTCATCGGGCAGGTCGGGGTAGGGCCCATCCGCAAACCGGGTACAACTCTCCCTCCCAGACCCAAGTTCATCTCGACGGAGGCTCTCCGTATGTCAACAAAGCGGTCGAAGAAAGGAGAAGTATAGTGGATCACTCAGCGACAGCTGACAGCCGCAAGAAGCGGGAGAAGGTGCTCCTGCACGGCATCTCCATCACCAACTTCTGGGCGACGCCCTACACGGTGTTCGACGCGCTCGACCGGGAGTTCGACTTCGACCTGGACGTCGCGGCGACGCAGGAGACCGCGAAGTGCCCTCAGTGGCTCGGTCTCGACCACCCAGAGGTGGGGCGGAGAGACGCCTTCCGCATCCCCTGGCCCGGGAAGCGCGGGTTCCTCAACCCACCGTACTCCCCGGATGGTGGCGGGGTCTTCAAGTGGGTCGCCTGCGCATACAGCGAGGCGCAGGACATGGAGTGCGTCGTGATGCTGCTACCGGCGACGCCGGACACGGAGTGGGCGGAGTTCCTGTGGGAGCAGGGAGCGGAGTTGCGGTTCACGCCGCGCATTCGCTTCATCGACCCAGAGGGGCAGCGGACGAACCCGATGGGCGGGTCGCTCGTCGCGATCATCCGGCCGGACCAGGTGAAGCGCTCGATGAAGCACCCGCAACTGCTCTCCGACGCCGAGCCCATCATCTTCGGCTACGCACCCTGGAAGGGGGAGGATCCTGCACATGAGTGACCGTGTCGGCGGGTGGATCTGCACGAGTCGCGGGGTCGCGTTCCACCCGCTGGACCCGCGCCCGGAGGACGTCCACGTCGAGGACATCGCGCACGCGCTCGGGAACCAGTGCAGGTTCTCGGGCCACGTGAGCGACTTCTACTCGGTGGGGGAGCACAGCTGGCGCGTGAGCTTCCTGGTGGAGGCGATGTTCTTCGCGCGCCCCGAGACCAGCGTGGGCGAGGTGGCGCGCGCGGCACTGGTCGGGCTGCTGCACGACGCGTCGGAGGCCTACATGGTCGACCTCCCGCGCCCGTTGAAGCTGCTGCCGGAGTTCGAGGCGTACAGGGTGCACGAGGCGAACCTGCAGGGGATGATCTACCGGTCGTTCGGTCTCGCGCCGGACGAGACCGTCGAGGCCGCGGTGCACCTCGCGGACAACATCCTGCTCGCCACCGAGAAGCGCGACCTGATGCCGCAGCTCTCGTGGAACGGGGAGGCGCTGCGGGCGTGGGCACCGCTGCCGCCGCCGCTGGAGGAGAGGATCGAGCCGTGGGCGCCTGGGTACGCCCGGACGCGGTTCCTGCATCGCTACAAGCAACTCAAGGAGGCCATCCGATGAAGCATGCACGTCCCGACTACCAGCGGATCCAAGATCCGCTCAAGCTCATCCCGGACGACGAGCCCGTCTTCCTCATTCGTGGACAGGACGTCTCCGGTGCCGAGACCGTCCTCGCCTGGGCCAACTTCAACGACCTGAACAAGGGCGACCCCGAGGCCTCCAGGCTCGCGCGTGCGCACGCGCAGGAGATGCGGCAGTGGGCGAAGAAGAAGCCCGCTGACCTCGAGCGTCCGGAGGAGACGATCGTGCGCCTCGCCGCCGAAGTGGAGATGTGGAAGCGTCGTGCGGCGAAGCACGGCTGCAACGTCGACGACGGCGACCCGGACTGCGGCTGATGGACGGCCTCACTGCAGAGGTGCTTGCGCAGTTCCTCTGTGACGCACTCGACGAGTGCAACGTGATGGACATCGGGTTCGTGGTGCTCGCGAGCGTCGCCGGCATCGAGAAGGACGAGGATCCGGGCGCCCCTGCCGTGCGTGCTGCGCTCGACCGCGTGTGCCACAAGATCAAGCAGATGGAGGGAGTTGTAGAATGATGACTACGCAGGGACTGGGGGCCACGCCCCCGCCGGCGCGCAAGCGCCCCGAGCTCGACCTGGGCCCGATGACCGGCGATCCCGAGTACATCCGCCAGCGCGCGGAGCACCTCACCCGCGCGTACGCCGGGCTGCTCGACGTCGAGCAGATCCAGCTCGTCGACTCGAGCCCGGAGGGTGGGAAGACCGACTGCTACAGCACGATCTGGATCCCCATGCAGGACCCGGAGGGGTACCTCGTGCTGGAGCACGAGCTGTCGCACTGGCTCTTCGAGAGCGACTGCATCATGACCGGCAAGCTCGTGCAGAAGCTCGCGAGCCGGCTCCTGAACAACGCCGGCATCAAGATGGACACCGACGCTGCGCTCCCCTACCAGAAGCACCTCGCGGGCATCATCCACCACCTCTGGAACATCCTCGAGGACTGGCGGTGCTGCTGGGCGTGGACCCAGCTCTGCGAGGGCGGCGGGACGCTCCTGCAGCAGCGCTGGCGCGACATCAGCCAGTACGACGTGCCGGAGGAGGCCGTGAAGAAGAGCCTCCTGTCCTGCCTCGGCTGCTACGCCGCCGGCGTCGAGTACCCGGACACGCCGCAGGCCTTCGAGGACTGCAAGCGCCCCATGCGCAGGGCCATGAACCTGGTCGAGGGCGTGGACGCGGTGGCGTGCCTCGCGATCACGGCGCGCCTCGTGGACGAGATCGCGGATGCGATCCTCGCCAACAACCCACCGCCCACGCAGGGTGGGGGCGGTGGGGGCGGCCCGGCGCAGCAGCGCGCGCAGAAGCAGGCGGAGGCCCTGCACCTCTTGAAGCAGCTCCTCTCCATGGTCCCGCGCACGGGGCAGGGCTCGCCCGGGCAGCAGCCCCCGGGCGGGATCGGCTCGAACGACCTCCCGCGGCCGCCGGAGAAGGAGGCGCAGAAGCGCGAGCGTAAGGAGGGCGCGATGGTGGCGATCGACAAGCTCCTCGCCGCCGACGACAAGGAGACCGACGAGTCCGGGACCACCCCGTTCCAGCTGGTGCTGGCGCAGGGCGCGGACGCGATGTCGGACCGCCTGGAAGAGGCGCGGAACGCGATGCTCCGCAGGCAGGACACGCCTGACGACGCCAACGCGGCGATCCACCTCGGGTGGTCCCAGGAGGTCGGCATCCCGATCGTGCACATCACGCCCTCTCGCGAGCTGCCCGGGCCAACGGCCGTAGGGTACGAGAACCGGCGCATCCTCGAGCAGCTGCGCATGCAGAAGCGTCGCAAGAAGGACCTCGACGGCGACTTCAACACCGACCGGTTCCTCTCCGCGCTGGGCTCAGGCGAGCTCGACCGCCCGTTCTACGACAAGACCGTGCGCGTGGCGCGGTTCGAGCTCCTGTTCGTCTTCGACGTGAGCGGGTCGATGACGATGGGCCAGGCCCTGCCGCTGACCGAGCGCGCCCTCGCTGACGCGGCGTTCGCCGTGCAGGCCATCAGGTCCAAGGCGTACATGTGGGGGTTCTCGGACGTCCTGTACATGTTCGACAAGGTCGGGAGCCCGCTGACGACCGGCATCCGATACGGGTCGACGTGCACGGTGCAGGCGCTCGACGTCGCGCACCGGTGGGGCAAGAAGTCCCCGCAGAAGCGCGCGGTGATGCTGGTGACCGACGGGTGGCCGACCAGCTGCAGGGCCAGGAACAGCACCGGGAACCCGCTCACCGACCTGCACGCCGTCCTCTCCGAGATGCGGGCCGACAGGCTCCCGCTCTCCGTGCTGGGCATCCGGCACGCGGGCTGCACGGTCGAGGCGACCGTGCAGCAGTACGACCAGGCGTTCGGCGCTGGCGGTTACGGCATGGTCGGCGACTTCGACGAGCTCTCCCGGGAGCTCCCCAAGGCGGTGAGGATCCTCGCCTCCGCCCACATCCAGAAAGGACTCGCACGCGCATGAGCAACCACATCACGCAACCGGCCTCGATGGTCGAGGTCGTCCGGGACCACGTCCGGAAGAACATCCTCGCGGCGATCCCGGACGAGCAGATCGACGCGCTCGTCCGGGCCGAGTGGTCTGCGTTCTTCGAGGAGAAGTCGCCTCAGTACGGGGCCCCGGCCACCAGCCCCTTCAAGGAGATGGTGAAGGTCGAGATCCGAGAGTTCGTGCGGGAGCGGTTCAAGGAGACGCTCAAGCGCGAGCTGGAAGCGACGTGGAACTCCGACACGCAGCGCAACGAGGTCGCGGTCGACCTCGTGAACAAGATCAAGCCCGTCATCTACGACGCCATCCTCGAGGACTCGGCGCGGGCCCTCCTCTCCTCCATCCGCAGCAACATCCAGAGGTTCTGATGACCGCCGACAAGTACCCGCAGTTCCAGAAGGAACTGCTCGAGACCCTCGCCGAGAACGAGCTCGGCACCTTCTTCTTCGCGACCATGGTGCAGGACAAGGACGGCGACCTGAGCGATCTCCCCGTCATCGCGAACGTGATGGGAGACCCCGCGCACAACCTGTCGCCGGCGAGGATCTCCGCGGTGCTCGTCGAGCACTGCATCCGCGCGCACATCCAGATGCTGATGCGGCAGAACGGCCTCACGCTGCACCAGGCGGTGGGCGCGGTGCAGGAGTCGGTGAAGGCGGCCGCGTACGAGCTCGGGCAGGCGCAGCAGGCGTTCCTGCAGCAGGCCGCGGGCAGGCGCGCGGGTGCGCGTGCGGAGGGGTAGCTGCGCACGGAGAGTCCTGCACGGGGTGCTCTCGCTCCCCGTGCGGGTGCTCCTCTCGTACCTGGACTGGCGCCGCAGGTGCAGCAACGACAAGTACGGGACAGCGCCGCGCGGGTGGTAGACTCCCGCCGTTCACGGAACGACGATGTCGACCCACAAGGACCCTGCGCGGGGCAGCGAGCCCACCGACCCAGTCATCGTCCCAGTCGGGGACGGCGTCGAGCGCACCGACCCTGGCCTGGTGAAGCAGAAGGACAGGCGCATCGGCGAGGCTGGCGAGATCCCCCTGCCCGATGCGGTGAACTTCATCGACCCGGAGCACGCGAGCCGGTTCATGCGCTGGTGCAACGAGCAGGCGATCCAGGTCCAGAACGTGATGATCGGCGGCTACTCGTTCTTCGTCGAGTGGTACGTCAGCATCGCGAAACTGTTCATGAAGTTCCCGATGATCGGTGGCATCTTCAGCCTCGTCCTGATCGTCTTCCTGGAGGAGAAGTTCTCCGAGCACCCGTACCTCTCGAACGCGGTAAAGTACTACTACTACAAGGAAGACCCGGAAGCGGCGGCGATGATCTTCGCCGAGCGCGAGGTCGACCCTGACCCCATCGGCACGGGAATCAAGGCCACCATCGAGAAGGCGACGAAGGCCTACATGGAGTCTCCCGAGTACAGGCAACTGCAGGAGGAGGTCGCGCTCTACACGCGGTACCAGTACCAGCGTGGGACGTACATCAGCACGGGGATGACGGACGAGCTCGCGGACCTGGACGCGGAGATGGAGATGATCAGGGCCGAGCGCAAGGCGAAGAAGGCCGCCGTGGCTGCCGGTGCCTCCACGACGGAGGTGACGTACTCTCCGGTCGCGCAGGAGCCTGTCCACAAGCAGGGTCAGTCCATAGACAAGGCCGATCCAGAGACGGAAGACGCGCCCGCAGAGCCCGTCGACGAGCAACTTCCGCCAGAAGACGCGAACCCGGACGTAGCAACTGGCGACGGCGAGAAGGCGAAGGCCGAGCGCCGCAAGGGCGAGAAGCAGGACAAGATCGGCGACGACGTCGTAGACAGGGCGCGGCGGGAGGCCGAGAAGCTCCTCCCGCCGTGATCTGACGCTGTACACACGCCACGGTAGGACTCCAGATATACTCGCCAGATGATCGCCCCTGTACCTCTCGTTCCCGTCGACCCGTCCATCCTCTCGTCCTACGGCAAGACCGGCACGGGGGGTCCGCGCAGCGAGCTGAACCCGCTGGCAGGGTACTCGTGGGGGAAGTGTGTCGAGGAGGTGGCGGTCGCGCTCAAGAAGCTGAACGACGCGTGCCTCGCCGCCGGTGCTGACTTCCGAGTCACCGAGCTCCACCGCGACATCGGCGTGCAGGCCCTTGCCCGCGCGAAGTACGACCGCTGGGTTGCCGCGGGGAAGCCGAAGCCTGGCACGTCCGGGTTCAACAGCAAGACGATGAAGGCTGCCTACGTGGCGCCCCCGGGTCGCTCCGGGCACAACGCGGGCAGGAGCCAGGACAACGACACGGGCAAGCTCGTGTTCCCCGGGGTTGCCCCGGACAAGCAGCTCGACAAGCTCTGGGAGATCGCCATCCCCATCGGCTGGAAGCCGGTCATCAAGGAGGCGAAGGAGGGGGCGAGCGAGAGCTGGCACCTCGACTACCCCGGGGAGCTGGCGGGGGTGATGAAGCGCGACGGGTACGAGCAGTGGGCCGTCTGCGGGGCGCTCCTGGTCGGCCACTCCGACTTCGACGACTTCGACGCCGTGGTGCAGGCCTGCCTGTGCCGTGCCGGGTACGACATCGGCAAGATCGACGGCGACCCGGGCCCGAGGACGAACGAGGCGCTCGAGCACGCGGTCGCTGGCGGTCTCGCGGCGCTGAAGGCCCGCGACGAGGACCTGCTCTCGGCATTGCTGGCACTGCCCGCGCGGTAGCGCCTACCCCTACGACTTTCGCTTCGCCGCGGCCTTCTCGATGGCCTTCTTCCTGGCCTTCTCGAAGCCGTCCACGATGGCCTCGGCCGCTGGCGTCCAGATGGCGTCGGTCGCGGCCTCGATCAACGGGCCGATGCCGGGGATCAGCGCGAACGGGGTGATCGCGTCGAGCGCACCGGCGATGAGCTTCACGGCCTTCGCCCGGTCGACCTTGTTGAGGTGCAGGTCGCCGAGGATCTTCACGATTGCGGGGTGGGGCTTGGGCATGCGCCGAAGCGTACCACGGTCGAGTTGTGCGTACACGTTAGACACCACGAACCAGTAGGAGAATCATGGACTGGAACTTGATCTCGAGCTTCCTCGGTGCGCTCGCCGGCGGGCTCGTCTACCACTTCCGCGCCGATATCGCGCGCGCCTGGCGCGCGGTCAGGTACTACCCGCGACGCCTCCGGTACCGCTTCTTCCCCAGGCACAGCATCAAGCGCGTGGACCTCGGGACGCACGTGCGCACCACGATCCCGCTGGCCCGCGGCTCGGTGCCGCGGGCGCGCCTGTACACCGTCGAGGACGCGCCAGTGCGCACGCCGGGCACCAACCAGGAGTTCGGCGTCGTCGTACCGGCACCACAGGTCACGCTCGCGCGCGTGGAGTCCGAGGTGCCGTCGCCGCGAGAGGAGCACCAGTGCACGGGCGCGCGGAAGCACTCGCTGATGACACTCCTCGACGTCGATGGCTGGCGCCCCCTCGTGTTCGTGGAGAGCGTGAGCGGGATCCTCGAGGAGGACCACGGCGTCGACCTGGAGGACGCCCGCGCGCTGCGGTGCGAGTTCTGGTTCATCTCGGGCGACCAGTACGTCTACTTCGAGCGCGACCCGGCCTCCACCACGTGGGGCGATGCGCGGCTCGGGAACACGGGCGACGCGGACTTCCGCGCGCGCATCCGCGAGATGAACCACAGCCTGCGCACGCTGCTGGCCCGCGAGGACGTGGGCCCAGTGCTCCTGCAGGCGAGCCGCCAGAAGTTGCTGGCGATGGCCCCGCCCGGGCCCGTCGGCGAGCGCATGACCCCTCACCCGGAGGACGACTGATGGACGCTGACACGGTTTGCCTTGGAATCTGGCACTGGTTCAACCAGGGTGGAGGCCACGAGCTCTCCCGCCAGGTGAGACCGGCCAGGTGGGAAGTCTGCGAGCAGCGCCTCGACGAGGGAGTCCCCGAGGGAGACGGCTGGGAGCCGTTTGGGAGCGTTCTCAGCAATGCCGGGCACACGTGGATCCAGTGGCGGAGGCCCGTATGAAGTGGTCGTGGAAAGGCGCGTGGCGCGGTGTGGTCCTCCTGCTCCTCTGTGTTGCCACCTTCACCGTGCTGTGGGTCCTCGGCGACACGGTGCGCCTGGCGCTCACGGCGATCGCCGGCGAGAGTGCCGGAGCAGCAGGCCAGGTGGTACTCGGCGCGATCCTCGTCGCTGCCGCGCTCGGAGGGATCTCCTCGAGGGAGGAGGGGGTGATCGAGATGTCCGACGACATGACGATGCTCGAACTCCGCGAGCAGGTCGGCACGGCCGAGATCCTGCGGCGCGTGCGCGAGTATGACCAGATCAGGAACCTCGTGGACGGGGAGACCGTGCGCGAGGGCGCGGACATGCCTGTGCTCAGGCGGATGCTGCGGGAGTGGTTCCCGCGGATGGGCAAGCGTTGAAGTCGGTGAAAACCGCGCGCGCTGTCAAGCTGAGCATCACGATCGATCCTGCGTTGGTGGAACTGATCGACGCTGAGGCGTTTCGGCACGGAGATACGCGATCCGGAATGATAGAACGCGTACTGCTTCGAGGCTTTTCTGCTGGAGCGCCTTACCCTACAGCCATGGAAAAGTGTACGGCACGACAGGGAGCAACGTGAAGCCGCACCATCAGACCTACCTGGAGCGCACGGCCCGACACCTCTCGCGGGAGTCGGGCCGTCGCGTTCGCCCGGAGGATGTCCTCGAGCTGCTCGTCGAGATGGCGATCGAGGACGAGGGCGTCTACGACGTCGAGACCGGGGCGGTGCTCACTGCGGGTGCCAGGGCCCCGATCCAGCCTGCGAGAGCCCGAGCGACAGAACCTTCTGGGCGGTTCGCGCTCCAGCACCTAAGCCGACGCCTTCCGGGCGAGGGTTGACTGCCTGGTCGGCGGTTGCCTTTAGCGTCAACGCGCCGGCGCCGAGGATCCCGGCGCCGAGGAGGCCGTAGCGCACGCTCTCCGGTACGCGCTCCGCGCCGGCGGCGAGCTCGTGGAGGATGCCGGAGCCCATCTTCTGCCAGTTCCCGCGGAACGGGTTCACCGGGATGTGCTTGCCCTGGTCCGGGTTCAGTCGCGGCGTCGCGAGGCGGGGCATCTTCATCCCCGGGACCCTCGGGCGGTCACCCTCCTCCGCGATCTCGGGCAGCTCCGCTGCCTGCTTCCCAAACGATCCTGACGGTGCCGGCACGGCCCGCTGCCCTCGGTGTAGTAGGGAAGCTCCAGCCGCGATCGTGCCGAGCCCCAGGGCCCCCACCGCGGCCGCGCGCCCGGGCGTGACGTGCCCCTCGAGCCGGTGGGCGAGGTAGCCGACGCGTGCGGGGTTGACGTGCTCGGCGATGCCCGGGCTCTTCAGGACGGTGCGCAGGCTCTCGATCGTGCCACCGTGGCTCACGTGGTCCTGCGCGATCCGCCCGACGCGAGCGGCCGAGTCCGCGGTACGCCTCTTGATACTCGACAGGACTCCTGGTGCTGCGTGCCCGGCGCCGGCGCCGAGGGCCCCGCCAGCCACGGCACCAGCGGTACCTGCCACGAGCGCGTTCCGTGCCCGCCCGTGCTCAGGTGGAGGTGCTGGCTGGGGTTGCGCCGCGAGGGATGCCCCCTGCTTCGCCCATGGCGACGATGCGACCTGCTGGACTACAGGTGGAGGCGGGGCCTGCTGGGGCATCGGAGTCTGCGCCTGGTTCCGCTTCTTCAGCGCGTACGCGCCGGCTCCAGCCGCGGCCACGAGGCCGCCGAGCAGGAGCTTGCCCTTGTTGTTCGCGAGCATGCCCTTCGCCGCGGCGCCGAGGTCCTTGAACGAGTTGGTGATGCTCGAGACCGGGGCCTTGTTCGTCGTCAGCGCCGGCGCGATCGGTGCCGCGGCGCCGGCAGGCGGGACGTACTTCGCACCGTTCGCCATGGGCACACGTTGAGCAAGGTGCTGTGACCGTCCGGCGAGTCCCGGGTCCACCGGTGCGACGGGGGGTGTCTTGACGGGCGCGGGCTTCGCGCGCGCCAGGTCCTGCTGGCGGAACGTCTTCTGGAGCTCCTGCTCGAACTCGGGCCCGTGCGGGTTCATCTGCTGGAGCTTGCTCCAGCGATTCTGGATCGCGCGCTCCTTGAACGCGTCGGAGAGGGCGAGCTTCTCGAGGACACCGGCCACCTTCTTCCCGTGGTTGTCGCGGTCGTGCACCCAGCGCCAGAACTTGCCGATCGGCATCGCGATGTGATCGCCGTCCTTGTAGAAACCGGGCCTGTCGTACTGCTTCTTGTAGGCGCCGACGGCCTCCTCGACGGAGTCGAAGCCGACCATCACCTTGTCCTCGTCGAACGCGCCCGTGTCCGGCTTGTGCTGGCGGACGACGACCACGAGGCTGGAATCGTGGTTCGGACCGACGTACACGTCGAGCTTGTCGCCGTCGGTGCCCTCGGTGTCCCTGATCTCGCCGTAGTGCGCGTGCATCAGGCACTTCCACTCGTGCCCGTCCTTGTCCTTCCCGCGGCGGTACTCGCCCTTCCGGTTCTCGACGTCGATCTTGAGGCCCTGGAAGTCGATGAAGCCCGTGAACGGGAACTTCGCGCGCTTCGCCTGCGGGGGCTGCACGACGACGGGGTGGAAGTTGTGCGCGACCTCGACGGTACCGGCCAGCTTCGCTACCTCCGCGGAGAACGCGGACCAGCGAACTGGCTCAGCGGCGAGTTCGTGCAGTACGTGGCTCATCACTTCACAGCTATCGCGCGGGCGTTGGAGCCGACGGCGAGGCGGTGGAGCTTCTTCTCCTCCTGCTGGACCTCGAGCCCACGGAGAAGCTGGATCGTCTGCTCGTCGGTGAGGCGGGCCATGCGCCTGGCACGCACGCCTGCTGTCGAGAACACCGGGTCCTTGTACCCGGACCACCCGATGGTACCGGCCATGAGTCCGCCAATCCCGGTCCCGATCGCAGCGCCACCCAGGAGAGCGTGTCGCGGCGTCGCCCCGTGTCCCAGCATCTGCACCGCGCCCTGAAGACCGAACAGACCGAGCCCGGCGATCCCGGCGATCGCCATCGTCTTGTGGATCTCCGCCTTCCGCTCGGCGTCTGTCGTGGCCTTGCTGGTGCCCCCGCCACCCGGCTTAGCTGCCTCGCGGTAGTACGCGCGCAGAGCCTCGACGTACTCCTGCTCGCGGGCGCGATGCGCCTCGGGGAGCACGACCTTGGTCGGGTCCAGGGCCTCCTCGAGGTGCGGCGCGAACTCCTTCATGTACGCGTCCATGATCGGGCGGTCCGACTTCACCAGCCTGTGCGGCTGCATGGGGAGGCGATCGACGGCGAGGCGTCGCTCCTTGGTCTTCTGGTCGGCGGCGGTCTTGACGGCGCCGTCCTCCGCCCGCGCGACCAGGCCCTCCTCCACGAGGTCCATCAGGTCCTCGACGTTGTCACGCAGCGGCGCCTCGAGCATCGCGGTCTTGTCCAGGTTCCCGCGGAGCTGCTTGTTCCGCTCGTCCTTGGTCCCGGCCACCTCGTACGCCCACTCGTCTGGCGACCGCTCTCGGCGGATCGGGTTGTAGAGCAGCGGTTGCCCGTCCATCACGCGGTTGATCATCATGCTCGGGGACACGAGGTTCATCGTGTCGCGCGCGACCTGGGTCTTCGAGAGCGGGACCCGGGTGACGTAGCGGCGGACGACCACCTGGCGCTCGGCCTCCGGGCGGTGTGCCTGCCCGCCGGCGCGCACGCCGCGTGCCTCGGCCTGGTTGATCTTCTCCGGGTTGAAGTGCCCGTCGACGTTGGCCACGAACGTGGTGTTGCCGAGGTTCAGGCCCTCGCCGCCGGCGGAGGACAGCACGATGATCTTCTTCTTGCCGGCCTGGTAGTCCGCGACGGCCTGCGTGCGGCTCTGCTCGGTAGATCCCGGCTGCCCCTTGCCGAGGAACAGCCCGTGGTCGAGGCCGCGATCCTTCAACCCCTGGCTCAGCACGTCGACGCCGCCCTGGATCATGTTCGAGTAGATGATGACCTGGCCGTCCGGTGTCTCGCGCAGGTGCTGCTCCACGTCGTCGAGCACGCGCTTGATCTTGGGCGAGCGCTGCGCGGACTCCGAGAGCGTGACCGACTTGTTGACCGTGTGGATGGCGTTGCTGACCTGGCGCGCCTGCGTCATCTTGTTGAAGATGTTGTTGACGTCGTTGGTCTTCAACTTCGAGGAGCCGAAGCGGAACTTCAGCGCGGTCACCGGGTCCATCTTCCCGACGACGTACTGGTAGAGCTCCTGCTGCTCCGGGGTCATGTCGACCTTCACGGTCTCCACGATCTTCCTCGGCATCGTCCCGCCACCCGTCGAGGCGTCCACGTGGTGGATGTACGGGTTCAGCAGCATCCGCACGACGACCTGGTTCTGGAGCTTCCCGTCCTCGGTCATGAACCGCCGCTCGAAGTTCTCCTTCGTGCCGAGCTGGTGCTGCCCGTTGGTCATCGCGTCCACGAGCGGGACCAGGTCAGCCGGCGTGTTGCTCACGATGGAGCCGGTCAGGCCGATGAAGTTGCGGTGGTGCGGGCGCGCCTCCTTCAGCGCCTTCCCGGTGATCCCGATGTTCTTGATCTTGTGGAGCTCGTCGTAGATGACGGTGTCCGCCCCCGCGGCCTTGATGTACTTCTCCGGGTCGTTGCGGAAGATGTCGTAGCTGACGACGTGGTAGGTCGCCGTCGGGTCGGGGTCGTCCACGTGCCGCCCGAGCCCCTTCGCGATCTCCTCGGCGTTGCCGAACTGCGCGATGCGGTCGTGCGTGAACTTGTGGACGCCCTCCTCGGTGAAGTTCTTGCGCAGCGACGCCGGTGTGACGATCAGGGCGCGCTTGGCCATCCCGAGGGAGCGCAGGCGGTCGAACCCGCCGATCGCGGTCACGGTCTTCCCGCTACCGACAGGGTGCGACAGGAGCAGGTTCCCGTTCTGGCGGACCAGCTTCTTGATCGCGTCCTCCTGGTGGGGACGGAACTCGACACCAGCCCTCAGACCGGTGGGACTCGGCGCGTCCGCGGACTTCTCCACGTGCGCGGGCAGGTCACGGTTCCGAGCGCGGGGCTCGTGCGCCCAGCGCTCGGCGATCTCCGGGTGCCTTGCCCAGAGGAGCCGGCGCTGGGCCTCGCTCGCGAAGGGCACGGAGGCCTCCTACAGGCCGTTGATGAGGCCGACCACCTTCGTCGCGATGGGGAGCATCCGCTCGAACTGGATGCCCACCCCCTCCTGCATGACCGTGCCCATGGCGTCGGTCGAGAGGCTGTGCGACGGCACGTAGCAGGACTCGAAGTAGTAGGCGGCCATCGTGTCCTCGTTGCTGTCCTTGAACATCGTCAAGAGCCCGATGGGCTGCTTGAAGAGGTCCGAGGCCAGGTTGAGGTAGATGTTCTCGTAGCCGGCGGGCACGACGACGTCGTGGGGGTTGGCGACCGTGGCGGCACCGACGTTCGGGAACACCGCGTCCACGACAGTCGGGGGCACGAGGTCCTGGTAGTACGCGTACAGCACCCGGAGCAGCGAGGGCCCGTGGTACATGATGCGCGAGAGCGAGAGCGACCCCATCACGCGCCCGGGGATGAAGTAGCTGCGCTCGGACCCGATCTCGAAGAACCGGTTGAGCTGCATGTTGTGCCCGAGCTGGAGGCTCTGCACCACGCCCACCGGGTACGCGATCTGGTCGCCGGAGCTGCTGCCAGCCGCGAGCGCGGCCGCGAGGAAACTGGGTCCACCCACGTTCGCCAGGCGCGGCGGCCCCGCGGCGATCATGGTGTAGGCCGCGTTCATGTAGCGGCCGTCGACCATGCCCCCCTGGACGAACTGGTCGTAAGGAGACCACTCGCTGAGCGTAGCCATCAGGAACTCCGGTGCGCGGCTTCACCGCGGTGATGTGTGAACATGGACATGAAGCTGCTCCGGGAAGTGCCCTGACTACGGGGCGGCGGCCGAGACGACCAGCGGTGCGCAGAGGACGAGGACGTCGTCGACCCAGAGGCGGAGCATCTGGGTCGAGCCCACGTCGAGGCCGGACGCGTCGAAGTCGAAGGTGATCGCGGTGTCGGTCCAGGCGGTGATCCCAAACCCGGCGGTCGCACCGTCGACTGCGACGTCGCCGATCTGGAGCACGGGCAGGGTGCCTGGGTCGCTGCCGCTGGCCGTGACGGACACGTCCTCGTCGGCGTCGATGTCACCGGCCGTGGCGACCGTTGCGTCGACCATGTACTTGGCCTCGGCGTGCGCGTTGACCGCGGCGATGACCTCGGCCGCGGTAGCGGCACCGCCGGCACCAGCACCGCCGGCGCCGTGCACGATGCTGATGGTACCGGCCGCGGCGTCTGCCGTCACCGCGAGGGCGGCGCCAGTGTCCTCGATGCTGACCGAGATGGTCTGTTCACCGGGGACGACAGCGGTGAACGTCACCTTGCCGGTGCTGTCTACCATGGAGCCACTGGCCTTCTCGGCGTCGCCGATGAAGTTCGTGCCGGTGATCACCAGGTCCGTCAGCGCCTCGGCGGCGAGACCGGTCAGCGCGGCGTCGTACGAGGTGACCGCCGGGTACACGTCGTCCGAGCGGGACTCCAGGTTCTTGAGCGCCTCGCCGAGGACGGCGTCTCGCTCGTCCAGCACGCGGTGGCGGCGGGCGGCGAACGAGTCCTTGTAGCGACGGGCGTAGGAAGTGACGCTGGAGAGGGACTTGGCGGTAGCAGACATGGGATCTCCGTTTGCTGGGCGGGGAGTCTATCAGGAGACGATGGTGATCTTGATCTTGTTGCAGGGGTAGACCGGCGCGACCTCGACCTCGATCAGGACGGTGTCGGGCTCGTCGGAGTCCTGCAGGAGGCTCTTGAGCTCGGCCTTGCGCACCACCCCGAGCTGCTCGGCGTAGTCGAGGAAGCCCTCGTTGCAGAGGGTGAGCTGGTCGAGGAAGCCGCTGGTGATGACCGAGCGCCCGATGAACACCCGGTTCGTGGAGCGGAGCCCCTTGGCGAGCCAGTCGATCGCCTTGGTGATCGACAGCTCCTTGTTCTCGATCGATGTCGTGTCCGTGGACAGCTGCTTCCGCGCCGACACCGCGCCGCCGAGGTTGACGAGCAGGTAGCGACCGCCGTCGGCGATGGTGTCGAGCTGGTTCTCGCTGTAGGTGTCGTCGGTGCCGTACACGGCGCCGAGCCCGGCGATCGGGAAGTTCGTGAACGGCTGTTGCGGGGGCTGCTCGGCGATCATGCCGGCGATCGCCGCGGCCGCGTAGAAGCCCTCCACGTTCTGCGTCACGCCGTCGATGCTCACGTCGACCGAGTCGCAGGCCAGGTAGTACACGCGGCGGTGGGCGTACGGCGTCGCCTGGGCGGCAGCGGCCGATGCCTCGGCACCGAGGTCGGCGATCTCCGTGCCGGTGACGTAGAGGCGGTCACCGCGGATCTTGAGAGCCCAGTCCCCGCCGTCGACCTCCTCGTCGAGCGTCTCCGTGGTAAAGAACCCGTCGTCGTTCTCGCCGTCCTCGAACGCCGTGCGGAGCGTGAGCACGACACCGTTGACCTCCTGCACCGAGTAGCGGCGCAGCTCGGACGACCCGGCGTTGGTGATCACGATCTCGAGGTAGAGGTTCGCGTCCACCTCGATCTCGTCCGACGGGTCGATGCCGTTCGCGATGAGCTCGGAGTTGGGGTTGGTGTCGAGCGTGATCGAGTTGTCAGTCCCGTTCGACTCGGCGTCGTTACCGCTGGCGACGGTGATCGTCGCCGCGCGGTCCGGCAGCGGAGACCAGATGAAGAGGATCCGCTCTCCGCGCTCCTCCGGGGCGCTCATCGACGTGGTGTGCACGGCCAGCAGTCCCTGGACGTACTCGTCGTCGGTGAGCGGGGCGATCGTGTAGACCTCCTTGCTCTCGAGGTACTCCATCGCGCGCATCCAGCCGTCCAGCGTGCCGTACGGCGCGGCCGAGCTGTCCTCGTCCACGCCGATCGCGCTGACGGAGTTCGAAGGGCAGTTCGCCATCGCCAGGAACACGCCGAGCGCGAGCGGGTTGTCCGTGCTGATCGGCCCGATGGCCGCCTCCATCGTGGAGGAGTCGTCGAACGTGAGCAGGGCGGGGTCCGCGGCCGAGGAGGTGACGTCCTTGCGGAGCGCGGTGTACGCGACGTAGACGTCGGCCAGCGCGGACGCGAGCGAGAACGGGATGCCCGAGCTCTTGTTGCGCAAGATGTTCGGGCCGATGTGCACGGCACCGTCGCCGTCCAGGTAGAAGTCGGGGTTGGGGCGCCCGGAACCCTCGTCGTCGCCGCTGAGGCCGAGGACAGTGTCCGCGCTGGAGTCGGTCTCGTTGATGTACACCTTCGACGCGGCGCCCGCGAGAAGGCTCGTGAGAACCAGCGCCCGCGAGTCCTCGGCGGCGACGTCGTCCGAGCCGTCCACCAGCTCGTTGATCTCGTCGATCGCGTCCTGGAGGGAGTTGGTGGAGAAGGTGACCGAGTAGTCGTACGGGTTGTCGTCGAGGTTGAAGACGAGCGTGGTCGACTTCAGCAGGTCTGCACCCTCTGCGTCGGCGTTGCCGGAGCTCGCCACGCCCGAGTCGAAGTCCGTGGCCGCGTCGAAGCCGATGAGGACCGCTGCGGCAGAGGCCTCGTCGACGTCGATGCTCACGGCCGCCCCACCCGCCACGGAGCGGATCTTGATTCGATCGTCGGAGGTACCGATGTACTGCACGAGCCGCGTCCCGCTGGACGTCAGGAGGTCCCGCGCGTTCAAGAGCGCCGCGAGGGCCGCCGCGGACGTGGCGGCAGCCTCGGCCGCGCCGAGGAGGTCGGAGAGGGAGATGACGCCGGGCTCGTACGCGACGATAAGCCCTGCGCCGTCCAGAGCGAGTGGGTACACGGCGACGTTGGACGTCACCTCGGCGGGCTCGTCGCGCGTGGCGTCGTAGAACCCGAGGAAGCTGAACGCGTCCGTCCCGTCCGTGGCCGTGATGGCGACGCTCACGTCCGCGCCACCCTCGACGGTGGTCACGGTGAGCGACCCGTAGGCCGTCGCGGGCCCGGAGAACTCGACGACGGGGATACCGCCGTCCGACCCGAGCGCGTCGTTGAGGGCGTCGGCCAGGGCAGAGATCGTGGCCGCTGCTGCCGCGGTCGCGTCGAGCACCGCGCTGATCGTGTGCGTCCCCTTGGAGTCGGTGACGATGATCTCGGCCGTGAGCCCGTCGAGCCAGGAGATCGGCAGGCTGATGACGGAACCGACGATCTCTGCCTGCTCGGCGAACTCCACGTCCTTCCCGGAGTCCGAGGTCGCGTCGGTCGCCGAGAACTTGAGCGCGGTGTTCGCGGTGCCGGTGGACTTGACCGTGATCGCCTGGTCGGCGCCGGTCTTCGTCGTGGCGAGCACGAGCCGGTCGCCCACGGCGGAGATCGTGAGCTGGTCGAACTCGTCCTCGCCGGAGAGGAGCGCGACGAGGGCTGCCGCGTCCGCGTAGGGACCGCCGGCGAAGGTGTAGGTCACCTCGTCGCCTGCGACGCCGTCCTCGGTCACTGCGAAGATCAGCGTGAGGCTGGCAGGGCTGAGAGGGAACGAGATGGCCTCGCTGCTCTGCACGTAGGCGGAGCGCTCTGCCAGCCCCTGGCTGGTACCGGTGAGCGTGGCAGCCTCGCCCTCGGGCGTGATCGACCCGTACTCGAGACCCTGCGCGCGGAAGTACACGTACTTCGGGGCGAACGGGGTCCCGTGGCTCTCGGTGTTGACCTCGACCGTGTCGTACACGCGGTTGGTGGGCTCGCCGTCGTCGTCGAAGGTCGACAGGCTGTTGTTCAGCTTGCCGATCTTGAAGCGCGACTGCTCGACCTTGATGACCTCGCCGCTGCCGACCTGCGAGCCGTCGGCCCACATCTGGTCGCCGGGGACGGACGCCGTCGCAGCCACGAGAGGGACCGTGGCGGAGGTGCCGGTGTAGGTGACGGCGGCCGCCTTCGCCTCGACGAACTCGCCGTCGATGTCGACCTGGCCAGCCCACAGGACGTTCGCGGACGGGGAAGCGTCGAAAGACGCCTGCTCCACGTCGTCCTCGAAGTACCCGCCGCGAGAGAACTCGATCCACGGGGTGTAGAGGTCACCGTCCTCGTCGTCCTGGCCGTGGAAACCTGCACCGACGACGCGGTACTCGACACTGGACGGGAACGTCGCTCCGAACAGCACGGGGAGCGCGGAAGTACCAGCACGGACGGTGATGCTCGATGTGGCACCGAGCGTGGGGGACGTGAGCTGCACGCGGTCGTCGTCGGTGACGGTCGCCACCTCCGAGCCGACGGCCTCGTTGATCTGCTCCGCGACCTCGGTCGCGGTGAGCGTGCCCACGAAGGTGACGGTGATGTCGGAAGACACGTTCTCCGCGTTCACCACGTCGAACGCGAACGTGAACGCGTCGCCGACCGTGGCGTCGAACGCGTAGTCGCCAGCCTCGGACGTGCGGAGCGCGGCCGCACGGCACTCGTTCATGAGCTTGAGGAACGCGGAGCCGTAGGTGTCGTTGCTGCCGCGGTCCAGCGAGCGCAGCGAGCCGCCGAAGTAGAGGGAGACCTCGATCGTCGACTCGTCGATCTCGAGCTCGTCGATGTTCTCGCGCGGGTCTGGGAAGTCCGCCTGCGGGATGTACATCGAGGCCTGGTTGTAGCGGGCGTCGGCGTACTTCGCGTCGCTGTCGAGGGCGCCGTCGCTGTCGAGGGCCTCCACGATCTGCCGGCACACGCCGACGACCACCGGCACCAGCGCGGGGGCGCTGGGGGTGGAGGCGCTCTGGGAGAGCTCCTGCTTGATCTCGACGCCGGGGCGGTTGCTGGAAGCCATGGGTTCAGCCCTCTTCGGTACTGGTGGCGGCGGTAGCGGCCTGGAAGCCGTCTATGCCATCGTGAACGGTCTCGGTAGTGACGGTGGTGCCGATCCGGCGGACAAGAACTGGAGACGTGGACATCGCCAACTCTACCTTCTCGAGCACCCGCGGGGAAGTATACGGGAAGTCGGCGGCGCGGCGCTCCTGGTTGATCATGTCGATGGAGCGGGCGCGTGCAGGTGCAGTCGGTTCCGCGGACCAGGTCCACTGGAAACTGAACGGGATGTTCACCTGCACCATCACCAGGCCCTTCGGGTCGCCAGTGACGAGACCTCCGGGAGGACTGGGGGAGTTCTGCGACGTCGCGGGCCTGGCGATCTGGTGGAACCCTCCAGAACCCTCGAGAAGGCGCCGGTTGGCCAGCGTGCCGGAGACGACGAGGTGCGCGATCCACTGCGCGACGACGTCGGTCTCGGACAGGCAGTAGATGACCATGTGCCCGGAGACCAGGTCGGCGTGGACCCTGCGCTCCGTCCGCAGGTCCATGTACATCATCTGGTCGATGCCGAGCCCCTGGAACTGGGTCGGCCCCATCACGACGGTGATGGCCGGGCGCTTGCCCACGGTCTTCAGGTCGAGCGGGGCCTCGGCGCGGATGACGATCTCCGTGCGCTCCTCTTCCGGCTCCCAGTGGAGCTTGCCGTCCTCGTTGAAGTTGAAGAGCCCCTGCAGGAAGCGCACGTACAGCTTCTGGGCGTAGAGCAGCGGGTTGTCCCCGCGCTCGAGCGAGACGCGACGGGACCTGGTGGTGACCTCGCTCACGCGCGCCGACCGGCGAGGGCGGTGGCGTAGGTGTCGTAGACGCTGGCGACCTTCTCGCTGGGCGCCTGTCGCTTCTCCTGCTCCAACCGCGCGACCTCCTGTGCCACGCGCATCTGCCCGGCCATGTGCGCGAGCCCGGTGGCCACCGTGCCGACCGAGCCGGCGATGCCGATGGCCTGGCCGATGGCCATGCGCTGGGCGTCTGGGTGCAGGCGCGCGAAGCGCTCGCCGAGGCGTGTCTCGCCGATCATCTTGGCGAGGGCGCCGGCCGAGACGTACCCGAGGGCGTGGGCGGCGGCGATGCCGCCGACGTTCGCGATGACCGTGCCCCACGGGTACTTCTGCACGGGCAGCTTAGCGGCGGCGTCCTGGTACTGGTGGTACCCCTCCTGCTCTCGCATGTCGCGCACTGGATCAAGCATCGCTGTACCCATGCAGACCGAGTAGCCCGTCCAGCTCGTCGGCGGGGATCACGCCGACGGCTTCCAGGTTCTGGGGGTTGGTGTAGTTGCGGTGCGCGGCGTGCGACAGTTCCCGGTGGTCGACCTTCAGCTCGATCGCGTCCTCGATGCAGCCGGGCTGCAACTGCACGCACTGGACCTCCTGGTGCACGCCCACGTTGAGCCGCGTGGTCGTGGTGACGCCGACCACGCGGTACCTCGCGTTCCGGTGGTCGATGACCAGGGACATCGGCGTGATCCGCGGGGATGCCGTGCACCTGAACGTCTGCACCGCCTGCTGGTGGTGGTCGTGCGTGGACACCGCCTCCTGCTGCGGGCTCCTGTCGAACTGGGCGAAGAACTCGACCGGGTAGTGGTACCCGCCGGAGAAGCCCGCGCCGAAGCACGTCGGGCACGCGTCGTCCAGGCGCTTGCCCAGCGCGTCGTCCCAGCACTGAGGGCACCGCTGCCCGAACGTGCGGCGCGTGAAGAGCCACGAGCGCGTGCCAGTGAACTCGGTGAACAGCAGGTTCTCGAGCGACGCGATCTCGGACGCGATGATGTCGGGCTCGCCTTCTCGATCCGCGTGATCCGAGACGACGTGCAGCCCGCGCAGCGGGTTCTCCGCGCGCACGCGGTAGAACAGGAGGCGGTTGCTCGAGACCTGCAGCGTGCTGTTGTCTCGGACGTAGTACCGATCGACGATGGGCCCGGAGACCACGTCCCAGGGCCCGCCCTCGGACTCCGACCGCTCGACGAAGAACTGCCACTCCTGCATGTCGTCGTGCGTGGGCGCGATCTCCCAGTCCACGTCGAGGAACCGCCGGCTGAAGCCGGTGACGCGGACTGAGCTGATGCTGATCACCGGAGCATCCTCGGCGTGACGGCACCGCCGAGGAGCGCCGCGAGGACGCCAGCCGGCGCGGCCGAGATCGCCGCAGAGCGGCGCGGGTTCTCGCGCGCCTGCGACATCGCGTCGGCCTTGGCCTCGTGGTACTTCAGGCGAAGCCTGTCGACCACGCTCGGCGCCGCCTTGTTCCCGGCGTGCGCGCGCAGGTTCTCCAGCTGCATCCGCGCGTCGATCTCCGCCGCGGACTGCCCAGCCGTCCCGGGGACGTGCTTGCGCTTCTCGTAGAGGTACACGGCGCCGGCGGATGGGATGCCTACGGCAGTTGCACCGAGCGCGGAGGCGGCTGTCGGGTGCGCGCGCAAGAACTCGAACACGTCCATGCCGTGCTGGCGGATGAACTCGCGTACTTGCGCACCCTCCCCAGAGCCCGTCTTCTCGGAAGCACGCTCTCGCTCGATGCGCTTGCGTTCCATGTGCCTCCCGAGCATTCCACCGCCCACGCTACCGCCCAACAATCCGAGGCCCAGTCCAACCTTCAGCGCGCGGTCCGTGGCAGGGTCCGATAGTTTCGCGAGGCTCGCGAGTCCCCAACCGGCAGCACTACCGAGGTTTGCGCCGACAATCGCGCCTCCGGCCGCACCGGCACCTGCCCGCCCGGCGATCCTCGCGCTGTCGCGGTGCTCCTGCGCATCGGAGTCTGCAGTAGAACCCGCCTTCTCCACCCCTTCTTGCGGTTTCGGGTGCAGCAACTTGTGCAGCGTGATGCCCGCGCCGATCGTGGCCCCGACGCCAGCCCCGACCGTGCCACCGCCGAGAGCGGCCATGCCGCGGGAGATCTGGTTGCTCTTGCTCGCCGTGCGGTTCAGCCAGTGCGACGCGCCGCCGGCGCCGAGCGCGCCGAGAGCGCCGCCGATCAGGGCGCCGTTCCGCGCCCGGTGCGTCGCCTGCTGCTGTTCAGGAGACGCGGGAGGGCGCTCCCGGTCTGGGACCGGCGCGAAGTACGCCCCACGACCGGGCACGTTCGCGCGCTTCTCCATCGCCTCCTTGGCGATCTCGAACGCGGCAGCCTGCTTCCTGCCGGTGAGCTCCATCCACAAGTCCGCGGCCGCGGCGTGCCGCGCGACCGGCGAGGAGAAGGTCCAGTGCGGTTCCATCAGTAGCCCCCGCCGGATGGCGGCATGTACATACCGTTCACGACGAAGTACTCCGAGCTGTGACCGAAGCCGTCCATCGCCATCTCGACGTTCATCGAGGACTTCATCTTGACCTTCTTGTCCTCGTAGTTCGACTTCATCATCGAGAGCCACTGCATGATCATCGGGGCCTTGTCGTTCACCGAGACGGTGATGCCGCCGTCGCTGAACGAGATCTGGTTCCGCATCTGCAGCATCGCCACGCTCTCGAGCAACGCGATGACGGTGCCGCGGCAGAGCAGGGAGCGTGACGGGAAGGAGTCGATGCTGGCGCTGCCGATGAAGGGCGGCGTCGTGTTCCAGTCGTCGAGCGCGTCGACGATGGCCCACGCAATCATCCGCGGCGAGTTCTCGTAGCCCTGGCAGAGCCGGTTGAGCTCGGGGAAGTCGCGCATGTACAGCCTGACGTACGCGATCATCTCGTTCATGCGCGCCGACGCCGTGGGGAGGGCCGTCGACACGCGCCTACTCCACCGGGACGAACCCGCCGCGCACGGCCTTCCACCGGCCGAGCCAGAAGAATGCCTGCGGGTCGAGCTCGCGATCCGGGGTGAACAGCGCGCGACTGAGACGGGCGATGACCGCGGCCTTCGAGGCAGTCGTCCCGAGGTCCACCGGGGGCGACATCAGGGAGCCCATCCCGCGCAGCTCCTCGACGTCGTGCCTGGCGAGGTGGTCGCGCACCTGCTGCAGCGTCAGCGGCACTGGGTTGGCTGCCGCCTCCGCGGCCTGCGCGCGGAGGGCAGACTTGCTCGTGCGCGTGAAGCGCGCCGGCAGGTCACCGAACCAGAGGCGCGTGCCGTGGAGCTCGCGGTGCTTGGCACCGACCACGGCTGAGTCCACGACCACGTGGTCGCCAGGACGCACCTTCTGCCCGCCGATGATGACGGTGACCGCCCCGCCAGGGGTGTTCGGGCGATCCGAGATGTTGTGGATGGTGACGCTGGCCACGATCTACTCCTCCTGCTGGTCGGGGGAGTCCGTCCCAGTGGACTCCCCGCGGAGCACCGAGATCGCGCGGTTGGCGAGGACCGGGTCCGGGTCCCCGACGAGACAGTCCCCGGCCTCGTCGATCAGCGTGAGCTTGTTCTTGCCGGCGACAGACTTGCCGAAGATCGCGAGAACAGCCGCGAGCTTCTTGTTCTTGGAGCCGCGGAGAAGCGCGTCGATGTCCTGCGGGAGCTCGAACGCCTCGCCTGCCCCAGGCTGCTGCCCTTCCGCCTGGTCGACCGGAGGGGCAGCGCCGAGGATGTCCTCCACCGTCGCGTCCGCGCGCCGCGCATCCTGCTCCTCCTTCGTGATGAGCCCGTGCTCGACGGCGAGCGCCTCGAGTTCCTGGGTGAGCGTGGAGACCGCCTGCACCTCCTCGCCTCCCGTGGGAACTGCAGGTTCGGGTTCGACTGGAGGTGCAGGCGGTTCGATCGGCGCCGTGGCCGCGAGGACCGGGTAGCCGAGGCGCGCACGCAGCTTGTCGAAGTCCACCGCGGCTTTGCCGCCGAGCTCGACGACGCGCACGTTGCCGATCGCCACGAGGTGGTCGAGGTGATCCACGACGCCAGGGGTGAGGTGATCGACGGTCAGCGTTCGCTTCCCGCCCGGGGGCAGGGGCAGGCCGGCGATCGTCGGGCGCTGTAGGACCTGGCCGGGGAACCGGCGGCGGACGCGCTCGAGATCCGGGTCTCGAGACGCGTTGATGACGAGTAGTCTCATTGTGCAGCTCCAGAAACGCGTCGGCCCCGCCCTGGAGAGAGCGGGGCCGACAGGGTGAGGCCCTTGGACCTGTCGGCCCAGGTAGGGTCAGTACAGCGAGATGTTCGGGAAGGTCAGGCCCTCCGCGACCTTGTTGTTGACTCCACCCATGTCCTCGATCTCGACCGGGATGCCCGCGGCGTAGCCGGTGTCGGTGTCGCCGCTCGTGACGGACCCCGAGTAGAGCTCGAGCTTCACCACCGAGGCGATGTTCGCGATGCCAATGCCGATGTCCATCCAGGCCTGCCAGTAGATCCGGTTGGCGATCTTGTCGATGTAGAACTTCACGTCGTTGAGCGTGTAGTTCCGGCCGAAGTAGTCGGCCTGGGTGAAGACGTAGACGTTGCCCTCGCGGAGCAGGTCGTTCTTGATCGTCTTCACGATGCGCAGGCCGACGGCCTTGTTGTACGACCAGCCGTTCACCGCGGTCTCGGACTGGAGCTTGGAGCCCAGGTCCTCGTGCGTCCAGCTGTCGAACTCGTCGATGTCGGACTCGCAGGCGAGCATGACCTCGGGGCGCAGGCGGCCCTGGCGGACCACGTTCCCGTCGGCGTCGGTGATCACGCGCTTCAGGAGGCGCTTGATCTTGACGATGTCGGGGCGCTGGATGGCCTTGACCACGAAGGTGTCGGCGGCCTGGGCGAGCGCGAGGCTGCCCTTGACCTTCGAGACCTCGAGGCAGGTGCCGGCGTTGACGTTGGTGGTGTTGAAGCCCACGACGGAACCGTTCGCCTCCTCCTGCATGGCCTCGACCGCGGTCTCGGTGTGCACGAGGAACGTGCGGTCCTTGACCTCGACCATGTCCTTGAGGGAGTTCTCCTCGATGATGCGCGTCACCGGCATCTCGTAGGCCATCAGCTCCTGCTCCACGATCTCGAACTTGAGGCTCGAGACGGTGAAGAAGCCGATCGCGAATCGCTTGCCGGTGACGTACGCCGCGTCGGGCTGTCCGCGGAAGGTGAACGCCATCGCACGCGAACCGGGCTCGATGTCCACGATCTTCACGAGGGTGTCGTGCTCGGTGGACCGCTGCAGGTCGCCACGGACGACGCGTTCGTTCGGGACGATCATGTCCGTGAACGACGCCTCGCGGATGCGATCGCGGATGAAGTTGAGCGACTCGGCGGCGGTCTTGGTGGTGCCGTCGGTGTCGAGACGCTCGACGAAACCCGCGTTCATGTCGCGAGCGCTGTTGCCGTCGATGGTGTTCATGTCAGGGTCCTCGAGGAGTAGTTGGTGTGGTTCGGGTTGCGGACCCGCATGCCAGCCAGCGCGTAGCTAGCCGGACTACTGCAGCCCGTAGATGACGGAGATGTCGTCGGTACCGTAGATGCGCGAGACGCGGCCCACGATCCAGCCGGCAGCGTACGCGGCGAGGACGCGGCGGACGAGGCCGTAGGCCCCCGCGCCGGCGCCACCACCGTTCCAGTCCCACACGCTGACGCGGTCGTTGACCGCGAGGCCGGACGAGCGGCAGAGCTTGGTGCGGAACTCGAAGCCGAGGGGGCCGCGGATGCAGTGCGCCATCTGGGCGACCTGCGCGTCGTAGCGACCTTCCTCGAGGAAGTACATGAACGCGGGGGAGGTGCCCTCGCCGTCCGGGGTGTTCGCCACGGCCTGCGCGTTGTTGCCGCCGCGGGTGTAGCGGTTGGCCGTGCCGGATGCGACCAGCTCGAGCCACTCGCCCTCGACGAGCGGGCGGTTGTCGGTGGGCTTGAAGGGGTTGATCGCGCTGTCCTCCCCCGATCCGGCCGAGTACGGCAAGTCCTTGGTGATGAGGAGGCTGTAGCCCGGGTTCAGGATGGTGACGTACTTGCCGGCCATGGTGGTGTTCCTCGTGGGAAGAGCTGCCCCTGCTTTCTAACACAGGGTCTGGGGGTTCAGGTAGCGGATCCTCACGAGCCCGAGTGGCCGGTGAGGCAGAAGGACTGGAAGGAGGCCTCGGCGGCGTCCTTGGAGGTGCCGGCAGCGGTGCTGTCGTCGACCTTGGCGAGCGAGAGGCTCCCGCCGCCGGCGAGCTTGATCGCCTCCTGGACTCGACTGAGGTCATCGTACTTCGAGATGGACGCGATCTTCTCGTCGAAGGAGAGCTCGGGCGACAGTCCGCGCGTCTCCATCTCCTTCGCGATCGAGCGCACCTGGTCGGCACGCTCGTAGCTCGCGAGCTTGGTGCGCAGGGTGCCGTTCTCCTTCTCGAGGCTCGCGCACTTCGTCGCGAGATCGCGCAACGTCACTGCGCTGCGAGCGGCGACAGCGGCGACGCCGTCCACGTGGTTCGTGCTCATGGGGTGTCCTTCGGGGGTGTCGGGGAAGCGGATCCGTCCAGTAGCCCGGTCGGCGCGCGCCTGCGCACGAACTCGCCCACGCGACGCGCACGAGCCTCCTCCGCGGTCTCCGCGGAGCGGTCGTCGACGGATGCCGTCTTGGGGAGGACGGAGAGCGCACGGAACGCGTCGGCCCGAGGGTCGGGCGCGCTGGCGTGCTTCTCGATGCGGGCGGAGAGCGGGAGCATCAGACGGGGAGCTCCTCGGCGAAGCGGAGGATGTCGAGGGCGTCGTCACCCAGCTGGCCGGACGCGGCGAGGTCTGCGAGCTTGGCGTACTCGACGAGCGACGCCTTCTTCTCCGACTTCTCGCGCTCCGTCTTGGTCAGCCAACCTCCAAAGGGGTTCAGCGCCTGGCGCTTGTCGTCGTGCTGGCGGGCGAGGTATGCACCGTGTCGGGCGGCGAGTCGGTGAGTCGGTCCACTCCAGTGCCCAGAACCACCAGTGACAGGGGCGCCTCCAGACCCGAAGAGGGTGGACAGGACTGGCTGCTCCTTGTCGTACTTCTCGGCCGCACGGCCAGCAGCGTCATGGATCGCCTCGCTCGCGCGCCCGCGCTCCGCCTCGAGGCGGTGGCCTGCGTCGGTGAAAGCGATCCCGCCCTTCTTCTCCGCCTGCTCGTCCTTGGTCTTCGTGAGCCAACCGCCGAAGGGATTGAGGGACTGCCGCTTGGCGTCGTGCTGGCGGGCACGGTACTCGCCGTGCCTGGCCGCGAGCTGGTGAGCGGGACCGGTGAACGCGCCGCGCCCGCCAGTGCCGAACAACATGGCCAGTGCGGGCTGCTCCTTGTCGTACTTGTCACCGGCGCGGCGGATACCCCCGTGCTGCTCTGCCTCGGCGCGCCCGCGCTCCGCCTCGAGCTTGTGCCCGGCGTCGGTCAGCGCGATGGCGGCCACCTTCAACCCGCCCTTGCTGGCGGCCATCGGGAAGGCGGCATGGGCCGCGGCGCTCGAAGCACCAGTGTCACCGGCGTTGGCGAAGAGCTGCTGCAACCGCGCGCGCGTGGGCATCTTGGCCTCGCGCTTCGTTGCGCGGATGATGCCGTCGGCCGAGCGGATGAGGTCGATGTTCGTGTTCTCGTTCTTGGGCGGGGGTGCGGCTGCGTTCTCCGTGGCCACGCTCTGCTGTGGGCCCGGGATGCTCGCGGTGTCCGCCTCCTTCGAGATCAGGTCGAGGAGCGTGAGGTGAGCCTTCTTGGTGCCGGTCTGGTCGATCGTCGCCTGCGTGCCCGTGGGCGCCCCGCTCTCGGCGGGTGAGTTGCCGCTGGCCTTGCCGAGAGGGAGGATCTTCTTCGCGCCGCTCGCCGGGGCATCGGCCTGCGTGCCCGTCGGGGACTCGCTCTGCGCCGGACCCGGGACCTTCTCGCCACCCGCGCTCTTGAAGAACTGGTCGACCACGCTGCGCCGGACCTGCCCGGCGGCCGTGCCGTCGTCCACCGCGCTCATGGCGATGAACTCATTCGCGTCGGCGAGCTGGTGGGCGAGCTTGACGAGGTCGGTCCCACCGGTGGCAGACGCGGTCTTCTCCGCGCCCGCGGTGGTGCGTGCCTTCTGGAGGGCTGCTTCGACGATGCTGTGGACCGACATGATGAGTGCCCTCTCAGGCGGAGATGTTGGGGGGTGTGATCGTGGCCGGCGACAGCGACTTCGCGACCTGAGTGATGGGCGGGGTCGCCCCGGTCAGTGCCGCTTTCCCACCGATGGACGACATGATCTTGCGCGAGCCTGCGACAGCCCCGGCCGGGTTCGTGCCCACGCCAGCAGCGAGCTTGGAGAGCTCGTCGGCGAAGGCTGTGAACTGGGCCGCAGGCATCATCGCATCCTACTCAGCGTAGCCGTTCTCGACGAGCCAGGCGGACGCGAGCTCCGCGGCGCGGTCCTCGACGAGGGTGTCGATCATGGCGTCGGCCTTCTTGTCGGCCTCCTCCGCCTTGGTCTTGGTCAGCCACCCGCCGAACGGGTTCAGCGACTGCCGCTTGTCGCCGTGCTTGCGCTCCTTGTACTCGCCGTGCCGCGCGGCCAGCTGGTGCCCGAGGGCCTGCAGGGGCATGCCCTGCAAGTGCCCGAGCAGGGGCTGCTCGCTGGTGTACTCGCGGGCCGCGCGTGCCATGCGCCCGTGCCCGGCGGACTCAGCGGCTCCGCGGCTCTTCTCGTACTCGTGACCGGCGTCCGTGACGGCGATGGCGGCGCTCTTGATGAGGCTCGCGGCCTTCTGCAGGCCCTCGACGTCGCCGGAGTACGCGAGCTGGTTGAGGATCGTGACGTCCTCGGCCGTGAGCGTGACGCTCGCGGTGGACTCCTTCTCCTCCGGCTTCTTGCCGCCGAGGAGCTTCTTGGCACCCAGCGCGGTGCCGCCGATGGCCGCGGCACCGAGACCGTAGCCCAGCGCCTTGGCCTTGCCGCCGGTGAGGTGGCCGCGGCTGACGAACTCTCCGAGGCGCCCGGCACCGCCGTGTACGGCGCTGGCGGCGCTGCGCGCACCCGCGCTGGCACGCTCGCGCAGCGTCGGTGCAGCCGCACCGATCTGCCGCGACGGGGGGACGGCGTCGGTGGCGATCTTGCCCATCTCGTCCATGTACCCGCGGGCCATCTGGCGCCCGAGGATGTCGGCCTCGGCGAGCTTGGCCTGGGCCTCGGCGACCTCGGCCTGCTTCTCGGCGGAAGGGACCACCGGCTCGAAGTCGTTCGCGGCCATCACGGGGAGCACGTGCTCGACGAAGTACTCGAACGCCGCGCCGAGCTGCTCGTCGGAAGCGCCCGACAGGTCGAGGCCCTCGGCGCTCGCCTGCTTGTCGAAGAGCTCGAAGGCCTGCTCCTGCGTGAGGGAGGCGATCTTCTCCTCGACACCGGCGGCCTGCGCTTCTCCACCGAGGAGGCCCGACAGCACGTTCTGCTCGAAGTGCGCGAAGAGCTCCTCGAGCTGCGCGCCACTGAGCTGGTCGAGGTCGATCCCCTCCGCGCTCGCGACCTTCTGGACGATGCGCACGCTGGCGGCCTTCTCGAGATCCTCGGGCGTGATGTTGTGCTGGGCGAGGGTCTCGGCGAGCTTGGAAGCGGACATGGGTTCGTACTCCGTGGAGTTGGCGATGATCAGGTAACTGAAGAAGGGGCGCCGCGGTGCCGTCGGTGCGGGAGGACTCTATCCTATGTTGAGCGACTACCAGTAAGCAAGGTGGAGAAGGAGATCCGAGACCGCGCTGGCGGCCTCCGCGATCTTGGTGTCGGTAGACGGCACGTGCACCGCCGGCACATAGCGCCAGTCCGGGGGCCGCGTCAACAGCCCGGTGCGGTACTCGTTGTACGCCTGCGACACCTGGTCCAGGAGAGGGTCCGAGACAGTGACTCGAGCGCGCACGGCGTGGATCTGGGGTGGCGACGAGATCCGGATCGCCACGATGCGTGGCGCGAACGATCGACCACGCAGCACGTCGCCGAGTGATCTCACGAGTCGAGAGATCTCGTCGGCGTCGGGTGGTGTCGGCCACCACTGCGCCTCGTGGTACGGGTCCAGCGGTGTTCGCTCGAAACAACTTCCTGACGCGTCGAGGTCGTCCGCGAGTGAGCCAAGACCGCGAGCGCGCAGGTAGCTGCCCTGGAACTCCTCCGGGCGCATGACGATCCCGAGGTGCGCGAGCGAGGACAACATCACGTCCTCGTGCTCGACGGAGCGGGAGAGCCCGTCCCGCACCTGCTGCGGGAGCACTGGACTCAACCTCCCGACGTGGTCGCGCAGCAGCGCGCTCTGCATCGAGGACGGGACCGGGATCTGCTTCGTGAGCGTCGCCCACTTCGCGAGCGTCCCGAGTTTCTCGGACCCGGCGAGATTGTCGAGCCTGCTGTTCAGGAGAGCGATGGCGCGGTCGCGCTGCAGCGACGTCGTCCCCACGTTCTCTAGATCTCCGCTGGCCTTGTTCTCCCAGAACCGGTACTCGTCCGACGACATCGTGCGGTCCTTCACGGCCGCGCGCCGTCGCGCGACCTCCTGCGCGTGCTGCATCGCCCGGGCCTCCGCGTCGACGCGCGGCGCCGGCAGCGTGGCGAGTGCCTGCGAGATGTGCTCGCCCACGCGGCTCTCGGTCGGCCCGCGCACGCGGGAGTTGAGGACGTTCGCCACGGCCTCGCCGAGCCTGGCGGTCCGCTCGTCGTACGGGACGTCGGCGACGACCTCGCGCATCTCGAGCGGCGCACCGCCTGGCTGGAACAGCCGATTCGTGTAGGCGCGGTTCCCGCGCACCATCGTGGTGACGTTCGCCATCACCTTCGCAGACCGCTCCGCGCCGATGAATACGTAGCTGTCGTCGAAGAAGCGCGGGTAGTCGTTGTAGACGCCGCACATGCGCCCGTCCGGGAGGATCGCGCGCATCCCGTACGGGGGCATCGCACCCTGGCGCACGTGCAGGCAGTAGTCGGCGGGCGACCTGGCGACGTGATTGCAGATCGAGCAGTTGTGGACCGCCACGCCCCCGGCCGTGTAGGTCTCGTCGTCCCCCTCGACATCGAGGTTGAAGACGAGCAGGTCCTCAACCTCTCGGGACGAGATGTTCTTGATCGGGACGCAGAGGAAGTCGCGCCAGAAGAAGGACTGGGTCCCCTTCGCATGGGGCACCTCCTGCACCTTCTTCGAGTAGTGCGAGAGCAGCATGGAGTAGCTGCCTGGGATGAACACAACCCAGACGTCCGTGTCCGAGTAGCCCCCGGTCGAGCGCTGTGTGCCGATGGACGCGGCGATGCCGCTGGACACACAGGTCTGCCAGATGTCGTACGCGAGGGCACGGTTCGCCGACGTGATCCTACAAGACCCGGTCTCGACGTCGAAGCAGCCGTCGCTGTCGATGCACCCCGCGAGGAAGTGCAGGCGGCTCTCCTGGTCGTGGAAGACGCCGCACTTCAAGCCCTTACCGTCCCACTTCTCGCCGAGGATCTCGATGAAGCGTGCAGCGAGGCTCTGGTCGTAGACGCGGATTGAGACTGCCTTCTTGCCCTCACCCTCCGCGTACTCGCGAGGCTCGTTCTTGGCCTCGATGTCGAGCAGAGCCAGCAGGTAATCGACGTGCGGGTCGCCCTCGTTGCACGAGAAGCCGATGCCCATGTCGCGATAGGGTCCGTCCTTCTTCCTGCCGGTGCGCTGACGCACCACGAAACCGTCACCAGCGTAGACCCCGAGCAGGTACGAGAGCGCCGGGTTCGGGGCGTAGGAGCCGAGCGCCTGCGTGGGCACGAGCAGGTAGTCCCCGACACCGAGCGCCTCGGCATCGACCTGCCGCGGGGTCCAGTCGAGCCCCTGCTTGCAGAAGAGGCAGGTACCGTCCGGCCCAGGAGTGTGGCGCCGCTTCTTGCCGTTCGCGGAGCCGAGGCAGGAGCGCACATCCGCAGCGCGGAGCGCGAAGAACGGGTGGTTGGCGGTGGCCTCGATCTCTGGCAGCCCTGCTGGCTTCACGGTGACGAGGTCGCCGGTGTAGTGGTTGTAGAGCGGGACGTCGACGCGGCGGACATGGCCATCCTTCGTGACGACCTCGACTTCCTGTCCACAGGTCTCGATGGGGCGGAAGCCCCTGGACGTGCGCACCAGCGTGCCCGCTGGGAAGCACCTGTCGTAGGGAACTTTCGCTCCCATCGACGTGTCTGGGAACTCCCCACCGGCGATCCGATCGTAGAGGTCCGCGGCACCCAGCTTCACGCACAGGTCGCGCACCAGCTCCGAGACGAGCACGACGCGACGCATCCGAGGGTCCCAGAACGCCCCGAGGATGTAGCCGTAGGCGCGCTCTGGGTCCTTGTTGACGTGGTGACGGAAGCGGTGCGCGTTGTAGAACGTCGGGTAGCCCCACGCGAGCTGGCCCCACTGCCCCGCACTGTCCGTCTCGGACGCCGCCCGGCGGCGCGCCTCGATGTCCCACACCGGGATCTTCGACCAGCCACGCGGCTCGTGTACCAGCCCGCGCTCCGTGAACCAGTCGCCACGGAGGTTGAAGCCCACCCACTCGCCGGCGCCGAGGGCGGAGTTCACGAGGTACAGCCGGTTCGGCTGCGCCTGGATGGACTCGATCAACTCGACGACCTGCGGCAGGTGCTCGCCGCCGGCCACCTTCTCCAGGCCAGCGGACACGCCGAGCCCATAGCGAGTGCCCGGCTCCACGAGGTGGATCAGCGGGCGGCCCTCGGCCGTCTTCCCCTGGAGCTGGAAGTGCTTCTCCATCCGGCTACGGCATGTACCCGTGCAGGTTGGGGTAGAGGTGAAGCACGTCCCCGATCGACGGTGGGATCATCTGCCCTGACAGCGGATCCTTGTACTCCTCGTTGACCGCGCTCCGTAGGATCGCCTGCGCGAAGATGCGTTTGTCCGCGGCGTCTTCGCGCTTCTCGGCCTCGCGCTTCGCGAAGCGGAGCTTCAAGATCTCCAGGCGTTCGCGCGCGGCTCGCTCCTGCGCGTTCTCCTTGCCCTGCGCCTTGCGGTTCAAGTAGTCCTGGCGGAACTTCGCGCCGAACTCTTTCTGCCGGGCCGCCGCTTGCTCGTTCTGCTGCGACGCGCGGAACACGCGGTCCTTGTCGGACTCCCCGCGCTGGTGCCCGAACTCGCGCTCCTGCATCTGCTCCTTGAGCGCCTTCTCGTCGCCGAACATCTGGCGCTTGAACGCCTCGTCGGCGCGGGCCTTCTGCGTCTGGAACGCCTCCGTACGCGCCTGCTCGCGCACCTTCGCGGCCTCCTGGAACCCCATGGTCATCCCGGCCTGCACGCCCTCGCGCAGGATCTCCTCCCCGACGTGCCGCTCCTCGGGGCGGAGACGGAGGAGGTTGCCCGCGAGGTCCTGGTCCATGCGCAGCGTCTTCGGGTCGAGCGAGTCGCGCTGCCGGAGGACCTGCGCGAGGAGCGAGCCGCCGGCGAGAGGGTCCTTCGCGATGTGCGGGTTCATGTGCCGGATGGAGTTGTAGGCGAGGTCGATCTCGTTCTGCGGGTAGTCCCGCAGCCGCGGGAAGGTCTCGAGGATCTTCTCGAGGTCGCGCTTGTGGGAGAACTTCTCGTTGACCGCCCTGGCGCCGGAGACGAGGCCGTGGATCCCGAGCCCGGCGGTACCAGTGGCGGCGCTCGCGATGAGGCCGTGCCGGATCGCGTCGGCCGTGGCCGCGCTCGGCTTGAGTGTCCCGAGCGCACTCACCACCGCGGGCGGGAGGTTCAGAGCCTCCTTCCGCATCCCCAGCGCGGACGCCAGCTTCATGGCCGACGTGGCGTCCGCCGGCGTGATGCGCCCCGCGGCGCGGGCCTCGAGAACGTCGACGAGAACAGCGTCCATCAGAACCCTCGCACGCTTGGACCCTCGCCCCTCACGAAGCGCGCGTCCTGTGAAACACGACCGGCCAGCTGGGGCACCTGCGTCCCGATCCCTACGCCAGTCGCGGCCAGGAGTCCAGTCCGCGCGACAGGGTTCGGGGCGACTGTCCCGGCGGCGCGCCAGACGCCCTTGCCCAGCAGGCCGAGACCTTGCCCCGCCACCTCGGCTCCCGTGGAGAGGACCCCGGCGTGCTTGCACCACTCGGTGAGGGGCCCGCCCGGGCTACTGGTAGAGGACATCCTGCAGCTCCCGCTCGACTCGGTGGAGTTGGTGCCGGATGTCCTGCAACGCGATCTCCCCGTGCACGCGGAACCCGCGCAGCTCCGCGACCTTGATCGCCTGCGCCCGCAGGGGGTGGCGCTCGTTCAGCGTGACACCGAGGAACGCGTCGGCGACCTTTTCCGCGCCGTCGAGAGTCACGCCCCGCTGGGGAAGGGCCCGCAGCAGGTCGGTGGCGACGGTCTCGAGGACGGCATCGTCCGCGCCGGCGCTCTTCGCGAACTCCACGCAGGCGGAGACAATGGCCACCGGTCCGGCGCCCTGGCGCGCGACCCTGACCACGTCGTCCACGAGCTCGAGGAACGCGATCTTCTCCGCCCCGCGAGAGGATCCGACGTCGATCTCGAGGGCTCGCGCAGCCTCGCGCAGCTCCTCGCGGGTGCTGCGCAGGAGGTGCCGCGCCTCCTTCTTCATCGTGGCGGTGTCAGCCGGTGCCTGGTGCACCGCGCTGGTCCACGCGTTGCGCGCCGGGGGCGGGGCCCGCGTCACGAGCGCGCTGGCGGTCTTGTCCATGGCATTGCTCCGGTCACGGGTTGCGCTCGCCAGCTTCGCGCTGAACGACTCCACCTGGCGAGCGCGGACCGCGCTCGCCACCTTCTGCGCGTCGGGGGGATCGAAGCTCACGAGGCGGTCTGGCCCGGGACTGGCCCGGAAGCTGCGCTCGTAGATGTCGTGGTAGGTCATCTCGCAGACGCGCTGCACGTGCTCGCTGGTCAGCGGCTCCGCCGACGCGGACGCGACCTTGATGACGGCCTCGGTCGGCGTGAGCGACCCTCCCGACTTCGAGTCGAGAAACAGGGACGTCGCCTCGCGGGCCATGGCCCGGAGGTCGTGCTCAGTGATCTCGTTGAAGTGGGGCATCTTGAGGCCTGCCTGCTAACCTGTGCACGAATATACCCTTCTTCGAGTCCACGCACGCGAGAACAGCGATGTCCAACACGCACATGACCGTCGAGGAGGCCGCCAGGCACCTCGGTGTCTCCCACCGAACGGTACGATCCTACATCGCGAGGGACCTCCTGCCAACGGTCCGCGTGGCTGGCAGCAGGCGGAAGTGGCTACTGCCAGACGCAGTTGAAGAGCTACGCAAAGACCAGTGTGGAGCGAGTCCATCGTCCATCGGGGACGTGCGTCGAGAGCTACTCGAGGCGCGCGCGTCCTTGCGCAGGCTTCGCGCAGAGATGGACGTCGTGCTGCGCATGCTCGACGTGCACGAGTCCCCGCTGAACCTCGACGCGACGAGCGCGCAGAAGTTGCACGACACCGCGATCGAGGACCTGCGCGCGACGTCCTGGACGCTGGAGGAGATGTCGCAGTGGGCGGAGGTCCTGCTCCGCCTGAACGAGGAAGACCTGCGCGCCGTGGCCGCGACGACAAGAACACGCCCGTGGAGTCCATTCTTGCGCCTGTGCGTGGACATGATCGTCTACGCGTCCTCGCACCCGTCGTACAAGACCGACACGGAGATGCAGGGGATGCACCGCAAGCTCACGGAGGCCCGCAGGAGGTTGCGCGTCGCCGCGCTCTGTTACGACGACATGTACGGTGCCGACCCAGATCGAGAGCTGAGGCGCGCGGCGCTGCTCGACTCTCCCGCGTCGGTGCGCGAGTCGCTTCTCTCGCGAGTGCGAAAGAAATCGACGTAGGCAGAGGCATAAGAACTCTGCTCAAGGAGAGTTCATGCCCAAGCCCGAGACGTCAACGTCTGCTGCCGACTCGATCGACGCGCTGGTGCGCGGCGAGAAGCCCACGGACCCGCGGCAGCACGCCGCTCCGGTCGCGCGGAAGAGCGACCAGCGTGCGCCGGCGCACGACAAGAAGGACGCGCGCATCGACGAGCTCTGCAGCGCGGTCGACGCGCTGCAGGAGCGCATCGCCGTCATGGACAGCGTGATCAAGCTGCAGCGGAAGACCCTGGAGGCGCACGTCCAGACCACCGCGGACCGGTGGAACGAGCTGGAGACCCGAGTCGCCGATGCCGAGAGGGCGCTCGGCAGCGTCAAGGCGCTCGTGGACAAGCTCGACGGGGAGCGTGTCACGCCCGCGGAGCACGCCGCGCTGATGGGGCGCGTGGACGCGCTCGAGACCGATCTCGAGTCCACCCAGCGCATCGGCCAGCGCCTCGCCGGCGTGCAGGCGCAGAACAAGGCCCGCCAGTCCGAGGTGGACACGCTGAAGGAGCGTGTCGAGGAGGTCGACCGTGACGCGGAGGAGGACGCCCGCGTGCTCCGCGCGCAGGTCGAGGACCTGACGCGGCAGGTGCAGGTCCTGAAGGCCTCCGCCGAAGCCGCGCGCCCCAAGCCGCGGCGGTGGTTCCAGTCCCACGACATCGCGCGCGACCTGTCCCTGTAAGAGGGCGTAGATCCTCTAAAATCCACCAGAAACCTGGCATAAGGTAGGTAACCGGGAATCAACCCTCGGCCTTCCCCGACCTCTCGCCTCTCAACATTCGGAGTTCTCCATGTCCGCAGCGTTCAAGCCGTCCGTCATCACGCGCCTCAACCGGTTCACTCACAAGCACCTCGGTACCGTCGGCCGCCCCGTCATCACCGGCGCCGGCACCGCCGCCGTGCTCGCCTGGGGCGTCCCCCAGGTCAGCATGTGGATCAAGGGGGCGCCCGTGATCCTCAGCATGAAGGTCATCGTCGGCGGCGCGGTCGCCGCGGTCGCCGTCACCGAGGCGGGCCTGTGGTTCTTGGGCGACGAGCCCAAGACCGTCGCGGGCGCCGAGCGCGACGCGCTCCTCAAGTACGCCGACAAGCTGGACGACAAGGAGTACCGCGCCGCGCTCGTCGCCGTCAGCGACAAGACCGAGGCCGACCTCCTCGCGCTCGCGGCGAACATCCGCGGCGGCCTCCTGGTGGTCCAGAAGAAGGAGGACGCCAAGCCCGAGGCCGACGAGTCCACCGAGGCCCCGGCCAAGGAGAAGGCGACGGGGTAGTCGCGTCGCGGAGCGCCGCCGGTAGGGGTCACACCCTGCCGGCGGCGCGTCCGTTTAGCCTGTGCCTCAGTCCGCGAGGCGACGGTCGATCGCCGCGCTCGGCACGAAGATGTCGGGCCTCGGCGTGTCCATCATCGAGGCGCACGTGAGGAACAAGAGCGCGTGGAAGGAGTCGTCGGTGTTGTTGGGTGACTTCCGGTACTGCGTCATGTGCATGTGCTCGTTGTACTCGGAGAAGATGGAGAGCATGTCCGCGGCGAAGGGAGTTCCGAAGTCCTTCCACGATGGGAACTTGTAGATGTTCCCGCGCTTGATGGCGTTGAAGATCGCCGACATGACCTCGGAGCGGTGGATGACGAAGCGTCCCAGGTTCTGGTCCCACTTCATGAAGACCTGCGGCGTCGAGTACTGGAAACGCACGATGCGCTGGCTACCGTACTTGCGCAGGAGCTCGTCGTTCGGGTGCAGGCCCCCGCCGTAGTCGACCCCGACCCGGTGCAGCTCGAAGTGGTCGATGATCTGGCAGACCTTGGCCATCTGCACGCGGATGTCGGTCTCGGCCCCCGTGAAGCGGTGCGCGAAGATGACCCTGAAGCGCCCCTGGTAGTACCCGCCGACCTTCATCACGGTGTGCGACTTCGAGCTGTCCTGGCCCCAGTCGATCCCGCCGTAGAGCGGGATGCCCTGCATCTTCTTGCGCCACGCCTCCACCACGTCGCCGGTCAGCCGCATGCTGTCGTCGCAGTTCTGCTGCACGTCGGCAGCGGTGAGCGGCCGCTGCCCGCTGTCGAAGGACAGGCCCAGGCACTCGTTGAAGAACATGGCCCGCGGGTAGTCCTGGTACTTGGTGTACAGGTCCTTCCAGTCGATCCACGGCACCATCAGCTGCGGGATGCGGAAGCCCTCGTACACGCTGAGCGTGGGGTCGGGTGACCCGGTTCGCACCCACGTCGCCAGCGGGTGGGCCGCGTTGATGCGCCCACCGCACTTGTCGCAGATGAGTCCCAGCTTCCCGATGTTCTCCTCCCCGAGGATGTTCCAGTGCCACGACCCCGGGTCCTTGGGGACCCCGTGGCGCTCGCACGGGACGGCCCACTCGTTCTGCGTGGAGAAGTTCGCCCAGAAGTGCTCGATGGGGTTGTCGAGCGACTTCGGCGTGCCCGAGTAGATGAAGTTGCGGTACGGCGAGTGGGACGCCGCCTCCTCGATGACGGGGATGTTCTCGAGCAGGATGTCCTGGATCTCGTCGAGTGCCACCAGGTCAGCGCGCAGGCCGCGGCACCGGTCGGCGTTGAGGAACGCGTACCGGAGCGTCACCGTGCTGCGGTTCACCGCCTTCTTCTCGAAGACGTTGTCGGTGAGGTGCATCGGGAACCACTTACGCAGGTCGGGGCAGGTCTCGAGTGTCTCGCGCAGGCGCGTCTTCGAGAACTCCTGGGTCTGCTGGGCCGACGGCGAGACGTAGAGGGTACGGAAGTGCGGGGTGAGGCAGCTCATCGCGAGGATGCGGTTCCCCAGCGTCGTGCTCTTCTCGACCTGCCTCGCACACATGAGGAGCACGCGCTTGCTGGGCGTGTCGTAGACGCGTCGCAGGTACCTGCGCTCCTCGAAGCTAAACGGCTTCAGCGACCTCGAGTCGGCGTCCGGCATGAGCACCGACGTCTCGACGAACTGCGACGGCGAGACCTCCACGAGAGAGCGCGCCTCCTCGACCGCGTGCCCGAACTCCCAGTCAGCGGAGTCGGGTACGGGTGGTTCCCAGTCCCACGGCTCCGCGTAGTCCTCGAGGCTGAATCCGTCGCCGCCGTGCTCGACCAGGCGGAACGCGTCGACGGGGTCCTGCGTGAAAGAAAGGCTCATGCGTCCCAGACATAAGGTCTCGCTGGCCCTTCCCGCCAGTCAACCCGTTCCCGGAGTACTACATGAAGAAGTTCCCAGTGTTCACCATCGGCGTCGAGGGGCGATTTCTCCCCGCGCACGTAGAGCGCGTCGGCGGAGAGGAGATCGCCATCCCGGCGCACTGGTCCTCCACCGCCATCTTCGGAGGCGTCGCCAACGGCACCGCCAAGATGTGGGCTGCCCCCACCGGCATCGTCAGCCGGGGCGACACCGTGGAGGACGCGCGGTGGGCGATCCGCGAGGCGTCGAGGCACTACCCCCTTGACGGTCGCGACGTCGCGACCGGGTACCGCGTCGGGCGCCCGACCGCGTTCTCGCGCGTCGAGCGCGGGTACGAGTGCTCGATGCGCGAGTACCACCTGTGGACGCCGCCGAAGGACATCTTCCACGGCGGCGTCACCGAGGTCGAGGTCGAGGGGCACGTGTTCGGGCTCGGTGTCGGCATCGAGACCGTGCGCGGGAAGGTGTGTGCTGCCCCGTACTACGCGGCGCGCGTCTACGAGGAGCACGCCGACGGTCGGAAGGTCCCCATCGTGGTTCCCGTCCGCTGGATCGCCCCGGAGGACCCCAGCGCCATCCTGGACGGTGACCCGCCGTTCCACCAGCTGCTGGGCGGCCTCGTCCAGCGCCTCCGTGCCCGGTCCTCCATCGGGGCCACGATCCTGCTGGCGGTGGTGCGCGACCCGGTGCCGCACTACATCCTGCGGGACCTCTACGAGGACACGGCGATGGGGCAGGCGATGAAGGAGGCCGGCGTCCACACTGCCAGCGACGCCTCGGCGGTGCAGGAGCAGGTGAAGGCGTCGTTCGGGGAGCCGGAGCCGGCAGAGGCGTGAGCCCTCCGGCGGCCCCCTCGCTGGCCTGGGTGCCCGGCTTCGTCGACTCGACGAACCGGGCACTCGACGGAGACGTGGTCGACGCGCTGCTCGAGCA
>SXGT01160307.1_pt1 | contig 52753 bp, 27 predicted proteins | sample 3176221 | NCBI WGS metagenome assembly SXGT01 (sample SAMN11356862, study PRJNA531348) | freshwater metagenome | isolation source: freshwater sample F1-120 | place: China: Fuxian Lake, Yuxi | collected 2017-12-25
GGCTACCAGACCTGTGCGCTGATCAAGCGCAATGCGCGCTTCGCGCAAACGCCGGTGATCATGCTGTCCTCGAAAGACGGTTTGTTCGACCGCGCGCGCGGTCGCCTCGCCGGTTCCGATGAGCATCTCACCAAACCCTTTACTCAGGATAGCCTGCTCGCCACCCTGACCAAATATTCTCAGAAGAGCGCCTGAACCGTGCCCATCCAACGCATCCTGATTGTCGATGACTCCCCTGTGGAGCGTCATATCCTCACCGAACTGCTGACCGGCAAAGGCTATGCCATCTTGATTGCCACCGACGGTGCTCAAGGCATAGAGGCGGCCAAGCGCGAGTTGCCCGACCTGATCATCATGGATGTGGTGATGCCGAACATGAACGGCTTCCAGGCCACGCGCAGTCTCAATCGCGACGAGGCGACGCGCCACATCCCGGTCATCCTGTGCACCACCAAGAACGAGGAAACCGACAAGATCTGGGGCATGCGCCAGGGTGCTCAAGGCTACGTGACCAAGCCGATCGACGGGGCCACCCTGCTGGCCAAGATTGCGGCGCTTGGATAAGGTGGCAGCGCCGTGACCAAGCGCATCGATCTGCGCGCGTACCAGGAAGCCATTGCCACCCGACTGGCAGCGGCACAGGCCGGCGGCAGCGCGCCGGCCCTGCTCGGTTTTGAATCCGGTGGCCGGCGCTGGCTGATCGACCTGCCGGCGGCCGGTGAAGTAATGCCACTGCCACCGCTGGCCCCGGTGCCCCTGACGCAGCCCTGGTTTGCCGGCCTGACCAATGTGCATGGTGAGTTGCAGGTGGTGGTGGATTTCGCTGTTTTTTGTGGCGTGCCGCCGACAGCCCAGGATAGCGCGGCGCGGCTGCTGCGAGTCGGTTCGCGGCAAGGTAACAACATGGCCCTGCTGGTCGCGCGCGTGCACGGCCTCAAGCGAACCGACAGCCTGTTCGCGGCCGAGGCTGACGCTGCAGAGCCCGCGGGGGTTTCGTGGCAGGGCGAGGCGTTCAGCGACAGCCAGGGCACGACCTGGACCCGCCTCGAACTCGACCCCCTTCTGGCTGACCCCCGCTTCCTCGACGCTTCGCTGGTCGCCCCCTTCGCCTACTAAGCGCACGGAGAGTCCCATGGCCTTCAGTCTCAAGTTGCCCACCTTCGCCAAGAAACCCGCGCCAGCGGGCGCCCCCGCCGCAAAAAAGGGACGCCAGATCGGCTTCGAGCTGCAGATGCTTGGCACCATATTCCTGTTGTTCCTGGTGATTGCCACCTACATTATCTTTTCGGACAACCGCACGGCCAACCTCACCGCGGGCTATATGGCGGCCAGCGGCAACATGCGCCTGCTTGGCCAAAAGATTGCCAAGGCCACCTTGAGCGCGACCATCGTCGGCGATGCCACCAGCATCAAGGAGCTGGCGCAAGCGCGCGACCATTTCAGTGCGATGCTCGACATCCTGACCCTGGGTGGGCAGGTCAACGGGATCAAGCTGCCGCCGGTGGGCGAAGCGGCGCGTGTCCCGTTGGACACGCTGCGCGAGCTATGGAATACCCATCAGCGCAACATCGCCGTGGTGCTGGCCCACGAGGCCCAACTGGCGAAAGTCCCGGCAGGAGAAATTCCGCCGCCGATGGTCGCCGAGGCCGCGACCCTATTGCTGCGGGGTACGGCCGACCTGGACAGGGCTTTGGAGGATATGGTGAACAGCCATGCCGGCATGCTGGACGGGCGCGAGTTGCGCACCGGCATCGCCACCATCCTCGGTTCGCTGGCGCTTGGCATCCTGGTGTTGATTTTCAAAGTGTTCAACGAGGAAGCCCAGGTGCGCCAGGCCGAGACGGAACGCTTGCGGCGCGCCGCCGAGTCGGCCAAGGACGCAACCCAGGAGGCGATCCTCCGTTTGATGAACGAAATGGGCGACCTCGCCAGCGGCGACCTGACGGCACGCGCGACGGTCACCGACGACATTACCGGCGCCATCGCCGATTCGGTGAACTACACCGTCGAGGAACTCGCGGTGCTGGTCAAGCGCATCAACGATGCGGCGCGGCGCGTTGATCGCGCCACGCAGGAGGCGCAGTCGATTTCCAGTACGCTGTTGGCGGCATCAGAGCACCAGTCGGGCAAGATCCGTGATGCGGGCAACCAGGTGCTGACGCTGGCTGACTCGATGCAGGGCGTTTCCAGCCGCGCCGGCGAGACCGCCGAGGTGGCACGTTCCTCGCTGTCCGCCGCCGACAAGGGTGACGTGGCGGTCGCCGCCACCATTTCCGGCATGAACGAACTGCGCAGTCAGATCCAGGAAACCTCCAAACGCATCAAGCGACTGGGCGAATCTTCGCAGGAGATTGGCGAGATTGTCGAGCTGATTTCCGACATCACCGAGCAGACCAACGTACTCGCCCTCAACGCGGCGATCCAGGCTGCCAGCGCTGGCGCGGCGGGACGGGGCTTTGCTATCGTCGCCGAAGAGGTGCAGCGGCTTGCCGAACGCTCCGGGGAGGCGACGCGCGAGATCGCCGCCATTGTCAAGACCATCCAGGCCGATACGCATGACACCGTCGGCGCGATGGAGCGGGCCACCCTCGGCGTGGTCGAGGGGGCGCGACGCTCCGATGCCGCCGGCCAGTCGCTGGCCGAGATCCGCGAGGTAACCAACCGCCTCGCCACCATGATTGGCGCGATCGCCAGCGATACCCACGTGCAGGTCAAAGTTGCGCGCCAGGTGGCCGAGGCGATGGAGGGAATACTCAAAATCACCGAGGAAACTTCCAACGGCACGCGCCAGACCGCCGGTTCGGTCGGCGAACTGGCTGCGCTGGCCGAAGAACTTAAGGGTTCGGTGTCTGGCTTCAAGGTCTGATGTGAGCGCTCCTATTTTCGATACCAGTACGTTGTCCTGGGTCAAGGACGAGATCGATATCGCGCTCGAGCGGGCCGGTGCGGCACTGGCCCGTTATGCGGCTGCACCCGATCAGCCGGCGTCGCTGACCGAGGCGCGCGGCCACCTGCACCAGGCCGGCGGGGCGCTGGTGCTGGTGGGCCTGGCCGGGGTCACACATTGTGCCGAAACGGTCGAGGCCTGCCTGACCGACCTGGCCGCGCCGGACAGTTCGATGGACGTGGCGGTCGTGGCCGCCGCCGGCGCGGCGCTCGCCGCCTTGCGCCGCTATCTCGACGAGTTGATGGCAGGCCACCCTGACCAGCCCTTGCGGCTCTACCCCGCCTACCGCGCACTCGGCCTTGCCGCCGGCCAGCCCGAGCCTTCGCCGCTGGCGCTGTTCGCGCCCGATCTGAGGTTGCGGCCGCCGCGTCGCGAAGCCCTGACGGAAGCCAGTCCGGTGCGCCTCAAGGCGCTGCGCATGGGTTTCGCGCGTGGGCTGGCCAAGTGGCGCAGCGGCGAGGCGCGCGGCCTGACGGAGATGAAGAATGCGCTGAGCAACCTCGAACAGGGGCTGTCCGACCCTGCGCGACGCATGCCGTGGTGGATCGCGCTGGCCTGGTTCGAGGCGCTTGAAGCCCATGGGGCGGTGGGCGTAACCGCGGACGATGGCCTGCTGTCCGGCCTGGACGCGCTGTTCGGTTGCCTGGTCGAGCGCCCGCAGGAAGCGCCACTTGACGAGGCGCTCCTCAAGGGCATGCTCTACGCGATCGCCATCGCACCGCCGGGCGGCGCACTGCTCGAAAGTGTGCGCGCCGCCTACCGCCTGGATGACTTGATCCCCGCCGCCGATATCGCCGTCGAAACGCGCCGGGAAGCCTGCCGTGCGCCGCTGGCGACGGCGATGGAGGAGTGGGAGCGCTTTGCCCAGGGCCAGGCCATTTCGCTGATGCGCTTCCATGATGTCGCCCTGCTGCTTTCCGCCAGTGCCCGCGACAGCCAGGACCTTGAGCTGGCGCGGCTGGCTGAGGCCGTGGAGGACTTCGCCGCCTGGTTGCGTCAGCGGCCGGAGCGGATGGATGCCGCGCTGGCGCTCGACCTGGCCGGCGCGCTGGTGCTGATCGAGGAGGCGGTCGAAAGTGAGGGACGGCGCAGCCCGGCCGACGAGGCGATGTTCACCGTCGCCGTGGCACGCCAGATCGCCTATCTCGAGGCGCTCAAGCAGCCGGGCGCGCAGCCCGAACCGCTGGGCCGCCTGCCCTGGCGCGAACGCCAGCTGCAGGCGCAGGTGGCGCAAGCCATCGCGGCCGACCTTTCACGCCTGGAGGCGCTGCTCGAACCCTGTGCCGATGGCCGACAGGCCGTGGCCGCGCCGGCAGCAGCCCTGCTGCATCAGGTGCGGGGTGCCTTCGTCATGCTCGCCGCGACCGATGCCGCACGGGTGGCGGAGCTGAGCGAACAGCGCCTGGCGGCGGCCAGCACGACGCGCCGCGCTGACGACTTCGCCCTCATCGCCAACCATCTCGCTGCGCTCGCGCAGGTCGTCGACGCCTGGCAGCATGGTGCGGCGGATACCGCCGTGCTGCAGCCGCTGCTCGAAGCGGCCGGGGTGGCCGAGGCGGTACCGGCTACTGCCGTCCCCATGCACGAGGCGGTACCGGCTACCGCCGTCCCGCCAGCGCCGACTTTTGCCGTGCCAGCGGAAGTCGACGAGATGCTTGGCATCTTCATCGAGGAAGCCGAGGAGGTGCTGCAGGCGCTCGCCGCATCCCAGCCTGTCCTGGCAGAGAACCCGGCCGATCGCGAGGCGCTGAAAGCGCTCCGTCGCGGTTTCCACACGCTCAAGGGCCGCGGCCGCATGGTTGGCCTGACGGACTTGGGCGAGGCTGCCTACGCCGTCGAACGGCTGCTCAACCGCCACCTCGACGAGCGCATTTCAGCCGCTGGCGAGGCCCTCGCTGTGATCGAGATGGGCCGCAGCCTGTTCGAGCGATGGGTGGCGGCGCTCAAGCAGGGAGACGACACACCGACCGGCGATGCGTTGATCGCCCGTTGTCGCACGCTGCTGAACGAAGCGCCCGAGGTGGCTGTGGCACCCGCCGTCCCGCCCGCACCGACTTTTTCGGCGCCGCCCAAGGAGGCAAGCATCACGATCGGGACGCTATCGCTGTCGCCGATTCTCTACCAACTCTACGTCGACGAGGCGGGCAGTCACGTGGCCAGCTTGCGCGCCGAGCTGGCCGGCGCCGCCGCATTGCCGACGCGCGAGCTGATCCGCGCCGCCCATACACTGGCCGGCATTTCTGCTGGCACTGGCTTCCCGGGTGTGCAAGCGCTCGCCCACGCACTTGAGAACGCGCTGGTACGCCACTCGCTGGCACATGCAATACCCGACGATGCGGCACGCATGCTGATCGCGCGCGCGACCGGCGCGCTCGAAGGCATGGTCGGCGCCATTCGCGAGCGGCGCTCCCCGGCCGACGAGCCGACGCTGGCGGCGTCGCTCGAAGCGTTGGTGCCGGGAGCGTCTCCGGTTGCTGCCGCGCCGCAGCGGACAGTGCCGCTGTCGCCGCTGGCCGAGCGCCGCCAGTCGCGGCCGGCCGACGAGATCGACCCGCAGCTCGCGCCGCTGTTCCTTGAGGAGGCGGACGAGCAGTTGCGCCAGCTCGATGCCGACCTGCGCGCCTGGCAAGTGGCACCGCATGATGGTACGGTGGGCCGCCGCATGGTGCGCCTGCTGCACACCTTCAAGGGCGCCGCGCGGATGTGCGGCGCGATGGGCATCGGCGAACTGGCGCACAGCATGGAGACGCGCATCGAACAGGCGCTGGCCGGGGACGGTGCGGATGAGTCGGTGCTGGACGGGTTGGACAATTCACTGGGTGGGGCCCATCGCCTGGTCGGCGAACTGCGCGCGGGCAGCGCCGGCGAAACCGCCGCGCCCGCCATTGCTGCACCGGCTGCAGCCAAGGTCGCGGCGACTCCGGCTACCCCGGCTGCAGCGGCCCTCCCGCCGCAGGACGGCGGCCCGGCAGTGCTGCTGCGCGTGCGTGCCGACCTGATTGACCGGCTGGTCAGCCAGGCCGGCGAGATGGCGACCACGCGCAGCCGTATCGAGGGGGAAGTCAAGGCAATCAAGAGTGGCCTGCTCGACCTGGCCGACAACTTCGTGCGCCTGCGCGGCCAGTTGCGCGAATTCGAGATCCATGCCGAGACCAGCATGCAATCGCGGCTGGGTGGTGCGGAGGCGCAGCAGTTCGACCCGCTTGAGTTCGACCGCTTCACCCGCTTGCAGGAACTGACGCGCATGCTGGCCGAAAGCGTGAACGACGTGGCGACCTTGCAGCACGCCTTGCTGCGGCAGGTGGATGGCGCCGGTGAGGCACTGGTGATCCAGTCGCGCCAGCAGCGCGAGCAATCCCACGCCTTGCTGCGCGCGCGCATGGTGCCGTTTACCACCGTCGATGAGCGCCTCCACCGCGTGGTGCGGCAGACCGCCAAGGAACTCGGCCGTCAGGCCAACCTCGATATCCGCGGCGGCGAGACACCGGTCGACCGCAACGTGCTGGAGCGCATGCTCGGTCCGCTCGAGCACCTGTTGCGCAATGCCCTGGCCCACGGCATTGAGCCACCGGAAGCGCGGCGCGCCGTCGGCAAGCCGGAACTGGGGCAGATCGTCCTCGCCATCGGCGCCGGCGACAACGATATCACCCTGCGCCTCGAGGATGACGGGAAGGGGCTCGACCTCGCGGCGATCCGCCAGCGTGCACTCGAACGCGGCCTGCTCGACACGTCGGCCGGTGCTGACGATACGAATGAAGCAGCGCTGGCCGAGCTGATCTTTCGCCCTGGATTCTCGACGGCCGACTCGGTCAGCGAGATCGCCGGGCGCGGCGTCGGCCTCGACGTGGTGCGCGACGAAGTCACCCAGCTTGGTGGCCATGTCGCCGTCAGTGGCAGTCCCGGCCACGGCACCCGCTTCGAGATCGTGTTGCCCCTGACGCTGGCGGTCATCCCGGTGTTGCTCGTCACGGCGGCCGGGCAGGCCTGGGCGATTCCGGCGGCGCTGGTCGAAGAAGCGCGCGAAATCGATGTTGATGAGGCGGCGGCGCGCCAGGCCGCCGGTGGCCTGACACGCAACGGTCGGCGCTACCCGTGGCACACCTTGAACGAGATGTACCGGCTTGCCCCCCCCACGGCGCCGCCGACCTGGCAGCTGCTGCTGCGCCATGCCGGTGAGCAGATTGCGCTGGCTGTGGAGGCGCTCTCGCAAAACCAGGAAGTGGTGGTGAAGCCGCTCGGCGACCAGCTCAAGCATGTGCCCGGCCTGACCGGGGCCACCGTGCTTCCCGACGGCCGCGTGGCGCTGATCGTGAACCCGATCGCCTTGGCCCAGCGCGTCGTCGCGCTGGACACCGCCGTCGCGCCAGCGCCGATTTTTTCAGCATCTGCCGGCAAGGAGGCGGCAACCGTGATGGTGGTTGATGACTCCCTCACCGTGCGCAAGATCACCAGCCGTCTGCTCGAGCGTGCCGGCTACCGCGTCGTCACCGCCAAGGATGGCGAGGATGCGCTGGAGAAAATCCGTGCCCAGCTACCCGCCGTCATCCTCGCGGACATCGAAATGCCGCGCATGGATGGTTTCGCGCTGGTGCGCGCGCTGCGTGACGATGCCGCGCTGGCCCATCTGCCGGTGATCATGATCACTTCACGCCTCGCCCAGAAGCACCACCAGATAGCGATGGAGCTCGGCGTGCGCCACTATCTCGGCAAGCCCTATGACGAAGCGGAACTGCTCGGCCTAATTGCCGGTATGGTGAAAGATTTCTGAAGGAAGCCAGGGGCCCCTTAGTGAGCGCCCGCAGCGCTGAAGTCTTGATCGTTTAGTTCAGAGCCGCCTGGAGGCGGAAAAGACAAAGAACGGAAGGCCTAGGTGTCCCTGCCAGGGGCCCCAGTAAAGGGATGCATTGGCACCGGTAAAACCGTTGCTGTTCAGGCAATCGAGGATGTCCCAGCCAAAGTTCTGGCAGCACAGTGAGCCTTCGTTGGAAACGGGATTGCCGTGGAATTCCGGCGGCAGGTGATGTTCGAGGTGGCCGTCCGGATGGAGTGACGCCCGCACGCGAGTCGTCTGCTGGTCGAAGAAGAAGGGGATCGTGAATACCATCATGCCGCCGTTGCTGAGCACGCGCGCGCATTCGCGGAAGGCCCGCGGATAGTCAGGAACGTGTTCGAACACGTCCTGTGTGATCACCAGGTCGAAGCTGTTGTCCGCGAAGGACAGGCGCGTCAGATCTTCGTGCCGCACCAGGTGCGGAAAACCCTTGACGTGCAGGGTGCTCTGCCCCGGCATTTTGTCAGGACCGAGATATTCGCTGCCGGTGACATCGTCGAACATCCGTTTGAGGACCGGGTAGCTCGGGGTGGTGCGTTCCGCGCAATAGACGCGCTTGAACCTTTCGCCCTGAGGGCCGCACAGAAGCCGGCGCAGGTAGTCAACCAGGGCGCGCATGCGACTGTTGAGGCCGCAATCCGGGCAGACGGCGGTCTCCGTCCAGGCGGGATTTACCGAGCCTTCAGCATTAGTGGCGCAGTTGTGCCAAGTCAGCCGCATGCCGTTGGCCTTGTCGCAGGCGGCGCAATAGGCGCGCAGCGTCGCCGGATGGCGCGAGGGCAACATTTGGTCGTCGATGGCGTCGAGCACGCCGAACAACTCTTGCAGGCGTGCGCCCCGGGCGTCGAAAGCCTGCTTGCCCGTGAAGCTGCCCAGCCAGATGGAGGGATAGAAGGTTTCGTGGCTCATGCGCTTCCCAGTCGGGACGGTGTCAATCCAGAACGCCCGGGAGGCGCTCGCGTTTGCGGTCGTAAAACTCGAAAATCGAAATTTCCTCGTTGCCGGAAAAATTGTCTTCGACATGCAGGGACGCAAGGTCGAAGGCGAGTCGCCAGCGGTATTCCATCACCTGCCGGATCGGCAACTGGCTGGCGCGGTGGTGCGTGCCCAACAGCGGGAAGCCCGCGCCAACGACCGCGAGAGCGTCGCCGAGAAACTCGAGCGCGCCTGCATGCATCTCGGCGATTTGTGTGAAATGGTGCTGGGCGAGACCGGGGGCTTTGTAGCGCGGCGCGCCCGCCGAGTCGAAACCGAGCAGTTGCCCGTGAGGCGCCGTCAGCACAGCCTCAAACAGCAGGGAATATTGGTAAAGCGGGATATCGGAATGGAAGGGGTTGATCTGGTCACCGAAACAGCCCTTGGCGAATTGACCGAATTTCTCCACGCCATCGACTTTGTCCGTAGTCACGAAGTAATAGCCGCCGGCAATGCCCGTAACGAAGCTGCCGAGCGCTTTCTGGATCGTGGCGCTGTACCCGATGTCCACCAGGGCGGCGCGGCGGCCGGCAATCGTGCAATTGGCATAGTGTTGGTAGCGCTCGCGGGCGGTTGCGGCCTGCCCGACGAGCAGGTCAAGGCAGCTTTCGAGTTGTGCGATGAAGCGGGGGCGGTCTTCCGGCAACGCGCCCGGGCGCTGCATGGCCTCTTCGCCGAGGCGCGTGGTGAAGGGCGTCAGATCCTCAATGCAATAGCGACGGCGCAGCAGGTCCGCGAAGGAACCGTGGAAGTGGGCGCCGAGCAGGACTTCGAGCGATGCGCTGTCCTGCGTCGCGGCAAGTCCGGCGGCGGCGCGTGAGCAGAGAAAGTATTCGCCCGCCGGGGTGACAACGTTCAGCGGCATCAGGCGCTCGGCAATCAAGGCATGGGCTTGTTGCAGCAGATAGCCTTCCCGGCTCGCATAAAGCAGCAGCCCGATGTCGTCATGGCGCGCACGGTCGAGCAGCCAAGCCATGAAAACCGTCAGGGACGGCCCGATTGTCAGGTAGCCAAAATCGCGCAAGCTGCGTATCTCGATGCGCCGGCTGTTGCTGTCCACGCCCACCGGCGCGGCGGCGCGGCCAGGCAAGAACAGGCGGTTGGCAAGCAGGCCAAGGAGCAGGCCTTCCTGCCACTGCGCCGGTGCCATCCAGGCGCCAGCCTCCTCATTGAAGTGAGTGAACTGATCCGCAGCGCGCATGACATGCACTGGATGCAGGAAGCCTGCATCGAGCGGCCTCTGCAGGTCAGAATGTTCGTTGTCGCCGACGTGGAGCCAATATTCCGCCGGCACATCCTCGCGCGCAGGCAGCATTTGCCACATGCTCCCGTTGTCCTTGCGGGCACCAATTTCGTTTGACACGTAAAGCGCCGAGAAGAAGTCCAGGCCATGTCGGGCAAGAACCTGCTTCAGGAATAACGCATCCAGGTACATGTCAGAGACGAGCACCAGCCGTTTGCCTTGGGCCGCAAGTGCGCGTGCCGCATCGCAGACCTCCGCGCGGGGTGTCAACGTGGCGAACTCCGACGCGCACTCGAGGGCGCGAATTTCGCTGGCGAGGGCGCCGATGCCGGTGAGCGTGGCGAAGGCCTGGTAGATTTGCGCGATATCGACGTCGGCGGCATCGTGGTTCTGGCGCGCCAGTCGTTCCGCCTCCTTGCGCTGGCGGGCGAAGTCCGCTATTCCGAAACGGCGGGCGACTTCTTCCTCGAGGAAGGCAAACAGGTTGTCCGGTGAAAACCAGGGCCTGACCAACAGGGTGTCGAAAATATCGAAGGAAACGATTTGAGCGGAAGCGGCCAGGGCGAGTATACGGTCGCGGGTGCCGACGGCAAAGTAGTGGGCTAGATTCTTGCGGCCCGGGCTGAAAAACAGGGTGGCCCCGTCGCCCATATCGGTTATCACGCGCTGGCTATAGCCGGCACGCAGCGCGGCTAGCACGAAAAAGCGCTCGATCGTATGCTGCAGCGTCCCGTCGGTCTGCCCGCATTCTTCGGGAAAGTCGCCGTAGTCCAGATGCAGATCGAGCAGCGGTTGCAGGGCGTCGCTGCGGGCCCAGAACATCGAGCCCATCGGTGCATCGATGTAGTGGTGGTGGGTTACGTCAATGCCGAGTCGCGCGCCGAGCGAGAGCGCGATGCCGCGATTCTGTAGCCAGGTATGCGCCCAGTAAGGCACGCCATCGAAGCTGTTGGGGTAGACGATGCCGAGCGTCGGATGGTCTTCGAACCGATTAAAGATCTGCCGGATGCGTTGTTCGCTGCCGAGCAGGCCGTCCAGCAGATAGTCACGCCATTCGGTCCGCTCGCGCCCGGAATAAAGCGACTTCTTCGTATGGACATGCAGCACATAGCGATGTGTGCGGATCGCCTGAGCATAGGTGACCAGCATGGGCGCGATGTCCCGCCCGCGGTTCGGTGTGACCTTCACCTCCACATGCGATGCCCGCTTCAGGCCGGCCAGGATTCCGCTCACCTGCTGTTGCGCTGCGTCGCTGTTAACCGATACGTAAATATCGAACGGCCAGGGGATATTCGCCAGCGCCACAGCAATCGGCTCAAACAGTTCCGGATAATAGGCATGCACGATGACAGCGATGCCGCCTTGGGGATGTGTCGTACTGCAGTTGTCGGTAACCAGTTCGTGGGCCAGATAGGCATCGCGGCGGAACTGCGCAGCTTCAATGGCGCGGCGCCGCTTGAGCGGCAGGCGGCGCAGGATGCCCTGGTAGCCTTCGACGCGGTAAATCGCCCAGGCTTTTCGCAACAGGCGCCGCACGCCACCGTGGCTGCGCGTCGCGTGGTAGACGAAACTGGCGAGATGACGAGAGGATTTCAGCATGCAGAAACCACGTGGTAGAAGGGGGCGCGGACAGGGTCAGGTTGAGGTGGGCAGCGAACGGCGCAGCAGCCGTGTAAGCGCGCGCAGTGGTGCGGTGAGGCGCCAAGAGCGCGAATTGTAAAGGCTGTCGAGGATGTCGCGCTGTGCGTCGAGCCGCGCGCACGCGTCCGCCAGTTCGTTTTTCATCATGTCCAGCGCATTGCGTGCGTCGTTGAGATCGTGGTGGGCGACGGTGAGATCGTAGTGGGCGACGGTGAGTCGCTCGCGCAGGTCAACCGCTTCGTGCTCCAGTGTGTTCACTCTCGTGTAGCAGCCATGCAGGGCGAGGTTACGGTCGTGGTAGAGGCGCGTCACTTCCCATAAGTCTTCTGCGTCGAGGCGCGGCAGCCACTTGGCGTAGAGGGTTAGCGTGGCGTGGCGCATGAGATCGGGATCTACGCTGTGCGGATTGACGCCTGAGCCACCGGCAAGGAAATAGGTCGCAGTCACGCCTTCGCTGAGCACAAAGCGCGCGTGCTCCGAGATCTGCAGCCAGAAGTCCCAGTCTTCGTAGACCTCCAGGCGCGGGTCGAAGCGTACGCCCTTTGCCAGCAATACGGTGGGCACCAGAGGCGCATGAATAGGGATAAAGTTTCCGGCCAGCAACTTGCCGTCTTCCCAGCGCTCGGCAAAGATGCCCGTCACCGCTGCGGTGGGGTCATTGCGGCTGAGGCTGCGCACGCCGGCATAGACCACGGTCGGCGCCTGTTGCGCGAGCGCCGTCTCGACGAGCCTAGTGAAGTGGTCGGGATCGAGCGTGTCGTCGTCGTCGAGAAAGGCAAAGAACGCTCCTGTGACGGCATCGAGGCCAGTATTCGCGGCCGAGCTTCTGTCTAGCGGAGCGACGGTGTGGTTGAGAACGCGGAGCGAGAATCGGCCGCAGTTACCCGCGAGCTCGCTGTGCGTGCCGCCCTTGGCGTTGACGACCAGAACCTCGATGTTCGGGTAGGTCTGCAGTGCCAGAGAATTAATTGCCGCTGTGAGCGTCGGACGATCCATGCTGCGGACGATGACCGAAACAAGGGGAAGACGTGAATCGGTCATCTGGTGATCCATTGAAGATCCATGTCTGCTTTATGCGACGCAGCAACGAAGCGATTCATTAGATGCCGCAGGCTGCGCAAGGAGTCCGGTGAGTGAGGTTATCGCTTTGCACGGGAAAGCCAGTCTAGCAATTCCAGGGAAATATTTTGAATTTTCCCGAATATAGCGACAGGATGACTTCGCGTTTCTACCCAAAAGGCTTCTGCAGATCGGTCCCTCCCAAGATAGATACCCCGGTAGCGATTGAGACCATCGATGGCTCGGCAGTAGTCACCGTGAGCCAGCGCAGTGGTATGGCAATTCAAGGCCTGTTCTTTGACCGCAACAAAATCCGTGATATCGACAAGATGGGTAGCGGGAACGGGTGCCCAAGTTTCATAAAATATCAAGTACTGGATAAAGATAAAATTTCGGCAAAGCGGTTCAAGACAAGCGGAAATTCGTATATGGTCACGATGGTAATCAAGTGGTGAAGGCAAAAAAACCCAGTCTGGCCGAAAATCGTCGATGATCTCTGCGAGCCTATCAAGTAGTGAGGCAGAGACAGTGAAGTCTCCATCAGGTTGCCCAAGTGAAATGAAGTCTGAAATACCGAGAACTCCGAGAGCTTGTCGAAATTCCTCAAGCCTGACGCGATCATGCCCGGGCGGTAAGGCGCCAGCACCCGATCCATCAGTAACAAGGACTACGCGCACGGCGCTAGACTGGCTTAATTGCGCCAAGGTGCCGCCACAACCAAGCGTTTCATCGTCAGGGTGTGGTGCAAATACCAAAACACGCTTTGCCTCTGACAGAGGCAGGGCAAGTAGCGGCGTGACGTGGGGAATACGCTTAAGCCGCCGAGATTTATGCCAAGGAATAAATGTCAGCATAACGCTTTGCGATTGATGAACGACAAGGCCATTGATTCCCCCTGCACTGCGACCGGTGTCGCCACAGCACAGATTCAGCAGGGTTGGAAAGCAGCGCAAGAATGGTATCGACCAAACAAACCTTATCTCCTGGAATCAGCCATCCACCCTGGCCAATAACGTCAGCAGTCGCTCCACCAACCAGGCAAATTACCGGCGCACCAGCCACCAGCGCCTCGAGATTGGCCATGCCAAAAGACTCCGTGGCAGAAGTACTGAGATAGAGATCTGTCGCCGCAAGATAAAGACCGATATCATCCGTCACCGTCAGCGTGAGTCGATCTGAAAAGCCGCATTCCTGGGCCGTTGTGAGCAGTGGGGTTGGATCACCTTCGCCAAGAATGGTCAGTCGCACATCAAATTTTCTGGACACCTCGGCACAGGCCTCAATCATCATGGGAAATCGCTTCATCAAGGCGAAACGTCCCACGCCGACGATATGAAGCTCATGTGCCTTCCAGCCCAACAGGTTTCTGGCATGAAGGTATTCATAATGATTGATTGCCGGACGAGGGTGAGGCACACTATGCCAGTGTGCTGGCTGACTGTATAGGCCCAAATCCCTAACCAATTGAGTCAAACAGGAAGGGGTGGGAGCAATCACCCAGGAGGCCCTTTCAAGCGTGCGTCTTTCCCAATCATGCAACCAATGTAGCAAGCGTCGGCCGATAGCGATGCCCTCGTCCCTGTGCGCATTGGCATAACTCCCGAAACCGTGTTGGGTAATCCCCCACGCGATGGATTCATCATTACCGAGAGACTTGCGTACCCCTGCGGCAATCCATGGGTCGTGGCAATGAATATGGGTAACATCCTCTTCGCGTGCGATCCGGACCGCGCAACGCCCCATGGCCATCCGTTCAATTGCAGCCCAGACAATCAAGTTGAGGTTTCCAAAACGTTGCGGCAACCGGGAAAGAAGGCGGGCCCAAAATAATTGCATAGCCTCCATCCTTGAGCGCTCGAGAGCACTGAGATCACTTTGGCAAACATATTGGACCCAATGGCCCTGGGCGCGTAGTTCATCGACGACCGGTGAGAGACTTTTCCCCAATCCGTAGCGACGGTCGGCATCTCTTTCGCGGGTGACATGGAGAATCCTCATCTGCGCAGGAGCGGTCATCAGCGGAAATCAGTATCACCGCCCGTCAACCACCAGCGACCGGCTATCGTATCCGCAGAAGGACCGTCCGTGAAAACATTGGTCGGGATGCCAACGTCGATATCCGTGATTGCCGGAAGCGATTCACTCAACGACTTTGTAACAAAGTCACTGAACCAGCCCATGACAAAATGCTTGCCCATCCTGGCAGCTACAGTGCGGGCTGCGGAGACCATCAATAGGGCATGATGCACAGGGGAAATCCAGTCCATTAACTCCATACCGTCTGCAGATTCTTTTAGTACGATGGCCCCAATCGCGCGCCTGGTTAAGCGGTGTCTGATCAGAAATGCACGATAAGCATATTCAGGATTTTCTGCATATCGAAATTGCCACCATAGCGCATCGCGAACCGGTAAAAGAGCATTCTCCAGCGAGTGGCGCATTGTTTCCCATAACGCATTGAGCGTTACAGCCGAACCCTTATCGAGCAAATTGAGAGGGAGAACGGCAATCCGCCATGACAGCAATTCCGCTGCAGGCCAGCGCAACTCAAAGACCGCGCCTACCCGGTCATATAAACCCAGCTTTTCAGCGAGCCGCAAATGACGATTGGTAGGAAAACCGAATCCAACAAGATGCTTACGGCCAAACCCAATGAAGCGATCGAGAAAGTCGGCAGTTATCAGGAAAAAAGGGCCTTTGCGGGTGAGTACGCCACGCTCGCGCGACTCCACCATCACATCACAAATCTGTACTGCTAAACGTTCTTCGCCAAAAAATCGGATGCGACGAGATATACCGCCGTAATGGGCGATTAGCCGTCCATCAGCAGCTCTGGCGATAATTGCCTGGCCCCGACCGTTACCGTACTTCCATTGCAACAATTTTGGAGACAACGGATGGCCAAAAACAATCGGAAACAGTGCCAGTATGTCGTTGTAGTCATCATCCTTGACTAGACTGGTATTCCAGCGCGGCAAGGGGGAAGTTGGCGGAAGTGAATCCTGGATCGGTCCACCGACAGACAAGCTATTCACTTGGACACCCTCACAACTTTGAGTAGGTAACAATCCAGCTTTCCTGGTTGGGGAGGACTTGCGAAAACCCAGCCTGCTCCAAGTCATCATCGCTCCACACGGAGCGATGATTTTCAAACGGGTTGGCGGGAATGACCTGCTCATGAAATAACTTGGGTGTGCTGACGAGAGCGGCCTTGCTGGCAATGCGCTTCAGATGTGCCAGAAAAGACAAGCCATCCGCAATTTCCAGATGTTCGAGAATATCAATTGCAATCACCAACTGATAGCTATCGTCGGGAATTGTTGGCAATATGGAGAGAGCATCACCAATCATCAGTTTGTTGTAGACATACTGATGCACTGGCGTGACATAGACAGCACAGCCTTCAATGCCATCGATAATGGTTTTCCACTCGGTCTTTGGTCGTTGCCAACCCTGAGCGCCATCAACAATAAAAAGATGCTCATTCTCGAGATTGATCCTTGCTAGAAAGCCATATTGCCCCATGCCAACGCCCACATCCAGGATCGAAGAAGGGGAGGCACGTTCAATGAATCTGACGATGGTGGACAGTTGCGAACTTTGGCTAAATGGCATGACGAAGTCGGTGAAGAAAGCTGAGTAAGAAAGTTTCAGCCTAACGGTGAAAAATCAAAAATTCTGATCCCAGACGTGGGGCAAGGATACAACCCCCAACTCCAGGCCACGCTGTTCAACCACAATCTTGGCAACGCGATCGGCCACCTCATAAACATGGATGGCGCGCTCGCACATGGCGACAACATGGACCCAGTAATTCCCCTTGAGGAGCGTGATGCAATTAAAAACGATGCGGACATTTCCGTTGCCCGTCAGATCTCGTTTCACCGAGAACTTGTCATTATGCGTGCCAGCGCTGGTGATGACGCGCCCATCTTCACTCGTCAAATACATTGCAAGACTTGGCGGCGGCAAACCCGGATCGGAGGAAAACGAAATCAGAATTTCGAGCGAATCTTGACCGGATAGAAGCGATATTGAATTTATGTCGCGACCGTCAGAAGTTACCTTGACGCAAGTAATTCGGGCCGACAGTTTTTCTGGGGCATTAAGAATTTCAGGCTTGAGGTGATCTGGGGGAGGGGCAACACAATCGATGGACATGCGGTAGGAACTGATAACCTTTGCAGGTTCGCCCGTGGTAAAGAGTCGCCCTTGATCGAGCCAGATGGCGCGATCACAGATAGCTTCAATTTGGTAAAGCGAGTGAGAGCAAAATAAAATCGTCTTACCTGCTTCTTTAAGAGACATGATTCGATCAAAAGACTTTCGGGAGAATTCACCATCCCCCACAGACAGCGCCTCGTCAATAATCAGAATATCCGGATTCGTGGACGTGGCAATGGAGAAAGCAAGCCGGACATACATGCCGCTCGAGTAGGTCTTTACGGGTTGGTCTATGAACCCACGAATACCAGAAAAATCGACAATTTCATCGAAGAGGGCTTCGATATCTTTCGACGACAAGCCGAGTACTGTGGCGGCAAGAAAAACGTTCTCGCGCCCCGTGAAGTCAGGGTTGAATCCGGCGCCGAGCTCAAGCAATGCCGCAAGGCGGCCATTTACACAGACATTTCCTGAAGTCGGTGTCAGGGTACCGCATAACAACTGAAGCAGCGTAGACTTGCCAGCTCCGTTCTTTCCGACAATGCCGAGTACTTCTCCATGGCCCACATCGAGATTAACCTCGCGCAATGCCCAGAATTCACGGTAATACTTGCGTCGGCCGCGCCACAACATCTGCTTCAAACGATCCGCAGGGCGATCAAACAGCGTGTAACACTTTGACAAATCCTGTGCGCGAATTGCCCAGTCAGATGACATCGGCAAATCCCTTGCGCGTTGCTGCAAACCAGCGTGCCCCCAGCCAGGCCGTCATCAAGGCCAGCATGGCATAACCGCCTAGTACAAGCCAGTTTGGCCAAAGCCCTTCAAGCGTCACCCGGCGCAATTGTTCGATCGGTTGCGTCAGCGGATTGAAGGCCAGCAATGGCCGCCAGCGTTCGGGGAGTGATTGGGCCGGATAGAAAACCGGAGATAAAAACATCAGTGCCGTCAGCACCATGCCAATTAACTGGCCGATATCACGCAGAAACACCCCGAGTGCGGCCAGCAACCAGGTCAGCCCCAACAAGAGGGGAATAAAAACAGCGATCACCAATGGCAATGCCAGCAATGTTATTGGCAAGCTGTGATTAACCAACAGAACGGCACCCAGCAGCACCACCAGATTGACCGCCAAGTGGAACAAGGCGGCCAGAATTGCGACCCAGGGCAAGATTTCCAGTGGAAACACCACCTTTTTGACCAAGTTGGGTTGGTCCAGCACCAAGCGGGGCGCGCGCCCCAACACCTCGGCAAAAAAATTAAAAACAATCAACCCGGCATACACCTGCAACGCGAAAGTGAAGTCACTATCGCCATTTCCCGGGGCAGATGACGGCCAGCGCGCATTGAACACCTCGCGGAACACGAAGGTATAAACCGCCAGCATCAACAGGGGTGTCAGGAAAGACCAGCCCAACCCGAGCAACGAACCACGGTAACGCGACAACACCTCGCGTCGGGCAAACTGCCAGATCAGCGAGCGCAGCCGTAGCGGCAGGAAGTAACTGGCTAGACTGGACAAGAACCTGCACTCGCCTGATCAATCGCATGCGATTCAGCACTTACCGGGGTCGCTGAGACGAGAATCAACGAAAAAACCGCGAACAAGCGAGCAAAACGCTTGTACATCACCTTCTCCCTACGAAATTTCGCATAGACGCTGATTCTAGCGTCACTCCTGGGTCATCGTTTCACAGGCCTCATCCGGAGCGTAAATCAACCGCAAGAAACCCATAGAATCTTCACCAAAATTCAAGCCCTGACCGGTGTTGCATTTGGGCAACATGAAAAAAAAGGCCATCCGCAACCTATTTGGCTGGAACGTTAGGGATGTAAATATCAGGCAACATGTGACGTTAATGGTGGCATTCAGCGACCATGCCAAGTGAAAGCGAATATGAAATTCCCGACATATCAGCCCCCACCCATCGTTGACGTCGCCATTCCCGCGAACTTGGTGGTCGCCTTGGCACCTCAAAGCGACACGGGAATCCTGGGCGACAACCGAACCACCCAGTCTTCAATCACGGCCAACCTCACCCGCATCGATTCCAACGCAATCGCCTGGCTGGATCAAGATGGTAATCGTGCCTTTGATATGGGCGTTGATCGCCCGGTGGTATCCGGTTCGATCAACCTGAACCTTGTACCGGGTGAAAACGCTTTCCGGTTTTATCAGCAGGTGGGTACAACGGTATCCGATCCAACCTACCTCTTTGTCCATCATGAACAAGACATCGCGGCCACCCAGCAACAGCAACAAGCCAACGAAACCCTGCTTGCCAAGGCCGCCATCGCCTACCTTGGCCGGCCGCTGACCACAGAAGAACACGACAGATGGCTGCTGCTGCTTGAAAAATCCTCCGGTGATTCACGCGACCTGCTGACCCAGCTCTCCCGGAATCCCGAATTCTTTGCGGTCTATGCGGCCAACAGCCTCAGTACCTCGCTGGACCGCGCCTATCAAACCCTCTTTGGGCGCGCGGTTACGGCAACCGAGACCACAAACTGGTTGAACTGGGTGAATAAGGGCGGCAATGTTCTTGATATTCCCTGGCTGATTGCCAGCCAGGCGGCAGGCAGCGATGCGGCGACCCTGTCCGCGCGGGTCTTGTTTGCCCAGCAGGCCACGCAAAGTTATGCGGCCAACCTTGTGGCGGCGGGCACGTCCGTTCGCACCTTTCTTGAAATTGAACGCGCCGCCATCCATAAAATACTTTCCCTTGATGGCATCGAAAGCATCTATGAAGCCATGGTGGGCGATGCCAAGAGCGTTGGCTCAAACCTGGCGCTCCTCGCTGGCCCCCAAGGGGAAATGGCCGCTTCCAGCGATACGGGCATACAGGGCGACGCCACAACTTCAAACGCCAGTGTCAGCATCAACATCGCTGGCGTAAAGCCTGGCGCATTGGCCTGGCTCGATCTGGATCGCAATGGCGAATTCAATCCGGGCGTGGATTACCCCGTCATCAATGGCAGTGTGGCCGCCAATCTGGCTAATGGTCCCAACACCCTGATCTTCTATCAACAACTGGGCGAGCAGATATCTTCCCCCAGTTATTTGAACCTGCTGCGCTACGATCCATCCCTGCCCACGACAGCCCCGTCCGCACCGGTCATGGATCTGGCCACGGTGGATGATGATGGCAGCAATTCCAGCGACAACATCACCAGCAAGAGTCTGGTACAAATCAACCTGTCTGGTCTGGACGCGCGCTCCGAACTGGTCTGGATCGACAAAGATGGCAATGGCGCCTACGACCACGGCATTGATCTTTCTTTGCCAACCGGTGCCACCGTCGCTCAGGCCTGGGTTCCCCTTGAGGAGGGCATTAATGGTCTGGCTGCCTACCAGATGCGTGGGGGGATCAAATCATTGGCGGGCAACCTCACCGTCATCATGCTCAAGAACACCGACATTGTCACTGTAGTGAAAGGCAGTTATGCGGGCAATACCCTGTCCCTGGAGTTTGATCGGCCTATTGACTGGTCGCGCCTCGATGCGAATAAAGACGGATTTTTGAAAACCGACGCGCCTGGCGCATCCATCGCGCCCGAACTGGGCGTCAGTTGGGGCGTAGAAGTTGGCTCTGGCGAAAAAGATGAAGATGGCCAATATGTCAGACCCTTGATCAGCCTCGATGACCCAGCCAACTGGAAAGTCCCGGTGCCTGCCTATGGTAGCCGTTTTCTAACCATTGGCAATGTGACCATTACCGGCGACAACGGTACATTGGGCATACTTCTGACCGGCATCCCGGACGTCAGCAACGGCGTTACCTCCAACGTGTATTATGCGTTTTCATCAGAATAAGCGACGGGGGCGCTGTCATTCATGGCGTAAGGGCCCCCTTGGTTTTTCCGCACTACCCTGTCGATAGGTAGAATGGCCAGCGGCAACGTTCGCAACGTTCGCAACGTTCGCTGTGCCCATGATTAGAAAGTCGTCCCGGCTCTCGTTGGGGCTGGTTTTTTTGGAGACTCACCATGCGTCTGATGTTTTTTCTGCTCTTCGCGATGCTTGCCTGCTTCGTCCGTGCGGCCGAACTTAACGACACGGGAATTACGCTGTGTGCTAGTTCGGCAGGCGCTAACGAGACGTGTAATGCCTCACACCCCTTGCGGCAGGATGCTCGGCATGGCCGTGATGCGCTGCCAGACCTTCCCAAGACGGGCGGTGGCATGGCTGGTTTCGATTTTGACGCGTTGGACTCTGCCGGTAACAAAACGTCACCATCAACTGGAGCCACACCGCATCCTTGCGTGCGCGACAACGTGACTGATCTGGTTTGGGAAGTCAAGACGAATGACGGTGGTTTGCGTGATATGAATTGGACATACACTTGGTACGATAGCGTAAAGAAATATTCCAACGATAGTTATACCGGTCTTGCAGATGCAACCGACTGCTTGCCCGGAGCTCAGTGCGCCGGTTGCTTCCGGAAAGGCCGGTGTGATACTGAGAAATACGTGCAGGACGTGAATACAGAGGGTATTTGCGGCTACAAGGATTGGCGCATGCCTACCTTGAAGGAACTTGAGAGCATTGCTCACTTGGGCAGGAACTCCACCCCGGCGATTGACACAAATTATTTTCCCAATACTCGGGATTTCTACTGGTCGAGTACTCGATTCGCTGTTAGAAGTGCTTTCGCAACGTGGGAACTTGACTTCGCGCAGGGCAACGCCAGAGATGCCTATTCCTCCTCTCCCAAAAGTGTACGCTTGGTTCGGGGGACGTGGAAATGAGAGTGTTCAATAAGGTGTTGCCCATGGATCAAGGCAATGGAACATCCAGAAAGTCATATCGTTACCACCTCACCGGCTTGCTGGTTCTGTTTGTGAGCCTGTTAGCGGGGATGTCGGTAGCTGTCGCTGGAACCTGCCAGGCTGATGTGGGGATGCAGCCATCCAAGCCAGACAGTAGTTTTACAGACCATGGGAATGGCACCGTTACGGATAACCGCACCAAGCTGACATGGAAAAAGTGCAGCGAGGGACAAACTTATAGTGGCGGCGTGTGCTCTGGAGCTGCCGCTACCTTTTCGTGGGTGGAGGCTCTCGACCGAGGTAGGAACGATACAACCGCAACCTACAACGACTGGCGCTTACCCAATGCAAAAGAGTTACGTAGCCTGGTCGAGGAGTGCAATGTCGATCCTGCGATCAACGACAGCTTGTTTCCTGCGACGCCAAATTCATATTTTTGGTCAGGTTCCCCCTACTTGTACGGGGACTCGATTTCGTGGGCTGTGGGTTTTTCCTTGGGCGAATCCAGACCTGCTGCACGAAGCAGTAATTACCATGTGCGCCTGGTGCGGGCCGCCGAGCCGACAATTGCGCCGCCCACCCCCACGTACTCACTGAAAGTAACGGCCAATGCGCCAAGTGTCGGTTCGAGGGTCAAAGTCACCTCCGAGCCTGTTGGCATCGACATTTCACTGGGGCTAGGCAAGACGGCCAGCGCTACCACAACATTTCCGGTGGATACCACGGTAAAGCTGACGGCCATGCCCACTGCGGCTGTTGGTTTTACGGGTTGGGGCGGCGCTTGTGAAAGCGCGAACACTGCCCTTGTTTGCACCTTGACCCTGGGAGAAAACAGCGAAGTCGTTGCAAACTTCGGTAACACGATTGAGGCAATCCTGATCAAGGGCGACAGCAGCGTCAGCGCGGGTGGGCAGATCCAGCTCCAGGCCAGTTCCGTTTCAGGGGGGAAAACCCAGGCGATTAACGCCACCTGGAGCCTGGTCGGTACGGCATCAGGAGTCAGTCTCTCCTCGGCAGGTTTGCTGACGGTGCAGAGCAATGCAACGGTAGGGCCGGTCGTCGTCAAGGCAATTTACCAGAATGCCGCCAGCGAGTTTATTGTCAACATTCAGGCAGCCACTGCCCAGAGTGCATTGGTAACAAACGTGGAAACTTCCGGTCTGCGCAGCAGCCATAGCCTTTCAATGCAGATAAATACCCCGCAAAGCATCACGATTGACCAGTTTGACCTGACCAGCCCGGTCGGTTTTGCTCAGGCCGATGCAACCTGCAAGAGTAAAGATGCCACATATCGGCTAGCTGCCTGGAGCGAGGTGACGGATTACTTTACCCACAACGCGGGCCTGACGAGTTTGCAGGATCTGCAATTGGATGCTTGGTTGAAAGCCGATGGCACAACGGTTGATTATTACATGTCATATCACAATCAATTGCTGTGGGCCGCATACATCGACAAGCTGCACACCAGCGGCCCGCAGCTGAATGCGCTCTGCATCAAGCCGGCAACCTACGATTTTTATGTTGCAGCGCTTACATCAACCAACGAACCGCAAAAGATGCTGAACAGCAGCAAACAGTGGGTCGCCGTTACCTCACTGTCGTCTCTGGCACCCTACCAGACCAATGTGCCGATCAATCAGGTACTAAAAATATTCGACAAGGCCAATATGACTGACTTCAGCAAGTTGGGCATTTGGCTTGCCTACGTTCCCAGCGGAACAGGATTGCTGACCGATAAAATGGTACTGAAATTGGTTTATCAGCTTCCCTGAGCGGGGGGGGGCAATTACCCCGCCTTGGGGGGGTCGGCCCTACCCTCTGCCACCGCCCTGAGATAGTCAAGGTCGGCCACCGCCAGTGCATTGCCATTGCGTTTCAGGATGCCCCGCGTCTGCAGCATCTGAAACACCCGGGTCACGGTTTCGCGGCTGGTATTGATCATGATGGCGATTTCCTGGTGAGTTGGTGCGTGGGCAATGTTCGCCGTATTGCCGGGGGCGGCAGCAAGCAGCACCAGTTGCGCGCAAATCCGCTGGGCAGGGTTGGGCAGGGCCAGCAAGAGGCGCTGAGCCGAGACCAGGCGTAGGCGATGCGCCAGGCGCGCCATCAATTGCTCGGCGACCCCCGGGTTGGAGAGCATTAAGGCGCGTGCGTCAAGGCGGGACAAAAAGGCGACGCGCGATTTGGCAACGGCGATCATGTATTCCGGCTGTGGCTGTGCGTCCACTACCGCGAGTTCGCCGAAATAGTCGCCCGGATAGACGAAATAAAGCCCAACTTCGCGACCATCAACAGTAAAATCGATGGCCTGCAAGCAACCTTCCAGCAAAAAGCACAATGCTTGGCTGGCGTCCCCCTTGTTGAATACCACTTCGCGCCGCGCGAACTCGCGCATGCTCATCGATTCGCCAATGCGAGTCAAATCTTCGCGGGGTAAATCGCGCAACAGGGCGAGTTCTTGAAGAAGAATAAGCGAAAGGGGCATAAGGGAAAGTGAAGTGTGGCCGCAACGGATCTTGAGAAGATGTGATGGCGGACACAAGCAGTTAGATAATATGGGGAGATAATTACCAACTGCCCTTTCTAACACAGGGAGTCGGACATGATACTGCGAAAAAAACTCTGCTTTACTTGGCTACTTGCCGTCTGCTCAAGCAGTCTGAGTGGGCTGTCGTCTGCCGTCTTGGCCGCAACACCCGCCGCCTTGATGCCTGCACCAGCCCAAGCCCCGGTCGCCGTGGGTGAAGTGTCATTCGTTATTGGTGCGGCACGGATAGCCACGGCGACCGCTGCTGCGGTTCCGGTAACGCGTGGCCAGCCAGTCTATGCGGGTAGCGCCATTGAAACTGAAGGAGGCGGCCATGTCCATGTGCGTTTCGTCGATGGTGCCTTTATCAGTGTGCGCCCCGGCAGCCGGCTGGTGGTCGAAACCTACCGCTACGATGCAGCCCACCCTCAAGACAGTGCGATCCGTTTTCAGCTCGAACGGGGCGTGGCCCGTTCAATTACCGGCCGAGGTGGCGAGGCGGCGCGTGAGCGTTTTCGTCTGAATACGCCCATCGCCGCGATCGGGGTCAAGGGCACAGATTTTGTCGTGCAAGCCACCCGCGATCAGGTGCATCTCGCCGTCAATACCGGCGCGGTTGTGCTGGCGCCGATCGGAGAGGGCTGTAGTGCGGAAACATTTGGCCCCTGTCAAACCACGGCAGCACGCACTTTGGCGGCGGACATGGGGCGCGTTATGCTTGAGTTCAAGCGCAACCAGGGGGTGCCCAATATCGTTCCATTGAACGGGCAAACTCAGGATAAAGTGATTCCCCCGGCACCCGAAGAGCCGCGTACCTTGGCGCAACGCCATGGTGACGCCAATGTTGAGACACTCGCAGCGCAAACGGTGGGAACCGGTCTTGAAACCGTGGCGCCCCCCCCGGCGCTTCCGCCTGCGACACTGGTCTGGGGACGTTGGTCCTGGGTGCCGCCTTTGGCAACGGATACCAACACCCAGAGTTATTTGGATGCGCGCCAGGAAGGCGCACGTGAAGCAGTGAGCGGCAATATCCAATTAGCCACTTTGTTCCGTCCCGTGATCGCGAGCGATGCAACGCTCCCTACGAATCTTGGCCAGGCCAACTTTGCCTTGCGCGATGCCGAAGTGTATCTGCAGCGCAGCGGCAGTTATACCGCGGGTCGTGTTACCAATGCCTGGCTGCAAGTCGATTTTGGGGCGCGTGCATTTGCCACCGAGCTCACGGCACAACATGCCGAAACCGGCGCCGTCACCGTCGCCGCCAGCGGCAAAATAGACAAGCAGGGTGTTTTCCTGACACGCACGCCGGACACCTATCTCGGGGGAGCGGTCACGCTCGATGGCCAAGAGGCCGCCTACCATTTCGAACGCAAGTTGCCAGTGGGTAGCCTCCTCGGGCTGACCCGATGGGCAAGATAAGCCTGAACCGCGCCCGGGTTCTGGCCCTGGCGTTGGCGGTTCTAAGCATTCTGCTGCTCCGGGCGGTGGCTCCAGGCCTCGTTTCCGGTATCAATGAGCATTCAGATGGTGCTATTTGGCGTTTGGGAGGGAGTGAAGAAGAGCGGCGCGTCGTCGTTGTTGATATCGATGAGGCAAGTTTGTCGCGTCTAGGACCATGGCCGTGGCCGCGTCAGCGCATGGCCGAGTTATTGCGGCGACTGGCAGATCTGGGCGCCGGTCCAGTGGCATTCGATATCGTTTTTCCCGATGCCAAAATTGGTGACGATGAATTTGCAAAGGAATTAATGCGCCACCCCGCTGTACTGGCGCAAATCTTTTCTCTTCAGTCAAATGCTTCCGCTGCAACCGGGAAACTACAAGGTGCGCTGACCGCACCTGGCTGTAGCGAAGCGTATCGATCAAGCCCGTTGCCATTGGTGTCGGCAGGCGGTTATATCGGCAATGCGGGCAGTCTGAAAAGCCCGACCGGACACATCACGCCGCGTATTGACGCCGATGGAGCCGTGCGCCATTTGCCGGCGCTCATTTGCCACGAAGGCCGCGCCTACCCTGCCTTGGGTATCGCGGCGCTGATACGCGCGGCAGGCGCTGATAATGCGCTGCAAATGGCGCCGGGAAAGGGCCTGCTCGATCCGGCCTGGTGGCTTTCTCATCCCGGGCTGCCCGGGATGAGACTGCCGCTGGCTAGCAACGGCGATATTCGTCTTTCCTACCAAATGCCGCGCAAGGCCTTCATTTCCATATCGGCAAGCGATGTCCTGGAAGGTCGCGCTCCCGCACACTACATTCGCGGTGCCTGGGTTCTGGTCGGCGCGACAGCTTTCGGCATGGGTGACGCAGTGCCCACCCCGCATGGCGGGGCAGTGGGCGGGGTTGAAGTCCATGCCCAATTCATCTCCGCCATGCTGGATGGCCGGCTGCCCTACACGCCGATTGGCGCGACCTTATTCTCCATTTTGCTGGGTGCCGCCGGAGCACTGTGCCTGTTGGGCATTGCCATTGGCGCGCGCCACCCGGGCACCCCTGCGACTGCCGTAACCACAGCCGCCCATGGCGCCATCAGCATGCCGGTGTGGGGCTTGCCGTTGATCGCCAGCTTGTTGGCGGGTGCCTGCTTTGCGCTGCATGGCAGTCTGCTCTTGTTGCAACACCTGTGGCTGGGCTGGGCAGAACCGGCCATGTTTATCCTGCTGACGGGCCTGCTGCTTGCTGCAGTCGAGCATGCGCATACACGTTTTGAGCGCGAACGACTGTTTGGCAACCTGTCCACCTACCTGCCCGCCCCGGTTGCACGGGAAATTGCCTTCAACCAAGCCAGTGGCGCCATCCAGGCGGAGCGCAGGCAAGTAACTGTCCTGTTTGCCGACATCCGCAACTTCTCTGCCTACTGTGAAGGGCGGCCACCGGAAGAAACCGCCGCATTGCTGCATGCCTTCTTTACCACTGCGGTGCGCATCGTTGCCGAGCATCATGGCGTGGTCGAAGAGCTTTCCGGCGATGCAGTCATGGCGGTTTGGAATTCCCATGGCGACCATCCCGAGCATGCGGCCCAGGCCTATGCCGCGGCGCGCAGCATGCTTGAAGAATGTAACCCGCTTTTTCCGGATCCGCCGCCGCCGGGACTCGAACCGCTCGCCGTCGGCGTTGGCCTTGAATGCGGTGATGCACTGGTCGGGTCTTTCGGTCCGCTGGGTCGCAGAACCCACGCCGTGATGGGCGAAACCGTCACCGTGGCGGCACGTCTAACCGCCATGACCGGGGAGCTTGCCGAACCTCTGTTGGTTGGCGAAAAAGCGGCTACCTGCTTGCCAGAGTCCGGGCTCTCCTCGCTGGGTGAATTTATGCTGGAAGGCCTGCGGCGTCCGCGGAGCATTTACGCCCCAGCCGTCCAGACGCCGGTGCTGACGCTGGTGCATGCCATCCCTCGCCGGGAGATGAATGGCAGCTAAGTATTGGGGCGGGTTGGGCAGCTTGGTTCGCTGGCTGAGTTTCCTGCTGTATGCCCTACTCAGTGCACTGCTGCCGAGTTTGGCGCAAGCGCGCAATGCCGCACAACTCACCACCCCATGCCCCGGCAATGCGGGCGAGCGACTGCCTGCGTCCGTTGCAGAAAAGTCGGCGCTGGCGATAGGGCTCGAAGTACTGCAGGAAACTTGCCAGAACGATGCGGGCTACCTCGCCTGGTACGGCGCCCTCCTGAATGCACTCGGACGCACTGCCGAAGCGGCCCTCCTGCTCGAACGCGCATTGTTGCTCAATCCGGATCATGCCGGTGCGCATGCCGACTACGCCGAAGCTTTGGCCACCCTGGGTGATCGGACCGCGGCACGCAACCTGTTTTCCGAGCTGCTGCGCCGCCCCGACCTGCCAAGCCACTTGGGCGACCCATTTCGCCAACGCGTCAGCGCACTGGAAGATGCACCCTGGCTACTGGCGGGCAGTGTCACCCTGCGCCGCACCCATGAATCCAACCTTAACAGTGCGCCGGCAAATGATCGGCTCGTTCTAACCCTGCCGGAAGGCGACGCCATCCTCGACCTGGACCGATCCGCTCGGGCGCGTTCGGGCGCGGCCAGCGTACTCGAGCTCTCCGGAGATGCCCGCCGTGCCATATCCGCCGGCGCGCGCATCAGTCTGTCAGCGGAACTCAAGACGCGTGCTGAAGGGCCGTCTGCCAAACAATATACCCAGGCAGACGCACTTGTTCAGCTTGGTCTTGCCTCCGGACAGGGGGAATGGCTGATAGAGGGTGGTCTGGGCAGGTTTGATTACGCCGGCGCACGTCTCTTCCAGGCAATGCGTGGCAGTTTGGCACGGCAGTGGCCCCTGGCTGGTTGCCAACACCGGCTGGGTGTCGAGTTCGAAGCGCGCCACTATCCAACCAACGCACTATTGGATGGGCAGTATCGCGCCCTTGCCGCCGGCTCGCGGTGCGTCTTGGGCGAGCAGTTCATCAGCCTTTCCCTGCGCCATGGAGAAGATGCGCCTGTAGAATCCGATCGTCCTGGCGGCATGCAAAAACGGGCTGATCTACGTGCCCAGTATGCAAAACCTCTGGCGCGGGGGCTTGTGCAAACCGAGATACAACTCAGCCGGCAGGCCGATACTGATTCGTACAGTCAGTTGCTTTCCCACGGCGCCATCCGCCGCATCAACCGGGCGACGCTGCGCTTTGAATACGCTTATCCATTGGGAAACCGCTGGGACATCGTGGCAAATTACGAAATCACCCGACAAGACAGTAACATCGCCCTGTTTGATATTGGCAACCGTGCGATCGGAATTGGTGTGCGGTGGCGTGGAAAGTAGGGAATTGCACTACCCCAAGACCCAAAATAGTTGAGTTAGCACGGTAACTTAAAGTGAATTATCAAGTGAAGTATCATGATTCAAAAGGGAATTCTAAAATATTTGTGAGGTGTCTGCCGGATACAACATTAACTGCACTTGATGTGATCCGCATCACATAGAAATGGCGTTTTGTGGTTATACTTTGGACTGTGGTTAAGTGGCAGGGTTGCGTTTAATGTTAATTGACAACCCAACGGCGACAAACATGCCCGGCTTCATCCTTGGCAACCGTCAAGGTAAAGGTGGGGCTTGGCGTGGCCTTGGCCTTGCAACCCGAACCGTATTTGAAACAAAAAGCAGCGCAACGCCGAACGTATCGATCGATCGTAACTTTTAGGAGAACTACACATGGCAACAAGCATTATTGGCACAGGCAACAGCGGTAATCTGACTTCTGCTCAGCAGAAGGCCGCCTTCGAAATGGGCGTTGGCCTGTTTGGTATTTCAATGGGCACCACCTACCTCAGCGCGGTGGCGGATTATCTGACTTCACCGGGCGCCACGATGGAAGATCTGTATGACATCGTGCTCTCCAGTACGGTGGCCAACAGCTTTGGTTACTACAACTACCAGACCAGCGCGCAATTCGCCGACAAGCTCGTCGCCAGCATGTTGCCTGCAGGCACCTCAAGCGCGATCGCCCAGCAGGCCAAGGATGCCATCGTCGCCATGATGAGTGATGGTATGAGCAAGGGTGCTACTGCCATGGCAGTGATCGACTTCCTGTCCGATACCAGCGCAAGTGACGCCACCTTCGGCGCTGCCGCCAAGCAACTTGACAACCGCGTAGCCGTTGCAGAATATTTCACGCTGACCAAGGGTAATGCATCGACCGACCTGGCCCTGCTGCCCGCCACGCTGTCCGGCGTAACTAACACAACCGACATTTCCTCCGCCGCTAAAATCGACGCCATCCTTGCCGCTGCCGCTGATGGTATCGCCGCCGCGCCTGTGCTGACGATGGGCACCGGCATGGACATGCTGACCGGCAATGCTGCCGACAACCTCTACGTTGCGCGCATTATCGACAATGCCAACACGCTGCAGTCGGGCGACAAGATTTCCGCCGGCGCCGGCACTGATCGTCTGGATGCCGATGTCGGCAACTCGCAGCGTTTCGCCATCACGGCCGAAACCGATGGCGTCGAGACCATTGCCATTCGCGCTCAGGCTGTCTCTACCGATTCCACCGACAACAACACCTCCATCACCAACGAAGTGCAGATCGATGCGCAGCGTATGGTCGGTGTAACGCGCTGGGAGTCCAACAACAGCCGTGCTGACCTGCTGATTGAAGATGTGCGCATTCTTCCTGGCCAGATCACCAAGGACATCACCATCGCCATGGTTGAGACCGATCCGGGCCACGTTGACTTCGGTGTCTATTTTGATCAGTACTCGCTGCGCACCACCGGCTCGAACACCAACACGATCAACCTGGAAATCATGGATACGCGCTCTGTCATTCAGGGTAAAGATCCCCTGCTGACCAGCCCGTATCGTGAAGTTGAATTTACCGTCGCGGGCAAGACAGTGAAGGTTGACTCAGATGCAATCAATGATGCAACAACCTACGCACAGTTGGCTGCAGCGCTGAACGCCGCATTTGCCACCAACGCTAACGCCATTTCGACCAAAGTCGTGGCAACCGTGGGTACCGACTACACGCGTTTCGATACGGACCTGGGCCAATCGGTTGCGGGCAAATACATTACCCTGACAAGCAGTGAGGGAAGCTTCGGTCTGGATGTGGTCTGGAGAGCCTCTTCGGCCGTTCCGACCAGTTCCGGCTACCACACCAAGGCGCAGCCTCCGGGGGCCACCAGCAGTGTAGACAAAGTCACCAGCCAGATCATTCTGGATGATGTGGGTCGTGGCAGCATGGGTGGCGATCTCGTGGTCGGTGGTCTGTCGGTGGGCGATACCTCCACGTCGCGCGGTGTTGAGCGCTTCGAGATCGACGTCTACGACAGCAGCAAGCTGCAGACAATCAACTCGACCAACAACACGCTGCAAGAAGTTCACATCGAAAACAAGACCGGCAAGAGCGGTCCCAACGATCAGAACTGGTCAACCAGCAGCACCAGCAACGCCTACCCCTACCATACCGCGGTAACCAATGTAGGCAACCTGACCGTGACAGGCGAAGTTCTGGCCGGTAACAACCCATCCGGCGCCGCTGGCGCGCGTATCGATGCAGCACTGCCTGGCACCGACACCACCAATGGTGGCGTTCAGCACAATAACTTCGGCTTCTCCGATGTGCGCCTGATTGATGCCTCGACGATGACCGGCAAGCTTGAGTTCACCGCCGAAATCACCGATCGCTCCATCGCCAAGTACCTGAACCTGAAAGACGCCGCACCCGCCCTGCCGGCGACCGATAATGTCGCCTTCGTCTATACCGGCGGCATCAACAACGACACCATGACCGTCGTCATCGATGGCGCGGTTCCAGGCAGCACCAACAGCGAGACAGGCCGTGAAGACTTCAGCTTCATGATCAACGGCGGCGCTGGCAAGGATGTCATCAATCTTAACATCGGCGACAATGAAACCCCCGCCTGGTACATCGATCAGAAACTCAATGCCAATGTCAGCGTAATGGGCGGTGACGGCGATGACACCATCACCACAACCGGCTACGGCGATGCAAACATCAGCGCAGGTGCCGACAATGACACCGTCTATGCCGACAACAGCGGCACAGTTGCCGCCACCTGGGTGGTCAGCTCGGTGAATACGGATTTGGCCGATCTGCAATCCTCGCTGACCAACACCGGCAGCCACTTCCTCTACAACGGCAAGCTGAAGGTCACCTTCTCTGGTTCGCAACTGGATCTCGCCGGTGAAATCACCGCCGCCGATGCAGCTGCTCAAGTCAATGGCTGGGAATCCGAAGTCAGCATCCCGACCGGCACCAACTATGCCGTGACGCAACTTCATATCAACCAGGCAATCAAGGCTGCCATCAACAACGACAGCGTTCTGAGCAAGCTGCTGGAAGCCAAGGACGGCCCGGGCAACACCTTGGTCATCACGTCGCGTATTGATGGCATGTTTGATGCCGACGATTTGATCATGACCGTTTCGGCCCCGACCACGATCCCCGCTGCCGAGCAGTCAGGTGTGCTGAGCGCGTTCAAGACATTCGCAGCCAACTCGGCCGCCACCATCGCCACGGTTGAAGCCGCGCAAGCCGCATCGATTCTTTCCAAGAATGCAGTGTTCGGCATGGACATCAATCAGACCATCGCTCAGACGGGCGCACGCAGCCTCGCCGAAAGCGACAACACCATTGATCTGGGCACGGGTACCAGCGATGTAGTCGTACTGGGCACAGGCGTGTTCAGCAACGACACCGTCGTCTTCAAGGGCTACGATCTGGGCAAGAAGACCATCGTCAATTTTGACGATACAGGTGACTTCCTCAACTTCAACAGCTACCTGACCGGTATGAGCAGTGTAAGTGGCTCCACCGAATCACAGGTGCGCATTCCCACCAACATGATTGCCGGTTCAGCCAACTCAGTCACAGTAAACAGCACGGCAGTATTCACGGCAACCGACACGTTTGCCGGCCTCTCCGCCGCCAAGCTGCTCGCTGCCATCAATAACACCAATACCGGCACGGCCAACTATGCGGGCATTAACGCCGGTACGCTGGATGCCGTCACCAGCTACACCACCTCCACACCGGTGACTCTGGTGGGTGGCGTGGGCACGGCGGTGGTGATGATTGAAAACAGTGGCAACAGGGGTGAATACAAGGTATTTGAGTTGACCTTCAACGGCCTCAACACCAACACCACCAAGGACTTCACGTCTGTCAAGGAAATTGCAGTGATCGACCTGGGCGCTTCCGTACCCAGCTTCCTGTCCAGCGTTACCACCTCAGCCTCCAGGGTTGCAGGCGTAACCCCGGGCGGTGCCGCCACACCGACCTACGCGGTGACGGCCTCCGCAGCCAGCGTCAATGAAGGTGCGACCGCCAGCTTCAACCTGGTAACCACCAACGTTGCGAATGGCACGGTCCTCAACTACGTGCTGTCAGGCACCGGCGTGACGACGGCCGACACCACCGCAGCACTCACCGGCACTGTCACCGTCAATAACAACGCAGCCACGCTGTCCATTGCACCGACCAATGATCTGATCACCGAAGGCGCTGAAACAGCCACCCTGACCATCATGGGCGCCACCGCAAACATGATCATCAACGACACCAGCCTCACCCCGGTTGCCGGTAGTGGTATCGTCGTCGCCGGTAACAACACGGTGCCGGGTACGGCAGCTAACGACCTCTTCACCTTCGATGCCGTCACGGCGCTGCTCGATGCAGCACCAGCTGGCTCACCAACTGGAACAGCCGGCCCCAACACCCAAGCCGTTATCACCGGCTTTGCAACTGGTGACAGCCTCCGCATCGACATGGCGACGGCAAATGCCGCAATCACGACACTGGCACAGTTGGATGGTCAGCAAGGAGTTACCGTACAATTGGATCCGTTCGCGGTTGGCGGCGCCCTCGTGGTTAGCTTCGGTGCCGATGCAAACGGCGGCGAAGTGGTTAGCCTGACCCTCACGGGTGTATCAGATGCAGCAACAGTTCCAGTAACAATTATCTAACCAGTCGTAACAACCCACCACCCTGGTGGTGGGATGGTAGAACTAAACCAAATAAACCCAGTCCAACATCGGACTGGGTTTAAACAGTCTCAATAATTTAGGAGCAAAAATATGGCTTTTACTTCTGGTAACGATACCAATATTTTGCAAGGTACCGATCTGCTCAACGTCGGCGCAGGTGCCGGCAACGATCGTTATGTGCTGGATGCTTCCATGCTGAACGCAGGTCAGGCAATCACCATTCTGGACTCGCTCGGCACCAATACCCTGCAACTTGTTGGCGGCTTGGAAATCGTCAGCAGCAGCGTCACTTCTACTGCCTTGCAACTCACTTTGAATAACGGCTCCAAGGTCACCATTCTGGGCGCCAACACCTTCAGTTTCCAGACCGGCGGCAACGCCATCAACGGCACTGGCGGTACCGTGCAAAACTTTAGTAACTTCGTCACCAACTCATTGGGTCTGGCGACTGTTCCTACCGGTACAACGCCGGTAGCGGGCGGCGCCGTCACCGTTAACCCAAATGGTGGTACCACAGGCGCTGGGCTCAACACCTACACCCTGTCTGCCCTGGCCAGCGTAAACGAAGGCGCAACCGCCAGCTACACGCTGACTTCCAGCAGCGCGACTGACAACAGCACCCTCAACTACAGCATTGCCGGCACCGGTATTACCGCTGCCGACATCGCTGGCGGCCTTTCGGGCACGGTGACCCTGGTTAACGGGGTGGGTACGATCAACCTCCCAGTCGTTGCTGATCTGGTCACCGAAGGTGCTGAGACCTTCACCCTGACAGTCGGTGGTAAAACCGCGAGCACTGCCATTGTTGATACATCGCTCACCCCGGTACAGTACACGCTCACGCCCAGCCTGCCAGCCTTGGTTGAAGGCGACACGGTGACCTACACCGTCGTGCGTGGTGACACGTCCGCCGCTATCACACTCGACTACAACGTGACTGGTGAAACCAATGGTGGGGTGGTGACGGCGGCAACGCCCGGCACCGACTTTACTCCGGTATCTGGCGCTATTTCGTTTGCAGTCGGTCAGGCCTCGGCCACCTTCACGGTCACAGCGGTATCGGATACAAATCGCTTCGAAGGCAAGGAAGGCATTAAAGTCACCTTGTTCAATGGTGGCAGCGTGGTCGGCACCAGCACTCTGCTGATCGATGACGACGCCTACTACGCCGTTACTGCCGCTGGCACCAGCGTAAATGAAGGCAGCACCGCCACCTTCAACATCAGCACCGGCCACGTCATCAATGGCACCACAGTAAGCTATATTCTGAGCGGCGTCGATGCATCAGATGTGGACCTGGTTGCCAGCAACCTGACCGTAGTGGGGGGGCAGATCAAAGGCACCGCCACCATTCAGAATAACGCCGCATCCGTCGCAGTGGTGTTGCTCAATGACGTCGACACTGAAGGCAATGAAACCCTGACCATCACCATCGATTCTCCCAAGGCAGTTGCACCGGCGAACATCTCCGTGGTCGATACCTCGATCAATACTGCTCCGACATTTGCCAGCGCCACGGCAACTGTCAGCATTGGAGAAAACTCAACCCTGGCCATCCCCGCTGCTGGTACCGCGACGGATGCCAATGGTCATGCCATCGCCTACTCGATCACCGGTGCTGATGCAGCCAAGTTTAATGTTGACGCAGCCACGGGTGTGCTCAGCTTCAAGACAGCTGCCAATTTTGAGGCACCTGGCTCAGTTGCAGGTACAAATGACTACGCCGTCAACCTGGTCGCTACCGATTCCAAGGGATTGGCAGGTACGCCGCTGGCCGTCACGGTGAGCGTTACGAACGTCAACGAAGCTCCCACGGCGGGCGCGGCTGCTACCGCCTCCGTGGTTGAAAACATTGCCGCCGTGGGCACCTATGCTGCTACCGATGTCGATGCGGGTGATGTACTCACCTACACCCTGACGGGTGACGATGCAGCCAAGTTTGCGGTGGATGCAGCGGGAACGGTCAGCTTTGTGACTGCACCCAACTACGAAGCCCCGGGTTCCAAGGTCGGCACCAACACCTACAGCATTTCAGTGGTGGCTACCGACAAAGACGGACTCGCCTCCACCCAGGCTGTGACTGTTGATGTCACCAACATCGCGGAAACCCCGGCATTCGCAGCCGCCACGGCAACCGGATCCGCCAACGAAAACAGCACCGCCGTTGGCACCTTTGCCGCCACGGATGGCGATGGCGATGTTCTCGCCTACACCCTTACCGGAGCCGATGCAGCCCTGTTCAATATCGCCGCCGGCGGTGTCGTGTCATTCAAGGCTGCTCCCAACTACGAAGCTCCGGGATCTGCCGCTGCCAGCAACACCTACAGCATCAACGTGGTTGCGACCGATCCGACCAGCCTCACCACTAGCCAGGCCGTCACCATTAACGTCGCAAACGTCAATGAGACCCCGGTAGTTGGTGTTACCGGTGGCAGCGCGACGTCGCCCGCCGTCAAAGTCGGTCAGGGACTCGTTGCCACCTTCAACCCGATGGTGACCGACCCCGATGCAGGCACCACGCTCACCTATACGATCACGACACAGCCCCTGAACGGCCCGGTGACCGAGTCCGGTGGCGTCTTCAGCTTTACGCCGGATGCCCTGTTCTACGGCAAGGACTCTTTCACCTACAGCGTGTCCGACGGCACCAACACCGTAGCCAACCAGCAAGTGTTCGTGCAGATCGATGGTCGCCCGACGGTTAGCAATGTCACCATCGCCGGTACAGAAGACACCGCAGCAACCGGCACCCTGACGGCAACCGATCCTGAAGGCGGCGCCCTTACCTACAGCGCAGGCTCTACCGCCGCCGTGGGTGGCTCTGTGGTTATCAACAACAACGGTTCCTACACCTTCACACCGACGGCCAACTACAATGGCACGGCCAGCTTCAGCTACAAGGCCAACGACGGTACCTCGTCCTCGACCGAAGCGACCGTAACTATCAATTTGGCCGCGGTCAATGATGCGCCGGTGTCTACCCCGGTAACCGCCACAGTCATCGCAGGCAGCACGGCTAGCACGATCAGTGTCACGGCAACCGACGTCGACATCGATGCCGCGCTCAATCATCCGGTGACAGATGCAGTCACCTTTACGAAGAACACGACCGGCACGCTCGGCACCGTCGCCGATACCGCAACCGCAGGTAGCTACACCTATACCCCGACCTCGGCGCAATTGGGCGGCACGACCGACACCTTCACGGTGACGGCCACCGACAGTGGCGGTCTCGCGGCCACCAGCACCGTCACCGTCAGCATTACCAACAACGCGGCAACCGTTTCGGCTGACAGTTATGGTACCAGCAACGCCAACAACGCCAACGCCTACCTGTCCAACACCGACGGCAGCATTAGCACCACGACGGTAGCAGCCAACGGCTCCCTGGCCAACAAGATCGTCAGCGGCCAGACCTACTACCTCGACGTGCTTTCCAACGACGACGACGGCGATTCCACTGTCGTGCAGGGCATGTCCCTGAATGTCGCAGGCGGCCTAACCCAGCCGACGCAAGGCGGTCTGGTCGAAGTCGTGACGGTGAGCGGCAAGGACTATGTAAAATTCACCTCCACGCCTGGCTACAGCGGACCGGTCAATTTCACTTACAAAGCGCGCGATGTTTTCAGCACCGATGCTCTGGCGGTGACGGGCAGTGTCACCCTCACCGTCGAAACGCAATTGGGCGGCACGACGGGTAATGACCTGCTGGTCGGCTCCTCCGCAGCGGAAACCCTCAACGGCGGTGCCGGCAACGACACCATCGACGGCGGCTCCGGCGCGGATCAGGTGGACGGCGGTGCGGATAACGACTTCATCACCTTCCGCAACACCGAAACCAACATCACCGGCAACACCGGTGTCGATACCCTGATCTTCTCGGCGACCAACAACACCACGACCACGGTGTATTTGAGCTCCGGTGCGGATCAGACCGGCATTACGGACGGCAACACCGATGGTGACTTCCTTGACACCACTGCCAACCCGGCCGATATCAATGACAGCACAACCGTGACAGGCTTCGAAAACCTTGATGCCTCCTCGGTTACGCAAAACCTGACCGTTTCGGATGCCGCTGCAACGACCTCAATCAAGACCGGTTCAGGAAACGACACGATCACGATGAATAACAACACCGGATCGATCATGGTCGATGCCGGTGCGGGCAATGATACGGTCAATGTTACACCGACCAACTTGACGAGTTCTGACAGCGTCGTCGGCAACACTGGCACGGATACGCTGGCATTTACATCCACAGCGACCAGTGTCAGCGACAGCCAGTTCACCAATGTTCTTACGGTGGAAACGCTGACGCTTGCAGATAGCGACCAAGCACAAAGCGTGACGCTGGGCACCGAGGCGCAAGAAGCAGGCATCGTGACGGTCAATCTGACCAACATTACGCCGACAGCTGCACAGACCATCAAGATCAATGCCACTGCCTATACTACCAGCGGCATTACCTTCCAGGCGTCCGATAACAGTCAGGCCGATCAGGAGCTAACCGGTGGTGCAGGCAACGATGTCTTCTACTTCAACACCGATTCCACGATTGATACGACAACGGGTGCTTCTGGTGCGGCTAGTGTAGACGTCACGATTGCAGGTGGCACCGGTACGGACATCATTCGCCTCAACAACGACAAGAACAGCGACCAGATCGGCAATGTGGTGCAGATCAATCTGGATACCAATGTAACCGGTATCGAGAAGATCGAGATTCAGGATAGCGCAGTGGATAACGCCGCAGGTGATGCGACGGTATCGTTTGTAGCAGGCTATGCCCAGACAAGCACGATTACCATTGACGGCTCGCAACTGGACGCCGGTGAAACTCTGCTGGTCAATGCCGCTGCCAACGCCACTAATGAAGCGATCTCCGTGATCGGCGGCGCAGGCGATGACCAGATTACCGACGGTTCCGCTAGCGATACGATCAGCGGCGGAGACGGTTCCGACACCATCAGCACGGGTGCTGGCAACAGCAACGACGTGGTTGATGCGGGCGCCGGCAACGACGCGGTCAATGCTAACGGCACCGGCAACGAAAGCATCGCCGGCGGTGCGGGCAACGACACCGTGACGATTGACGAGGACAACCTGATTTCGTCCGACACGATCGTGGGTGGCGATGGTACCGATACCATCAGCCTGCAAGATGGCGATGCGGACACCATCGTGGATGCCCAATTCACGAATGCGACGACCGTCGAGGCGATCACGCTGAATACCGCGAACTTCACCAGTGCCGTAACGCTGGGTGCGGAAGCTGTGGAGGCGGGCATCGTCACAGTGACCTCGCAGGTGGCCAACGCGACCAACGACGTAATCACCCTGCACAACGGTGGTGTGAATGTTGTCAATGCTTGCGGTAACGACAACATCACCGGCGGTACGGGTAACGATAGCGTGACAGTGATTGGCACCATGTGGGATTCAAACGATTCGCTCACAGGTGGCACGGGCACCGACTCGATCATCGCCGACAACGATACGACCACGAATACGGCAGGTGAAGCGGTTACGGTTGGCCTGGGTACCACCATCACAGGCGTCGAGAATGTCACGATCCTGGATGACAACAGCGACAACGCCGCTGGCGACGTCCAAGTGTCGTTCGACGCAGGTTATACCCAAACCACCATCACCATCGACGGTTCGACGCTGGACTCCAGCGAGGTTCTGACGGTGAATGCCACCAACAACGTGGCAGCCGAAGGCATCGTCGTGTTGGGTGGTGCAGCCTCCGATACGATCAGCCTCGGTGCCGGTACCGACAACGTGAGTGGCGCAGCTGGCAACGATACGGTGTCCTTCCTCTCGGCCAGCTTCACCAGTAGCGATACGGTGAATGGTGGCGATGGTACGGATGTGATTCAGATTCGCGACACCGTAGCGACGGTTGACTCGGCATTCACCAAAGTGACCAATGTTGAAGTCTTTGCCTTCATGTCGAGCGCGGCCAACATCGCCACGCTTGGATCGGCGGCTCAGGCAGCGGGCATTGTGACGGTGGATACGCGTCAGCCAGACAATAGCAATGCACAGAAGGTGGATGCCAGTGGCTACACGGCCGCGATCAGCATCTTCCTGAACGATGGTGCGCTGACGTCGATGGATACCTTGATCGGTGGTTCCGGCAACGATTCATTTATCAGCGATGCAAACAACGTAATCCTCTCCGACGATGTCATCACCGGCGGCACGGGTACGGACTCGATCGTGCTGCAAAACGAAAACGCAGCCACATTAGCCACAGGCTCCACTGCAGGTGACGGAGCCAGTACTGGTGATGCCGTTGCGGCCACACTGGGTGCAGGGATCACCGGCGTTGAGAAGATTGTCGTCGATGATAAGGGAACAGACGGCGGCGGCGACGTGACGGTCAGCTTCATGACTCAATACACGCAAACCACGGTCACTATCGATGCTTCGACCTTGGATACTGGCGAAACGCTGCTGGTGAATGGCTCGGGCAATGCTGCAGCAGAGCAGATGGTGATTCTGGGTGGTGCCGATGCGGATTCCGTGGTTCTGGGTCTGGGAACCGACAACCTGTCGATGAGTGGCGGTAATGACGCAATCTCCGTGACCAACGGTGCGATGGCGTCGTCCGATACCATTGATGGCGGTGCCGGAACCGATACCCTGACCTTGACGAGCACGGCAGGCGATATTACCGATGCGACCTGGACCAACTTGACCACGCTGGAAACGGTGGTGTTAAGTTCTGCGGCGGTGGATGCGGATGTGATCTATGTCTTCGGTGCGCAAGCGCAAGAGGCGGGGATTACGACTATCACGGGTGGTGCCGATGTGATCAACTCGGCAGCCAACGTCGGTACGGTGACGATCGATGCCTCGGCTATGACCAACGGGCTGACCATCAACACCACTGCGGGTACGCACCAGTATCAAATTTCAGGTGGCTCCGGCAACGACACGATTACCTTCGGGGTAAGTGACTCTGACGATAACTTCGTTCAGGGTGGTGCCGGAGGCGATACGATTACCCTGGGTGCCGGTACTTCGGATAACTCCCAGATTCGTATCAATCTGAGCAGCGATATCGCGTCGGGCACGACGTTGGCAAATGCCGACAAGGTAACGGCCTTTGCCGAGGGCGGCGGTGCTGCGGCGGATACCATCGAGTTCGTCGGTGCCACACTGCAGTCGGGCGGCGGCGGTCTCAACCCGTTGTCCACCACGCTTGACAACTTCAACGCTGCGAGCGACATCTTCAATGCAACCGCACTGTCGCAAATCGCTTCGCTCTCGACCGGTGGCGCTTCTTCGGCTTACGTGATTTCGATCGACGCGGCATTGAAGGAAACCGCCGATCTACTCACTCAAGCCGGTATTGACGAAGCCGTGACCTACCTCACCGGTAACGGCATCGCGGCCACAACGGTAGCAAGCACCAAGATCATTTTCGCGATTGGTGATTCAGGAGCTGGCGCGGCGAACGATGTGGCACTCTTCTTGTACGACGAAGGGACGACAGCCGAGGCAGGTATTCAATCTGCCGAATTGAAGTTGATCGGTGTGTTCGACATCGCTGGGCCGGAAACGATCCTGATTGGCAACCTGCTGTAATTAAGGACAATAGGGGACGTACTCCGTTTAACAGGCCCATCCCCTAAGCCCCCAACTCACCGGGGGTAGCAACAAAACCTTAAACCCCATCCCTCACAAGGGGGTGGGGTTTTTCCGTCTACGGTGCCGTCCTGCCAGCGCTGACTTTCTGCTATGCTTTACCTTGAGCACTTTTGCCCACCGTGCTGAAGCAACCCAACAAATATTCGCGAGACCCTCCATGACCACAATGATTGCCGAGTTGTACGACGCTTTGCGCGAGGCCGGCGCATCAGAGGATAGGCTAGGGCGGCATCCAAGGCCTTAGCCGACTATGACTCCCGATTCAATAAAGTGGATCAGGATTTGGCGTAGATCAAGCCCGAGATCACGGTGTTAAAGAGGATGCTCGGTTTTTTGGTTGCCGGAATGGTTTCGCTTCTTTATAAGGCTTTTGTATAACTGAAAATAGCCTTAGGGGGCAGCCGAATTTTAATCGGCCCATCTTCTAATCCTCGAACTCACCGGAGGTAGCAAATCAAAGGGGTCAGGTTGAATTGTTTTGGCCTTTCACAAAAACCCAATTCGAGTGCCATTCCATTCTTCGGGTCACACCGCGCTTTCTCAACGGTACTCAAGGGGTAATTAAGGTTGTGTTAGCATCACGCTATGCCAACCGTTGGTGGAAATTTTGGTCCTTATCGACTCTTCTTTGTCAGTTTCGACTGCTGCGAACCGATACACGCTCATGTGCAACGAGAACGCAAAGTCTGTAAATACTGGTTAAGTCCACTGGCATTGGCCAGCAACCATGGATTTTCAGCCGTCGAACTTAATGGCATACGGCAATTGCTGATTACAAACAGAGTACAAATACTGGAGGCATGGTATGAACACTGCAACAGTGAGCGTTGAGCCCAGAGTAGCCGAACTACGTGTCACCGATTCGGAAATTGCAGCGACGCTGGTCGATGGCAGGGTTGTCAGCGTGCCGCTTTCGTGGTCATGGCGCCTGTCTGAAGCGACAGCGCAGCAGCGCAACCACTGGGAGTTGCTTGGCGACGGCACCGTAATTCATTGGCCGGATGTTGATGAAGACATCAGCATTGAGGGAATGTTATGGGGAACGCCCGCGCCCAGAACGCTACCGACCGCGCGACTGTAACAATAACCTGAACATTAATGAATCAAATAATAACAGGGACAGACCACGTTTGTTTTCTGTCAATTCCCCTGACCATCTAAGTACCGAGGGCGTAGTCAAACGAAACGCCAGCGCCGACTTCTTCATTCCGCCATAGGATTTCTTTAGTTACAAGCGTAAGTATTTCCGCATGAAAGTTTCTGAGTTATTGCAACTGCTGGAAAAAGAAGGTTGGATCATCGTGCGTCAACGGGGTAGTCATCGCCAACTGCACCATAGTACAAAATCAGGTACCGTTACCGTTGCTGGCAAGCCGAGCGTAGATGTTCCACCCGGAACATTGAATAGTGCGCTCAAGCAGGCCGGACTAAAGGAGTGATTCCATGCGTTACATGGTCGTTATTGAAAAAGGGTCTTTTAGTTACGGCGCTTTTGTGCCAGACTTACCCGGTTGCATTGCAGCGGGAGAAACGGAAGCTGAAGCGCTCGCTCTAATTGAAGAGGCAATCACCTATCATCTTGAAGACATGAAGGCTGGCGGACTACAAATCCCACCGCCGGCGTCAAAAGGTACTTTTATTGAAGTGCCTCTGGTGTTTTAGGGGACAGACCACGTTTAATCGGCCCATCTTCTAATCCTCGAACTCACCGGAGGTAGCAACAAACCATGAAAACCCCGCTCCGTCACAAGCGGGGTGGGGTTTTCTTCGTCTACGGCGCCGTCCTGCCAGCGCCGACTTTCTGGGTATCAACGGCAACGACTAAAGGATGCCTACTTTGATATCCCTTTGAAGTCGTCATGCTATGATTGAACATCCCGTGCATCATGCTCACACTGCCCGACGAAGATGGCTGGTATTTCGCTAGCGCCCATCCTCGGCATGAACTTGTCTGCGTAGAATCTTGTCCCATGACCACCCCGCACGACAGCAGCTACAAATACCTGTTCAGCCGCCCGGAACTGGTGCGTGACCTGATCACCGGATTCATCCCGGATGACTGGCTGCATAGCCTGGACTACGCCACCCTGGAGAAATTTCCCAACGAATTTGTCTCGGACGATTTTCACCGCCGTGCCGACGACATTATCTGGCGCGTCAAAGTTGGCGGTGAGTGGGTCTATCTCTACTTCATGATCGAATTCCAAAGCAGCGTCGACCGCTACATGGCGCTGCGCGTCATGGTCTATCTCGGCTTGTTTTATCAAGACCTGATTGATCGAGAGGAAATCCTCGCCGACGGCCGTCTGCCGCCTGTGCTGCCAATCGTCCTCTACAACGGCGACGAAACCTGGACAGCGCCGCGCGACATTCATGAACTGATCACGCCGGTGCCTGGTCTTGTCGAACAATTCAAGCCAAATGTAAGCTACTTCCTGATCGACGAGCATGTCCACAGCGACAGTGAGCTGGCCTCTCAGAAGAACCTGGTAGCCGCCATCTTCCGCTTCGAGCATAGCGCCCCTCTGGAAACCTTACCCGATCTGGTTGGGTTGCTCAAGGATTGGCTGGCCGATCAGCCGGAACTGGGTAAAACCCTTGCACGCTGGCTGCGTGCCACCTTGCAGCGCAAGGCAGGATCGTCTATTGTGTTGCCTGAGATTGATGATTTACAGGAGTTGAGAACCATGTTGGCAGAACGGATTGAACGCTGGGGATTGGATAAAGTGCAGCAGGGCAAGCTCGAAGGCAAGCTCGAAGGCAAGCTCGAAGGCGAAGCCCTCGCCCTGCAACGCCTGTTGGCTAAACGTTTCGGCCCGCTGCCAGTCCTTATACATGCGCGCATAACCGCTGCCACGCCTGAAGAAATGGAGTCTTGGCTGGATGCTGTTCTCGACGCCCCCACCCTGGACGCCATCTTCCGCCCTATCCAGCACTAAGGCGCTTCCCGCATTATTTGCTAGGGGTTGCCCATTAGCAGGCCGGTGTCAAGCGCGCAAACGAATCCATCGCGGCACAATCCGCAGGTTGTGAAAATCCCTTATAGCTTGCAGTTGCAGATCACACTCGTTTCATCAAACCATGGCTGCGAAGGATCGTGCCAGAGGCCCATCAGCCCGATGCAAAGCACGAGCCACGTACAGGGTAATGGCGGACAACGGCGGATTTAAAAAATTCAATGACCAACAATGTGATGACCCCAACAACCCCTGACTTTGCCCTTGCCCTGCAACTTCACCAAAGCGGCCAGGTGGCGCAGGCTGAGGCGGCTTACCAGGCGATTCTGGCCGTCCAGCCTAACCATGCCGATGCGCTGCACTTGCTGGGCGTCGTGCGCATGCAACGCGGCGACCTGGCCGAGGCGATCCGCCTGATCGAATCAGCACTGACGATCAACGATACGCCCATCTTTCACAACAACCTCGGCGAAGCCTACCGCAAGGCGCGCCGCTACCCGGAGGCACGCAGGCACCTGGAGCGGGCACTGACCACCAAGCCCGACTACGCCGACGCCTGGGTCAACATGGGCAACCTGCACTGGAATGAAGGCCGCCTGGACGAGGCAGTGGCGGCCTATCACAAGGCATTGGGCTTGCAGGAAAGCTACCCTGAGGCCCACGCCAACCTGGGCAATGTGCTGCGCAAGCAGCGCGACTATGCTGGCGCGGTACAGCACTTCAAGCGTGCGATTGAACTGCGCCCGGCCTATGCGGATGCCTGGAACAATCTGGGTTTGACCTACGGCGATATCGGCGAGAACGACGAGGCCATGGCGGCCTTCAAGCAGGCCATCGCTCTGAATGAACGGCATGCCGAGGCCTGGACCAACCTGGGCGGCTCAATGCTGCATCGAAAACATTACGGCGAGGCGCTCGCTTGCGCCGACAAGGCCCAGGGTTTGGGGGGCGATAATGCCTATGCGCATGCCATCACCGCTCTGGCGGCCAAGGAAGTGGGCGATTTCGACATGGCGCGTGCGGCTTTCCGTCAGGCTAGCTCCTTGGATGCGCCCGAACGGGACTTCCATCATCTCGTGCATGTCAACGTGTTATTCTTCGCCAACTACGACCCCGACGCGACGGCGGAAGGCGTGTTTGACGAGTATCGCCAATGGAATGCGCGCCATGCCGCCCATTTGCTGCCTGAGCGTCCGTTGTTTGCCAACGACCGCAGCGCGGCGCGGCGCCTGCGCATCGGCTACGTGTCCGCCGATTTCAATGCGCACGCCGTGCGGAACTTCCTGCTGCCCCTGCTGGAACATCACGATCACGCCGGTTTCGAGGTCCATGCCTATTCCGACGTCAAGCGGCCGGACAACACGTCCGAAGTCTATCGACGCTGCTTCGACCACTGGATCGACGCCGTGCCGCTCAACGACGACGCGCTCTTCGAGCGCATCCGCGCCGACGGCATCGACATTCTGGTCGACCTGGCCGGGCACACCGATGGCAACCGGTTGCGTGTGTTCGCCCGCAAACCGGCGCCGGTGCAGGTCAGTTGGCTCGGCTTTGGCTATACCACCGGCCTGACAGCGATGGACTACTTTCTCGGCGATGATCGTTTTACTCCTGCCGGCTGCGATCAACTCTTCTCAGAGAGGCTCTGGCGCTTGCCGCGCACCGCCTTTGTCTATCGCCCACCGGACTATGCGCCAGCAGTGAGCGAGCTGCCCGCACTAAGGAATGGACAGGTCACCTTCGGTAGCCTGTCGCGTGTGATCCGCTTCAACGATCATGTAGTGAGTGTCTGGTCGCGTATCCTCAAAGCAGTACCCGGAAGTCGGTTGTTGCTTAACAACGCGCCATTTTCTGAGGCAGCAATCTGCGAAAAGTTCACCGCGCGATTTGTAGCGCATGGGGTCACCCCTGACCGACTCAAATTAGAATATGCCCAGCCCCATTGGGATTCCTATCACGAGATCGATATCTGCCTCGATCCGTTTCCGCACAATGCTGGAACCACAACCTTCGAATCGCTCTGGATGGGTGTGCCTGTGTTGTCAAAACTTGATCGCCCATCCGTTGGGAGGTTTGGTGCGACGATTTTAGGGAATCTCGAACTCGATGAGTGGGTGGTAGCGGATGAGGATGGCTATGTGAGTGCCGCAACACGCCTTGCTGCCGATCTGAAAGGGCTTGTTGCATTGCGCGCGGGGTTGCGAGGACGCATGTGCGCCTCTCCAATGATGGACGAACTGGGCTTTGCCCGAGATGTGGAGGCAGCATATCGTGGCATGTGGCAGCGCTTTGTCCAGCAATCGCCTGAGCCCGATATCAAATGTACGAACGACTTAGAGAAAGTCGGTGCTGACGAGACGGCAACGCCGATGGCACAAAACAGTCTACCGGCCGAAATTGTTCGACAACGACTTACCGATGCAGCCAATGCGCTTATTGGAGGGAGATTGGGCGAAGCAGAAGCGTTGTATCGCGATCTTCAAACCCATGGAGTGGAAGACCATGGCATGTACGCTAATCTTGGTGTCATCGCAAGGCGTCGTCATGATCTGCCGCTGGCACGACAGTACTATGAGCATGCTATTGTGCTGCAACCCAAGAATGCCCCAGCTCATGCCAACCTGGCCCGTTTGTTGCGGGATATTCAAGAACGCCCAGCCGCTGTTGCGGCCTTTCGTCGCGCGATGGAGCTGGAACCGAAAAACCCGAATTACCCAAGCATGCTTGCCAATCTGTTGCGCGAAATGGGCGATGCGAATGGCGCGGAACAGGCTGCTCGGCAAGCTCTGGCAATCGATCCAGAACACATCGAAGCCAATCTTAACCTCGGCTCATCCTATCGGCATCGCCTGGAATTAGAGGCGGCCATCGCGCAGTACCAGCGCGTATTAGAGTTGGATCCTAAGTGTGCTGATGCGCTGTCAAACTTGGGTAGTATTTACAAGGACCGAGCACAATTCGATAGAGCCCTGGAAATGTTCGACCGTGCCATCGCGCTAGAACCCGAGGTCGATACCTTCAAAGCCAACGCACTATTCTGCCTTAACTACCACCCAACGCTATCCCCTGAGACGATCTTTACACGTTTTGTGCAATACGGGCGCCAGTTGTCGTCCCGTCTAGGCAAGCCCTGCGACATTTCGGGGCATGACAGATCGCCAGCGCGGCGATTGCGCCTCGGTTATGTATCGGCCGACTTCAAGAATCATGTCGTGCGCTATTTCATCCAGTTTCTGCTGGAAAAGCATGACCGCAATCAATTCGAGTTGGTTGCCTATTCGAATGTCGAGGGCGAGGACGCGATGTCGGGATGGTTTCGCGCACGTTTCGACCACTGGCGCGACATCCAGGCGCTGACCGATCAGCAGGCAGCCAATCTCGTCCATGCGGACAAGATCGATGTGCTGATCGACTTGTCCGGCCACACGGCGCGCAACCGCCTCGGCATTTTTGCGCTCAAGCCGGCGCCGCTCTCGCTGACCTGGCTGGGTTTCGGTACGACCACCGGACTTTCGCAAATCGACTATTTTCTCGGCGACGAACGCTTTACGCCGCCCGGCAGCGAACACTTTTTTTCCGAGCATCTGGTCCGCCTCGACCGTTCGCCCTTCTGCTACCGCCCGCCCGAAGGCGCTCCGCCCGATGTCGGGGGATTGCCGGCACGGCGCAAAGGCTGCGTGACGTTTGGTTGTCTGTCGCGCACGGTGCGCTACAACGAGCGCGTCGTCGCCACCTGGGCGAAATTGTTGCATGCCGTGCCGGGCTCGAAACTGCGTCTCGACAACAAGCCTTTCGAAGATCCGGAGACGGTCGCGTTATTCATGCGCCGTTTCGCCCAGCACGGTATCGATGCGAATCGCCTCGAGTTCGCTTGCTCGCGCCCCCACTGGGATGCCTTCAGGGAGATCGACATCGCCCTCGACCCCTTCCCCCACAACGCCGGCACCACCACCATCGACGCCTTGCTCATGGGGGTGCCGGTGCTGTCGCTGCGCGAACGCCCGCCCGTGGGCCGCTTCGGCGCGACGCTCCTGCATGCGGTAGGCCTCGACAACTGGTTGGTGGACGACGAGGCGGCTTATGTGGCGCGTGGCCAGGAGGTCGCCAACGACTGGGAGGCACTCGAACGCCTGCGCGGCGCATTGCGTGCACGACTGGAGGCCTCGACATTGCGCGACGAGGTGGGTTTTACGCGGGTGTTCGAGCAGACATTGCGCCTTCTGTGGCAGGCCTGGTGCGCCGGCGAGACCCACGCGGCGGCGGCAGAGCGGGTGTCGGCCCACTGGCGGCAAGGGGCGGTGCATGAGCAATTACTGGCCGCGCAGCGCCTGGACCGCAGCGGCGAGGCCGCTGCCGCGAGTGACGCCTACCGTAAGGTTCTTAAAACTGCGCCAGGTTGTTTCGAGGCCGCGACCAATCTCACGCATCTTCTCACGCGTCAGGGCGACCTGCCGGGCGCCATCGCCGCCGCCGAGCAGGCTGTGGCGGCACAACCGGAGAACGTCCTCGGTCATCAGAATATTGCGAATCTCTTTTATACGGCGCGCCGCTGGGCGCAAGCGGAGGGTGCGGCCAGACTCGCCACCCTGCTCGACCCGGGGCGTCACCGCGCCTGGAGCATTCTGGGCAATGCCTTGCGCCAGCTCGGCCGCGTGGTGGAATCGATCGCCGCCTATCGCGAGGCGCTGCGTTGTGCGCTGCCCGAGGCACGCGTGGCGGTCGAATGCGATCTGGCCGGCGTCCTCAAGGATATGGCGTGCTTCGATGAGGCGATGGCGATCTTCGAGCATTTGCCAACAGATCATCCCAGCCGCGCAATGGGCGACGAAATCCGCCTGTTCATCGCCAACTACCATCCCGATCTATCCCCCGAGGCTGTTGCCCGTATCTACGCCGAGTGGGACGAGCGCTATGCCTTGCCGCTGCGACCAGCCAGTGTTCCGCAGCTTGCCGATCCGTTGCGCCGGCGACCTCGCGTCGGCTATGTATCGGGCGACTATCGTCACCACGCGGTGCGCTTCTTTCTCGAACCGCTGCTTTCGCACCACGACCGCGAAGCGTTCGAGCTCTTTGCCTATTCGGATGTCGTGGCACAGGACGGCTGGACGGAACGCTATCGCCGTTACTTCGACCACTGGGCCGATACGCGCTCCTTGACGGACGTTGCGTTGGCCGAGCGCATCCGCGCCGACGGTATCGATATCCTCGTCGATCTGGCCGGCCACACGGCGGATAATCGTCTGTTCGTCTTCGCGCGCAAGCCGGCGCCGATTCAGGTGAGTTGGCTCGGCTTCGGCTATACTACCGGTCTGTCGGCGATCGACTGGTTCCTCGGCGACGAACGCCTTACGCCGCCCGGCTGCGAATCGTTGTTTCGCGAGCAGATCTGGCGCCTGCCACGGCCGGTTTTTGTGTATCGACCGGGCGAGGAAGGCTTTCCCGATCCGGGCTTCGCCCCGCACCGCAAGCACCAGGGGGCGATCACTTTCGGCTGCTTTTCGCGTAGCGTGCGCTACAACGATCGTGTGCTGGATGCCTGGGCCGCGATTCTTAAGCGCGTGCCAGGTTCCTTTCTGTTGCTCAATCATCGTCCATTCGGCGATTCGCAGACCGCTGCCGAGTTTCGTGCGCGCTTCGCCCGTCGTGGCATCGCGCCGTTTCGTCTCAAGTTCGGTTTTCATACGCCGCCCGGTCCGGCCTATCGCGAGATCGACATCGCGCTGGACCCGTTCCCGCACAACGGCGGTACGACGACCTTTGAAGCCCTGTGGATGGGCGTGCCGGTGGTGAGCATCCGGGACCGCATCTCGATGGGGCGCTTTGGCGATACCTTGCTGTCGGCCATTGGTCTGTCATACTGGGTCGCCGATAGTGTGGAGCAATACATCGAGCGCGCCGTCGAGCTTGCCGGAAAACCTGATGTTATCGACGATTTGCGCGGTGGTTTGCGCGAGCGCATGCGCCGCTCGCCCCTGATGGACGAAGCGGGATTCGCGCGCGCGGTGGAGGTCGCCTACCGTGGCATGTGGCGCCAAGCCGGCGGCGCACCCCTGGCGAACGTGCAGGCCTCATCCTCGAGCCCCATCGCGCCACCCAGACTGGACGAGGTGATCAAGCGCCACAAGTCGGGCGATTGGGCTGCTGCAGAGGCGGGTTACCGCGCTTACCTGGAGTGGCATCCACGTCATTACCAGGCCTTGATGAATCTCGGCGTAGTCTTGAGCCAGACCTTGCGCAAGGAGGAGGCGGCCGAGTGGATGCGGAAATCGATCGAGGAGAAACCGGATTATGTCGTCGGCCTTTCCAACCTGGGCACGGTATTGCGTGATTTGGGGCGGCTGGATGAGGCGATGGACGCATTCGAGCGAGCGCTGGCGCTCAAGCCCGATTATGCCGAGGCGCATAACAACCTCGGCACGATCTACAAGGATCGGCTGGAGTGGGGCAAAGCGGAATCCCATTTCCGCCAGGCGATGGCTTACCGTACGGACTATGTGACGGCTATCAACAACCTGGCCGGCACCTTGGTGTTGATGGGGCGCATCAAAGAGGCGGAGGCGAGCGCGCAACAAGCCAGCATACTTGATCCGAGGCTGGCCGAGCCCGAGATCGTGCTCGGCCAGGTCCGCCACGACGAGGGGGACTTGGAGGCGGCGCTGGAGTGCTTCAGCAATGCGCTGATGCGACAGGGGGACTCGATTCCGGCGTTGCTGGGGGCCGCCAGCACGTTGTCGCGGCTGAAGTTGTACGAAAAATCCGAACAGGTGGCGCGCCAAGTATTGCGCCTGGACCTGGGCAACCGCGAAGCGACCTTGTTGCTGGTGCATAACCTGCGCAAGCTGGGCCAGCCCTCGGAAGCACTGGCGCTGGCCGAAACAGCGTTGGTCAGAAATCCGGACGACGCGCGATTGATCGAAAAACTGGGCTCTTCGCTGGTCGATCTGGCGGAGTTCGATGCGGCAATGAAGGTGTACGAGCGGGGGGTAACGGCAAACCCGCTGTATGGCACCGCGTTTTCCAGCCTGTTGTTCGCGGCCAACTATCATCCGGACATGTCCGCCGAGCAGGTGGCTGCATTGTATCGGGGGTGGGACGATCAGTATGCAAAGCCGTTGCGGCCGCACAAGCCACTGTACGCCCTGCAGCCGGTGGCCGGACGGCGCCTGCGTGTGGGCTATGTGTCGGGGGATTTTCGCGCGCACGCGGCCCAGCATTTCATGATGCCGCTGCTGCAGAACCACGATCATGGTGCAGTCGAGGTGTTCGCGTATTCGCAAGGCGCACGCGAGGACGACGTGACCGAAGCGTTCAAGGGCTTGGTCGATCACTGGCGGCGCAACGTCGGTGTAAGCGATGAGGCGCTCGCCAATCAGATCGTGGCGGATGGCATTGATGTGCTGGTTGATTTGTCCGGCCACACAGCAGGTAGCCGTTTGCTTGTTTTCGCGCGCAAACCGGCGCCCGTGCAGGTGAGCTGGCTGGGATTTGGGACGACGACCGGTCTATCGGCGATGGACTGGTTTTTGGGAGATGAGCGCTTTACCCCATGGGGTTGCGAACCCTTGTTCAGCGAGAAGATCTGGCGCTTGCCCTGCGCGTTTTGTTACCAGCCACCCGAGTCGGCTCCGCAGATATCGGCGCTGCCCGCCCAGGGTAACGGCTATGTGACGTTCGGCTCGCTGACCCGATCCATCCGCCTGAATCCGCGGGTGATTGCGGCCTGGGCGCAAATCCTGCAACGGGTGCCGGAATCGCGCTTGATGTTGAACAGCAAAACGTTCAAGGAAGCAGCCAGTTGCGATCACTTCGCCACCGCATTTTCCCAGCACGGCATTGGACGTGATCGGCTGGTGATGTGCTATACGCGTAACTGGGACGGCTATCGCGCCATTGATGTGATGCTTGACCCCTTTCCGCATAATGCCGGGACGACGACTTTCGAAGCACTCTGGATGGGGGTGCCGATGGTCTCAAAACGCGACCGGCCATCGGTCGGTCGTTTTGGCGATGCGATTCTCGCTCCTCTGGGCCTGAGCGACTGGGTGGTTGATGCTGTCGACGCGTATGTCGAGCGGGCGGTGCTGGCCGCATCGGATCGAGATGAATTGATGCGGCTGCGCGATCAATTGCGCGACCGTATGCGCAATTCTGTTTTGTGCGATGCGCCGGCTTTTGCGCGGACAGTTGAAGCGGCCTATCAGGAAATGTATGCTAGTGCCCCTGAAAACCATCCATCACGAGAAAACCATTCATGAAAGCCGTCATTCTTGCTGGGGGCCTAGGTACCCGTATTTCGGAAGAAACCCATCTGAAACCCAAACCGATGATTGAGATCGGCGGCAAGCCGATTCTTTGACACATCATGAAAAGCTATTCCGCCCATGGCGTGAATGAGTTCGTGATCTGCTCAACTCACTCGTGAGCTGATTGTTTCACTGACGAATCTGAATTTGATTCTTTGAATCAATTCTTCACGCGACCCTGCTTCGGCGGGGTCGCGTTCTTTTTGCAA